>Ga0209415_10019521_pt1 | contig 10603 bp, 7 predicted proteins | sample PeaSoiSIISIP2007_FD_187696 | JGI IMG/M metagenome (GOLD analysis project Ga0209415, IMG submission 187696) | Peat soil microbial communities from Weissenstadt, Germany - SII-SIP-2007 (SPAdes) (version 2) | ecosystem: Environmental > Terrestrial > Soil > Wetlands > Peat | place: Germany... | reverse complement strand
GATACCGTAGTAGACGATCCGGTTGATCGAGCCGCGATCGATCGCCCACCCGAGCGCTTCGCGCACCGCGAGGTTGTTGAGCGGCGGCTTCGAGATCTGCAGGCGCAGCGAGGCCACCGACAGGCCCGGCTTCGCGTACACCGTGAGGCTCGAATCGTGCTGCAGCGACCCGATGTCTTTGGTGAGCAGGTTCTCGCACGCGTCGATCGTCCCGCTCTGGACGGCGTTGCCCTTGACCTCGGGATCGGGGATGCCCTGGTAGTGGATGCTGTCCACGTACGGCCGGCCCTTCTGCCAATAGTCCGGGAACGCCTTGACCTCGATGTGGTCGCCCTTGAGCCAGCGCACGAACGCGAACGGCCCCGCGCCGACCGGGTTGCTCGCGAGCTCCTTCCCGTACTTGTCGATCGCCGCCGGCGACACCATGATGCCCGCGTCGCCGGAGAGCGTGTACGGCAGCGGCGCGAAGGCACTCGACAAATGCAGCCGGAGCGTCGCCGCGTCCACCGCTTCGGCGGCCTGCACGTACGGGATCTCGCCGCGCCGCGGCGATCCGGCCTTCGGGTCGAGGATGCGGTCGAAGTTCGCCTTCGCCGCCTGCGCGTCGAACGCGGTGCCGTCGTGGAACCGGACGCCGGGCCGCAGCTTGAACTCCCACGTCGTGTCGTTCACCGGGCGCCAGCTCGTCGCGAGCTTCGGGACGAGCCGCAGCTGGTCGTCCACGTTGACCAGGGTGTCGTACAGGCTGTAATAGATCTGGCCGTCAACCTCCGCGGTCGTGTACGCGGGATCGAGCGTGGTGGCGTCCGAGTCCAGCCCGACGGTGAGCACGCCGCCGCGCACCGGTGCCGGGCCGGCGCCGAGCGCGGCGCGCCGCGGGGCGGTCCCGAGGGCGAGGCCCGCGCCGGCCAGCGCCGCCGTGCGGCGCAGGAACTCCCTGCGGGGCAGACGGGCTGGCGCGGAACGCCGATCGTCGGACATCTCTGCACCTCCTGGCGGGGCACGCGTGGCGCAGAGGTTCTGCGCCTCCGTAAGCCGTCCCTGCGACCGGATGCGCGGCCGCCAGGGCACAGGCGCTGATGGGCCTCCGGCCGCACGGGAACGGGCGGATGATGCGCGGAGGACATCACGGCGGCCGATTCCGGCGTTGCCCTTCGCGGTCCCCGCTCGTCCGGCCTCCGATGCGGCCCCGGTCCCCGGCGGTCACGGACTGCCGGCTTGACGCTCCGCGCGGTTGGGCACCGATCTCGTTCAACCTCCGCCTCGCATCCGCGTGCCACCGTGATCCCGTTGCGCGCCTCGCGCTGCGGGACCGTGGGCAGGAGCCGGTTTGAGGACGGAGAACCTCACAGGCGTGACGTCTTTCAGGGGGGTTGCAATGATGACGATGCGCGTCACGGTCATGATCCTGCTCGCCGCCACACTGGCGCTCCTTCAAAGCAACACGTTTCCGGCGCCGTCCCCGGCGTTTGCCGCGGACACGGTGCAGTTTCCAAGCGCCGCCGACGATCACGCCTCGTTGACGGGGGCGCTCACCCGTCCGTCGGGCGCGGGACCCTTCCCGGCCGTCGTGTTGCTGCCGGGCTGCGACGGGGCCCTCAGCGGCATCAGTGAGCACTACCTCGGGTACTTTCAGCAGCAGGGATACGTCGTCCTCGCGCTGGACGAGAACGGGTCGAGGCACGTGGGGAACGTGTGCAGCAACGCTGAGACGGCCCTTCCGATTTTGGAGATCGCAAAGGATGCGGTGGGCGCGCACGCCTACCTTCGGTCGCTCAACTACGTCGACGCGAACCGCATCGCGGTCATCGGCTGGTCGTGGGGAGGGAGCGGTGCCCTCGTTGCGAGTTTCAAGGGACTGACGTCCGACGACGCGTTCCGCGCGGCCGTTGCCTTCTATCCGCAGTGCGCGTACCTCGCGAAATACGCGACGAGTGCGCGGATTCCCGTGCTCATCTTGATCGGTGGGTCGGACGATTGGGCATTGCCCACCGAATGCGCGCAAGCGGTGCAGGCATCTGTGCAGAACGGGCAGCCGGTCACAATGCAGACGTTCCCGGGCGCCGTGCACGCGTTCGACACGGTGGACAAAGCGAGCATCTACCTGGGGCACCACATTGCGCCCGATCCCTCGGCCGCCGCAGCGGCGCGCACCGTGATGCAGAGTTTTCTCTCGGACAACATGAAATAACGGCCGACCGTTTCGGCCACGGGATCTGGTGAGTGCCGGCGGGCTCGGCGTGCGCGATGAGCGTGGCGCGAGCCCGCCGGGCCTTGTGTCCGGAAGGGCACGGCGAGTGAGGCTGCTGTTCGCGGCGTCGGGTGGCGCAGCGCGGCTCGTGACCGTCGGTGAGCACGTCGCGTGGACGGCTGCCCGGCGGCGGTCGGGGGCGGTGTCGCCGCGGTGCGTCGCGATCGGCCCGATCGTTTCTCCGGCGTAACTCCCGTCGCGCGGCCCAGCGGTCCGGGTCCGGTCCCGTCCGATCGGAACTGGGGGGGTGGCGAACCGATGGCGAGGGTGGCGGGTGAAGGCGCCGCGGCGCCGGCCGGGCTCGTGCGTTTGACCGGCGGTCAGGCACTGGTGGCGTGTCTCAAGGCACAGGGTGTCGACGTGATGTTTGGGCTGCCGGGCGTCCAACTCGACTGGGCGTTCGACGCGCTGTACCAAGAGCGCGAGGCCATCACGGTCTATCACACGGGGCATGAGCAGGCCGTCTCCTACATGGCCGACGGGTACGCGCGGACGACCGGGCGCGTGGGCGTCTGCCTGACGGTCCCGGGACCCGGCGTCTTGAACGCCATGGCGGGGCTCGCGACCGCCTACGCGTGTTCGTCGCCGGTGCTGTGCGTTGCCGGTCAGATCCCGTCCCGCCACATTGGCAAGGGGCGGGGCCAGCTCCACGAAATTCCGGATCAGTCGCTGGCGCTGCGCTCGGTGACCAAGTGGACCGCTCAGATCCGCCGGCCCGAGGAGATTCCCGCGGTCGTGCGCGATGCGTTCCACCAGCTGCGGTCCGGCCGCGCGCGCCCCGTCGCGATTGAGGTGCCCCCGGACGTGCTGCAGGCGGCCGGCGACATCGCGCTCATCGGGCGCGTCGCGGAAGCGCGCCAGGGTGGCGACGTCGCGCTCATCGAGCGGGCGGCCAAGGTGCTCGGGGCCGCGCAGCGCCCGATCATCTTTGCGGGCGGCGGCGTGATTCACGCGGACGCGTCTGACCCGCTCCTCCATCTGGCCGAGATGCTCGACGCCCCGGTCGTGATGTCCTCGAACGGCAAAGGCGCGATCTCGGACCGGCACGACCTGGCCCAGAGCATGGTGGCCGCGGAGGACCTGCTGCCGGCGTCCGATGTCGTCCTGATCGTCGGCACCCGGTTTCTGCAGCCCGCGTCCTCGACGTGGGGACCGTGCGAGGGGCAGACGCTCATCCAGATCGATGTCGACCCCGAGGAGATCGGACGGAACTGCCCCGTGTCGCTCGCGGTCGCCGCCGACGCGCACTGGGCCCTCACCGAACTGGTCAACCGAACCGGACGGTACAACGGGGGCCGTCCCTCCCGCCGGGCGGAGGTGGCCGCGGCGAAGCGCCGGGCGGCGGCGCGCCTTGCGGCGCTTGAGCCGCTCCGGTCCTACGCCCTCGCGATCCGCGAGGCGCTGCCGGACGACGGGATCCTCGTGACGGACCTCACCCAGGTGGGCTACTGGGCGTACTTCGGCGGGTTCCCGGTGTACCGGCCCCGCACGCTCATCACCTCGGGGTACCAGGGCACCCTTGGGTTCGCGTTTCCCACGGCCCTCGGCGCGCGGGCGGGCGCGCCGGACCGGAAGGTGGTCTCGATCAGCGGCGACGGCGGCTTCATGTACAACGTCCAAGAGTTGTCCACGATGGTGCGGCACGGGCTGGACATCGTGGCGATCGTGTTCAACGATAACGCCTACGGCAACGTCCGCCGTATCCAGCAGGAATCCTTCGGCGGGCGGGTGATCGCCTCGGACCTCCGGAATCCCGACTTCGCCAAACTCGCCGAGCTGTTTGGGGTCGAGGGGCGCCGTGCGGACGGCCCCGCCGACCTGCGCGCGGTGCTCGCGGAGGCGCTCGGCCGAGGCGGGCCGACGTTGATTGAAGTGCCGCTCGGTGAGACGCCGAACCCCTGGCCCGTGATCCGCTCGGGTGCCCGCGACTAGCGCGGGCGGACCGCGGCGCGACCATCGTCGATCGAGGAGCATCGACACGGAGGACCCCGCAACGCATCGGCCGCATCGCAGGCGGCGTCATGTGCACGATCGGCCGGCGGCCCGTGACCGGTGCGGGAGCCCGGGGAGCCGATGACGCTCGGGCCCGTCGTGTGGGTGCTGTTCGCGCTCCTGGGATTCCTTGCCGGGGGCTACGGGGTGATCGTCGGGGCGGGGGGCGGCTTCATCATCGCGCCGCTGCTGCTGCTCCTGTTGCATCTCCGCCCCGCCGTGGCCGCCGGCACCTCGTTGACCATCGTCCTGCTCAACGCCGTGTCGGGGACGCTCGGGTACGCCCGGCAGCGGCGCGTCGACTACCGCACGGCATTGCAGTTGTCGCTGCCCGCCACGCCCGGGACGCTCGTCGGCGCGACCCTGACGCGCGCCGTGTCTCCCGTAATTTTCCATTCGCTCTTCGGCGTGGTGCTCGTGGGGTTGGCGATCTATCTCGCGGTGCGCCCCGAGCCTCGTCGCGCGGTCCCGCCGGCGGCGGCCGGCACCACGCCGCCGCCTCGCCGAGGGCCGCTGAACGTCCCGCTGATGGTCCTCGGCCTGGGGTTCGGCCTGATCAGCGGGTTCTTCGGGATTGGGGCGGGATGGCTCGTTGTGCCGCTGTTGGTCTACGTCTACGATGTTCCCCCGCACGTCGCGACGGCCACGTCGCTCTTCTCCCTCGCCGTCTACTCGCTGGCGGGCGTGCTGGAGTTTGTCCGGCAGGGCGCCGTGCTCTGGCCCATCGTGGGCGCGACGGCGTTCGGAGCAATCATCGCGGCGCAGGTGGGCGCGCACGTGTCGCGATCGTTGAGCGGGAGCGTCCTCGTCCGGCTGCTGTCGCTGCTCCTCGCGGTCATCGGCGTCGGGCTGCTGCTGCGCTAGCCGATCCGGGCCATGCGGCGGGGGTCCGCCCGGGCGCCCGCCCCCCGCGTTGCGCGCCCTAGTGCACTTTCAACGCGGCGGCGGTCGCGGCGGAAGCCGGGGTCACGCTCGGCTGCGTGGCCGACGCTGACACGACCAGCTTGTCCCACATGCCCAAGACGGCATGCGCGGGCACGCCGCAGACGAACTCGTACATCCCTGGCTTGCCTGCCGTGAACGTCACCGTCGCCGTGGCCTTGACGGGCAATCCGCCTTGCACGTCGGGCGCGGCGGCCCCGGGAAACGCCGGGGTCGTGGCCGGGACGGCCGGCGGTGCCGGCGTGAACGGCAGCACGATCAGGCTGTGGGCGAGGTCGCCCATGTTGACAAAGTGGAGCACGACCTGCCACCCCGCCGGCACGGTGAGCGTGAGCGTGCCCTTCGCGTAGCCGTCGTAGTTGTACCCGGCGTTCGGTCCCGATTGGACCGTCATGTTCATCTCGACCGTATGCCCGGCCGCGTGCGCGGGCGTCCACGATGGCAGCGCGACCGCCCCGGCGAGCAGGCCGAGCACCGCGATGAGACGGGCGCCCCGCGTCACGACACAGACCGTTCGACAGGTGTGCAGCACTCCACGTACCTCCGTCCGATACCGCAGATCCTCTCTAGTTTGTTGCCGGGCCCCGAGGTTCCTACTCCGCTCCCACATCGTGCGCCGGGGCCGCGCGGGTCGCCTGCGTAGTCCTTTTTGCCCAGCGGCGCCGAAAGTCCGATGGTGCGGATGGCCAGCCGAGCGTACAGTAGTGGCCAGACCTCGGCCGCGATGTCGAGCGCGCGGCACGTGTGTACCGCGAACGGGATCGGGCGGTGCGCGGATGGGACGCAATGACACGAATCGTGCTGGCTGACGACAACGCGGAAAGCCGGAGGCGGCTGCGGCGGCTGCTCGAGCTCCAGGAGGGCTTCGAGGTGGTCGGCGAAGCCGGCGACGGCCGAGAGGCGATTGTGCTCGCGCGGGCCCTTCGTCCGGACATCATGCTGATGGACCTGCGGATGCCCAGCCTGGACGGGTTTTCCGCGGCGTGCTCCATCGTGCGGGAACTGCCAGTGACGCGGATCTTCATCCTCACCGCCGACGCCGGGGAACTCGATCAGGCCGAGGTGCAACGCCGAGGCCTCCAGGGGCTGCTGACCAAGGATCACTCCGTGTCGGAGATCATCGTGGCGATTCGCCCCGCGCCGCGGCCGTCCGCCGCTCAGAGATTACGGATCGTCCCACGGAGGCTGCTCGGGCTCGCGTAGCCCTCGGCCCGTTCGCCGCGCTGAGCAGTGCCCGTCCGCGCCGTTCCGATTCCGCCGCGCCCGCGGCACCGACGCGTCCGCGTGCGAGACGCACGTCCGGGTCTGAGCCTTACGGGTTTCCCTGCTGCGTCGACTGGAGGAACCCGCCGTCCGCGCCGTCGCGGTCCGTAGCGGGTGCGGGCGGGACCCGCGTCTCCGCCCCGCTCTCGCCGAGCGTGTTGGCCGTGTCGCCGACCCGCCGGTCGAGCAGTGCGTCCGCCACCCGTGCGCTGGCGACCGCGAAGAGGGACTGGTGACCCGCGGATCCGAGGTCCACCGTGAGCACGAGGTGGTCGGCGATCCCGGGGACCCCTGGGCCGCCGTTGATGGGTAGCCCCAGCGCGCTCGCCATGAGCACGATCCCGTCGCCGGCCCCGTACGAGGCGGCGGCCTGGGGCAACGCGCCGGTGACGCCGGCCAGCGTGCCCGGTGCCGGCCCGCGGGGCGGGTGATTGCCGTAGAAGGCGTAGGCGCGGACCGCGGCGGGCAAGGGATGCGTGTTGAGGTCGGCGAGCACCGTATTGGCGGAGTCCCGGGGGAGGGTCCACCCCGCGCCCGCATTCGGACGCCAGAAGGGGAACGTGGGCAGCAAACTGCGGGCCGCGGGCGTGCGGGCGAGGCCGCCGAGGGGATACCAGCCGTCGACGTAGGAGAGGACCGCGCCCTCGTTCGGGACGGCGATCATGACGAAGCGGTTGACGAGGCGGTCCCAGCCGGGCTGGGCGGCCATGTCCCAGCGGGCGAGGAGGCCGCCGAGGCTGTAGGTGACCAGGTTGATGCGGGTAGCGTAGGCGGCGGGCAGCACGACCGTGCGGACGTAGGCGGCGAGCTGCCGGGCGGCGTCCTGGAGGGACAGGGTCCGGGAGCGGTAGGCGAACCAGAACAGGGTGGGCGCCGGCCCGGTGAGGTGGAAGCCGCGGCGTTCCAGCGCGGCCACGGCGCCGGTGTCGATCCGGCCGCTCCCGACGTCGTTGAGGTAGCCGGGGACCAGGACCGTGGGGAGCAGGAGGAGGGTGGTCACCCGGGCGGTGGCGAGCTCGTCGCCCTGGCGCACGGTGACCGCCACCGAGACGGCGGTGTTCTCGTCGAGGGGCGGGAACGGGGCCGATTGGTCGACGAGGACCCCGCCGAGGCGCACCGTGCCGGTGGGGAGATCGAGGACGTAGGGCAGTTGTGGGGCGACGACGGGCAACGGCGCGCCCTCGCGGGTGCGGCCGCCGAGGGTCACGGCCTGCTGGATGGTGGGGCGGAGATCGGGTTGGAGCCCCGCGATCGTCGCGTCGACCCGCAGGCGCCCCGGCCCGATCAGCTGGAGGGCGGAGAGGCGCACCGACACGGGGACGGCGGCTTGCCCGCGCGTCACGGGCAGCGACGCGGCCAGCGCGGCGCAGAGCGCCAAGGAGAGAACGACGTTTCGCACGATGGTTGGCCCACGCACCTCTACTACTTATTGAAGACGGCGGAACCGGCGAGTCGTCTCACGATTACGGGGACAATCGTTGCGCGGGCGTCCGTCTGCCTCGGCGCTCGAACACACGAGCGGCTGCTGCGCGGCGCGCAGGGCCGCGGCGGGGCGCGCGGCGAAGTAACGCGACAGGCACGCGCGGGAGCGTTCGGGCACCACGTTCCGGTCCCGCCGTCTCGGGGGTGGGAGGCACGCGCGGCGGAGCACGCGCCGTCCGCGCGCCCGATGCGTGCGGTGGCGCCGGGCCGGCCCGGCACGTCAAAGGGGGTTCTCTTGCATGAGCCGATTCAGGCTCGGCTGTGACATCGGAGGCACGTTCACGGACTTCGTCCTCGTCGACGTCGAGACCGGGGAGCTCACCCTTGGGAAGCGCCTGACGACGCCCCGAGATCCGGCGGCGGCGGTGCTGGCGGGGATCTCGGATCTCGCGTCGCAGTTCCCCGGGCTCGCGGCGGGCACCGAGATCCTGATTCACGGCACGACGCTGGTGATCAACGCCATCGTGGAACGCAAGGGCAGCGCGACCGCGTTGCTGACCACGCGCGGGTTCCGCGACATGCTCGAGATGCGCAACGAGCAGCGCTACGATAAGTACGATCTGTTCCAGGAGTTCCCGGCACCGTTGGTCCCGCGGTCCCTGCGCTTCGGCGTGCCGGAGCGGATGCACGCCTCGGGCGAGCCCCTCGAGCCGCTCGACCGCGAGGAGGTGCGGCGCATCGCCGCGACCCTCGTCGAGGAGGGCGTGGAGTCGGTGGCGATCGTGTTCCTGCACGCCTATGTGAACGCCGCCCACGAAGAGGAGGCCGCGCGCGTGGTGGCCGAGGTCGCGCCGGGCCTGACGATCTCGCAGTCCCACCGCGTGCTGCCGGAGATTCGGGAGTACGAGCGCGTCTCGACGACCGTGGCGAACGCCTACGTGAAGCCGCTGATCGAGCGATATCTCGAAACGCTCGCCACGGGGCTGCGGTCGATCGACTACCTGGGGCCCCTCTACCTGATGAACTCCGGCGGCGGGCTGACCAGCGTCGAGACGGCCCGCGAGCTGCCGGTGCGCATCGTCGAGTCGGGCCCGGCGGGCGGCGTCATCGCCGCGCAGTTCTACGGGCGGCTGGCGGGCGACGCGGACCTGCTGGCGTTCGACATGGGCGGGACCACCGCCAAGGCCTGCCTGATCCACGACGGCGAGGTCAGCGTCAGGTCGGACTACGAAGTCGCCCGCATGGTCCGCTTCAAGCGGGGCAGCGGCCTCTCGCTGCGCGTGCCCGTGGTGGATATCCTCGAGGTCGGCGCGGGCGGCGGAAGCATCGCGCACCCGAGCGGGCTCGGGCTGCTGCAGGTCGGTCCGGAGAGCGCGGGGGCGGTACCCGGTCCGGCGTGCTACGGGCAGGGGGGCGAGCTGCCGACCGTCACCGATGCCGACCTGCTGCTGGGCTACCTCGACCCGGGGTACTTCCTCGGAGGTGAGATGGCGCTCGACGTGGAGGCCGCCCGCGCCGCGATGGCGCACGGTCTCGCTGCGCCGCTCGGGGTGTCCGTTGAGACGGCGACGTGGGGCGTGCACGACATCGTCAACGAGTACATGGCCTCGGCGATCAAGACGTATCTGTTGGAGCGCGGTCAGGATCCGACGACCGTCTCGCTCGTCGCGTTCGGCGGGGCCGGTCCGGTGCACGCCTACGGGGTGGCGCAGAAGCTCGGCATGCGCCGCGTGCTCGTCCCGCCGGCCGCGGGCGCGATGTCGGCGCTCGGCTTCCTGCTCGCGCCCCCGGCGATCGAGCTCGCCAGGACGTACAAGGCGCCGTTCCGCGAGTTCGACGGCGCGCTCGCGGACCGGCACTGCGACGCGATGCGCGCCGAGGCACGGCGCCTCCTGCCCGCGCTCGGGCGGGCGGAGCCCACGTACACGCTGGCCGCGGACATGCGCTACGTCGGCCAGGGGTACGAGATCCGCGTCCCGCTGCCCGGGGCCCGCTTCGCCGGTCTGGAGCCAGCGGCGATGCAGGCCGCGTTCGAGGCGGGGTATCTCGCGACCTACGGGCGGACGTATCCGGACACCGAGGCGGAAGTGATCAACCTGCGGGTCCTGGCGGCGCTCCCGGCGTTGCCGTTTACCCCGCGGCGCCTGTCGGCGGACGGCGCCGCCCAGGCGGCCCGCAAAGGGCGGCGCCCCGCCACGTTCGGCGCGGGGACCGTGGTCGAGTGTCCGGTGTACGAGCGGTATCGCCTGCCCGCCGGCGCCACGATCGAGGGGCCCGCGATCATCGAGGAGCGGGAGTCGACCACCGTCTGCGGTCCCGGCAGCCGGCTCCGCGTCGACGCCTACGGGATCTTGGCCGTGGAGCTCGGCGTCGCGGCCGGGATCGGCGCCGCCCCCCGAGGCGGCCGCGCATGAAACTCGATCCGGTCAAGACCGAAGTCTACTGGGCGCGCCTCCTGAGCGCCGTCGACGAGGCCGCGATGACGCTGATCCGCACCGCCTTCTCGGGCATCGTCCGGGACAACCACGACTTTGCCTGCGGCCTCCTGGACGCGACGGGGCGCCTCCTCGCCCAGGACACGATGGGCACCCCCGGGCTCGCCGGGCCGATGCCGATCACCATGGGCCACTTCCTCGCGGCGTATCCGGCGAGCGCGCTGCGGCCCGGAGACGTGTTGATCACCAACGACCCCTGGAAGGTCGCCGGGCACCTCAGCGACACGACGCTGTTGAC
>Ga0209415_10019520_pt1 | contig 10604 bp, 11 predicted proteins | sample PeaSoiSIISIP2007_FD_187696 | JGI IMG/M metagenome (GOLD analysis project Ga0209415, IMG submission 187696) | Peat soil microbial communities from Weissenstadt, Germany - SII-SIP-2007 (SPAdes) (version 2) | ecosystem: Environmental > Terrestrial > Soil > Wetlands > Peat | place: Germany... | reverse complement strand
CGCGCCTGCAGTCCCCAATGATGGCACGGGCGCTCAGGTCAAATCCGAAATCCGAAGGCCGAAATCCGAAGGAAATCCGAAGGAAATCCGAAATCCGAAATCCGAAACCCGAAGCGCCCGTGCCGTCGGCTCACCTCGTGTGGCGGCACAGGGCCTTCCACTCGCGCCTGCCCCGCGTCTGCTGCAACACTGGCGGAACGTTCTCACCCGTTGCTGGGATTTTCTCTGCTTCTTTTACGTCCGGAGGCCATGCGATCTTGGCCTTCGGATTTCGGATTTCGGATTTCCTTCGGATTTCGGCATTCGGGTTTCGGGTTTCAGGAACGCAGCACTGGGTCTTGGGGCCTCCCGATCCATCAGGGGTTGGGCAACCGGCCGACCCGATAATAGCGCGAGGGTGTGGCAGTCAGCGCCTCGGAGAAGGGAACCAGGCTGCTCGAGGCAGCATTGGTGACGACCGCCACCCAGTCCACCAGGTTAGACGAGCGCTCGACCACATAGCTCGAGCCGGGATCGGCGCTGTAACTGAATGACAACAGGCCGTTGCCGGCACCAGGCGCCGTCAGGGAGACGGCGACCGGAGCCACCACGGTGATGTTAACCACCGGGGAGGTGGCGGACACCCCACCGGCCGTCGCCACCGCCGTAAGGGCGTAAGCCCCGGGTGCGGGAATACTGCCCGTAACACTGAACGGAGAGGCGGTCGCCTGGCCCAAGGCAGTAGTGCCGGCGAAGAATTCCATATTGGTCACACTCCCGCCGCTGGCAGTAGCCGTCAGCACGACACTGGCGGGAGCCGCGAAGGTGGCTCCCGGCGATGGGCTGGTGATACTCACGGTGGGCGCAACGGCCACCGCGGGAGTCGAGCGCGTGTAGGCGAAGCCCCCCGCGAGATGCTCGCCCCAATGGGTGAACTTCACCGACAAGTAGATGTCCTCGTTGATGAGATGCATGACCATCGCCTGGTTCAAAATGCGCGCGCCCAGGTTCCCGTTGCGCAGGGACGCGAGCGTCTGGTAACTCAACGTGGAGTAATTGGCGAGCGCCCCAAACGCCCATTCGGTGTCGGCCGGACTGACGCCCCCCGCGGAGGTCTCTCCCGCCGCAGTGTTGTAAAGGACGTCCCTGCTGCCTCGCGTTAAAACCACTTTCCCGGCAACAATCACGTCGGAGCGCGCGGTCGAGGTCTGGGTGAAGTTGATCGTTGGCCCGGTCCAGACCGCGGTTGCGTGGCTCAACGGGAGCGCCAGCGCCGTCAAAACCCAGACGGCGCCGCGCAAACAACCGGTCACAGAGAGAAGTCGAGGTCTAATCATAGAGTGTCGCGTAACTGATTTATTTCTTCAAAGCCGCATCGTTTCACAAGCATTTCTCAAGTGTTGCATCGCTAATGCTTACATTTACTTTCCACCAGACTGGGCCGTTGTCAAGCGCCGCCGCGTCTGGCCCCGCGGCGCCCAGGGCTTGTGACAAAGTCTCGGCACACCCCTTTGGAGTGCGGTGGCAAGCGAAGCGCGACACCGCTTTGGCTGGGGCGGCGTTCGGCGTTCTTGGATGTTCCCGGCGTCCGAAAGCGGCGTCGGCGCTTCGCTCTGCCGCCGCACTCCAGAAGGCGACCTTGTCAACCGCCGTGAGGCGGCGCCCAGGGCCATTCGAGTCGCGGCTGCCTCCACGTTGTCCTCAGGGGTTCGGCACCTGCACCACCCGGTAAAACCGCGAGCCGCTGGGGGTGAATTGATCCGTGAAAAGAACCGGATTGCTCGCGGCCAAGTTCGTGGCGAGCGGGCCCCAGACGGCCAGATTGGAAGAAACCTGCACCACGTAAAGGAGCCCGGGGCTGGCGATATAACTAAAGGAGAATTGATTGAGGGCCTCGGTCGCCGCGCTCAACCGCGGCGGCGCCGGCGTGGACCGTTGGTAGGCAAATCCCCCCGTCCCATGCGAGCCCCAGAGAGTGAATTGGAGGGCGATGTAGATGTCCTCCGAAATGAGATGCAACACGGCTTGCTGGCTTACGAGGGATACCGGGGATTGTCCATTGAGCCACGCCAGCCAGTTGGTGTAGCTGAGCGAAGCGTAGTGGTCGAGGGTCCCAAAGGCCCATTCCGTATCGGCTGGGCTGTTGGCGGTGGCGGCGGTCTCGGTCACGGCGTTGAAAAGGCCCCCGGAAGCTGCGCGCGTGAGCCATACGCGCGCGGTGATCCGGTCCTGGTCGGCCGGTTGCGTTGGGTCGGTCGCCGGCTGGCTGTAAGTAATGGGCGGACCATTCCAGACCGTGGCCGCGTGGGTGCAACATGCCAGCGTCCAAGGCAGGAACAAGGCGAGGCGGCACCGCAGCCATCGCCCCGCCGAGTATTTGGCTATCGAATTCACTCCAGGCTATGATGTTTGAGGACCATAATGGTTCCCGAGGTTCACCGTCACGCCGTCCGGCGCACGATTCGGTTGCCAAAGAGCATTTCGTTGCCCACAGTACCACGAAATGAACAAGCTGTTCTACATTACAACGGCCATTGATTACGTCAACGGCCGGCCGCACCTGGGCCACGCCTACGAAAAAGTGGTCGCCGACGTCATTGCCCGGTGGCGGCGCAGCCTGGGGGTCGAGACCTATTTCCTGACCGGCCTGGATGAGCACGGGCAAAAGGTCCAGCAGGCGGCGTTGGCCGAAGGCAAGGCCCCGGGCGTTTACTGCGACGAACTGGCCGCCATCTGGCAGGCCTTCGCCGCCAAACTGGACCTCTCCAATGACGACTTCGTCCGCACTACCCAACCCCGCCATCAGCAGGTCCTGCAGGCCATCCTCGCCCGCTTGCACGCCGAAGGCCGTCTGTACAAGGAAAACTATGAAGGCTTCTACTCCACACGAGAGGAGACCTTTCTGACCGAAAAGGACCGCCGCGCGGACGGCTCCTTCGATCCGGCCTGGGGCGAGGTAGTCCGTCTCCAGGAACAAAACTATTACTTCAAGCTGCGCGACCACCAGGCCTGGCTCATCGAGCATCTCGAGCGCAACCCGTCATTCGTCGCTCCGGATTATCGCCGGAACGAAGTGCTCGGTTTCCTCAAAAACAATGTCCTCGAAGACCTTTGCATCAGCCGCCCCGCGGCCCGCCTGAACTGGGGCGTTCCCCTGCCCTTCGATTCAGATTACGTCACTTACGTCTGGTTCGACGCGCTCACCAACTATATCAGCGTTCCCGCCGCCGCAGGCGACCCGGGCGTGCCGGAGCACCTGCGCCCCCGGCGCCCGGCTCCCGAATCCCCCCCCCACTTGTGGCCCGCGGACATCCATTTGATCGGCAAGGACATCCTCAAATTCCACGCCGTCTATTGGCCGATCATGCTCAAGGCCGTCGGGGCGGCCCTCCCGCGCCAGATCCTCGTCCACGGCTGGTGGCAGAAGGACGGCCAGCGGATGAGCAAGTCCACGGGCAACACCGTCGACCCGCTCGCCGTCATCGAGCAATGGGGCGTGGACGCCTTCCGCTTTTACGTCCTCCGCGAGCTGGACATCGGCCCCGATGGCAACTGGACCGATGCCGGGCTCGAGGGGCGCTATACGGCCGAACTGGCCAACGGCCTGGGCAACCTCGTCAACCGCTCCCTCTCGATGCTCAAACGTTACCGCAATGGCGCCGTGCCGCCGGTCTCCAACGAACTCGCCTCCGAAGCCGAAAAGGTCGTCGCTCAAACCCGCGCCTGCCTCGACCGGAATCAACTCCAGGCCGCGCTCCTGTCCATCTGGTCTCTGGTCACGCGCGCCAACCAGTACGTCGACCACACCGCCCCCTTCAAACTGGCCAAGGACCCTTCCCAAGCCCGCCGCCTGGACGAGGTGCTTTACAACCTCGCCGAAGTCTGCCGCATCCTCGCGGTCCTGCTCTGGCCCTTCCTGCCGGGCACCGCCTGCAAGCTCTACGCCCAACTTGGCCTGTCCGCCGTCCCCGACCGCTTCGCCGCCGCCGCCTGGGCCGGCCTGCCGCCGGGCCACGTCATCGGCTCCCCCGCGCCGCTGTTCCCGCGCAAAGACGCTTAGCCGCCGGTCGAACATCGAAAAGACTTGAATCGGGCCGTCTCGGGTGGGAATTTCCCCACATGAAGACATTAACCGTGGACGAGCGGCAGCGGATTCGACTTCCGGAGGCGAAGGCAGGGCAGGTTTTCGCGTACGAACCGAACTCGGACGGGACCATAAAACTTGTTCCGCTGGTGAAAAAGCCCGCGCCGAGGCGGGTGGTCGCAAAGCTGGTCAAAGGGCGGGGCGGGCTGTACTTCCAGGTTCCAGCCGGATACAGGCTCGATCCCGCTGCCATCGGCGAGGCTGTGGCGGAGGAGCGGGAAAGCCGCTCGTGAGGACGTACTGGGATACGTCGGCGGCAATCAATGCCGCTGCGTAGCGCAGGTTTCCAACCTGCTGTATCGCCGACTTCCAGTCGGCAGACCGTCCGACGGACCTGGCACTCAGGGCGGAGGGACGGCCAGCGGATTGGAAATCCGCGATACGGCAGACTGGAAGTCTGCGCTACGCGTTCCGGCTGGCCAAAGCCGTGAAATATCCGGGCTATCCGGCTTCCGGGTGGACCCAGGGCGCCCGATAGGGCCGGCGAAGAAGCCGGTTGGCCTCGTTGTCGCCGATGACCTGGCCGTTGACGGGGTCCCAGGCCAGGGTGCGGCCCACTTGCATCGAGAGATTCGCCAGGATGCAGGAGGCGGTCGAGATATAGCCTTGTTCGATGTCGGCGACGGGCTTGCCGCGGGTGGCGATGGCCGCCAAAAGGTCCTTCATGTGCCCGCGAATCGCGGGCGCCACGTGACGTTCCAAATCCTTCTCCGTGCGGTCGATCGGGTATTGCTCGAACTCGTAGGTGACGTCTTTGTGGACCGCTTGCCCGCCGTCAGAGGGGATGAAATCATAACTCATCACGCTGGCCTTCAAGGTGCCCTTGTCCCCGTAGATGGTGGCCCCCCAGGAATAATTCGGATCGGGGGCCTGCCCCCAGGTCCGATGGGTCCAGACCACCTCCAAGTCGCCGAAGTCGAAGTTGGCGGTTTGAGTATCGGAGATATTGGCCTTGGTGTTCCTGGCCACGAGAATGCCGCCCCCCGAGCTGATTCGTTTGGGCCAGCCCAGGTCGAGCATCCAGCGGACCATGTCGAACATGTGAATGCACATGTCGCCGACGATGCCGTTGCCATATTCCATGAAGGCCCGCCAGCCGCGCGGATGGACCAGCTCGTTATAGGGGCGCATCGGCGCCGGGCCGGTCCAGAACTCATAGTCCAGATAGTCCGGCGGCGCGGTATCGGGCGGGTTGCCGCCGGCGCGCATGTGGTAGTAACAACAGATCTCGACGTAAGCGATCTTGCCCAGCTTGCCCGTCTGGATGAACTCATCGCGGGCCTCGATCAAGTGCGGCGTGCTGCGGCGCTGAGTGCCCACCTGGACCACGCGTTGGTGCTTGCGGGCAGCCGCCAGAATCGCCTGGCCTTCCGCCACGTCCGCGCTGATCGGCTTTTGCAGGTAAAGGTCGGCGCCCGCCTCGATGGCCGCGATGGCAATGAGCGGGTGCCAGTGGTCCGGGGTGGCGATGAGGACGAGGTCGAGGTCCTTTTCCTTGAGCATCTCCCGGTAATCGGCATAGGTCCGCGGCCGCTTCTTCGAGAGCTGGCGCTCTGCCGCGATGTCCGCGGCTTCGCTCAACATCCGCTTATCCACGTCGCACAGCGACACGATTTCCACCGGGGCCACCTGGACCAGGCGCCACAGGTCGCACTTGCCGTACCAGCCGCAGCCGATAAGCCCGACCCGTTTCCGTTGGTCTGCGAATTCTGCCCCATAGCCGCCCAGGGTTGACAAGGCCAGTCCCGCCGCGCCGAGTTCGAGGAATTTACGCCGATGCATACGACTCTTCTTAGGCCGGAACGCAGCAAAACGCAAGCGGGGGGTGGAGGGAGGGCGAAGTGCGGAGTGCGGAGTGCGGCGCGCCGAAATCAGTTGAAAACCGCCGCCGCGGGCGGCAAGCTGCTCTCATGCAATCGGTTTTTTCAGGACCTGTTTTTGTGGTGCGGGATCATATTGACACTGACCAGATCATCCCGGCCCAGTATTTGACTTTGGTGCCGACCATTCCCGAGGAGTACGAGAAGCTCGGCTCCTATGCGATGTGCGGCCTGCCGGAGTCGCTTTACCCCGTTCGTTTTGTAAAGGAGGGCCAACTCGACAGCGAATATCGCATCGTGGTTGCCGGGCGCAATTTCGGCTGCGGCAGCTCGCGGGAGCACGCCCCGATTGCCCTCGGTTCCGCCGGCTGCAAGGTGGTCCTGGCCGAGAGCTTTGCCCGCATCTTCTTTCGCAACAGCGTCGCCACGGGCGAACTCTACCCCTGCGAGTCGGTCGGACGCCTCTGCGACGTTCTGAAAACGGGCGAGGTGGCGACCGTCGATCTCGACTCCCAAACCGTGACCGTCAACAGCACTGGCCAGGTCCACAAATTCAAACCGCTGGGAGAGGTCCGGCCGGTGGTGGACGCCGGGGGCCTCTTCAACTATGCGCGCCAGACCGGGATGATGGCCAAGCAAGTATGTCCCTAGCCGAGCTCCGAAGAGAATACAGCCTGGGAGAACTCCGGCGCGAAGCCCTCGAACCCGACCCCATCGCCCAGTTCAAGAAGTGGTTCGACCAAGCCACGGGCGCGCGTGCCAGCGGGCGAGTGCGCCAGTTACTCATCCGGCTCTACAAGTCGCTGCTGCTCATCTCCGGGGCCGAGCCGATGGACCTCAACGCCATGATCCTCGCCACCGCCGACAAGCTCGGGCGCCCTTCCGCCCGCGTGGTCCTGCTCAAAGGGGTCGATGAGCGCGGGTTTATCTTCTACACCAACTTCCAGAGCCGAAAGGGACAGGAGTTGGCCGAAAACCCTCACGCCGCGCTGGTCTTCTATTGGGCGGGCCAGGAGCGCCAGGCCACCGTGGCCGGCGAAGTCCGCAAGCTGCCTCAAGCCGAATCGGAGGCTTATTTCCGCTCCCGCCCCCGTGGGAGCCGGCTCGCCGCCTGGGCGTCCCATCAAGGCGAGGTCCTGGCCGACCGGGCGGCACTCGAGGCAAGATGGAAGGAATATGACGCGCGCTACTCCGGCCAGGAGGTTCCCATGCCGCCTTATTGGGGCGGCTACGTGCTGGCGCCGGCCCGCATCGAGTTTTGGCAGGGCCGCCCCAACCGGCTCCATGACCGCTTCCGCTACTCGCGCCAACCCGGCGAGACGTGGCTAATCGAGCGGCTCGACCCTTGATGACGCAAGCGGCAGCCCAGCCGCAGGGTGTTCCTCGCGGCCCATGTCCCGGTTCCGAGCAAAAAGCTCATCCGGCCCAATATCGGGCATCTGCAGCAAATACTCCTTGAACGAGGGCTTCTTCATAGGCGGCCCGAGCAGCGCCTCACGCAGGATGCGACGGTGTTCTTCCTCCATCGACACCCCGTGCTGGCCGGCCTGCTCCTTAAGCTTTCGCACCAGCTTCTCTTCGACTTGTCTGACCAAAAGTCGCGGCATAATGCTCCCGTTCTCAATTCTGCTAGCAATGCTAACACGTCCGGTCCTTGGCAGGGAGCACAAAATCGTCCCCTGTCGACCTCGGAGCACGCGGCAGGTTTCTGCAGGCGCCCACGCTGCCGCCTGAAGGCGGCGTTCCGGTTGGCTGCGGAACGCCGCCTTCAGGCGGCAGAACCCTGTCCCGCGCCCTCGACTTCGCGACCCGGTGCGGATTTCGTCGCGGGCCGCAAAGCCCGATGGTTGAGCCTTCAGGCGTCGCCTCCAGGTGACCCGATACCAGGTGACGCCGGGATGTCGGCGGCCGGCGAGGCGTCGGCGAGGCGCATGTCCCGCTCAGTCTTGAGCCTGAGCTGGCCGCAGGCGGCGTCGATGTCATGTCCCTTTTCCTGACGGAGTGTGGCCGCGACTTGTTCCCGGCTTAGGGCCTCAAGGAAGGCGGTTTGCGCTGCCGGGGTCGGGCGCTGCCAGGGCAGGCCCTCGACGCGATTGTAAGGGATGAGGTTGACCTTGGCGTGCAAGCGGCGCGCCAGGACGGCCAACGGCTTGACCTGGTCCAATCCGTCGTTCACCCCCTCAATGAGGATATACTCGAAGGTAATCATGCGGCCCTTCTTCGCCTGGTAGTATTCGCCGGCCGCCGCCAGTTCGCGCAACGGATACCGGCGATTGATCGGCATGAGTCGACTGCGAATTTCGTCCGTGGCCCCGTGCAGCGAAATTGCCAGGCGAAGCTGCAGCGGTTCATCGGCCAGCTTGCGGATTTGCGGGGCAAGGCCGCTGGTCGAAACCGTCATCTTCCGCGCTCCGATGCTCCCGCCCCACGGGGCATTCAGAATGCTGAGCGCCTTCATCAGGTTCTCGTAATTGGCCAAAGGTTCCCCCATCCCCATGATGACCAGGTTGCTCACCAGCCGAGACTCGGGCGTGGCGGCACGCCCGGGGCCCGAGCTCGGACTTTGCGCTTCCGGCTTCTCGCCCTGGCCCCAGCGTTCCACGACGATGACCTGGTTGACAATTTCCTCGACGCCCAGGTTGCGTTTCCACCCGTCGAGCCCGCTGGCGCAGAATTTGCATCCGTAAGCGCACCCGACCTGCGTCGATACACAGAGCGTGTGGCGGTCGCTCGAATCCCCGTAGAGCGCCGGGTTGGCCGGGATGAGCACGCTTTCGATGAGGCTCTGGTCGGCCAACCGCCAGAGAAACTTCTCCGTCGTGTCCCGCGAACCCTGTCGGCGGACCAAAGCGGGTGTCTGCAGTGCCAGATGGCCTCGGAGTTGCTCCCGGAGCGCCTTGGGCAGGTTCGTCATCTCCTCCCAATCCGCCGCCCGATGCACATACAGCCACTCGAGCAACTGCGACAGACGGTAGGGCGGCTGGCCCCAGCTTTCGAAAAGGGTCTGCAACTCATCGGCGGTGTGCGCTCGGACGTCCGTCAACATCCCTCGAGCAACCCTTCGGGCAGCGGCGTCTTCTGGCATAAGGTGGCCTCGAGATTGGACTGGTAACGTTTCTCGGCGGCCACCTTGTAGTCCAAAGCCAGATCGTACAGCTCGACCGTGCCCGCGCCGGGATACCGGTCCTTAAGGAGGCCCAGGATGACCATCACGTGGTTGGCGTATTCGCTCATCGTTTTCCACGTTTCGCCGGCGTCCTCGCAGTTGGCGGACCGCCTGGCCAACAGCGCGGCTGCCTGGTAGGTCTGCTTGAGGACCGCCTCGACGGCAGCCACCTGACGGCCAAAGGCGGCGCGCCAAGCCTCGTTGGCGGGGTCGAGCCTTGACCCCAGTTCGGTCATCTGGTCCAGAGGAGCCTGGTTGAGGCGCGTCAGGTCGCTTAAATCAAGGGCCGCGTTCATAGCCTGCAGCCAGCTTATCGGCCCTGCGGTTAAAGTCAAAGTCGATCCAAAGGCCCACAGAACCGCAATGCTTCCGGGCTGGAATGGTCCGCGCCGCGATCTTCAGCCTCTGCTGTACCCGGGCGGCAACTCGTCGCCTGGCCGGGGTGGGGCGTCGGGCACTTTGGCCATGACGCGGTCGAACGCCTCCAGCTTCGCCCGCTTGGCGCGCGTTTCCATGTCGTCACTGCCCTTCCAGGCGGCGACCTGAGCGGAAAGAGCCAGAGCAACGATCTGGTCGATTGGGACCCGCTCCCGTTCGGCCGCCGCGAGGGCCTGCCGGGCTAAATAGTCAGGCACATTTACCTCGATTTTCGTCATTTCGTTTGCCTCAAGATTTCCAGGAATTCAGCCGGTCGAACCACTCGAACTCCGAATTGTGCGGCCTCCCCTTTTCATCGCGATTTGGTTGTTGTGGCAGCGTCCGGAAATGGTCGGGTAGCAGCAGGGAGGATGTATCGTCGTAGCATATCAAACGGCTGGACGCCTAACGCGTTGTCGTTCCACCCGGTGAATACTGCGACCATTTGCAGATCCGGGAAGACGAATATGAACTGCCCCCCGCGACCGGCAGCATGGTAGGACTCGACTACTCGGCCACCAGCCTTGAACGAACGGAGCCACCACTGATACCCGTATCCGTCTGCCTGTATCCAGGCTGGAAATTGCCGGGGGTCCACGTAATTCCTGGTCGATTCCTTGACCCATTCCTCGCTCACGATTCGCTTTCCTAGCCAGCGACCCCCATTCAGAAAAAGGTATCCGATCTTGGCCATGTCGCGTGGCCGCAGGACAAGCCCTCCTCCGGCATCGACGGTGCCGTTGGTGTATTTCCACCAACTGTAATGCGAGATGCCGAGCGGCACAAACAGGTTCCGTTCGGCAAATTCGTCCGTTCGCAATCCTGAGCTATGGTGAACAATTTCACCCAGCGCAATGGAGGTCCCGCCACTATAGGCGAACTTCACACCCGGCTTCGCCAGGACCGGCCTTTCGAGGACGTATCGCACGACATCCTTGCTGTGATCCATTGCGGCAAGGTCGTTGCGCGGGTCGCCATAAGGGTGCGTCCACTCATCCCAAGACAGCCCCGACGACATGGTGAGCAGGTGCTTCAATTGAAGCGTGTCCCTTTTGTGATCTGCAAACACGTCGGCATA
>Ga0209415_10019519_pt1 | contig 10604 bp, 7 predicted proteins | sample PeaSoiSIISIP2007_FD_187696 | JGI IMG/M metagenome (GOLD analysis project Ga0209415, IMG submission 187696) | Peat soil microbial communities from Weissenstadt, Germany - SII-SIP-2007 (SPAdes) (version 2) | ecosystem: Environmental > Terrestrial > Soil > Wetlands > Peat | place: Germany... | reverse complement strand
CCCGCCGCGCCGTTACCGAAAAAGGTGATCTCGGCGTGCGCCTGGAATACGATCAGGTGGACTCGCACGCGCTGATCGGTGCGCGCCTGGTCGACTATCGACACCGCTTCGGCGATTCGTTCGCGCTCAACGCCTTCGCCGGCGTCGATCGCTACAATCTCGCCACACCGGCCTATTCGATCTATGCAGGTTTCGGCCCGCAGTGGCGCAATTTCCTTCCCCGGTGGCTTCCCAAATGGGATCTCTCATTGGATTTGCGCTACGGGCAGAACATCGCCCGCGATCATATCCTCCCGAGCGATCCGACAGGACCGAGGCCGGACAGCTTCTACAAGATTGAAAGCGCCGTGTTGTACCTCACGCGGCGATTTTGAGTGCCGACCGCGCGCTCCGAACTAAACGCGTCGCGCAATCACCGTCCGACTTGGCTTTGAATCCACTGGTCCACTTCCGGCAGCCGATCCTGGCGAATCGCCGCGCGGTACCGGACGGCCGACTCGGTTTTGCGCACACCCTGGCGGGCATCGGGCGGTATATGGTGCTCGGCGAACGCATCCAACGAGTCGAGCAGCTGCGGATCTGAGGCCGTGTCCAACAGGCTCGGCACAAATCTCGCCTGGCTGGTGGGCTCTATCAGGGATGAAATGGCGTCCCAATGGGCGACGGTGAAATCGAAGGCGATCTTCGGATGGCGGTTCGAAGCCGTGGCGATCATCTCGGGAGCTATTGTCGGGGGCGGCTCGCCGGAGGAGGCAAGCTGCAGCGCCTGTTGCACCAGCACCTCGTTATGGACGGCGGCGAGCAGGTCGTAAAGCTCCTCGCGCTCCAGTTCGGTCGCGGCGGATTTTGCCATGCGATGCAATTGGTCCCATGTCAACGCGTCCGCATGCGCGGCGACGACTCTTAGCGCGGTGCGGCGAGTGCCCGCGTCGAGGCTCGACGCATCGATCACATAGCGGTCGAAGCGCTTGCGCGCTTCGGCCTGCACCGATGGGTCGTCCAAAGCGCTCAGCGCGGCGATCAACTCCGAACGCAGCAGCGCGACATTGTCGCCCTCGTTCGGCCGCTTGTCCCAGCCGACGCGGGCAAAGAGCGGATCCAACACGCTGCGGGCATAGGCACGAAAGGCCGCCTGCGAGGGCAGGCCGTCATAGATCATATCGAGGCCCCACAGCTGCTCCGCGAGCGTAGAAGCAACCACCGGATCGGCATCCGTGGGAAATCGCTTAGTCAAATCCAAGAATGCCGCCATCGGTTCCAGACCCGCATTGGCGAGCGCGTTGCGGTCGTTCAGCACGCCGAGTTGATCGTCCGGCGACAGAGCCCCGTAGGCGGCCGTAATCTCCGTCAAACCCGGCGCGGAATAGCGGCTGCGGAAATAGCCGCTCTGGCCGGCGTTGATGACCAGCGCGCCGCAACCGGCGACCTCTGTGGCTTGTGGATCCGGTCCGGATACCACTATTGGCGCCGCGGCGGCGCCGATCGGCGCGACGAGCACCGGCACGTGCCACAGCTGCGCCGTCGTGGAGGCCGCGTCGATGGCGAAACGACCCTGCGCGACACCGAGCAAGGTCTTGCCGCCCAAACAGCGGCGCGACAGTTCGCTCACCAAAGGCACGCCCGCCTGCAGGGTGAAATCATGGGCGATTTGGCTTATGGGTCGCTGCGAATCCTTGTCCATCGCGGCCCACAGATCATCGGTGGTCGTGTTGCCGTACGCATGATCGCGTATGTAGCGGCGCACCCCCGCGCGAAACGCGTCTTCGCCCAAGTAGGACTCGAGCATGCGGATCACGGCGGCGCCCTTCGAGTAGGTAATGCTGTCGAACGCACCGCTTGCCTGAAGCACATCGTTGATCGGAGTGATGATCGGATGAGTTCCGCCACGCGCATCCTCTTGCATGGCGAATTGCTTTTCGCGGAGCGCTTGCAGCCAAATTTTCCATTCCGGGTGGAAGTGATTGGTAACCTTGTTTTCCATCCATGAGGCGAAGCCCTCGTTGAGCCAGAGATCGTCCCACCACGCCATGGTCACGAGATCGCCGAACCATTGGTGCGCCATCTCGTGCGCGATCACGAGGTAGACCCCCTGTTTATCGCGCTCGGTGGATATTCGCGAATCGATCAGCAAATCGCGTTCGAAGTAGAAAATCGCACCCCAGTTCTCCATCGCGCCGAAGAACTGGCTGGAGCCCGGGGCCGCGATCAGATCGAGCTTGGGAAGCGGAAAATGCGCGCCGAAATAGCTGTTGTAATAGGGCAGGATGCTCGACGCTGCATCGAGCGCGAATGCCGCACTCCCGGTGTCTCCGCGTTTGACCACGACGCCCACGTCGACACCTTCGACACTGCGATGCACCCGCTCGAAATCGCCCGCCCCGAAATAAAGAAGATAGGACGACATTTTGGGCGTGCTCGCGAAATGCACGCGTTTGCGGTTGCCGGCCAGCGCCTCCGTCGAGGTGATCGGCATGTTGGATAGGGCCATCTGGTCGGCCGGCACCGTGGCAGTGAGCTCGAAGGTAGCCTTGCGGGCGGGCTCATCCCATGAGGGCACGAAGCGGCGCGCGTCCGAATTCTCGAACTGTGTGAATAAGGCGCGCGCTTTGCCCTTGGATGAGTCGTAATCCAGCGCGAACAGGCCCGAGGCTTGCCGGTAGATCTTGCCGTGATAGGCGAGGCGCAGCGTATACGACCCGGGATCGAGGGTACGATCCAGCACGAAAGTCGCGGTTTGGATGTCCTTGTCGTAGCGAATGGCCTTTACCGCCCCCCGGCCCACGACGCCGGCGCGGTCGATGACGAGGTCGGCGCTGTTGAGCACGATCTCGCGCACCGGCCGGTGCACCGTCACGTCGACATCGACCGAACCCTTGAACGTGAGGGCGCCGGCATCGGGCGTGATGTCGATGCGGTAGCGGTCGGGCGTGACCGACGACGGGAGCATCACCCGCTCGCCACCGGCATGTGCTGCATCCGCCGATTGCGCCGTGACAGACCCGGGCGCGATCGACGCCAGTCCGAGCAGCAGCGCGAGGCCGATTGTTCGAGCTACCGCGCGATCCGGCGCCGCGATTGGTTGGCGGTATTGGTTGTAAAGGCCATTGGCGGGAATCGGTCCTCTCATGAATCCTCGGCAGCGCAACTTTATTCTCAAGGGCGGCGCCCTTCCTCGCGGAAGGGCGGATGTGGTGGGCCCGCTCGGACTCGAAAAGAAGCGCTAAAACGCCTTTTTTCTAGGGTTTTTGTCCATCCGGGCGGCGACGGTGCCCCACCAAGTACCCCATGGAAGGCTTTGCTTGCCCCCTTCCTACCCGGCGGTGGCCACGCGGGCGGATTCTAGCATTCTAGGGCCGCGTGGGTCAGGGGTGCGTGTGGTGGGGGTCGCATGTTGCCGACACTACCGACCAAGATCGAATGGTCGCCGATGCTCGATGAGCCACCGTGCGATCTATGCCCGCTCGCCGCCGAATGTCGCTACCGCCTCGAAGCGTGCGAGCAATTCAGATCATTCGTGATGTACGGCGGCAGGCGCTGGCGGTCAGAGCCGCGCCTGCCCTCGGCAGAGATCTACGCCAAGGTGTACCGGGCGGGCCGAGAGGAGCAGCTCGCCGCATGAGCAAGTTCGAAGCCTCACTAAGACACACGCGCACATAGACACATCGAACCGTCGCGCATATACTGACACCTCCCAATTCTCTAACGTGCGGGCTGTGAGATGGCAACGAAAAAAGTGACTGTACCGGTGTCCACGCGGGCGTTGCTTGCGCGACTGAATCGCAAACTTGTCGCTGATTTGGAGACCGTCAAGAGGACCCGCGACAATACGCGGGCGCGGCAGGATCTCGGCGAGTTTTACGTGGTGGACGAGCAAATTAACGGGATCGTCGAGCACGATATCGACCTCGAACACTTCGCACGCAAGCGCGGCGTGCTCGCTAAACACGAGCATCTTGCCGATGGTTGAGCGCCGCCGGTTCCCATGCAAGTTTGTTTGGTAGCGGGGGACCGCTATGGAATTTCCGACGACGGTGTGATCAGTGCTGTGGTGCCGCGGGGAATCCGGGGCCGGCGACCTAAAGCAGCTCTCTCGATGGCTTGGTCGGTAGGATTCAGAGTCTTGGTTTCCCTCCACCCTGCTACCCAAGCTACGGGGCTCCGACTTCTACCCCGGTGGGACTGACTCCCACTGGATGTGCCAGCCTTTGCTGGACGCACAGGTTTGCTCAGCGTTCACTCACGTTACGGCCTGCACACTCGTTGGATCACCCGAGGTGATCCGTTGCATCGAAGGCTTCAGCCACTTCGTTACCTCCATGACTGCTCCGACTACTTGCGGCTGGAGCATTCTCGCCGGGTGGGATTTACACCCACTGGAAAGCGCCGCCTTTCACGGCGCACACCCTCTACCGCCGGTCATCAAAGTCCGCTTCCGGGGCACCAGATAGCGAAACATGGGACTTGCGTTGGTCGGTCCTAGGCGACCCTGGCGGCCGCTCGCGTCTCAGGACTCGCGCCCCGGCCGTCACGATTAGATTCCACCACCCCAGCGATACTGGAAAGCGCGACCAGGCGCACATCGCAAGGCCGGTGCGCGTGATGCCGGTCACGGCGGTTATGTCACCGCTCGGGTGTGATGTCCGGCATCCGCGGCCGCGTCAGGGCCATGCGCGCGAGCGATGCATGCTATCTCCACGGCGCGCTCGACCGCGAGCGTTGACTGCGAATCGAATAGGATCACTCGTGCCAGTGACTCGCCTGCGGCCAAATCTGTTCATCATCGGCTCAATGAAGTCGGGCACTACCTATCTGAGCGGGCTGCTGGCCGCGCATCCGGCGATATTCATGAGCTCCTCCAAAGAGCCTTGCCGCTTCGTCGATCCGAAGGTGTTGTGCAAGGAGTGGCCCTGGCCGTGGGAGCAGGGCTACTGCCGCAGCGAAGAGCGTTACCTCAGCCTCTTCAGCGCCGCCGGCGACGCCACCATCCTCGGCGAGGCGAGTACCGTCTACAGCCAGGTGCCGCTGTACACGGGCGTTCCGCAGCGCATCCTGGCCTTCAATCCGTGCGCACGCTTCATCTACATCATGCGCGACCCGATCGAGCGCACCATCAGTCACTACTGGCATCGGGTGAGGGACTGGGGCGAGCGTCGCGACATGCTGTCCGCTATCCGCGACGATGCACACTACCGAGAGGTGAGCCACTACGCGCGGCAGCTGCAGGTCTACCTGCAGCACGTCGGGCCCGAGCGCATCTACACCCTGACGCACGAAGAGCTCGTGGCCGATCCTCGCGGGCAGTTGAGCCGCTTGTATGCGTGGCTCGGCGTGGACCCCTCGTTCCGCCCTGCCCGGATCGGTATTCCCGACAACGTGCTGCCGTCGGTCATCGAGCAGGTGCGCGATCCCGGACTGTTGGATCGCGTCAGGCACTCGGCGATGTTCCGCCGCGTGGCGCCCTTACTGCCGCCCCCGTTGCGCAAGCTCGGCGCCGCTCTGGTCGCCACGCATCGCGTGAAGCCGGCCGAAGTGGACACGTCCGCGGTGCGAGCTTTCCTGCGTGCCGAATGCCACCAACAAATCGCGGAGCTGAGCCGGCTGCTGCAGCGTGAGTTTCCCGAGTGGAAGAGTGCGTACGCCGCAGAACCCGGCGCGCGGGCGGTGATCGACGGTGGACGCCGACTGCGGAGAGTCGCGCGTGGATGAAAAAGATCGTCGACAGCCTCCGTCGTGGCTGAAAACGGCTTTCAAATGGCGGGCAGCCCCGGGGGGCTGATCGCGCAACTGCCCGGCTCGCAGGTTCAAATCGGGGGCACGCTTTTGCGCCTATATGAAGATCCGTCTAGGCTGACGTTTTGATTACGGATCATAGGCTTTGCGTTGGGCTGCGCCCTACCCGCCCAATCACCCGGGATCATCGTTGTGCGGCCCCGCGCGCCCGTTTCCAGGCGGCCCGGGGATTCGGCTATTCCCGAGTGCCGCCCAGGGCGCCACGCCTCGCTTCGGTGCTCGTCAGCGATCCAGCTCCGGGTAATGCCGGAACAGATCCTCGTTGTTGAAAGCCTCGCGACGGCCCGAGGCGGCGTACCGCGCGATACGCGGCTGCGCAAAAACGGCATCGTGCAGCGCCCTCAGGCGCGGGCGGCTTCGAAATGCCCTGCTGCTGGCTGACGGGAAGGCGTAGCGCAGTCCCGCGATGACCTGCGCCATGGACAAGTCCACGTAGCTGAGCCGCGCGCCGACCATCCACGGCTCGCCCGAGTGGTTGAGCTCGAGGACGCGCTCGAAGTAGCCTAGAAGCTTCGGCAGGCGCACCTTGAGGAAGTCGCTGGTGCGCCGCCTGGCGGCCGATCTCTGTTCCTCGTACGCATAACCATCGCCGAGTGGGTGATGCGTGTGAAAGATCTCCAGGTAGAGGTCCAGGATGGTCAGCTGCAGCTGGTGCGTCCAGAGCCTGCCGGCCTCATCGGCCGGCGCAAGTTTCAGTGGGCCGCCGAGGAACAGCAGGATATTCGGCGTCTGCGCGATGAGCTGCCTGCCGGCCTTCAGGATCGGCGGCGCGAAAGGCGGACGGCGCACGCCTTTGGCCTCCAGCACTTTCACAATGGCGGGCACGCCGCCGCCTTTCGCCTTCGGTAGCGCGGCCACGTCGACGTACCGGGCACCGGCTTGCTCGAGCGCCAGGCGTATGAATTCACCGCGTCCCTGGATGCCGGGCCAGTAATAAAGCTCGTAGTTCATGAGGAGTCTCCGCCCGCGCGGGCAGCTTCAGTTCCTGGCTCTGATCTGGAAGTGATCCGGCTCGGTCCACGGGTTGCCGGTTCGATCGGCGGCATCGAAGCGGACCATGGTCCCGGTCAGTCGCTCGTCCTGCAGTATGAAGCGGATGTAGTGAAAGTTTACGGAAGTGGTGAGCTTGGATCGCTCGCCGAACATGCGGATAGCGGGAACGGGCTTGGCGCCGCCGCCGCCGCTGACGAGGTAGGCGACGCCGTCTCTCTCGTAGCGCTCGTAGTTGTGCACATGACTGCCGACGACGATGAACTGAGCGCGTAAGAACTTCGCGTTCCGCGACAGATAGCGGGCGATCTCCTTCTCGTCCCGCACCGAGGGATAGAACACGTCCCGGACGGGTGGGTAGTGCAGCATGATCAATATGAATTTGATTCGCTTATCGGCGCGGGCGATCTGTTGCTCGAACCAGATCCGCTGCTCGCTCCCGGGCTTCAGGGCGGAATCGGAATCCACGATCAGTGCCAGCAGCGTCGACCCGATGGTCACCGAGTACCAGCGATACGGTCTCAGAGCGCTGAACGTCTGCCACCAGTTCTCCAGACACGGGCCGGTGTCGTCGCCGCATCCCTTGAACTCGTGGTTGCCGAGCGCGGGAAATACCGGAATCTTCTGCTTCATCCACTGCAGGGTCTCGCTCCGGTACGTGTCGTAGTCCTCCGGATTGCTGCCCAAGTAAACGAGGTCCCCGCCTATCAGGATCGCCGCCGGGTTCTCCTGCGCGATCTTGTCCACGAGCGCACGCCGCGCGAGCACGTTCGCGACGCCCTCGCGCTGAGTGAAGCGCGCATCACCGTAGACGACGAAGAGCACCGGACTTCCTGGCGAGGACGCCGGCACATCGAATCTCGGCGGCTCGTCGCCGGGTGCGGCCCACGCAACCGAAGATGCGACTGACAGCCACAAGCCCGGCACGATGAAAAGGAACTTAAACGCTGTCCTACGCATTCCGTGAACCTCAGGGCCGCTGTGACCTAAGCCGCACCTTAGTACTCGCGAACCTTAATTGGGCAGCCCCGCACCGGTAAATCTCACTTTCGTCAGAGAGAACTGATGCGATTGGATTTTGCAAGAAAGTCGATGCCAGCAAGCGGCAATTCTAAACCGCGCGCGTAGTTCTCATTTCGGCTTCCACGCGCAGATGAACTGCATTGTGATGTTTCGTCGCCGCCAATGGTCTTGCCGAGAGATACCCACTCCGATGCCTGCGCTGGACCGCACGCAAGCAACAGCGCCAGCAGAATTGTCCTCGTAGTCCTGCTCATTTCGGCTCCCATATTGTCATTTATGCCCTGGTCGCTTGGACGATGCGGTCGATTGTTTCGGCACTACAACATGGCCGTACACAATATCCAGTTGATGAGCGAGACTAACCTGACGCATTTGCTCAGCAATCTTCTCAAAGGCATTCAGGCTTAGTTTGAGGTTCACCACATGCCATCGCTTGCTGGAAGTAACGAACCCCTTAGCCGCTGTCGTAACGGGAACCACCTGCATTGGATTCTTGCGGGATTCCGAATGAGCTATGGCCTTATTCCGCGCATTGATGATCTTCTTGTGCAGTTTGAGTTTCGACCCCTTGAATGGCACGAGATGTTTCGGCAGCCTCGACTCAGCGGCAGGCTTCTTAATGCGCTCGTCTGGAGAGAACGGGCGGGCATACGCAAGAATTGCGGCGATTACTAGTGCCTCGTACTCGTCGCTGGCAATGTCGTGACGACGAGCGGCACGAATGAATCGAATGGCGTCTTCGAAGTCATATCGTGATATGTGGGTGCGGTGAAACCGCCTGAGTATAGTAGGGTCAATGATGGTGTTCATTAGCCGACTCCGCGCTGCTCGAAAGCATCAGCGCCAGCATTATTGTTTTCTGCATTCCTTCGCCGTCCATGGCAGCAGTCTCCCACGGTCGCGCGGATCGATACAACAATACCCCGACGCGCGCGATAGGCAGGTAGACCCGCAATCGGGGCCGGATTGCTCGTATTGCCTGAAATTGCGTCGAGATGTTCAATCCGCCCAAACGTACTCGGTCGCTGACGCGACAAGAATCAAAGGCGTGAGGTGGCAACTCATGAACGCTATATCAAAGTGGATGATGGTGGTGGCGTTGCTATTGGGGCCGGTGGTGGCGTTAGTAGTGGCACCCGGAGAAGTCAACGCTGCCCTGGTAAATGCGAGCAACGGGCTAATCAACGACACGACACAAAATCTAACGTGGGTTTCAGATGCTAACCTTTTTCAAACCCAAGCGATCCAGAGCGGGGACGCGACGGCGTTTGTAAACACGATCGTTAGTGACGCCAGTGGGTTATTCACCGGCTACGTCGTGACTGCCGGCGACTTCTCAATTAGTAATGTCCTGACTAATAATCCCAATGGCGTGATGGACTGGTGGGCCGCGCAGGCGTGGGTCCATTATCTGAACGTCACGAACTTTAAGGGCTACTCGAACTGGCGGTTGCCGACGACGGTACAAAGCTTAAGCAGCATTGGTTTTCCCGATGGAATCGGCAGTGATCCGGGTCCCTCGTCGAGCGAGATGGCTCACTTGTTCTATACGGACCTTGGCCAGGTGGCTGGATCGTCCGTAGGGAGCAACCCAGGGCTGTTCATCAACGTGCAGGCAAGTTCCTCCAATTCCGCGTACTGGTCGGGTACAACCTTGGAGCCTTACAACGCGTTCCTGTTCTCTCCCTGGAATGGCTACCAGGGCAATAGCTTCAGCCTGAACGGCATCGCCTACGCCATGGTGGTGAGGGATGGCCAAGTCCCTATACCGCCGCCCGTCAGCCAGCAGCTAGCCGCGCTGCTTAAGGAAGTCACGGGTGTCGGGCCCGGTAAAAGCTTGGCAAACAAGGTGGAACTGGCACAGACGTACTACGCGGCCAAGGACGTACAGGCAACATGCGCGATGCTCACGGCGTTCGTGAATGAGGTTGAAGCGCAGGCTGGCAAGAAAATCGGTAATACGTTGGACGCGAAGCTAATTGCCGACGCGAACGCAATTGAGGATGCGATTGGCTGTCAATAGAGGTGGTGATGAGTTGGCCGGTGGACTTACGCTACGCCGCAAATGATCTAAGCCCATGTACGAAGGACCAAAATTAAAGGTCAAACGGGCCAAGAAGCACATCCGTGAGTTGATGGAGGTTCTTGAAACCTACATCAAGAGTGATTTTTGCAGATTCGCTATCAAGAAAGATCAGCAAACCGGCGCTCAAATTTTTGTCGCTGAAATCATCAAAGACAATCCGTGTGAAATCCCTCTGATCATTGGCGACGCCATTCACAATCTCAGATCTGCGTTGGATATTTTGATTTCTGATGTCATCCGAAATAATGGGGAAGCGCCCACCAAGTACACGAAATTCCCCTTTCGGGAGACGAGGCAGGAACTTATAGACGCCATTAATGGCGGACTTGTAGAGACTATCGGCGACGTTATGATGATGGCGATTGTTGACTCCGTAAGGCCCTACCGACAGGGAGGGGATAACACCCTTTGCGCATTGCACGATATTGACATCGACGATAAACATTTCCTCATCATTCCAATAGTGCGCGCCACCAGTGTTATCGTTTCGAGTTTGCGATGGGAGGAAGCCGGACGAGCTGTACTCACGATGAAAGACTGCACTGTCGAGATTGGGTCGCGCGGTGAGGTAGAGATAGTAGGGGGTATGGCTGGAAATTATAAATTCGAGGGCGATTTGAAGCCGACCTTCGATATATTTTTCCAAGACGGGGGATGCTTTGGGGGACAGCCTGTCATTCCAACGTTGCACCAAATTGCTGAACTGATTGACAAT
>Ga0209415_10019518_pt1 | contig 10604 bp, 12 predicted proteins | sample PeaSoiSIISIP2007_FD_187696 | JGI IMG/M metagenome (GOLD analysis project Ga0209415, IMG submission 187696) | Peat soil microbial communities from Weissenstadt, Germany - SII-SIP-2007 (SPAdes) (version 2) | ecosystem: Environmental > Terrestrial > Soil > Wetlands > Peat | place: Germany... | reverse complement strand
ACGAGCTTCTTAAGTTGCTCCATGGCTGTGCGTCAGACCGGTCAAATCTGCATACGCATGATTTCCTGATAAGCCGAGACCACCTTGTTGCGAACCTGCAGGAACATGTCGAATTCCAGATCGGCGCGCTGCGTGGCGAGGATGGTGGAGTGCAGCTCGTCGTTCTCGCCGGAGAGGAAGCCCTGTACGGCGGTGTCGGCCTTGTTTTGTGCAACCTCGACGTGTTGAATCGCCGAGCTGAGCAGCGAGCGGAATTCGCTGCCGTTGCCCTGCCCGGACGTGATCGAATCGAGGCGCGGAGCTTCGATCGCGGGGGTGGAGGTGACTGGTGAAATCGGCGCGGTCATAGGGTTACCGGAACAGGTCGATCGACCTTTGAATCATGTCCTTGATGGCGCTCATGGCGGCGACGTTGGCGCCGTAGCCGCGGGATGCGCCCATCAGATCCACCATGTCCTCGGCGGGATTCACGTGTGGAAACGCCACGAATCCGTCTTTGTCGGCGTCGGGATGGCCTGGCATGTAGCGCATGACCGGCGCGCTCGAATCCGTGACGATCTGGCTCACCTGAACGCCGGTGGCCTGGCCGTCGATGGCCGACTGAAACACCGAGGAGAACGGCGACGCAGTGGCCGAGGACTCGAAAACCACGTCCTTGCGGCGGTAGGGACCTCCTTCGGCGGTGCGCGTCGTGTCGGCGTTCGCCAGATTTTCCACCAAAACTTCGGCGCGCGCGCGCTGTGCCGCCATGCCGGATGCGCTGACATCCAGAGAATTGAACAGGCTCATGCCGACGAACCTCCGCCGCCTTCGATAGCCATGCGCAGCGTGTGAATCTGCCCGCGCAGCAGGTTCGAGGCGATGTTGAAGCGCAGCGCGTTCTCAGCGAGCAGACGCGCTTCGCGGTCGAGGCTGACATTGTTGCCGTCGTTCTTGACGACCAGCCCCTGGACTTCGGTGACGTTGGGTTGAGTGCCCTGGAGGGCGTTGGTGAACTCCGTCTGGAAGTCGATGTCTTTGGTTTTGAAGCCGGGGGTATCGGCGTTGGCGATGTTGGCGGCGACGAGTTTCTGGCGGTCGGCCAGCAGCGTCATGTATTGTTCGAGACTATTGACGCCGACGCCGTCGAGCATGACACTGAGGCGGGTGCACGGGTCTTTCCAGCGCAAGCTGTTGGAAACAGGGGCGCGCGAGGGCGGGATTCGTCAGGATTTGGACAGCGGGCCGGGCGGGTGGCAGGGGAATGACGGGGTCACTCCCGAAGGCGGGCGAGGGCTTCGCGGGCGCCCAGGCTGTAGCAGTGATAACCGCCGCTGTCGGTTTCGTGTGACGTGGCGAGGATGGCGGCCTGCAGCTCGGCATCGTCGATCTCACAATTGGCGAGGAAGCGGCGCGCGTCGATTTCGGAGAGGCCGCCCACCAGACGCTGCTCAAGCTTGTCGATCGTCCATTCCGGGTCAGCGTCCGGCCAACTCAGCTCGTTCTGGCCGGCGATCACCATGAGGGCGAAGTCGAAGTTGGCGGCGATGTCGCGGACCCACTGCTCGCGCTGGCGCTGCTGCTCGGTGTTTTCGAGCCCGGCGGCGATAGCCTCAAATGTGTCGAAGAAGAGCACCGCGCGCGGGCCGCGATGAAGAGGCCCGGGAAGCCTCTCTTTCAGATCGTCGGCGAGATACCCAAGCAGCGCGTTGCCGATCTCCTGACTGGTGCGCGCGCGGAGCTCGAGTACGAAACGGCTGCCCGTCCGGTTCGCCAGAAATCTCTCAAGCGCCGTGTTCTTCAGACGCGCTCGCAGCTTGCCACTGATCTTGTCGAGAACGGCGTCCGGCACCTGAAGCAGCGCCCCGACCACGTGAGCTGCCAGATTGAGGTGCCCCTGCCTTTTAAACGCCGGCTCCTCGCCAACCCCCTGCTTGTGGCGCATCATGGCCAGGGCGAGGTCGAAGCGCGGAGCGTCGCAATCGAGCTGTTGGCGAATTTCGTAGAGGCCCGCGGCGGGGTCGAGGATGAAGCGCTGGCCTCCAGCCGCCACGTCGAAATCGAGAAACGCGGAGGGCAGATCGCGCGGCGTTTCTTCGCGGAGTTTTTTCAAGAGCCACGATTTCCCCGCGCCGCCGATGCCGTAGAACATTAATACGGGCGGTTCCGTCGCCGACGCGACCCACTTCTGGAACAGCGCGCGTTCGTCGTCGCGGTCGGTAAATCGCGCGAGCTCGTTCGACGGTTTCGGCTCTGCCCGCCCCGGTTTTGCCATGAATTTCGGGGGGCTCAACCACTGCCCAGGTACAACCTCACTGCTTCGGTGAGCGGAGCGAGATCGTGAAGGATTGTACCCAGGCGACCTGAAGGTCGATCTGGTAGTAATCGTGGATCGCACGGTCGCGGAACCCGGCAATTTCGCGCCATGGAATCGGGATGGCCGCTCTGGTCGGCTCCGACACACGCTTCGCCAATTCGCCGATGAGCGCCAACTGCATGATGACCGCGCTCTGCGTCTTCTCGTCCTTCAGGAATGCATCCAGGTCCATGCCGTCCACAAACTGGCGAATCCTGTCTGCAGCGTCCAACATCTGCGCCAGATAGACGCGGTCACTTCTCATAGATGGTTCTGAGATCTGGCGCGACATAGGGCCGCACGTGTTTGTTCAGGCTTTGCTCGGTCACAAGATCCACCTTCTTCTGAAGAATCTCCTCGAGGCTGTGGATCAGGTCCATGTATTCCACCATGCCGATGGGGCGTCCGAGCCGCACCAGGATATCCACGTCGCTGTGCGGGCGGTCTTCGCCCCGCGCGACGCTGCCGAACACGCCGGCATAAGCGACGCCGTGCCGCTCCAGGATCGGGCCTGTTTTCTGTTTGACCTCATCGACGGTCATGGCAATTGAACGCCTCGCCTTCCAGCTTACGCCAGAGGTCCTGTTTCTGTTGTCGATATGTTTCGCTTCCGGCGCTGCCGAGCCGGCGGAACCGACTCAGTCATATCATGGATACCGTGCCCGAGCATTCACGCCTGCGCGAGCTGCCGTCGGTGGATGAGGTTGTCGGCCGGCTGGCGGGGCTGTGCGCGCGTTTTCCACGGGAGCTGGTGGTGGCCGAGGTGCGGCGGGCGATCGCCGAGGCGCGGCGGGAAATCCTGGCCGGCGGCGAGCCGAAACTCGCAATCGAGCAGGCCGTCACTGAGGCGCTCGAAATACTCGAGCGGCCCTCCCTGCGCCGCGTCATCAACGCCACTGGCGTCGTCCTGCATACCAACCTCGGCCGCGCGCCGCTCACCGGCTACCTGAACCTCGAATACGACCTCGATACCGGCCGGCGCGGGAAGCGCGACGTGCACATCGCCGATCTGATCGAGCGAATCGCCGGCGCGCCCGGGATCGTGGTCAACAACAACGCCGCTGCGGTGTTTCTGATCCTGAACGAACTCGCAGCGGGGCACGAAGTCATCGTCTCGCGCGGCGAACTGATCGAAATCGGCGACGGCTTCCGCATCCCTGACATCATGCAGCGCTCCGGGGCCGTGCTGCGCGAAGTCGGCACCACGAACCGCACGCGGATTGAGGACTACGCCGCCGCGATCACCGACCGCACGCGTCTTCTCCTGCGCGTTCACCCCAGCAACTTCCACGTATCGGGATTCACGGCGCGGCCGGAACTGAGCGAACTGGTGACGCTGGGGCATGAGCGCGGCATTCCCGTGTATGAAGACCTCGGCAGCGGCTGCGTCACCGATTTGAAACGCTTTGGCATCAGGGGGATGGCCGAGCCGCTGGTCCGCGCCAGCATCGAAGCTGGAGCGAATCTGCTGAGCTTCAGCGGCGACAAACTGCTGGGCGGCCCGCAGGCGGGAATCATCGCGGGCGACGCGGCCCTTGTTCAACGCATTCGCCGGAATCCGCTGTTCCGCGCACTGAGGGTGGACAAGCTGACTTACGCGGCGCTCGAGGAGACGCTCCGCAACGTTCTGCTTGAGCGCTGGGACCAGATCCCCGCGCTGCGGATGATCGCGCTCACTGCCGATCAGATCCGCGCGCGAGCGGAAAAGCTGGCGGAGGGGCTGAGTGTGGAGATCGTCCCCGGCGAGTCCGTGATTGGCGGCGGATCTACGCCGGATCAGAGCCTGCCCACGTACCTCATCGCGATGAAATGTGCCGACGTGAATGGGGCCGAGCGCCGCTGCCGCGCTCACGACCCGCCGGTGATCGCGCGCATTGAGAATAACCGGCTCCTCTTCGATCTGCGTACCGTCCTGCCTCAGGAGGAGCCCGAACTGGCGGCGCTGTTGCGCGCGCTCGCGTCATAGAATCGTCACAAGACGCCACCATAATAGGGAGACGCCTATGAGAAGATTCTTCGCCCTCGTACTGCTCGCCGTGTGCGCCTTCGCCGCACCAGTCACTCCCCCGAAGCCGCCGAAGCTCATCGTGGCAATTGTCATTGACCAGTTCCGCTACGACTACCTGCTGCGCTTCCGCGCCGATTACAACGCGGGCCTCGCGCGGCTGCTCGATCACGGCGCCGTGTTCACCGACGCGCACCACATTCACTTCCCGACGGTGACGGCGGTGGGCCACTCTACATTCCTGAGCGGCGCGACTCCGTCATCCAGTGGCATCATCGCCAACGAGTGGTTCGATCGCGAGACGGGCGAAACCGTAACCAGCGTGTCCGACCCCGACACAAAGCTGGTGGGTGGAGCGCCGGGCGCCATCGGTTCGTCTCCGCATCGCATGCTGGTGAGCACCGTCGGGGATGAGCTGAAGATGGCCGGGCGCAATTCGAAGGTGATCGGCATCTCCATTAAGGATCGAAGCGCTATTCTCCCCGCCGGTCACGCCGCCGACGCCGCATACTGGTACGACTCCGATTCGAACAACTGGGTCACCAGCAGCTACTTCATGGCTGACCTCCCCGCGTGGGTGAAGGAGGTCAACCACCAGCACCCGTTCCAGAAATATCTGGGCGCGAGCTGGCTGCCATTCGACGCGAAGGACTCCAGCGCGACACCGTTCTGCACGCTGGTCAACGGCGCGGAAAACGTCCGCTATTGCGGCGCCATCGAGGCCACGCCGTGGGGCAACGAGATGATCGAGGAGTTCACCGAGCGCGCGCTGGTGGAGGAGAACCTCGGCCATCACGACGACACCGATCTTCTGGCGGTCAGCTTCTCGTCCAACGACTATGTGGGACACGCCGTCGGCCCCGACGCGCCCGAGGTGCGCGACATTTCCATTCGCACCGATCGTCTGCTGGGCCGGCTGTTCGACTTCATCGACCAGCGCGTGGGCGCGGGCAACACCCTGGTGGTCCTGACTGCCGATCATGGAGTCGCGCCTGTTCCCGAAGTCAATCAGGAACGAAAAATGCCCGGCGGGAGGATGTCCGGGTTCACCATGCTTCACGCAGTGAATGAAGCGCTGACGGCAAAGTACGGCCAGGGAAAGTGGATCTCCGGCGGAACGGAAGAGGGGCTGTACCTCAACCGCAAGCTGATTGAGCAGAAGAAGCTGGATCTCGCGGCGGTACAGGAGACGGCGGCGGCGGTGCTCAGGGCTGAGCCACACGTGTTTCGCGTCTACACGAGCGCTCAGCTCGCTCACGGCCAGGTTACCGGCGATTATGTCAGCGAGGCGGTGCTGCGCGGATTCTACGAGCCCCGCGCGGCCGACGTGATTATCATTCAGGATCCCTACTATCTGTTCGGCGCCAGCGGCACATCGCACAGCACGCCGTTCAACTACGATTCGCAGGTCCCGTTGATCTTCATGGGCGAAGGCCTGCGGCCGGGCGAGTATCACGAGAAGGTCGCAGTCAATGACATCGCGCCGACGCTGACCACCATCCTGAGGCTGGAAGAACCGAGCGGATCGATTGGCCGCATCCTCGACGAGATCTTCCGTTAGCGGTACAATCTGGTTACTTGCTTTGACGCTGCGGATTCTGCCGTTTCTGTTGTTCCTCGTCTCATTCGCTTCGGCGGAGATTCAGGGCCAGACGTTTGACGACCTGGCGCGGCGGGCCGAAGCCGCCCTTGACGCCAGCAACCTTCCGCAGGCGATCGATCTGTTCCAGCAGGCGCTGCGAATCAAACCCCAATGGAGCGAGGGCTGGTGGTCTCTGGGAACGGCAGCATACGACACTGACAGATACGACGTCGCGCGCGACGCCCTGGCTCGCTGCGTGGCATTGAAGCCGGACGTAGCGCCGGCGTGGGGGCTGCTCGGTCTGAGCGAGTTCCAGTTGAACGACTACGGCAACGCGCTCCGGCACATTGAGCAAAGCCTGCTGGACACGCGGCTCGATGTGCAGATGGCGCGCGTGCTCCGCTTTCACGAAGGCATGTTACTCGCCCATGCCGGCGAGTTCGATCGGGCCATGGCGAGCTACGCTTTGTTCGCGCACGACGATCATCCACCCGCGGCCTTGCTGCCGGCGATCGGGATCACGGCGTTGCGAGAGCCGCTCCTGCCGGATCAGATCCCGCCGGAGCGCCGGGAATTGTTTAACGCCGCCGGCGAGACGGTGTGGGCTGCCATGTCGCAGGATGAGGCGCATGGCGCGGGAGCTTTTCAGCGGTTGCTGAGCCGTTTTCCCGCTTCGCCGGAGGTTCATGTGCTCCTTGACGCGTATCTGCTGGTAGCGCCTCTTCGTGCAGCGGGCGAAGAATTTCGCCGCGAATTGGAGGCGGACGCTTCGAATTCCTCCGCTGCCGCGATGCTGGCGTGCCTCTTGCTGAACCACGACGACGCGGACGGCGCGCTTCCCTACGCAACGAAGGCCGTGCAACTGGCTCCGAAACTCTCGCTGGCGCAGTATGCGCTGGGCCGCGCACTGGCAACGACGGGGAATCTCGCCGAGGGCATCGGACATCTGGAACTGGCGATGCAACTCGATCCGACGAACATCGAAAACGGTATCGCACTGGCCAGCGCCTATTCCAAAGCAGGCCGCACGGCGGATGCCCGAGCCGAACGAGACCGCACGATGGACCTGGCTCGCAGAACCGTCCCCCATGCATAGCTTGAGTCGGGCGTTGTTCGCCATGCACGTTATCGTGAACCTGGCATCCGCGGGTCAGAACTCCGCCCCCACCTGTGCGACCTGCCATGAGAAGGAATGCCGGTCGCAGCCGAAGACGCCGATGGCGCGGGCGATGTGGAAGCCGGCAATCGATCCTGCGTTTCAGAAGCAGGCTTCTTTCACGTTCGCGCGCGGCGGCTACACGTGGCGCGTGGAAAGGCACGGCTCCGACGTCACCTATACCGTGGGAGATGGAACCCGCTCGGCCACTCTTCCGGTGCACTGGATCTTCGGCGACACTATTCAGACCTACGTGCTGGAGCACGAGGGTCAGTTTTATGAGAGCCGCGTCAGCTATTTTTCGACCATCAACGGGCTGGACATCACCCCCGGCGATGAGAAGGACCGCCTGCTGAACATTACCGAGGCTATCGGACGCGACGTGCACTCGCGCGAGTTACAGGCCTGTTTCGGATGTCATTCCACCGGCGCGATCGTTAACGGTCAGCTCCAGGCTGCATCGTCGACACCGGGGCTGCAGTGCGTCCATTGCCATACCGGGGCCGAGCAGCACCAGCGCGATATCGTTCAGGGAAAGCTCAATTCAGTACCCCCGAAACTGGGGCGCCTGGCGACCGAGGACACTTCCAACTTCTGCGGACAGTGCCATCGAACGTGGGGCGAGGTGGTGCGGCGGCGGGCGTTCGGTTTGGCGGACGTTCGCTTCCAGCCCTACCGGCTGGCCAAGAGCAAGTGTTACGACGGGAGCGACGCGCGAATCAGTTGCATCGCCTGCCACGATCCGCACAACGATATTGTGAGGAACGACGCTTCGTACGAGGTGAAGTGTGTGGCGTGCCACGGGCAAGCCGCGAACGGAAAGATGGCGAAGATCTGTCCGGTGGCCAGTTCGGGATGTATCGGCTGCCACATGCCGAAGACAGATTTGCCACCGACGCACCGCACGTGGACCGATCACTTTATCCGCGTGGTGAAGCCCGGCGAGGCGTATCCGGAGTAAGAGAAACCGCTTTCTGCGCGCGCGGCTCAGACAGAGCCGCGACCCAAGGGAGCGGGTCAGTTACGCGCGTTCCTGGTAAGCGCCTTCGGAGGTGCTCACGCGGATCTTCTCGCCCTGGTTGATGAACGGCGGCACCTGCACGACGAGACCGGTCTCCGTCTTCGCCGGTTTGGTGACGTTGGAGACGGTGGCGCCTTTGAGTCCCGGCTCCGTTTCCACGACGGTCATATCGACGGTGGGCGGAAGCTCGACGCTGATGGGCTTGGCCTCGTAGAACTCGACATTCACCTTCAATTGCGGGATCAGGTAATCGACGGCGTCGCCAAGCAGTTCCTTCGGCAGGTTCAACTGCTCAAAGTTCTCGGTGTCCATGAAATAGTACGACTCGCCGTCGTCGTACATATACTCCATCTCGCGCTCGTCGAGCGAAACTTTGTCCACGCGGTCTTCGGAGGAGAACCGGTGCTCGGTCTGGGAGCCGCTGCGCAGATTGCGCATCTTCACCTGCACGAATCCGCGCAGGTTGCCGGGCGTGCGGTGGGTCATGCTGAAGATGGAGTACAGGTCGTTGTTGAACTTGATGACCATGCCTGGGCGTAGTTGTGTTGCGGCGATCATGCTTTTCGAGAAGCCTTTCTGTCCGGGCGTCCGGGGCCGCAACGCGTGCACGCCCCGTACTCCTGAGGAATGATTCTCCATTCTAGCAGGCGATGCCGGCCGGTCACGCCCTTCACGCTATGATGGTCCTAATCCCAGAACATGATTCCCGACAACATCCCGGAAGGTCTCACCTTTGACGACGTGCTGCTGCAACCGGCACGCAGCGGCGTCCTGCCGGCCACCGTGGACACGCGCACCAACGTCACCCGCAATATTGCTCTGAATATTCCGGTGGTCAGCGCAGCCATGGACACGGTGACGGAATCGCATCTGGCCATCGCTCTGGCGCAGCAGGGCGGCATCGGCATCATGCACCGCAACATGCCCATCGAGCGGCAGGCCGAGGAAGTGGATCGGGTAAAACGCAGTGAGAGCGGCATGATCGTCGATCCCATCACCATCGACCCCGATCGCAAAATCGCCGACGCGCTGGAGCTGATGAAGCATTATCGGATCTCGGGCGTGCCGGTGACCCGCAACGGCAAGCTGGTGGGCATCCTGACCAACCGCGACCTGCGGTTCGAAACGCGCTTCGATCTCCCCATTTCCGAGGTGATGACCAAGGAGCATCTGATCACCGTCAGCGTCGGAACCACGTTGGAAGAAGCAGAGAAAATCCTGCATCAGCACCGCGTGGAGAAACTGCTGGTGGTGGACGATCAGTACAATCTCAAGGGCCTCATCACCGTCAAGGACATCCAGAAAAAGCTGAAATACCCGAATGCCGCGAAGGACGCTCAAGGGCGGTTGCGCGTGGGCGCCGCAGTGGGCTCCACGAGCGACTTCCTGGAACGCGCGCAGGAGCTGGTGGCGAGGAAGGTGGACGTGCTCTGCGTCGATTCAGCCCACGGGCACCAGGAAAGCGTGATGGCCGCAGTGCGCGCCATCAAGACGCGGCTGCCGGAAGTGGATCTGATTGCCGGCAACGTGGCCACCTACGAAGGAGCCCGGGATTTGATTGCCCTGGGAGCCGACGGGATCAAGGTGGGGATGGGACCCGGCTCGATTTGCACCACGCGCGTGGTCAGCGGCGCGGGCGTGCCACAGATCACCGCGATCGCGGAATGCGCCCGCGCCACGCGGGAAGGCTCGGTACCTCTCATCGCGGATGGCGGTATCAAGTATTCGGGCGACATCACCAAGGCCATCGCGGCCGGCGCCGACTGCGTCATGATCGGCAGCCTGTTCGCCGGCGTGGAGGAGAGTCCGGGCGAGACCATCCTCTTCCAGGGCCGCACCTTCAAGAGCTATCGCGGCATGGGCTCGCTGGGGGCCATGTCGCAGGGCTTTTCCAATCGCTACGATCAGGACGCCAGCGGCAAGCTGGTACCCGAAGGCATCGAAGGCCGCGTGCCTTATAAGGGAATGGTGGCGGAGATGGTCTATCAGCTCGTGGGTGGACTACGCGCGGGCATGGGCTACTGCGGCGCGGCCTCCATTCGCGATCTGCAGACGCGTGCGCGATTCCTGCGCGTGACCTTCGCCGGTCTTCGTGAAGGTCACGTACACGACGTGATCATCACCAAGGAAGCGCCGAACTACCGCGTGGAATCATAGCCCGCAGCTCACCGCGCCAGAAGCAGCGCGCCCACTACCATTGTCAGAACGGTCAGCGGAGCGCCGGCGCGGAAGTACTCGCGAAAGCCGACCTCGATCCCTTCGTTGCGCGCCCGCTGCACCACAATCAGATTTGCCACCGATCCGGTGATGGTGAAGTTTCCGGCCAGCGTGGAGGCCATGGACAGCGTCAGCCAGCCACGGTGCGCATCGTGGAAGTGCGTTACAAACGGCCGCAGCATCATCACCGCGGGAACGTTGCTCACGATGTTCGACAGCGCCGCCGCCACCACGCTAAACACCGGCACACGTTCGATGCCGAAGCGCTGGGCCATGGCCAACAGATCC
>Ga0209415_10019517_pt1 | contig 10605 bp, 6 predicted proteins | sample PeaSoiSIISIP2007_FD_187696 | JGI IMG/M metagenome (GOLD analysis project Ga0209415, IMG submission 187696) | Peat soil microbial communities from Weissenstadt, Germany - SII-SIP-2007 (SPAdes) (version 2) | ecosystem: Environmental > Terrestrial > Soil > Wetlands > Peat | place: Germany... | reverse complement strand
GTCGTTGCGGAGCAGGGTGTCGATCACCCGTCCGACCGAGTTGTCGGCCAGGCCGCGGTAGAGGACATCGACGAGGTCGGCGGCGGTGAAGTAGCGGACCTTGTGGCCGGCGTGAACGGCGGCGATGCCGAGGGCGACCAGGACATGGCTCTTGCCGGTGCCGGCCGGGCCGACCAGGCAGAGATTCTCCGTCGCGGTGATCCATTCCAGGGTGGCGAGGTAGTCCAGGGTGGGCCCGGGGATGGAGCACACGGCGCGGTCCAGCTCGTCCAGGGTCTTGGTGACGGGGAAGCCGGCGTTGCGCATCCTGGCCCGGGCGTTGGACGCATCGCGTGCGGTGATCTCCGCGTCGATCAGGGTCCGCAGCAGTTCCTCCGGTGCCCACCGCTGGGTCTTCGCGGTGATCAGCAGGTCCGGGGCGAGCTGCCGCATCGCGGCGAGCTTGAGGCGGCGCAGCCCGGCGGCGAGGTCGGGGGCCAGCGGCGGCGCGGCCTGGGCGGTCATGACAGCGCTGCGATCGCGTAGTCTGCCAGCGGCCGGACCGGGACGGCGGGCAGCTCCAGGACCAGCGCATCGCCGGCCGCCCCCTCCGGTTCGGGTACCCCGGCTCCGGCGGCCAGGATCGACCGGACGTCGCAGGCGCGCCACCGGCAGAACGCGACCGCCCGGTCCAGGGCGTCCAGGAAGGCTTCGGTCCCGTGGGCGGCGCGCAGCGTGTTCAGCTCCGCGATCTCGGCGGGCAGCCGGGTGACCCCGGAGGCTGCGGCACCGGTGATGAACGCCTCAGCGACCGGGCCCAGAGCGCAGAACTCCTTCTCCGCCGCCGTCTTCGGCCGGACCGCCCGCCGCGGCGCGGGCCGCGGGCCGCCGTAATGCTCATCGCGGAGCGATGCCTCACCCGGCGCGACCAGCATGTGCTCGGCGACCACCTCCCCGGCGGCGGTCATGATGGCCAGCAGCCGCCCGTCGTCGGTCCGCAGCCTGACCTGGGTGCCGATCAGCCGGGTGGGCACGGAGTAGCGCGCGGAGGCGAACCGGACACAGGACAGCCTGTCGACCTTGCGGGTCACGAATCTGCCGATACTGGCCCGCAGCGGCGGCAGCGGGGCGAGGAGCTCCCGCTCGGTCAGCATCCGCTCCGCCGGGACCGCGCAGATCTCGCTGTGCGCGACGCCGTTGACTTCCGCGCACCACGCCGCCGCTGCGGCGTTCGCCGCGGCCAGGTCGCCGAACGGCGCCTGCGGCACCATCAGGCCTTGGCATAGCCGACCAGGTTCTCCACGATCCCCTTCGACTCCGGGTCCGCCGCCTCACAGAAATCGGGCCGGAACCCGGACTCCCGCGAGTTCAGGATTACTGAAGGGATGATGCCGGGAACTCAGGGGTGGCTGGCGGCCGGCAGGCGTGCTGGCCGGTGAGTTCGGTGCTCTCGCGGGCGGCCTCGGTATAGCGCAGCCCGGTTCGGGGGGTGAATCCGAAGACAGCGGCCAGGTGCAGCGGGTCAGCCCGGCCGCATCTGGCTTCTTCGAGAATCCGGTCCTCGCGGAGCCTGACGGCGGTGAGCGGCAGGCCGCGGAACAGCTTGCCCATCCAGGACTCGCTGACCGTTGCGGTGGTGTGCGCGCTGTGGTTGTTCACCAGCAGGTGCGGGTTGGTGGTGCGGGGCCACCGCCGGCGGCGGAACGCGAGGTAGTCCCTGACCGCTGCGGCGGTGAACTCATCCAGCGGCCGGTTCAGCCCGCCAGGATCCAGTCTGCGGCCGGCCAGGGGGGGGCTCCGGCTGGGGGGGGCGGTACTGGAGTAGTACCCCACCAGGGCGGCTGGAACTCACTCCCATATCCGCTCCAAATCCCGTAGGGCAGTCTTCCCTGATTGTCGCCAACGTAAATCATGATCGCCTGGCCAATTTGCCTGAGATTCGATTGGCAGGCGATGAGATTGGCTTGGGCGCGCGCGCGTTGCAGAGCCGGCAGGAGAACTCCAATCAGGACCGCGATAATCCCGATCACCACAAGTAACTCAACCAACGTAAACGCGTCGCGGCGGCTGATGCCCCCTCGATAAACTCGCGGCCAAACGATGCTGGTCCGCATAAGGCATCCCTTTCTTTGTCCGTGCGAAATCGAATTGAACCTTCGCACCTGCCTGCCCGCGCCAAGGATGTAAGAGTCTCCGCCTCGTGGTCCGTCGCTGGCAATGGCCATTTTCGCTCAATGATTAAGTAAGCGCTTACTTATCCTAATACTCTGTGTTTTTTAGTCAAGGGAAATCGGATCAATTTGCTGAAATTGGGACAAATCCGCAGGGGTTGTGGACAACGCGTGTGAGCGTATTTACCCGATGCGCCGTGGATGCGCTCGCTTTGAGACCGTTTGAGGGAGATGGCCAAAGAAATTCAGCCAAGGCTACGGGGGCGGTTCCCGATAGCCTTGGCTGAATTGCGTCAAATCTAATTCGCCTGATAACCAGAGTTGGCAATCGTGCCTGGTTCAAACTCCTCCAGCGCCAGCGGGAGTCCCGTCCGATAACGCAGGCTGAAATCAGCGACGGCGACGCCGAATCAGCAAGCCCGCGGCTGACGCGCCAAGCAGGCCCAAGGAAGCCGGCTCGGGAACTGTCAGGTTGACGTTATCGAAGTACATGTTCAGGGGGGCACCGCCACCAGTTTGCGTGGTGATTGCCATCTGGAACCAGCCACCCGGACCGCCGGGGATGCTGGCCATGTAGGCCGCGTCACTGACGCTCACGTCGTACACGGTCACAGGGCTGCTGGGGCCGCCAGCATAGTAGTACTGGGTGGTCAGACTGGCTGTTCCCAGATTATGATAGCCGACGTTTTGCGAATTCAGGATGACGTTAACAAGATGCTGGTACCCACCGGTCGCACTAATGTTGTTCGCCGAAGCGGTCCAGTCGATGTTGATAGCTGTGGAGCTCTCGAAAAGAGAGGTGTCGCCATTGGCCAGAATGTCAAAGCCCAAATCAGTTTCGTACGAACCGCCGCTTGGCTGTATCTGTTCCAGCGACCCAGTCAGCGTCGCGCCGATCGAATTGCCCCAGCTATAAATATTGCTGGTATTATCCGTCACGTTATTAATCCCGAACGATGTAAGCGGATAATAGTTGCCGCTGTTGTTAACTTCTGCCCAACCGTCGAAGCCGGTCCCAAAGTCGCCGATCACAACGTTCGCCCTTGCCACCGATGCCGCGCCCAACATACCGAGCACAGCTAGCGTGGTCTGAAATACACGTACTCGTTCAAATGGCCGCATAACGCCCTCCAAAAAAAGAGAAATGAGTCGCGATCTCCGCTCCAAATGCCGCGATTACTGAATTGCGTAATCGCTTACCTACTCCAAAATATAATGCCTCCCCTTTTAATAAGCAAGAAAAATCGTATCAAAATAACCTGTTATATTGGACTGGCCCAAATCTCGTGCGGAGGAGGGTTTCAGTGTCCTTGGCGGCGCCGGCGGGTCAAGTTGGGTAATCTGGAATGCCTTGATTGCCAGCCTTGGCGAATGCCAAATCTATTCGATTTCTCAGGCCGAGGGTTGCTACTAGAATGGATTACGGAGAGCTCGGGTCCACACGAGATTCGAGTTGCTCCATGGCGGAGACACTTACCTGACTGGATTTGGCTATTCCTTCGGCATTGACGCATTGAGCGCGGACGGACTCGGGCAGCCTTTTTAGCAGCTTATCCGCCATTGGAAGAATCTTCAGACGCAGGTACCCCCAGTCTTCGGCGGGAATCCGCCATAGGGCCAAGTCCAAGGAATCGCCGTTGAAGTAATTGTCATCCACGAGGCGGGCGCCGCTATAGATGCGGGCGGCGTCCGCGACGTAGTGAATCTGAAGCACGACGTGACGGTTGGCGGCCGTCGCCGGAATGTGCAGCGCCCATTCCGCAGCCCCGCCCCACGCGCTTTCGCTGGTTCCATGAAGATCGGTATTTGGATCGGTTGCCGGGTGCAGCAGTTCAGCCGTCACCGCCAGCGGCGGCGAATCGACGGCAGATGCCGAGACATAGCGCTTAAAGATTCCATCCGGCGTCCCGCCGACGTCCTGGCCGGCAATGCTCAAATCTTTCACGGGCGGAAACAAAGATACGGCCAAGTCCGTCGCCTGGCCGGCCTGAAGCCGCAGCCCGCCGTTGTCCGCCAGCACGGTCGCGTTCGAGAGGGCCAACCGTTCTCGGCCGGCGAACGGCATACGCCAAAGATGCATTGCCTGGTCCCGGCTCAAAACAACGAAGTTCACCGCGGACCCGTCGGCTTTCTCAAAGCTGATGGCGCGATCCAATCCCGGACTCACGCCGTCAATGTGAATGTGTCCGGAGGATGCTTCCACCGGCGCTGACGGCGCCGTCACTTGTCCGCCGCCACCTCGAAACGAGAATTCCGGGGCGATGCCGTCGCTCGCCGTCAGGAAGTACCATGCGGCGTTGCCGTCGGTCATCCGGCACAAAGGTTGCGCCGTGGCATATTCCAGCCTAACACCATCACAATCCATGTTGATCGGCCACACGCCGTAACTTCCCGATGGAATCGGGATCGGCTGCCGTGGGACCAGCAGCGAGCCGCCGCGTGTTTGAAGATCGAATTGGACTTGGGGATGGTCGGGTAGCGGGACCGGTGGCTGGCGATTGTTGAAGAACAGAAACCCTGCGTTCCCGTCCCAGCGGACGCTCCACCGCACCACCGCGAAATCCTTGATATCGGCCGGACGCTGTGCCGGAAACATCGCCGCCATGCGGGCCATTGACGCTCCGAAATCCTCCAGAAACAAATGCTGTTCGCGGAGCAAATGGAACTGTTCCCGCACCTCCCCGCATGCGCCCAGCGGGGCTTGAAAGTCATAGTCCTTGACCGGCATCGCGTTGGGATGCGATTCGTTCAAATAGGACAGCTTCCCGTCGGGATTGATGCCTCCGTGAAACATGTAATAGCCGGGCATGTTGTTTCCGCATCCCAGCTTGACCATCGCCAGGGCCGCGGTCACCTCGGGATCGATCTTGATTCGGCGGTTGTAGCTCGACATCATCCCGCCGCCGATCTCGCAGCATGCGTAAGGAAAAAGCCCGATGTTGTTCGAGCGGTCGGGACGCCGGTTGATGAACTGGGCGCCGAGATCGCCGCTGTCGCGGACGTCGTTGAAAACGAACAACTTGCGATAATCATCGACGCTGCCGCCCCAGAACCCGTCCGCATAGCCGCCGAACATGGGCAGCAGATTCTTTGTGGGGATGTGCACGCCGTTCCATCCCGTCATCGTATAGAACGGCACATCCACGCCGCACGATCGGGCAAGATCCTTCAGCGCCAATAGATACGGCAGATTATTGCATTCGTTGTCCACCTGAATGCCGATCACCGGCCCGCCGTCTTTCCAAAGCAGCCCCTTCATTTGCCCGGCGAGCTGATGATAGAACGGCGCCACGAGATTCATGAATGCCGGATCGGCCGAGCGCAGTTTGGTATGAGAGTTCTGAACCCAATCCGGAAACCCGCCGTTTCGGACTTCGCCGTGTGCCCACGGTCCCATGCGCACGATCGACTTCAGACCGGTTTCTTTGCACAGTTGCAGGAAGTCGTGCAGCGAACGGCGATCGGTCCAGTCGAATTGGCCGCGTTGTTCCTCGTGATGGATCCAGAAAACGTAGGTCGAAACGACGGAGATTCCGCCCGCTTTCATTTTCAGCAACTCGTCGCGCCATTCGTCGCGCGGATAACGCGCGTAATGAAACTCGCCGACGATCGGCACCCACGGCTTGCCGTCCAGCAAAAAACTGCGGCTATCCGCAGTCAAGGTGTGACCGGCCGGATCGGTCGCCGTGCCCTGTCCCAGATCCACAGCCGCCGCTTCAGGAACCTCTGCCCGCAGATCGATTGTCAAGGGCGTCCCGATCGCGATCCGTGTCAGCGCCGCGATGCAAAAGAGCATGACCCTTCCATGACTCCGCGCTTTCTCGATCACTTCAGCCTCGCCTCGAAATGGTAAGTTCCGGAAACTGCCTGAAGCGCGACGCCGCCTTTATCGCTCGATATGACGGCGACGCCTTTCGCTTGCTTCAGCGGCACCCCGCTCTCAGTCACCCCGGCCGAATCCGTCGTGGGGAGGTGGAGGGTTGCCGTCGTATCCACCGGGATCACCACGTCGAGGGTGAACGTTCCACCGGCCAGCGTCCAGTTGCTGACGATCCGGCCGTGCGGACACTCATACGCGGCCTTCACCCAAGTCACATCGCCCACGGGTGTGGGGCGGATAACGATCTTTTTGTATCCCACGGAATCTGCAGCCTGCTGTATTCCCGCCAGATCGGCGTAAAACCATTCCATGATGTGTCCGAGCATGAAGTGATCCTGCGACGCGCTGCCGTCCCATCCTTCGGTGAGGCTGGTAGCGCCTTTGGCCAGGATGTACCCATATCCCGGCCGATCGGAACGGCTGTTCATGTCGAAGATCACGTCGGACCGCCCGGCTTCGGCGAGCGCGCGCAGCACGTACCGATACCCGATGTCGCCCGCCGTCAGCCCGTTGCCCCGCCCGCGAATGTCCGCCACCAGGTTCTCCACGATGGCCGGGCGATCTTTCTCGGGCGCCAGGCCAAACACCAGCGGAATCGCATTGGAAGTCTGGCTGCCCGTGGCGTAGCTGTGCGCCTCGGGGTGGTACAACGACCCGTTAAATGCCGCCGCGACGTCTTTCGCCAAATCGTCGTAGCGCTCGGCATCGTCGTCTTCCCCGATCAACTTGGCGATCTTTCCCAGGACCACGATGTCCCGGTAATAGAATGCGGTTGCCGTCAGCGAGGGAGGCGTCAGTTGTGCCTGGCCAAGATGTTTGGGCCCAAGGTCGTACCAATCTCCCAGACCATACGAAAGAATATTGCCGTTGCCCTTGGATCCCAGGTACGCGACGTAGCGCTTCATCGTGTCGTATTGCGCCCGGAGCACCGCATCGTCCGCATACCACTGGTACATCTGCCAGGGGATTAGCACGCATGCGCTACCCCATTCCGGCGAATCACGGAACCCGTCGTTCATTTTCGTGTACTCCGGCGCCGTGTCCGGGACCAGGCCTTCCTCCGTCTGCGCATCAGCCATGTCGCCGCACACTTTATTGAACAACGTGTCCATGTCGAAGTTGTACATCATCGAAGCGCCGACCAGGTGATTCTGCTCCAGCCAACCCAGCCGCTCGCGGTGCGGGCAGTCGGTCAGCACGCTTTGCATGTTGCTTTGCATTGCCCATCGAATGAGCGTGAACGTGCGGTTGAACAGATCGTTCGAGCAGGCAAATTCGCCGACTTCCGCCGAGGTGCTCGTGATGAAGTTCGCTGCCATCGCTTCGACGACCGGCAGGCCGGAGGGGTTGGCTTCGGTCGCGGGGATGGCTCCCGTGACCTGCACGTAACGTGATCCGTAATAGGTGAACCGTGGCGACCACCTCTCATGCCCCGATCCGTTGAGGGTGTACGTAAACCATACCGGCCCCTTGGACGTCGATTGTGATACGGTCCCGTCGCTGTTGAGGGTTTCCCCAGGAATGAGCTTCACGGCCGCGCCGCTCCGGCCGCTGACCGTGATCCGCGGCACAAACGCGGCATTTTGACCGAAGTCGTAAACAAACACGCCCGGTTTTGGCTGCGAGACGGATTTGGGTTGGAACGTCCTGGCGACGTGGATCGGCGGAGCGCTGCGGCTCAAGCCGGCCAGCGCGCCGCCCGGACCGGCGACTTCAACGCATGGTTGCCACGCCGTGTCGTCAAATCCCGCGCGGTCCCAACCATCCGGCCATCGGCGCGCATCGAAATCCTCGCCGCCGTACACGCAACAGAACGTGATCGGCCCGGGCGCCGATTTCCAATTGCGATCCGTGACGACCATTGCCGCCGAACCGTCGACGTATTCGATCCGGAGCTGCGCAGTCAGCGCCGGTGGTCCAAATGAGCCCACGAATTTCTGATAGCGCCCCTTGTGCTGCGGCACGTTGTACATGCCGTTGCCCAGCATGGCGCCGACGACGTTCTCGCCCGTTCGGAGCTGCCCCGTCACGTCGTATTCGACGTAGAGACAGGTCTTGCGATAGTTCGTCCACCCCGGCTCCATGACGTTGTCGCCGACTTTCTCGCCGTTGAGAAGCAGTTCGAATTGGCCCAGCCCGCATACGCAGATAATCGCACGCCGCACCGGCCGATCGACGACGAACGACCGGCGGAAGATCGGCATCGTTCCAGCCGCCGGCTTGGTGCTTGCCGCGTCCGCCGCCTCGGAGATCCACTTGCCCTCCCACTCGCCCGGACTCATAAGCCCCATCGTCCAAGTGGCCGGCTTGCTCCACGCGGACAATTGCCCCGCGGTGTCCCATACCCGGACTTTCCAGAAATACCGGCCCCAAGACCGCAGCGGCGCGCCGGCATAATCAGCGCCCGCCGCTCCATTCGAGAGAACTTTGCCGCTGTCCCAGCAGTCGCCCCGGTCGTTGTCCAACGACTGCCGCGACGTGGCAATCAGCACCTGATAGGCCGTCGATTCTTTACCGCGCTCGGCACAATGCAGCGTCCAGCTTAACCTCGGATGAACCACGTCGACTCCGAGCGGGCCGACGGACATTTCGCACTTCTGCGTGTCAACCATAAGGCCGAAGTCCGACGCCATCGCGCGGGAACTCGGCAAGACGCCGAGGCCGACCGCGCAGCCTGCCAGGGCGAGCAACAACGCATACTTGGTTTCAAGCGTCACGGTTTGCAAGTCTATCACCTCAGTAGCGCCGATTGCCACCACTGCGGTCCAGACGCTCTTGTCCCCCTCTCCCGGAGTAACGGGCGCGGCGGTGCGCGCGAGAAGCCGCCGCTCGGCGACGCCAAACTTGACCGGCCGGTCAACGACGCCTATATTCGCATAGGCATATATGAAAACGGCAGGCGTCAAACCGTCTGTGGACCGCATTTTCCGGGCGTTCGCCGATCGAACGCGGCTTCGCATCTTGAACCTGCTCAAGCCCGGCGAACTCTGCGTGTGCGATCTGGTGCGCGTGCTCGACAGCCCGCAACCCAAGATTTCCCGCCACCTGGCGTATCTCCGACGGGCGGGTCTGGTGACGGCTCGCAAGGAAGGACTGTGGATTTACTACTCGCTCGCGCCGGCAAAAGGTCCGTTCCACCAGAAGGTGCTGGAGTGCCTTTCCTGCTGTTTTGCCGACGTCCCGGAGCTTGCCAAGGATGCCCGGCGGCGAGCCGCCTGCTGCCGCGGTTCAAGGATTTGTTGCAACTGATTTTTTGCCGAAATATATTCGCTTATGCGAATGGAGTTTCAAGCCGATGGACAAGCTCAAGGTTCTATTTCTCTGCACCGGCAACTCCTGCCGCAGCCAGATGGCCGAGGGATGGGCGCGGCATCTGAAAGGCGAAAGCATCGACGCCTATTCCGCCGGCATTCAGCCGCACGGCATGAACAAATTCGCCATCCAGACGATGAAGGAAGCCGGTGTTGACATCGGCGGCCAGCGGTCCAAGCACGTCGATGAGTTGAGAGACGTGCCCTTCGATTACGTCGTCACGGTATGCGATGACGCTCACGAGGCTTGCCCCGTATTCCCCGGAAAAACCAGGGTCGTTCACGTGGGCTTTGATGACCCGCCAAGGCTCGCGAGATCGGCAAAGACCGAGGCCGAAGCCTTGGCCCACTATCGCCGTGTGCGCGACGAAATCCGCGCATTCATCGAGACCCTGCCGCGGGGTTTACCTCCAACCGAGCCAAGACGTGACTAAAAGGCTTTCATTTCTCGATCGCTATCTCACGGTTTGGATTTTTGCAGCGATGGCCGCAGGACTCGGCTTGGGATATGCCGCGCCCGGCATCGAGCGATTCATCAATCAGTTCCAGGTGGGCACGACCAATCTGCCGATCGCCGCCGGACTTATCCTCATGATGTATCCGCCGCTGGCGAAGGTTCGGTACGAGGAGTTGGGCGATGTATTTCGCAATTGGAAAGTGTTGGGTTTGTCCCTGGTCCAGAACTGGATCATCGGGCCGGCGCTGATGTTCGCATTGGCCGTGCTGTTCCTGCACAACCACCCCCAGTACATGATCGGGCTTATTCTGATCGGGCTGGCGCGGTGCATTGCCATGGTCATTGTCTGGAACGAACTTGCCAAAGGCGACTCCGACTACGCCGCCGGGCTTGTGGCGTTCAACAGCATCTTCCAGGTGTTGTTCTACAGCGTGTACGCCTGGCTCTTCATCACCGTCTTGCCGCCGCTGCTTGGGCTCAAGGGCGCTGTCGTTCAGATCGGCATCAGCCAGATCGCCCGCAGCGTGTTCGTTTACCTCGGCATTCCCTTCATCGCCGGCATGTTGACGCGAGCGGTCCTGCTGCGGACCAAAAGTCGGCAGTGGTATGAGACGCGGTTCATTCCCCGCATCAGCCCTCTCACGCTCGTGGCACTGCTCTTCACGATCATCGTCATGTTCGCCATCCAGGGGCGGAAGATCGTCAGCCAGCCGATGAACGTGGTGCTCATCGCGGCGCCGCTGCTGATTTACTTCGTGGCGATGTTCCTGGTAAGTTTCTGGATGGGCCGACGGCTCGGCGCCGACT
>Ga0209415_10019516_pt1 | contig 10605 bp, 11 predicted proteins | sample PeaSoiSIISIP2007_FD_187696 | JGI IMG/M metagenome (GOLD analysis project Ga0209415, IMG submission 187696) | Peat soil microbial communities from Weissenstadt, Germany - SII-SIP-2007 (SPAdes) (version 2) | ecosystem: Environmental > Terrestrial > Soil > Wetlands > Peat | place: Germany... | reverse complement strand
ACGCCGACGGCCTGGGGATCGTCGACCAGCGATTGATCTCATCGCTCACCGACGTCGAGGGCTTCATCTACTGACGTGCAGCGGCGCTCGTCATGCCTCTGTCGCGACGCCGAGGTAGGCGATTCGCCGACGACCTTGAGCATGTCGTCGACAAACTGACCCATCACCCCGCGGCCGGCGTTGGGGACGGCTCCGTGCGAAGTCGTCCCCAATAGTTGCGCGTTAGCGCTTCGCGTAATCGGCGAAGCCCTGCCAGTCGATGACCACACAGGCATCGTCGCCCACGATCCATGCATCGTGCCCTGGCGGGCAGATCATCAGGTCACCCGGGCCGAACTCGTCCTCGGTGCCATCGTCCATCACCACTTTCATTCGCCCCGAAATGAAGTACCCGACGTGGGCTGCCTGACAGCTGGCGGTCTTGGCGATGGGCTTGATGTGCTTCGACCATTGCCATCCCGGCTGGAAGGTGGCTCGACCGACCGGGCCGCCTGCAAGGTTCACGAGCTCGAGCTTGCCTGTGCCTTCCTCAAAGGGTCGGACTTCCTCGGGTGTATCAAGGCTCATCCGCTGGAGCCTCGCGCTGGTCATTGCCATGACGCACTCCCTTGAGCTGATGCCCCCGGAGGGGGCAGGGCAGCCAGCGTACTCCGATGGAAACTCGTGGATTTGGAGCTCCCAGAGCGGTGCTGAGGGGAGGCTTGCGCCGGCGTGTTTTGGAGTTCACGTGCGCTTACGGTGGCTTCTGGAGCGGAACGCGGATGCCTGTGGTTGGCGCCGTTCCGGGTATCTCGCGTACAAGTCGGGGTGGTTCCCAGGACACTGAGCGTCCTCCTCGTCGCGGCCAGCGCCTGCTACCTCGTGGACATGCTCGCGGCCTTCCTCGTCCCCGGTTTCGACCAGAAGCTCCACGCTCTCATCGTCATCCCATGCGCGGTCGCCGAAATCTCGATGGTCTTCTACCTGCTGGTGGTTGGCGTCAAGACGCTCAAGCCGAAGCCGCGCAAGCTCGTGCCTGTGCTAGCCCGCTAGTTCGGCGCGACCGACTAGCCCGGCCAGGTGCCTCCGGCCGGGCTTCTTCTATTTCACGAAGGGCCGAGTTTGGTCGGGTGGCCTCGGCACCTGCCGTGCTTTTGGCGGGATTTGCTTCTCCTTGCGTGCGCTGACGTTCAGCCGAGAACTGGACTCGCCGAAGCAGCGCGGAACTTGTCAACCCCTTTGAGACAACTCGGGTCACTTAGTTACTGGGCTTTCGGCACCTCCACCTGCATCCGTTCCTCAGCAGTGACGTATTGCAACGCTGCGCACTAGGCGCGACGAGTCGGCCGTTAGGCGTATCAGTCAGCGACATCCATTCCGAATGGATCGAGTGCTACCCGAACCTCGTTGAGCCCCTCGATTCCCCAGTAGCGCCCATCGGGGAGTTGGTCGTCTCGATCCCAGCGCCAAGGTGTGACGATCGCACGCATGAGGACCCGGCACTCGCGAAGCAGCTCTCGATGACCGCCTCCTCGTCGAGGTCGCTCCTGCCGAGGGAACGTGCGAAATCGAGGCACTCGGAGCTTGTGAAGCGAAGGTGGTCCGGGGGTGCGCCATGTGCGAGGGCGTTGTTGGGCGACCATTCGATGTGGGACGGTCCGCGACGAGCGACTCGTCCTAGCTGCAATCCTCGCTCTCGTTGGCCGCTCGAGGCTGTGGGTGCGACTTCGGAAAAGGTCGGCGACGCGGGCGGCGGCGAAAGCAGCGCTTCGCAGGGGGACGCTGCCCCGGGCCGCGATGCGTCGACATGGGGCGTTCGCCAGAAGAAAGGCGCGCGCTAAGCATCGCTTACGCCCGTGCGTCAACCTCCGATCACGACGCGCAGGCCGCGCGACCATCCCACCCCGAGGCATAGGCATCCGTGGTGCTGGGATCGGTGCCCACGCAGTAGATATCGTCGACTAGAAGTTGGCCACCCGACGACAGGATCACCAGCTCTGTCCTGAAAGCATTCGCGCCGTCGACGAACGTGACCTCCGCCAGACCCCCGGTCGGCGACGCGCTCGCGGTGATGGCTTCGGTGGGCCATTCGGGGTCCTGACCGCCGCCCACCGGATCGCCGCCGCCACCGCCGCTGTCGCCTCCCTGCGAGTCGAGCGTCAGTTGGTGTTCGAGCCGCGCCGTGAACGGGCAAAGGCTGAAGATGTTGGTGGCGCTAGGTGTCGACCCGGTCATGCCGCCATCACAGGTGGTGAAATGCGTTCCGTGCCCGACGCACACCGGATCGGGGCAGGGCGGAAACGTCATGGCGGCCACAGCGGTGAGCGCGCCGGCGGTGGCTGACGGCGCGGGAGTGGCACTGGGTGCTGCGGTGGCCGTCGCCGGCGCCGAGGACGGCGTTGCGCTGGGCGTCACTGTCGGTGATGATGCACATCCGGCAACAATCAGCAAGGGAATCACGGCGAACGGCGCGGGCAGGCTCCTCATGCACACCTCTAAATCACTGGCATTCGAGCGTTGCTCGTTGGCGAACCTACTCCCTCCCTTGATCGGAGTCAACGAAGGCTCCTCAGGGCGGGCAGTGAGCAGCGATGGCCCGATTGAACCCGTAGCGACATCGAGGGAGCTCGGCCTCCGCCACCCCAGCGTGCAGCAGACCGCGACGCGACTGACGGATCCGACACTCTTGACGCTTCTGAAGGACCCGAACGAGGTAACCATTGCGCACCCCAGCGCGCAACTAACACACCAGAAGCGAACCCGCCATTCATGCTTGCGGACCCGAACGGGGTCCTACCTCGTCCTAATCTGCGTCGGCTGTCGCTGGCCTGTCCGATGACAATGACAGCCGCCGCGTCGAGGTCGCTCCTGCCGAGGGAACGTGCGAAATCGAGGCAATCGGAGCGTGTGAAGCGAAGGTGTCTTCCGGGTGTCTCTGACACTGCCTCGCCAACTACGAAGACGCCCCAGAGGTTGCTGCCTCCGAGCGATAACCCCTGGTCATCATGGTCCCGACAGGGTACGGCTAAGACGGCCTAGTCACCCACGCCCGACAGCGCGGAGTTTCAGGTGATCGTGAACTTGAGCTTCGCTTTCGGATCTTTGGTGAGACTGAGCGTGCCGGCGCCTGCTGAGCTGAAGCAGAGATAGAGGCCCTGCTTGGGTGGGAGCGCGGGGCCATAGGGAGATCCCATGTAGGTGATGTGCTGGGTGGCTTTAGTCTCGTTGACGACAAGGAACGAATATTCGGTCGAAGAACAAGTCCCAGCGACGGGCGCGGCTGTGACCGTTTTCGGCACGAACTTGAGTGCCTTCCCAGTCCCTTCGATCTTCGAGGTTGGAGCGCAACAGCCATCCGGGGCCGCGGCGGCCGACGTGAGCCTCGCGGTGCCGGTGGCAGCTTGCGCGGTTCCGAGGCTGGCGAACACTCCGGTCGCAGCGATAGCGACGACGATCAGCACCCGTTTGACCGCTGGTAGCATCGAAGTGACCTCCCTTGTCGCGTTGGGTCTCTATCCTCGAGACATGGCGGCTCGCGCCGTGCGAGCCGGGCCGATCCAGCGACAATTGTGTCGTAGAGGATACGGCTGCTGCAGGTGCATTGTTCACCTCCTTCCCGCGTACGTGCACGGTCACGGGCGCACCGCTGCTTAACGACCTCCTTTCCCGAGCGCGACGTCATGCGTCCTTGGCGAATCGACGGTCTCGGTGGTCCCACAACCGCTAATCCTGCACACCGTTGACAATGCCTGACCGGGATCGTCGCCTTGCCACTGACGGAGGCACGACGCACTGGCTTCGAGAGCCTCGTTCCGAGCGGTCCGCGCGTTGTTGCGGGACCGCCCGGCAAAGCCCACCATGCGCCGATGGGGTTACCCGATCGAGCCTCGACCGATCCGGAGCCACCTCCCGGGTCGTCGGGCGATGCTGACCGGTGCTCGTATCGAGGATGCACCGCGGCGGGGACTGCACCGTGCGCCTACGTCGATCGCAGGCAGCGACGATGTCCGACGCACTGGTGTTGCGACCACCAGCACCTTGTCTTCACTCGGACGTACTGCCGACGGCACGCCGGCATCATCGAAGCGGTCGGCGCTGACCACGCCGACGTGCCGCTTCCCGATCTCGACAATCGCGCACCCTCGCTCGCCCACTGGGTTGGTCGCGACCTCGATGCGGCGATTCGAGCACTCCTCGCAACTGCCTTCCCAAACCAAACCATGAATGTATCGAGCATGGTCAGCGGCGGCTCGCCTCGCGAGCGATCATGGGGACAGTCGTGGAAGGTGATTTCCCCGCTTGGGGTCGACTGCTCGGTCGGCCTTTCCGTTCTCGAAGCCGACGACAGCGTGATCCACGTCGCGTACGACGGCAAGGAGGTCCTCGCCGTGACGCCACCGTGGATCGAAGCGCGCCGCCAAGGACAGACACTCGATACGGATGCTGACAACGAGGAGCGACGTCGCTTCCACGATCGCATCCTCGAGGCGCTCGAGGACGCGGTCATGGCAGCAAAGCAGCGCCGAAACCCCTGGTAACCGAACGCCAGTCAGGCACGAGTAGTCGACCGGCAGCGATCAAGCGGCTGGGCGAGGGAATGGTGCCGCGGAGCCCTTCTGCTGCTGCCGGACACCGCGCCGCCGCACGGCTGACGCGTCACCTCCAGATGTCGCCGCTTGTGACCCGCCAACGTCGCCGGCGATTCCCACGGTGAAACGCCGGCGAGTTGGTGACTTTGTGCCCTAGTCCGACGTCCGCATGTGCCGGATGATCGCCGAATTCGACCGCTCAGGGGTCACATCGTGCTCTTGTATGACTACGCGTTCGTGCCGGTTCCCGGAGAGTGGGTGTGCGCGCGCATCAGCGCCGACCGCGGTGAGTGGCTCTCTGGGCTCGCGGCAGGCGCCGCCAGCGAAGGCGAGGCGCTTCGCCTCCGGGTTGGCCCGATCGCGTCACTGCCGATGCTCAGCAAGGCCGTCACCCTCCACGTAGCTCAGCCCAGTGCGCGCGCGGCGGCCACGATCGTGCCGCTGACGTGGCGGGCCACGGGCCCGCAGGGCATCTTTCCCGTCCTGACCGCCGATCTCGAGGTCGCTGCCCTGAGTCCGCAGATCACCCATCTGAGCCTGCGCGGCAGCTACGACCCTCCACTGGGAGCGGTCGGTCAGCGACTTGACCGCCTCCTCCTGCATCGCGTGGCCGAAGCGACCATTCGCTCGTTCATGCGCCGCCTTGCCGAAAGCCTGGCGGACACCGTCGCCGACGGGTAAGCCTCAAATGCCGCCGACGGTGGCGGTGGGTCGTCCTACCTCACGTTTAACGACACTCGGGTGTTCGGCGCATGACCACAAGCCGACGCGCCGACTGGCGTCCGCCGGCGATTCGTTCACGTCACAGCGCGGTCAGCGGTCCGCCAAAGGTCGGCCGCGCGTCAGCGCTCCGCGCGAGGAGCACGCAGGATGCGCCTCAGGGCGACTGCTTCTCGCTCGCGGCAAGATTGTGCTCCAGCGCATAACGGACCGCGGCGGTCCGTGATGTCACACCGGTCTTGATGAAGATGCTGTGCACGTGCTGGTCTGCGGTCCGTGGACCAATTCCCAACTCACGTGCGATGGCACGATTCGTGAGTCCGCGCACCAGCAGGCGCAGCACGTCGAGTTCGCGCCGGCTGAGGGCGCCGGCGTCGTGTGCTAGGGGCGTCTGAGCGGTCAGGCCGAGGCTCTCCATCACCGAGTCCTGAATGACCGTCGCGCCGTAGTACACACTGCGTATCGCCGCCAGCAGGCCCTGGCTGCGGGCCATCTTCAGCATGTAACCGGAAGCACCCGCCCTCAAGGCTTCCGAGGCGTACTCGGGATAGCCAGTCAGGATCAGCACCCGGACGGTTGGATGTGCGGCTCGAATCATTCGGGTCGCCTCGACGCCGCCGATTCCGGGCATGCGCATATCCAGCAGGACGACGTCTACCCGGTCCTGGTCAAGAACGGCTAATGCTTGGTCGCAGCCTTCGGCCTCTCCGGCGACCTCCAGGTCGGGCTCACTCTGAAGGCAGAAGCGGATGCCGTCGCGGACGAGTGGGTGATCGTCAACCACCAGGACGCGGATCACTGGTACCGACGCGCTGCGGGTGGGCCCCGGAACCATCTGCTCAGCTAGCCTCCCGCATGGGGCCCGCATCCTACGTAGAGCATCCAGCTCTCGGATGGCGGGATATCCAGAATTCTGCGTAGAAGGTACCTCGCGGTTTGTCCCACCACCAGGGTCTTTGGACCCTAGGCGGCAGCGCGCATCGACATTAGCGTGCGCGCAACGACGTCCAAGTCCGTTCACGTTCCGCGGAGGGCTCAGAGCGATGCCCTACAAGTTTGAGGTCGAGCGTTCCAACTGCCTCAACTGCGGTGTTTGCATGGACGTCTGTCCGGTGCAGGCACTCGACATGACCCGGACGCTGACGTCCCCTATCGAGACGGGCGCGGAAGGCCTCGTTCGCCCTGCCCAGAAGCCGTGGATGATGGAGTTCCCGATCCAGGCCAAGGAGTGCATCGGGTGTCAGCTGTGTGCGATCGAGTGCCCGACGGCCGTTATTCAGGTCACGGCAGTCGAGGGTCGGGTCGCGCTGGCGCCCGCGCAGGGGCCGATCCATCACGATCCGGGGCCGCGGACGGGTTGGGCCCCGCTCGCACCGTACACGATGGAGTCGCTGAAGGATGTCCACACGGATCCCTGGGGCGGGTTGGCGGGCTGGCGAGCGACAAAGCGGCCCGAGAGCTGGCAGGTGTGGCGCACTTGGTACGCCGACAAGGAAGGGGCGGATCGTCTGTTCGCTCCCTGCCAGGAAGCGTGTCCGGTCGGAACCGATGCGGGCCGCTATGTTGCCCTGATCGGGGCGGGGGAGTATGCGGAGGCTCTCAGCGTCGCGGCCGAATATAATCCGTTCCCTTCGGTGTGCGGCCGAGTTTGTACCGCTCCGTGTGAGGTCGCCTGTCGGCGGGCAGTGGTCGATGCGCCGATCGCGATCCGCGAGCTCAAGCGCTTTGCTGCCGATCACGGCATGGCCGGCTACCCGACCGTGCCACCGCTCTCGCAGCGCAGGCCCGAGCGTGTGGCGATCATCGGGGCTGGCCCAACTGGCCTCAGCGCGGCCTACTTGCTCGTCAGAAGCGGCTACTCGGTCACCATCTTCGAGGCGATGCCGGTCGCCGGCGGCATGATGGCCATCGGCATCCCCGAGTACCGCCTCCCAAAGCAGGTGCTCCAGGCGGAAATCGATCGCATCCTTGGGCTTGGTGTCGAGCTGCGCCTCAACACGCCCTTGGGTCGTGACGTCACCTTTGAGAGCCTCAGGCGAGAGGGGTTCGATGCGACTTTGCTGGCGACCGGAGCGTCCAAGAGCCAGCCACTCGGCGTCGCCGGGGAAGAGCTCCACGGCGTCTTGCCCGCGACTGTCTTTCTCAAGCGGGTCAACCTCGGTGAGAACGTCCGCCTGACCGGTGATGCGCTCGTCGTTGGTGGCGGCTCGACGGCGATGGACGCGGCGCGCTCAGCCTGGCGAGCGGGTGCCAGCCGCGTGCGCATCCTCTACCGCCGTACGCGGGAGGACATGCCGGCCCAAGACGAGGAACTCCGAGCCGCCGAGCATGAGCGGGTCGAGATCGAGCCGCTGGTTGTCCCCATCGAGATCCTCGGCCGGCAGGGCAGGATGATCCACGTCCGATGCCAGCGGCTGGCCGTGACCGGTCGCGATGGGAACGGGCGGAACAAGGTCGCGCCCATTCCTGGAAGCGCGTTCGACATCCCCGCACGAACGCTGTTGATCGCCATTGGCGAGGCACCTGACCCGTCCATCCTCCCTGAGGGCTCCAGCATCCAGGTCGCCGATTGGGGAGGTCTGCTCAACGATCCCGAGACCCTGATGACAGCCCAGCCCGGCATCTTCGCTGCCGGCGACATCGCGACCGGGCCGAAGAGTGTCATCGAGGGAGTGGCCCAGGGTCAGCAGGCGGCCTGGGCGATCGACGGCTATTTCCGCCGCCTCCCGGGCACCCACTACGCGCCGGCTTGGCGGCGGCGCTCGGCGCTCGTGGAGACCCGCGACGTGGTCGTCGATCTGGGCAACCGCGATCGCGCCCACAGCCCCCTGGCTGCGCGTCGCCCGGGGGAGCAAGAGGATCGCAATCGGGAAGTGTCGCTGGGCTTTGCCGAGGAGAGCGCCCGGCGGGAAGCGCAGCGTTGCTTGCGTTGCGACGTGATCACGTCCTGCCCGTCAGTCACGGTGAAGAGGGAGGTGCCGGCATGACCGGGAGCCAACTCAGCCAAGCCATCATCAAGGCGTTCCTGCAAGGAGGCGAGGGGTTCCTGGAGGGAACTGTGGCGGCGCTCCTGCCCCTGCTCTGGCTTATCACCCTGGCCCTCCACCTGGCACGGCCATACATGGTGCGGACCACGCAGAAGTTTTCGCTGCGGCTGGGCGCCGACATCTGGTGGTTGCTCTATGTCGGAATCCGGGACCTCGTCCTCGCCGTCGTCGCGATCATGAGCTTCATGTATCTCTACCCGGACGTCGTTGTCGCCGACGCGCTGCCCATCGGTGGATCCCTGGCCGCGGCTGCGATCTTCGGGGTGATGCTGGTGAAATTGGTGGCGGATGCGGACGACGATCCACGGGCCTTCAAGCTCGTGTCCACGTTGCTCGGCGTCGGCAGCGCCCTTTACCTCGTTCCAACCCTCCTGGGGGTGCAGCTGAGCTCGGCCGTCTGGGGACCGGGGTGGGCCAGCATCGCCAAGGCCCTCACCACCAATACCGACCCAGGTCTGGCGGTGGCGCTCTCTTGGATCGCCGTCGCAGCGATCGCAGTCATGGGCCTGATCGCGCTCTGGTATGACCTTCGCGTCCCTGTCCAACGGGTGCGGCGTGAGCGGGCTTCGGCGGGACTGAAGCCCGATGGACAAGGAGGCTGAGATGACCCCAGATGTTGTAACGAGGGCCATATCCCAGGCGATCCTTCAGGGCGGGATGCAGTGGGTGGTGTCCACAATCGCGGCCTTTATGCCCGGGTTGTGGGCGCTGACCGTCATCTTCCACCTCGCGCGCCCATACATCCTGCGCACGGTCAGAAAGCTGACCTTGCGTTTCGGTGCCGACGTGTGGTGGCTTGGCTATGTCCTGGTGCGCGACGGTGTGATGTTGATCACTTTCGCGCTGAGCACGATCTTCCTGTTCCCCAACCTGTTGATCACGATCCCGCTTCCGCTCACAGCCCCGCTCGCTGCGGTCCTGCTATTCGCGAGCCTCTACGTGAAGCTGCTGTACGACGCCGACGAAGACTTCCAGGCCTACCGGGTGTCGACCCTGCTCCTGGCAGTGGGTGCCGCGCTCTACTTGGTGCCGCAGATCTTCGCGATCGAGGCCACGTCGCAAGGGTGGCTGGCTGGCGTGGCGAACTTCCTGACCTCGACCTCCAACACCGCGTGGGTCGGTCCGATCGATGCGCTCTCCCTGGTCGGCTATTTGGCGATCGGCGGCTTGATCTACCTCCAAGTTGCGATCACCGGCCGGCGATTCGGCAGGAAGCGCGATCAGGTCAGCGAGGCGGCAACGATCGCCAGCTAGGCCCCTCGGCGCGCTGTCCCTTCACAGCAACACAAAGCTGAGGGATGGAGGCCCCAAATATGAGCACGCTGGCGGGAGCGCAGTACCCGATGACAGCCGACGAGGTGGTCGACGCGGCTGCGATCCTCATCAGCCGGGGTAAGGAGCAGGGGTGCCTGACCCCTGCCGAGGTCCTCCAGAGCCTCGCGGTTACCCAGGCCGAGCCGGATCAACAAGAGCGCGTCTTCCAGGTGTTCCGGGAGATGGGCATCGAAATCGGCGACAGTGACGACGCCTTCGACGAGGCCGATGAGGTGGACGGCGAGCTGGTCAAACCTGAGGCGGTCGATTCGTTCTCGCTCGATGACCCAGTCCGGATGTACCTCAAGGAGATCGGTCGGATCGCCCTTCTGGGCAGGGAGGAGGAGGTCGAGTATGCCCGGCTCATCGAACTGGGCGACGGTGAGGCGCGCGACAAGCTCACCGAGGCCAACTTGCGCCTGGTTGTATCCATCGCCAAGAAGTACATCGGCCGCGGGTTGCCCTTCCTTGACCTCATCCAAGAAGGCAACACCGGCTTGATGCGCGCGGTTGACAAGTTTGACTACCACCTCGGCTACAAGTTCTCGACCTACGCGACCTGGTGGATTCGCCAGGCCTTGACCCGGGCTCTGGCCGACCAGTCCCGCGTGATCCGTATTCCAGTGCATCTGGTCGAGGTCATGAATCGGCTCCTCCGCGTGTCGAGGCGTCTCTTCCAGGAGTTGGGTCGAGAACCGAACGACGAGGAGATCGCCGAGGAGATGGGTCTCATGCCGGAGAAGGTGCGGGAGGTGCTCAAGGTCTCCCGGGAGACCTTGTCGCTCAGCAGCCCCATCGGAGAGGAGGACGACGCCCAGCTTGGTGACTTCGTCGAGGACAAGGAAGCAATCGCGCCGTCCGAGGCGGTCTCATTAGCCGTGCTGCGCACCGAAGTCGAGGACGTCCTCGACACGTTGACGCCGCGCGAACGACGCGTGCTGCAGCTCCGCTTCGGT
>Ga0209415_10019513_pt1 | contig 10607 bp, 11 predicted proteins | sample PeaSoiSIISIP2007_FD_187696 | JGI IMG/M metagenome (GOLD analysis project Ga0209415, IMG submission 187696) | Peat soil microbial communities from Weissenstadt, Germany - SII-SIP-2007 (SPAdes) (version 2) | ecosystem: Environmental > Terrestrial > Soil > Wetlands > Peat | place: Germany... | reverse complement strand
AGGGCGACCTGCTGTTCGGCTTCAGCGGCGGCGGACCGGGTTACGGCGATCCGCTCGAGCGCGATCCCCACGAGATTCTCGATGATCTTCGCAAGAACATCATTTCGGACTGGACGGCGCAGAACATCTATCGAATCGCATACGATCCCGAGCGGCGGAAGCTCGACCCCGAGAAAACCAAGGAGCAGCGCGATGCGGAGCGCCGAGCGCGGCTCGCTCGGGGAAAATCGTACGATGAATTTGAACGAGAATGGAACAAGCTGAGCCCGCCAAAGGAAATCCTGCAATGGTACGGCTCCTGGCCTGACGCGAAGCCGACCGGACCGGTTTTTCGGCCTTGAATTGATGATGGCGGAGACATTCGATCCTCGACAGGTGGTCAAAGGACTATTGCAGGGGATCGCGTCGCCGCGCGCGCTTTTCCTCCCGATCGTGTTTTCGCTCGGGGCGCGAATCGAGAATCTTCCGCTCCGCGATTTCCTTTCGAATCCCACGAAGATTTCGAATGCGTTGCGACAGATTCGCACGCATTTGCGCTCGGATGGAGTGACCTGTTATTTCGACCCGTTTCTCGAAGCCGAAGCGCTGGGTGGCGCGCTCGATTGGGACGCGCAGGGCCAGCGGGCCTCATTACGCTGGCCGCGACCTGGCGAGACCCGCGATTTGCCTGACGGGCTTCGCTCACCAGAGGAGGCAGCGAAAGGTGGGCGCGTTCCCGTCGCCGTGGAAGTCATCGCGCGGCTGAAACCCCTCGTCAGAGGTCAATCCTTGTTGATGGCTGGCGTGACGGGGCCGTTTACGTTGGCCGCGCTTCTTACTCAAACGAAGGGTACGAATGGAAATCTTGATCGGGCCCCAGATGCTGCCGCGATGGATCTTGCCGGTGAGGTGACCGCGGCCGTCGCTCGCGCGTTTGTCGAAGCTGGAGCCGACGCAATTTTCATTCGCGAGCAGGTTCTGCCGTCACTTACGGCCGAAACCGCCGCGCAGTGGACCACGCGCCTCGCGACGACGATCAATATCATTCGTTTTTATGAAGCGCTTCCTGTTCTGCTGCTGGCTTGCCAGGATGCAACGGCCGCGAACAGCAGTTTGATCGCCGGGCAAGCATGGGATTGCGTTCTGTGTGCCGAGACGCGCTCAATGTCGCCGAGCGAGTTCGGATCGTTCGCCGCCCTCGGGCCTTCAAGATTGGGCGTCGCGCTCCCTCCAGCCGTGTTCGAATCTGACGCGTTAAATACAGAGGGTGCGGCAAGGACGGTCACGCCCGCGATTCTCGATTTGCATCCAGCCGTCATCACGACGGCCGGTGATGTGAGCGCGAATGCTGATTTGAAGAAATTGAACAAGCTATGGGAGGAAGTGTGTAGCTGATGCCGCCACAGGCCGCGCACAACCGCGGAAGCGCCCCGCGGAGGCAAAGCCACCGAATCAGGTATATATGGACACAGAGCCAGCGCGTGAACGTAGCAGCTGATTCCCTGCCCTCGAGATCAGGTAATCTTAACGTCCACCTGAGGCGATAGCGGTTGCCCTTTGCGGAGCGTTCCTCTGCAACTTAGATTCTCCCAGCGGTTAAGCGTGCAATGGGAGAACAAATCCTCAAAAGATCTCGGACTTGCCTTTTCTTGCGCCTCCCATAAGAGATCGTGTGTAGACCTTCAGTCTCGTGCGCCAACTCTGCCGCGATCTACTCGGGACTTGCCAATTGGTTGTATTGAGGGCAAGGGACGCGTACGATGCGCGAGTCAGAGGTTCAACCGGAATTCCGGTTGGAAGCTCAGAGCCTGGGCGCTCTCAAAAGTTTGTTCAACATCGATCCTCCGTTGGATTCGATAGTAATGCGTAACTCCAATCCGAAGTGAGGGCGTACCCGGATTAACAAGGAAGTGCGATCGCCATGAATCGAAGGACCTTCGTCAAGCAGGGCGGACTGGCCACCACGGCTCTCGTTGGCAAGTTCCTTGGGATTGGCCGCGTCTGGGCTCAGTCTGAAATGACCCCGGTCCCGCGGCTGATCGAGACGCCGCCGCTCACGATCGCGTACGAAGACAATGGTAACAGTGCGGGATTCCCCATCGTCCTCCTTCACGGCTTTCCCGATGACGTTCGGGCCTGGGACGACGTGACGCCTCCGCTAGTCAAGGCGGGCTACCGCGTCCTTGTGCCCTACCTGCGTGGCTACGGCCGCACGCGATTCCGGGACGCGGCGGCTCCCCGGATGGCGGAGCAAGCGGCAATCGGGCAGGACCTCATCGACTTCGCCAATGCGCTTCACCTCGAGAAGTTTGCGGTCGCGGGTTACGACTGGGGCGGGCGCGCGGCGAGCGTCGCTGCGGCCCTGCACCCGGATCGAGTGCGGGCCGCTGTCCTCATCGGCGGCAATACGATACAAGACACGATCGCCCCTTCCGCGCCGGCAGAGCCGGAAACGGAGCGCGCTCTTTGGTATCAGTGGTATTTCAATACCGAACGCGGGCGGGCTGGACTCGCCGCGAACCGGCGCGGCATCTGCCGGTTGTTGTGGGAAACATGGTCGCCCGGCTGGCACTTCAGCGACGAGACGTTCAATCGGACCGCGAATTCGTTCGATAATCCCGATTTTGTGGATGTTGTGATCCACTCGTACCGCCATCGAATTGGAAACGCGCCAGGCGAACCGCGGTTTCTTGCCGTGGAGCGGCAATTGGCGCTGCATCCGATGATTCAGGTTCCGTCGATCATCTTGTACGGCGCGAACGATGGTGTTCGGCTTAAGCCACCAGACGCCACTGTCGACCGAGCATCATTCACGTCGCTGGTAGCTCGCGAGGTGGTTCCGGGCGCGGGACATTTCCTTCCGCGTGAAAAGCCAGACGCTGTATCATCCGCGGTGCTCAAACTCCTCGCAAATATGCGGTAGGTCTTGCACGGTTGACCTTCAAGCTATTTGAGAAATAGCAATAGTCAAGCCGACAACCTAACTTCGGAGACTAGCTTTATGAGACCGATTCGTCGCATAATGCAATTTCCCTTAGAGGAGGATTGCCATGAAATCACGTTTACTGATCGCGGTGGGGTTGATTTCAAGTGTCTGGTTGGCAGCGACCCCGATCCGAGCGCAGGAGGTAACCAAAGAAACGGTTGAGGGCGTCACCAATTTCAATCGCCTCGAAACCACCGTCGCGTGCGCCGGCGCCATCAAAGCCACTGCAGTACCTGAAATTAAGAAGTATGGGTTCGCATCGATTATCAATTTGCGGCAGGCCAGCGAGGACGGCGCGGACCTCGAAAGGGAGGCCGCTGCCGCGAAAACCGCTGATATTCGCTACTATTCCATTCCCTTCAGTCCGACCTCACCCGATCCCGCTGTGGCCGACAAGTTTCTGGATGCAATCACGGCAAAAGGCAGCGATCCAGCGTTCATTCACTGCGCAAGCGGCGGCCGCGCGGCCACGATGTGGTTCATCAAGCGACTGGTGGTCGATCATTGGGACGTTGAACGCGCCGCCAAGGAAGCGACCGCACTCGGCATGACGAATCCAGCTCTCAAACAGTTCGCCATTGACTACGCACAAACGCACAAGCGATAGATGTTGCGCCGGCTCCCATGAGGGTTTGATATGGCCACAGCCACATTTGATAGCTCACTCCCGCGCCCGTCGTTGAACCTTGGGCCGGTTACCATTGCGCTCATGCTGATCGTTTTGGGTGCGGGCTATTTGAGTGTTGCGGTCACTTGGAGACAAGGCGCACTGTTCCTGGTCGGCGCCGGCGCCGGCGTGATCCTCTACCACGCAGCGTTCGGCTTCACATCTTCGTGGCGGGCCATGATTATCGATGGGCGTGGCAGTGGACTCCGCGCGCAGATGCTGATGCTGGCCGTGACGTGCGCCGTCTTTCTGCCGCTGTTGGCCCACGGACATGTTTTCGGTCAGCCGGTTTACGGATCGGTGGCCCCGGTCAGTCTTTCCGTCGTTGCGGGGGCATTTCTCTTCGGTGTCGGAATGCAACTAGGCGGAGGGTGCGCCTCGGGAACGCTTTACACCGCGGGTGGCGGCAGTGTGCGAATGCTGGCGACCCTGACCGCTTTCATCGCCGGTTCCGTAATCGGCACGCTGCATATGCCGTTTTGGCAGGTGGCCCCGGCCTTCGAACCGATTTCGCTGTTATCCCGCCTGGGTCTCGCTGTGAGCTTGGCCATCAGCCTTCTACTGTTCGGGGCCGTGGCCTTGGTCTCAGTAGTCGTCGAACGCCGCCGTCACAAATCATTGGTCGATTGCTCTGCAGCGCTGGTCAAGGATCCCAAGGCGCGACGCCACGGTAGTGCGTGGCTGAGGGGCCCGTGGCCCCTTGTAGCGGGCGCGCTGGGACTGGCCGGAGTCAATATCGCGACGCTGGTTTTGGCTGGCCGCCCTTGGGGGGTGACGTCAGCCTTCGCGTTGTGGGGATCGAAAGTGCTTGCGGCCCTTGGCATAGGAGTCGCGGCATGGCCCTACTGGCAGCCGGCTGGAAATGCCGCTGCACTGCGAGCAAGCGTCTTTAGCGACATTACCTCGGTCATGGATATGGGTATAATTCTGGGGGCTCTGATGGCAGCAGGGCTGGCCGGCCGGTTCTCGCCGCTTTGGCGCGTGCCGGTAAAGTCGCTCCTTGCTGCGGTGGTTGGTGGGCTTCTGCTCGGTTACGGCGCCCGCATCGCATATGGCTGCAACATCGGCGCGTACTTCAGCGGTATTGCCTCGTCGAGTGTCCACGGCTGGCTTTGGTTTGCGGCCGCGTTTGCGGGCAATGGCGTCGGCACGCGGGTACGCCCCCTCTTCGGGCTGCGGGTGTGACGGATCCAAGCGAGCCGCGCCCTCGGTTACCCAGATGAAAGCCACCCACGCCAACTACTGTCAGCCGGTTATTCGTCACGCTGTTCCACTTCTGACCAGAGCCCGCCTAGAATCCCCAGCCCGTCAAGATCACGCTTGAAGTCATCCCTCGACTCTCTTTCTGATCTTCACTTCAAATAACAAATAACCACGTTCTAGGGGCTTCGATGTCATCAGCACCGAGTTCGCATCCTCCCCGATGCTCAGCCGGGAGCTTGCGCAACGGCTCTGCGTTTGGACCACGAGAGCGGCGAGGCCAGCGCCTTTTACTGCAGTTTGCCCAAGCTGGTCGGCTTGGGGAAAATTGCGCACACGACTACGCCTCTATTTCTTGGGCGTAGGTATTGCTGTGTACGCAGCTCCGACCTGCTTCCAACTTCCGCCAACCTTGCGCCAGATCAGAGTTAGGGTAAACGCAGTCGGTTCGCCCTTATCGGTCTTGTTGATCTGGGGACCAACCATGATGGCGATATCGCCGTACACATGGACGATCACGTTTGCGTCCGGCGCGCGAGAACTCTTCCGGGGGTTCTTCTCGAGAAAAGCAAGATACTCCGATTTGTTCATGACTTGACCGTTGGCATGCACATGAACGTAGTCGTCCGCAATGAGCGCCCCGACAGCGGTCATGTCGGCATCGCTAATGCCTTTCATTCGTTGCTCATCAAGTTTCTTTAACTCCGCGCTCGGATTCTGAGCGTACAACGCACCGACGCCGGGCAGGAACGCGATCACCAAAAAGCAAACGCCGAGAATGATCTTTCGCATCTCTCCTCCTATGAGTTTGGACAAATCTTTACATTGGGCCACGGCAACTGAAAAGCTGTTCCCGATTCGACTAACAATAATTTGAAAAGCGCATTAAGTCTAGGCGGACCATTCGGCGCGCGCTCAGTAATTTCGGCAAACAGGCGCGCGTGTTGGTCGACACGCACTATCTCAAGGACTAGTCTCCGCACAGTTCGCGTCGGAAACGTCGTGGGCCAGATCGGCGCCAGGAGCCAAAACGGCGGCCAATTCATGGGGCTTCCCAGGATCGCCGCCGATTCGATAGGAAACATCCACACAGGAGAGGTTTCTTACGGCGAGAGAATGCAACGGTTTCACCCGCATAGCAAAGGCAAAAAAATCCAATCATTGCAAATCCAGGCATCGGAGCTAGAGGCGCTCGCATCGAGTGTCACGGGCTATTCTTCGGGTTTGGGGTAATCGGTGCACGCGTGTTCATTAATCTTCCAGTCAGGCCTTAATCGGTAGTCTAGCTGTGATGTAATCGGTTGCGTGTACGCCTTGGGATCCTCAATCGTGAGGTCGATCCGCAAATTGTTATGGTCCATCCGCCGGATGCGCTCCATCACATGCAGCTCTTCGGAATGAGGATGACCCGCTCGATCCAGCCAAGTCTTGTCGTTGAAATCGGTCGTATCGACGACGAGTGTATCTCCCTCCCAATGACCGATCGAGTCGCCCATCCATAAGCGCTCACTGGGATCCACATTCTTGGGATGCTGGCGCCCATCCGTCCAGATTTGGCGCACAAAAGCGTCGTACTCGAACATCATGATCACCCGCCCAGGCGTTTGAACGATTTCGAAGGGAGCGGGATGAACATAAATCCGCGGAAAACCGGGGAGAAAACAATTGTAAGTTGGATCGTTCGGATCCGTCACCCCGTGTGGGCCGAACGAAGGCCGATTGGCTTTGAACCTCTCTTGCGCCCAAGGCGTCATCGAGGGTTCTTCCTGGGTAAATGCATAACCTAAGTATCGAGTGCTGGCGGACCCACGACGACTCCAAACCCCGGACAGGTCTGGCGAGGAAGCCGGTGTCTCCACTTTGGCCTCCCGAGATTCTGCGGTTTGACCACGCAGAAAGGAGGCGCAAGCTAGGACGGCCAAAAGCGCAACGAGGGAACCGAACGCGCGGGCGGACATTTTGAAACTCCTGACCGGAATTTAGTCCTCTGATTTTCGCATCGTACCCTTGTCCTGCTCTGGGCACAACGAATTTGCCGCCGATGCCGACTCCAGCGAGATCAGCGCGGTTCTGACAGCCGCCACCTGAGACAAATTATTATTATTAAAAAGCGGAGTTCTTTGGGAATTCCGCGACGAAAATCGCGTCGCGTCCGGAGCCTTCGATTTATAAATTGCCGATTTTGCGCGACAGCAATGAAAACTTGCCGTTTGATCCCGTCGGTTAGAATTTCCGGACAGACCTTTTATCGTTCAGGCCAATTTGCCGACGTGGGATTCCAGAAGCGACCAGGCGCGGTCGCCTATCGATTGCTTCCAGTGGGCGTAGAACGGCGCTAGTTTGGCGCGGAAGGAGGCCACGTCGGCGTCGTTGAAGATCATTCCCTGCTGGGTCAGTCGCGGGCGAAGCTCTCCGTTGAGCGAGGCGGTATCCGCCCTTTGCTGGCGCGCGAATTTCACCGTGTTGCGCTCAATGGATTTGCGTACGTCGGCAGGCAGCCCCTGCCAGATCTTGAGGTTGGCAATCAGGTTGTAGCCGGACCAGGAGTGGTTGGTCATGCTCATGTATTTCTGAACTTCATAGAGATGAAAGAGTTCGGCGACGTCGAGCGGGTCCTCCTGCGCTTCGACCACGCCGGCCTTCAGCGCTTCGTACATTTTGTTGATGTTCATGCCCACGGGTAGCGCCCCCAGCGTTTTCCAGAATTCCAGGTAGACGGCATTGCCGGGCGCGCGAATCTTCAGACCCTGGAGGTCGTCAGCGGTGCGGATAGGCCGGGTGGCGCAAGTGATCTGGTGAAATCCGTTTTCGAAGCAGCCGCCCGGGACGGCGTAGACGCCCTTGGCATTCAATTCTTCGCGGAGGTAACGTCCGATGTCGCTGTCCATGGCCTTGTAAACCTGCGACTGCGTGCGAAAAGCGAAGGGCGTGGCTTGCACGTTGGCCGCGGGCACGAGCGCAGCCAGACCATTGCCGGCGATCGTCAAGAACTCAAGCTCGCCGCCCATCAGCAGTTTGAGTGGATCAGGGTCGCCGTCCTTGAAGTGATTGTTCTCGGGAAAGATTTCGACTTGGACGCGGCCGTGCGTTTCGGCTTTGACCGCATCCCACATTTGCGTCAGGCGCTTGTGTAGCGGGCTGTCGGTGGGCTGATTGTGGTACTGGCGCATGGGAAAATCGACAGCGGGGGCGCGCCGAGTGGTAAGGAGCATTCCGCCGACGGCGGCGAGGCCCTGGGTGAAGCGCCTACGCGTGACTAGGAAAACAGGCATGGGGTTGTCCTCTCCGAAGAACTCTCGCGGCCTTGGCTTGTGCCTTGAGGCGCCAGTGGACGCCGCGCTCCCCCAGAATATGCAGTTTGCGCGAAACAAAAGCAAGCAGGGCCTTTGCGAATCGAGAGGTCGAGAAACTTTTCAGACGCCCTGAAGAATTCGCAAAAAAGAACCATTCCAAATCTCATGAACCGTGAGCGCATCGGGTCGATCACCACGAATCGTTGCGCCGACTCTACTCTGCTGGCGCCGCCTCCATCTGATGTAATTCTGGATTCCTCGATACCAATTTCCTGGGTTCACCAGTAACCGCCGTTGACATATGAAGGGGGCTGGCACTATCCTCCCGCGAAATGTGAAAAGATGGAATCTAGAATCGTGAATTGCATCTTACAATCATAGGGGAGGGACCCATGAATCCGAAGCAATCTGACCGGAGGCGATTCTTGAAGGGCGGTGCTGCACTGGCCGGTTTGGCCGCGGGAGCGATAGCGATACCGTCCGCGAACGGCCAGTCGCTTAAGGACGCGCTCACCCAGGCGGCCTCCGACACGTATGAGGGAACACCCGGCCCCGCCCCGGGACAGCAATTCGATCCGATTTACGGCGTGCGTTCCCGCTATGAGTCCACAGGACGCGTCGGCGGCATAGGCGCCTTCCACCATGGCCCAAACGGGAAATTCAGCCGTCCTTTCCTTGGGGCGTTAACTCCGCTTCAGGATGTGATGGGGATCATCACGCCAGCCGCGCTGCATTACTACGATTCTCACGGTTACATACCTCCGGACATCGACCCCAAGCAGCATCGTCTCCTGGTTCACGGCCTGGTGGACCGGCCCATGATTTTCACCATGGATGAATTGAAGCGCCTACCGGCCGTAACTCGAACTCATTTCATCGAGTGCAATGCAAACGGCACGACCTCCGGGCATGGCAGTGAACCGGAAGCGACACCCCAGATAACGCACGGCCTCACAAGTTGCAGCATCTGGACCGGCGTGCAGCTGTCCCGAGTCCTCGACATGGTGGGCGTGAAAAAAGGGGCTAGTTGGATTCTGGCGGAAGCCGCGGAGGGGACTCGCTTCTCGAAAGGCATTCCGATGGAGAAGGCGATGGACGACTGCCTGCTGGCCTACGGCCAAAATGGCGAGGCCGTGCGTCCCGAGCAGGGTTACCCACTGCGGCTGATATCTCCCGGCTACGAAGGAATCTACAACGTGAAGTGGCTAAGCCGAATCGAGTTGGCGGACTCGCCCGCCATCACAGAGAGGGAACTCTACTACAACACGACTGTGGAGGAGGGCAAGTATGCCGATCACAAATCGCGCTGGTTCCGATTCGAAATGGGAGCGAATTCTGTAATCACTCGCCCTGCCGGCGGACAGCGGCTGGAGAGCCATGGCTTCTACGAGATCACCGGTTTGGCCTGGTCCGGTGCAGGCGCCATTCGCCGGGTCGAAGTGTCCACCAACAACGGCCGGACATGGAAGGACGCGGAGCTCCAGGGGCCGGTCCTTCCAAAGGCGCATACCAGATTTGGGTTTGCCTGGAATTGGGACGGAGAAGAGGCTGTGCTTATGTCCCGCTCGACCGATGAGCGCGGCCAGGTTCAGCCGTCGCTCGTCGAGCTGGGCAAAATCTGGGACGTCGATGCGAACTATCTTAGAACGCATATGCTAGGACACGCGAATGCCATTCGTCCCTGGAAGGTTATGACAGATGGGAGCGTTTACAATGCGATTTAGTAATCTCTTCGTGCTAGCGGTGGCTCTCGTGGCTTGCGCTGCGGCCTCGGCGCAGACGGCCAAGTATGACAATGTGGGCAGGACCGCGACCCCAGAAGAAATCCGCGCTCGGGACATCACTATCCTTCCTTCGGGAAAGGGACTACCGCCTGGGAAAGGGACCGCCAAGGAAGGCGCTGCGATCTATTTGACCCGGTGCGCGATGTGCCACGGGGCAACCGGGAAAGAAGGAGGCCCGCTCGCTCCGAAGCTGGTGGGGGACACTCCCCATGAAAGGGGCCCTATGACATCCTGGCCGTTTGCCACGTCGGTCTGGGACTATATCAACCGGGCCATGCCCCGCTATCAAGAGGGAACGCTCACACCGGATCAGGTCTATGCTGTGACGGCCTTTCTGCTCTATCGCAGCGGCATTATCAAGGAAGATGACGTCATGGACGCCAAGAGTGTGGCGGAACTCCAAATGCCGAATCGCAATGGATGGGTTCCTTCACGTCTGGAAGATATCCCTGATCTAAAAAAACGCGCTGGCCGTAACGGACAATATCCAGGGCCTGACCCAGCTGCGGCTCATTGAGCAAGACAGCCTACGGACGCCAAGACCGCATCACGAAATCGCAATAAGCCAGATCAAGAGCCGATGAGTTTCCATATCGTTCGTTTCACGAGACTTGAGGTAAGCGACGTGGTGGCTTTTGACAGGCGGTAAGCGCATGTGTATGTTCCCGGATAGGCGTCCGGTGTAGGATCACACGAGG
>Ga0209415_10019512_pt1 | contig 10608 bp, 9 predicted proteins | sample PeaSoiSIISIP2007_FD_187696 | JGI IMG/M metagenome (GOLD analysis project Ga0209415, IMG submission 187696) | Peat soil microbial communities from Weissenstadt, Germany - SII-SIP-2007 (SPAdes) (version 2) | ecosystem: Environmental > Terrestrial > Soil > Wetlands > Peat | place: Germany... | reverse complement strand
CCGTCCTCGTATTCGCCGGTGCGCAGATAGACCTTGTGGCCGCCGACGATCGCCTTCTGGGTATAGCCCTTGCGGCGGTGCGGCAGGCGGCGGCGCTCGGCCGCTTGGGTCACGCGCTCGATCACCCGCTCGACGATGCGCTCGGCCACGATCGGCATGCGCTCGGCGAGCGGCTTCTGCAGGAGCTCCGGCACCGCGTCCTCGTCCTCCTCGTCCTCGAGGATCGAGGATTGCAGGGGTTGCGAGAGCTTGGAGCCGTCGCGATAGAGCGCGTTTGCCTTGAGGCCGAGGCGCCAGGAAAGCGCATAGGCTTCCTTGCAGTCCTCGACCGTCGCCGCGTTCGGCATGTTGATGGTCTTGGAGATGGCGCCGGAGATGAAGGGCTGCGCCGCCGCCATCATGCGGATGTGGCTCTCGACCGAGAGGAACCGCTTGCCGATGCGGCCGCAGGGGTTGGCGCAATCGAACACCGACAGGTGCTCGGGCTTCAGGAAGGGCGCGCCTTCCAGCGTCATGGCGCCGCAGCAATAGGTGTTCGCGGTCTCGATCTCGTGCTTGGAGAAGCCCAGCGCCGCCAGGATGTCGAAAGTGGGTTCGGCGAGCTGCTCGGCCGTGAATCCGAAGGCCGCCTTGCAGAACTCCTCGCCGAGCGTCCACTTGTTGATGGCGAACTTGATGTCGAAGGCGCTCGCGAGCGTGTTCTCGAGGGTAGCGATCGCGCCCTCGGTGAAGCCCTTCGCCTTGAGATCGTCGTGGCCGATGTGCGGCGAGCCCTTGAGCGTGGCGTGGCCCACGGCGTAGCGGGTCATCGCCTCGATCTCGCTCTTGGCGTAGCCCAGCGTCCGCAACGCCTCCGGCACGATCCGATTGATGATCTTGAAATAGCCGCCGCCCGCGAGCTTCTTGAATTTCACCAGGGCGAAATCCGGCTCGATGCCTGTGGTGTCGCAATCCATCACCAGACCGATGGTGCCGGTGGGCGCGATCACGGTCGATTGCGCGTTGCGGAAGCCATGGGCCTCGCCGAGCGCCAGCGCGCTGTCCCAGGCGAGCCGCGCGGTCTTGATGAGGGCGGGGTCCGGGCAATTCGCGTGGTCGAGCGGCACCGGCGGGATCGCGAGATCCTCGTAGCCCGCACGCTCGCCGTAAGCGGCGCGCCGGTGGTTGCGGATCACCCGGAGCATGGGCTCGCGGTTCTCGGCATAGGACGGGAAGGCGCCGAGCTCGCCCGCCATCTCCGCGGAGGTCGCGTAGGAGATGCCGGTCATGATCGCCGTGAGCGCGCCGCAGAGCGCGCGGCCCTCGGCGCTGTCGTAGCCGAGGCCCGAGGCCATCAGCAGCCCGCCGATGTTGGCGTAGCCCAACCCGAGCGTGCGGAACTCGTAGGAGAGACGGGCGATCTCCTTGGACGGGAACTGCGCCATCAGCACGGAAATTTCGAGCACGACGGTCCAGAGCCGGACCGCGTGCACATAGGACTCGATGTCGAACCGGCCGTCCGCCCTGCGCAACGCCAATAGATTCAGCGAGGCGAGATTGCAGGCGGTGTCGTCGAGGAACATGTACTCGGAGCACGGATTCGACGCGTTGATCCGGCCGCTCGCGGGGCAGGTGTGCCAGTCGTTGATGGTGGTGTCGTATTGAAGACCGGGATCGGCGCTCGCCCACGCGGCGTGCGCGATCTTCTCCCAGAGATCGCGCGCCTTCAGCGTCTTGTGGACTTTGCCGTCGGTGCGGCGGGTCAGCTGCCAGTCGCCGTCGGCCTCGACGCGCTCCAGGAACGCGTTGGCGACGCGCACGGAGTTGTTGGAGTTCTGGCCGGAGACCGTGAGGTAGGCGTCGCTATCCCAATCGGTGTCGTAGGTCCGGAAGTCGATCCGCTCGTAGCCTTGCTGGGCGAATTGGATGACGCGCTGGACATAGTTCTCGGGGATCATCGCGCGCCGCGCCGCCTTGATCTCGCGCTTCAGCGCCGCATTGGCGTGCGGATCGAACTGCTTTTCGCCGAGCGACTTCGCCTCGGGCGCGTGGCAGGCGACCATGATCTGGTTCAGGTGCCGGCTCGCGAGCTTGGATCCCGAGACCAGCGCCGCGACCTTCTGCTCCTCGACCACCTTCCAGTCGATGTAGGCCTCGATGTCGGGGTGGTCGATGTCCACCGTCACCATCTTGGCCGCGCGCCGCGTGGTGCCGCCGGACTTGATGGCGCCCGCCGCCCGGTCGCCGATCTTGAGGAAGCTCATCAAGCCGGACGAGCGCCCGCCGCCCGACAGTCTCTCGTTCTCGCCGCGGAGCTTGGAGAAGTTCGAGCCAGTGCCGGAGCCGTACTTGAAGAGGCGCGCCTCGCGGACCCAGAGGTCCATGATGCCGCCCTCGTTCACGAGGTCATCGGCGACCGATTGGATGAAGCAGGCATGCGGCTGCGGATGCTCGTAAGCGCTCTCCGACGCCACCAGCTTTCCGGTGCGATAGTCGACGTAGTAGTGGCCCTGCGCGGGCCCGTCGATGCCATAGGCCCAATGCAGCCCCGTGTTGAACCACTGCGGGGAGTTGGGCGCCGCCATCTGCTTTGCGAGCATGAAGCGGAGCTCGTCGTAGAAGGCCTGCGCGTCCTGCTCCTGGTCGAAGTAGCCGCCCTTCCAGCCCCAATAGGTCCAGGTTCCCGCGAGGCGGTCGAACACCTGCTTGGCGCTGATCTCGGAGCCCGCACGCTTATCGGCGGGCAACTCCGCGAGCGCGGCCTCGTCGGGCACGCGGCGCCAGAGCCAATCCGGCACATCGTCCTCGGCGATCGGACGCAACCGCTTCGGCACGCCGGCCTTGCGGAAATATTTTTGCGCGAGGATGTCGCAGGCGACCTGGCTCCACTCGGCCGGCACCTCGATATCGGGCAGATGAAACACCCGCGAGCCGTCGGGATTGCGGATCTCGCTGGTGGCGGTCTTGAACTCGATGTCGGCGTAGGCGTCCTGCCCTGCTGTGGTGAATCGTCGCTCGATCCTCATCGCTTCCCCCAAACCCCATCCGCTGTGCTGAATCTCTTGTTTTCTGACGCCCGACGCTTTTCTTGGTCCACCCGCATATGGTAGCGGGGCGCTTCACGATCACAAGATATGGCATAGGTTGCCACAACCGTGATTCTTGGCAACAACATTTTGGGGGTTGGTCACAAAGGATACATAGAGCTAGTCTAAAAACGAGGACTCCGGCCCGGATTTCCGCCAGTCCTTCTCCGTCAGCGCGCGAGCATCATCAACGCGCCCAGCACCACGGCGATCCCGAGACCCTGCACCAGGCTCAGCTGCTCCTGAAGAATAAGGACGGCGGAGAGGATGCTGACCACCGGCTCGAGCTGCGCCAGCAGCGCCACCTTCATCGGCCCGATCCGCACCAGCGCCGCGAAGAACGCGAGCACGCCCACGAGATAGGACACCGACACGCCCGCGACCCCCACGAGTCCGAGCGCGTTAGCGGGCGGCATCAGAGAGCCGTCGAGCGCCGCGAGCGGCACGAAGATCAGGGCCGCGGTCGCCAGAGCATGCAAGGTCACCACCATGGGATCGGCGCCGCGGGTGGTGTCGCCGAAATAGAACACGCCGAAGGCGTAGGCAAGGGAGCATACGGTGGCGGAGGCGATGCCGATGGGATCGAGCTCGCCGATCTTGACGCCGAGCGCCACGGCGAGGCCGACGAAGGCGACGACGATGGCGATAATCCGCGGGAGCCGCAGCGGCTCGCCGCGAAGCCGGCCCATGAGCGCCACCGGCAGCGGATAGGTGAAGACCAGCAGCGCCGCGAGGCTGACTGGGATGCGCTGGATCGCGACCAGATAGCTGTAGGCCATGACGGCGAAGAACACGCCGGCGATGGCGCCGCCGAAGCGGCGTCCCTCGGGCATCGCGAGCGACCGGCCGGCGATTCGCATCGCTGCCAGGACGACCGCGGTGGCGATGACATAGCGCGCGGCCAGCAGAGTGAGCGGTCCCGCGCCGGCGTCGTAGGCGAGCCGCACGAATACCGGCGCGCTGCCGTAGCTCATGGAGGAGAGGACGCTGAAGGCCAACCCGATCCGGTGCGGGGCCGCGAGGGCTGGACGTAAACCGTTGATGGATGCCATAGTCGCGCCCAGTTATAGGGGCAGCTGGGTTTGCGACGGAAGGCGTCGGGCGCGCGAAAATATGAACATTGGCACGTGGCTCTACACGATGTGGAAGGGCAGGCTGGTCGGCACCGACCAGTTCGGCAACCGCTATTATCGAGAGAAGTCGCCGCGTCCACTGCGTGCCGGGGGCGGCTACGACAGCCGCGAGCGCCGATGGGTGATCTACAAAGGCGAGGCCGAGGCCTCCAAGGTGCCGCCCGAATGGCACGCTTGGCTGCATTACACCGTGAACGAGCTCCCCGCCGACGCCGGCTGGCCGCAATATCCCTGGCAGAAGCCGCATCTGCCCAACCTCACGGGGACGCGGCTCGCCTACCGGCCGTCCGGCTCCGTGCTGAAGGGCGGCCGCCGCGCGCACACCACCGGCGACTACGAGCCGTGGAAGCCGGAGTGACTGCTCTCGCCGCTGAAGGAACCCGAACGCCATGAGTCGCAACGCCGTCGAGACCGTGATGGGCGCGGTGGTCCTGGTGGTCGCCGCGGTCTTCCTGTTTTTCGCCTACACCACGACCAAGGTGACCGCGAGCAACGGCAACATCTACACGGCGCAATTCTCGCGTATCGACGGCATCCGCGACGGCACCGACGTGCGCATCAACGGCATCAAGGTGGGTCAGGTGGTCTCGCAGATACTCGACCCCAAGACCTTCTATGCGGTGGTGCGTATCAGTGTCGATCCTGGCCTGAAGCTCAGCACGGATTCGGTGGCGAGCATCAAGATGAGCGGCTTGCTCGGCGACAAATACGTCGACATCGAGCCCGGCAACGAGGACGACGTCATTCCGCCGGGTGGCAAGATCGAGCATACCCAGGCGCCGTTCGATCTAGAGAACGCGGTGGGACAGCTTATCTTCGGTGGGACCAAGAAAGACAGCGGTAGCAGCAAGGACACCGGCGGCAGCAAGGACACCGGCGGCGGGGCGCCGGCTCCCGCGCCGGCGCCGCAAGGCGGCAATGCCCCGGCCGCGCCCCAATAACTCCGCGGTCCCCGGCGACCGGATCGTCGAACAGCGCTGGGACCCCCGCCGCTATCAGGAGAATGCAGGGTTCGTGGCGGTGCTGGGCGCGCCGCTCCTTGACATGCTCGCACCCAAGCCCGGCGAGCGAATTCTGGATCTGGGCTGCGGCGACGGAGCGCTCACCGAGAAGATCGCGGCCATTGCGACGGTGGTCGCGGTCGACGCCAGCGCCGATCAGATCAAGGCGGCGCGCGCCCGCGGGCTCGACGCCCGGGTCGTCGACGGCACGCGGCTCGCTTTCGAGAACGAGTTCGACGCGGTGTTCTCCAACGCCGCGCTCCACTGGATGCGCGATCCCGATGCGGTGATCGCCGGCGTCTGGCGCGCCTTGAAGCCGGGCGGCCGTTTCGTCGCGGAATGCGGCGGCGCCGGCAACGTGCACACGATCCTGGAGGCGCTGGTGGCGGCGCTCGACCGCCGTGGCCTCGACGGCCGCGCGGCGGTGCCCTGGTATTTCCCGGCGCCCGAGGACTATCGCGCGCGGTTGGAGCGGCAGGGGTTCCGCGTGGCGAGCATCGCGCTCATTCCGCGGCCGACGCCGCTGCCGGGTCCGCTCGGCGACTGGCTCGATACGTTTGCCGAAAGCTTTCTGGCGGCGGTGCCGCCGGCTGAGCGCCCCGCGGTCAAGCGCGAGGTCGAGACGGAGCTCCGGCCCACGCTGGTCGACGCCGCCGGCGTGTGGGTGACCGACTACGTACGGCTCCGCTTCGCGGCGTCGAAGCCCGCGAAGGCCTGAGCCATGGCCGCGAAGAAGCCGGCGAAGCCCGAGTTTCCAGTCTGGCGCACGCCCGAGGGCGAGCCCGTCTCCTGCCTCGAGAAGATCAAGGTGCTGAACGAGAACCTCGCCGAGATCCAGGAGATGTCCCAGGAAGCTCTCGAGGACGCGATCCTGATGGGCTGCGACGAGGTGCAGTTCCGCGAGGTCGTGCGCAAGCTCGTGGAGAGCCTGGTGAACCCTTATAAGAAGAAGTAGCGATCGTCTTACCCCGGTCGTCATGCGCGGGCTTGTCCAGACTTCGCGAACCGAAGAAAACGTGGATGGCCGGAACGACGCTAGGGAAGGGCCGATCTGCCGTCCGCCGAAGCGCTTCTCTCGCTAGGCCCGCGCCGTGCGCGTGCTCGGCTGGCGCAGGAGCCAGAGGGCGATCGAGAGGTTGAGCAGGTTCCAGAGGATGCCGTTGACGAAAGCGGCGCGGTAGGAGCTGGTGAGGTCGAAGATCGCGCCCGACATCCAGCCGCCCGCGGCCATGCCGAAGATGGTGGCCATCAGGATCAGGCCGAGGCGCGCGCCGGCTTCCTGCGGCGCGAAGTACTCGCGCACGATGATCGCGTAAGCCGGGACGATGCCGCCTTGCGACAGGCCGAACAGCGCCGAGACGACGTAAAGCGAGGTGAGGCCGTTCCACGGCAGATAGAAGGCGAGCGTCAGGCACTGCAGGAATGAACCCAGGAGCAGCGTGCGCACGCCGCCGATGCGGTCGCAGATCCAGCCCGATGCCATCCGGCTCACCACGCCGGTACCCAGCATGAGCGACAGCATCTCTGCGCCCCGCGCCACGCCGTAGCCGAGGTCGGCGCAGTAGGCGACGATGTGCACCTGGGGCATCGACATGGCGACGCAGCAGGCGAAGCCGGCGACGACCAGAAGGGCCTGCAAGAGGCCAGGCGAGAGCCGGTAGACGCTCGGATCCTCCAGCACGGCCGGCGCCGCGCTGTGCCGCATGGGCGTGCGCCGCCGCAAGGCGAGGCTGAGCGGCAACATGGTGGCCGCGCAGAAGAGGCCGATCCCCAGATGCGTCGCGCGCCAGCCGTAGGCGCCGATGAAGTGCTGCAGCACCGGCGGCCACACGGTCCCCGCGAGGTAGCTGCCGCTGGCGCAGATGCCGACCGCGATGCCGCGGTTGCGCGTGAACCAGTGCGAGACGTCCGCGATCAGCGGCCCGAAGGTCGCGGAGCTGCCGAGGAGTCCGACGATCGCGCCCTGCACGGCAACGAACTGCCAGAGGCTCGTGGTCTGGGAGGCCGCGAGATAGCCGATGCAGAGCGCGATGGTGCCGCCGATCACCGGAAAGATGATGCCGAACCGGTCCGCGAGGCGGCCGGTTGCGATGCCGCCGAAGGCGAAGCCGATCATGGTCACGGTGTACGGCAGCGACGCGCTCGCGCGCGCGATGCCGAACTCCGCCTGGATCGCCGGCAGCACCACCACCGCCGACCAGAGTCCGACGCCGCCGATGGTGCTGAGCAGCAGCGAGAGGAAGAGACGGCGCCAGGCATAGGCGGTCTCGATCCCGCTCTCGATCTCTTCAGCGCGTGCCGGCGTGAGCGCGTCCACTTAAAGAAGTCCTCGTCGTCGAGACATCCGGTGACGCGCGGCACGCTAGAGCATCGGCCGAGTCTCTCGAAGGACGAAGCGCGCAAGGCAGCCATGCGGGCCGCCTCTCGCACCGCCGCATTGTGCGGATACAAGCACGCGGCTCAGCCGGGCGTCACTGCTTCGTGAAATTCAAAGTGCAGACCCGCCCCTCGATACGGCCGCCGAGACCGTGCGTGCCCTCGAAGCGGGCGAGCGCGGGATAAGCATATTCCGTCTCCACCGGCGCGAGCCCGCGGACCTCGTCGGCATCGTTGGTGATCCCGCTCGCATTGAAGCGCGCGGCGCCGTCCGGTTGGATCGTCCCGTCGAGGGTCATCCAGCCGTGGCTGCCGGCGCTGCCGCGCTCGCCGTGCAGCACGCCATCCTTGACCCGCGCCGCGAACCGGTAGGCGGAGGCGGGCGCGCCGTCGGCTTCGGGGCAGAACACGACCACGTTCCAACTGCCGTCGAAGCGCCAGGTATCGAAGGTCATGAAAACATCCGTGGTGGGCGAGAGCGCGATCGGCAGGATCCGCGCGTGCGTTTCCAAGCCTCGCGTCTCGATCGCGGAGGGCGACGAGGCCGGCAAGAGAATCGATGCGAGTGTCGCGATGAGCGCCGTCGTGTGCCGCATGGCTTGCCCCCCAGCCTCGGCGGCACCGACCTTCCGACATTAACCATAGTCGTGCGGCCGCCGAAGACGCGGCGCGAATTATGGCTGCGCTCGGCCCCGGCGGTAAAGTCCGCAGGCGACCGGGGCGCGTGGTTCGACCGCCTGCATCAAGAACGGTGCGTCCTTCGACTCTGCGCTTCGCGCAGGCTCAGGATGAGGACTGTTATTGGTCGGCAGATAAATGGCCCTGATCCTGAGCCGCCGCGCTCGAGCGGCGAGTCGAAGGACGCACCCCAGCTACGCCGCGTGGCGGAAGGGCGAGACGTAGGGCTCGTGCGGCGGCGAGGGGAAATTGTCGGCCGCGGCGTCGCGCACGCCCGAGACATAGGCCTGCTCGTGGGGCGAGGGTTGCGCCGCGTCCACATGGGCGAGGAAACGCGCGCGAATGGATTTCAGGTTGTTGTCTGCCTGCCCGCACAGCAGGCGTCGGCCGTCGGCATAGCCGAGCGTGTAGGCGGCTATGGGATCGGCGGGAATGGGATCCAGCTGATAAGCGGGCTCGCGATCGCTCTCGGGAGGAAGCTCGTCGTTCATGACCGTCTCCACGTCACCCGTTCTCGGGCAACTGATCGCCGGATTGCGAAGAACAAGGCCGTCCGAAAAATGCTCCGAATAGGTCCGCGAATTGGTCGCAACGGCTCTCAGTCATTGTGGGGTCCCGACGCCCCGAAATCTGTACGTAGTGTTGCGGGTAGGTGGTTTTACGTATGCGGGATCCTTACGGACTGTCGCTCGGTCGGAATGAGTTGGTTTTCTCCGCTAAAATGATGCTCTAGCATCCACCTTTCCCCGAAACGAACAAGAAGGCCGGGGGAGGAGGATTTTCCCATGGTGCGCATCCGCATCGCTCTGCTCGCGTTGGGACTGACGCTCGCGTCCGCCTGCGCCCAGCAGCCACAGCAAACCTCGATCACGGACCAGTCCGCCGGTTACGACCGGTTGGCGGCGTCGCAAGCCCAGGCGAACGCCCAGCCGGGGCCGCGCTCGGTCTCGGCTCGCGTCATTCCCGTGCCGACGGCCGAGGTGAGCCCGGAGCTGCAGAAGCTGATCGGCGCGCCCTATTCGCCGACCTTCAATGCCGATCCCAAGACGGCCGCGGAGTGGAAGACACTGATCGACCAGCGCGCGGCGGCGGCCATCGGCCTGCTGCCGGCGATGAAGGAGAAGCTCGGCGTCAAGGTCGAGAGCACGACGATCGCCGGCGTCCACGCCTTCATCGTCACGCCCAGCAAGATGCGGCCGGAAAACCGGCAGCGGCTCCTGGTGCATGTCCACGGCGGCGGCTATGTGTTCGGCCCCGGCGAGGCGGCGCTCCCCGAGGCGATCTTCATGGCGGGCTTCGGCGGCTTCAAGGTGATCTCGGTCGACTACCGCATGCCGCCCGACTACCCCTATCCCGCGGCCATGGACGACGCCATGTCCGTTTATAAGGCCGCGCTCAAAATGGCGCGGCCGCGCAACATCGCGATCTTCGGGACATCGACCGGCGGCGCCATGACGCTGGCGATGGTGCTGCGCGCCAAGGCGGAGAAGCTGCCGCTGCCGGGCGCCATCGCGCCGGGCACGCCCTGGTCCGACCTCGCCAAGATCGGCGACAGCTATGACACCAACGAGTGGGTCGACAACGTGCTGGTGACCTGGGACGGCTGGCTCGGCCGCGCGGCGACGCTCTATGCCAACGGACACGACATGAAGGACCCGCAGCTCTCGCCGATCTACGGCGACTTCCACGGCTTTCCGCCGACCATTCTGACCACCGGCACGCGCGACCTCTTCCTCTCCAACACCGTCCGCGCGCACCGCAAGCTCCTGCGCGCCGGCGTCCTCGCCGACCTCCAGGTCTACGAAGGCATGTCCCACGCGCAGTACGACTTCGACCCGAGCGTGCCGGAGACGAAGGAGGCCTTCACGACCATCGCCCGGTTCTTCGACCGGCACTTGGGGAAGTAGATTCAGGTGAGGTGGTCTCACTTACTCCATTGTCGTCCTGGCCGGACTTGTTCCGGCCATCCACGTATTCTCTGGCCGCAGAAGAACGCGTGGATGCGCGGGACAAGCCCGCGCATGACGACGTCAGCAAGCGGTTTAGCGAGGGACGCAGGCCGATGATGACCATCCACACTACCGACAAGCCCTGGCTCCCCGCCGATTGCCGGCGCGTGGTGGCGGAGGTGGAGGCGCGGCTCGTCGCCAAGGACGCCGACGCGATCGAGCGCGAGGTGATGCGGCTTGTCGACGCGCACGAGCGGCACATGGACCGCGAGAGCATCGGGCTCAATGCCGGCACCAATGTGATGAACCCGCGCGCCGCGGCGCTGCTCGCGCGCTCGCTCGGCAATCGGCCGTCGCTGGGCTATCCCGGCGACAAGTACGAGATGGGCATGGAGTTCGCCGGCGA
>Ga0209415_10019511_pt1 | contig 10608 bp, 9 predicted proteins | sample PeaSoiSIISIP2007_FD_187696 | JGI IMG/M metagenome (GOLD analysis project Ga0209415, IMG submission 187696) | Peat soil microbial communities from Weissenstadt, Germany - SII-SIP-2007 (SPAdes) (version 2) | ecosystem: Environmental > Terrestrial > Soil > Wetlands > Peat | place: Germany... | reverse complement strand
TCACCGCCATGTAGAGCAGGCCGGTGAAGTTCTCGCCGCCACCGTGGAAGTCCGTCTGCCCCTCCCAACCGTTGTTCGCGAAGCCGGGTGCCGCCTTGCGCGGAGCATGACCCTCGACATGAAAGAGGAGCGGCACACGACGCGCCTCGAGCTCCGCGTAGAACGGATGAAGGCAGGGATGGGTGATCGAGTGCGTCGCCGGTGGCAGCGGCGATATGGTGACCCCCTTCACGCCCGCGTCGAGCGCGAAGCGCACCTCGCCGATCGCGCGCTCGGGCACGGTCAACGGGATGAACGTCACGGGCAGGAGCCGAGGGTCCACCGAGCAGAAATCGACGATGCCACGCGTCAGCGCGCGCGACGCCGCGTAGCTCGCGTCCACGTCCGGCGCCTCCTCGGACTGGGTCGGCGCGAACGTCGAGAACACGAGCTGGGAGCGAAACCCCAGCAGATCGAGCGCACGGCGCCGGTCGTCGGCGTGGAAGGCGCCGTACGCATCCCAGCTCTTTCGCGTCATGAGCTCGGCCTCGTGAGCCGCCCGCTCGGCCAGGACGCCGGCGCGACTCTTCCCTCGCCCGATCATCTCGACGACGCGCGACCGCGACCCGGTGCTGAGCAGCGAGAACGGCGGAATTCGCTCCCTGTACTCCGGCTCCGCAAACGATGGGAGCCAGTCCGGAAGCTCCATCACGTGCGAGTCGGCGTCGTGGAAGGTGCGTCCTTCGGCGTACGGCATGGCCGAATCATAGACCCTGGTCTCACGGCAGGAAGCGGACCGTGAACGCCGCGAATGGAATCACCGCGGAGACGCCCGGCCCGTAGGCCGGTCCGAACGCCAGGTCGAGGGACCACACTCGGTGCGGGAGCCGGATCCCCCCCGCGAGGCCTACTCCGTGGATTTTTCCCGCGACGAGGGTCAATGGGACGATGGTGTCGGCCTCTCCGAGGAGCGCGAGCCCGGGCGCGACGCGCAACACCAGGCCGAGGCCCGTCATCGCAACGGTCTCCTGCGCGCCCAGCAAGACGGTCGCGGCGAGCGACGCGCTGGACCGGCACCGCTCGTCGAAGCAGAGCTCGGTGACGCCGCCGACCCGTCCGAGCACCGCGTTGCCGACGTCGAAGCCGAAGACGCCCGTCGCCGACCCGATGGCAGCGACGCGCACCGGCCCATCGCGAGCGATGACGGACTTCACGCTCAGGTCCGCGAAGACGATGCCCTCGAACGGGATGGATGACGTGAGCGTGATCTGCGTGGAGTCGGTGACGGCGTACCCGAGCTGGAGGACAGCGATGTCGTAGGTGGAGGCCGTGAGCGTTCCCGCTGGCTGCGTGTAGGCAGTGGGAAGGAGGACGACGCGATCCGCGTTGGCGTCGCGGATGTCCGGGGGTGGTGTGAACGGGGGGGCGGGAGTGGGTGTGAATGGCGGTCCACTCGCAGACGCGGGCGCGGGCGCAGGCGCGGGCGCAGGCGCAGGCGCGGGCGCGGGCGCAGCCGCCGGCGCGGCCGCATCCGCTGCCACGTCCTCCCCAATCACCTGTACCCCCCCGTCCTCGCCCCTCGCATCCCCCGGCCACGCCAGTGCCACGAATGCGGCCGCCCAGCCGACGCGATCAGTGCGGGGCTTACTCCTCACGGGAAAGCGATGATAAGCTCCCGTGGTCAGATCGGGGCATGGCTTCGTCATTGCACGCTACAGGAGCGGTCTCATGGATCACTCTCCCCAGCTGCGCCGCACGCGCCGCTTGCACGGACCGAGCCTCGCTCTCCCGTGCGCGGTCGCGATCATCACGGCCCTGCTGATCGGGTGCAGTCGAACGGGCCTCGACCTCGACGACGGGTTCTTCCCGATCGTGGACGCCGCGGACGATAGCCCGCCGGAGGCCGGGGCCAAGGTCGAGGTCGAGGTCGACGCGACGCGGGACGTCGCCACCGCGGTCGTCGCCGCCGCGACCCCACCGGACCCCTGCGCGAACATGCCGCCCATCCCGTGCCCGGGAGGCGGCTTCGAGTACTGCGTGGCCGGCGCGTACAGCGCGTGCCCGCGGCGCTGCGACCTGTGCGTCCCGGGCAGCCAGCAGGTCTGCTTCCTGACGTATTGCCACGCCTGGGGGGTCCAGACGTGCGCGGCCGACGGGCAGTCGTTCGGGTACTGCCAGGAGCAATCGCCGCCCACCCAGTGCGCGTCGATCGCCGATCAGGACCAGGTCTCGGTGGCGCTCGAGCAGTGCTGCATCGACAACGGCTACTGCTGCGCGGACGCGTTCGACCTGAACGGCAACGGCATGAAGGGCGACCCCATCGGCCAGTGCAGCCAGGTGGCGTGCTCCCCGTGAGGTGGACGATCGCCGTCCCGGTGACGGCAACGGTTGCGCTCCTCTGCAGCCGCGGGGCGCATGCGGATTCGTGCACCTCGCCGGACCTCATCGAGACGATTCCCGCATCGGGCGCGACCGACGTTCCGACGAACGCAAGTCTCTTCGCGCGCTACGCGACGATCGCCCAGTACCTCGGCGAGCCCGTCGTCCTCGAGCACATCGTGGGGAATGCCGTAGCGTGCGATGCGCAGGACGGCGGCGCCGACGCGGGCACGCAGTGCATCACGTGCGACGCGCAGGACGCGGGCGTCGACGCAGGCACCTCTTGCGTCGAGATGACCGTGCAGGCGACGTTCGACGACACGAGCGGCCTGCTTCAGATCACACCCCCGATGCCGCTCGTGCCGGGCGACTCGTACGTCGTTCGATGGCCGGCCCTCCGCGGGATCGACACTGCCACGCTGGGCATGACGCAGAATCTGGCGTTCACGGCAGGCACGGAGCAAGACGTCTCGCCGCCGACGTTCGCCGGGATCACGTCGGTATCCTGGGACGTCTCGCGTAACTCCGATCCGTGCAACGGCGCGATCGACCAGCGCTACGTCTTCGACCTCGCGCTCGGGACGGCGGCGAGTGATGCCGGCCGCGATTCGTTGACGCTCCTGGTCTTCCAGACGTCCGGGCCAGCGGTCGAAGCCGGCACGCCGGCCCCCGTCCTCGTGCAGCGTATCCCACCCGAAGGCCAGGCGGTCCAGGTCTCCTCGGCCATCGGGGACGCCGTCGGACACATCTGCTTTGCAGCGATCGTTCGCGATCTGACGTTGAAGGCATCGACCAGCGGCTCCCCCGTGTGCGTCGATACTGTCGCACCCCCGTTCTTCTATGGCTGCGGCGTCACCGCTCGAGCTCGCGGCGGCGTCGTCGTGTCCGTCGCGCTCGTCGCATCGTTGCTCGCCCTGGCGCGACGGGCGAGACGGCGCGCGCGCGGACATCCTGCGCCGGCGGGGCAAGGTCGCGGTGGCCGCTGATGGGATGTGGCGCTCGCTGTTCCTCGGCGCGTCCGGCCTCGCGTTGGCGTTCGCCGGCTGCCAGTCGGGCGCGGGCTCCGGCGCACGCGTCGAGCGCGCCGCACAATGGTCCGCCCCCGCGGACGACGTCGGGGAACCGTGCGCCGATGTGAGCGATCTGCGCGTGTGCTGGCCGTCCGAGACCCCGGTCCTCGTCGCCCGCACCGTGCCGCCGTTCCCCGCGCCGACGGCGCCCGGATTCCGCTGCACCGGTTCGGGCGCGGCGCGGACGTGCGCGTCGCGCGATGCGCTGGCGGGAGGATTCGTGTGCGATCACGCGACGTGCGCTCAGCGCGATGCCCGGCAGCCCGACGAGGGAGAGTGGACCTGCTCGGACGAGGCGGGGATCGCGGTCTGCGTCGGCGGCGAGCGTGGCGCCGGTGTGTCGAGCGCCGGCACGGAGCCCGGGTGGATGTGCGGCGACCGTCATGGCGCGGCGGACGGCCTCGGTGGCCGCGTCTGCGTCGACCTCTCTCCGGATTTCCCCGACGGACGGGCGGCCGGGTTCCGCTGCCGCTGGTCGTACGATCACGGCGTCGCGCGCCTGTGCGCGCGCGACGACAAGGCGCACGGGGCCGGCGACGCCTGCGATGCGGGGCGACCCTGTGTCCTCGGCATGACCTGCGCCGCGGGCCGCTGCGTACCGCCCCGGCCCCGGCCCTCCTGCGCCCTCGACGCCGACTGCCGGAGCGGAGTGTGCCTCTTCGGCTCCTGCGGGAAGGCCGGTCCGTGAAACGACGATCGGCGAGGCAGGCATCGCTTGCGACGCGCGTGGCGCTCGTCCTCGCGTGCGGGTGCGCGAGGGAGACGCGGCGCCTTCCGGTCGCGTGGATCGTGGTCGAACCGGCGCGCGAGGATCAGGAATCCGTGGCGGCGCTGGACTCCGCCCGGATCGGCCCCGAGTCCGCAGTCGTGCAAAGGGTACGATCGGGCGGCCGCCTGATGGTCGCCATCGACCTCCTCGCTCGAAGCGGGGAGGTCCGCGTGGACAGCCCCGGTGCGTGCCCCCTCGCGATCCAGTCGTCCGAGCTGGCGCCTGGTTCGACGCAGCACCGGCGACTCACCCCACGCCTCGATCTGCGTTTGCCTCCCCACCCGCGTGACCTCGGCTACGACGCTCCCTTCGTCATCCAGGCCGTCGTCGGCTGCGGCGGGGCGCCTGCAGGCTCCGTGACGTGGCGACAGGTCTCCGGACCCTCGCTGCGCGACGCACGCACGGGCTCCGGCGGTCTGCGTTTCGAGGCACGAACCACCCCGCGCGACGGCGTGGCGCTGGACCCGCCGGACCACGGGATCGTGCCCATATCGCCGCGCACGTCGGCCGCCATCGCGATCGAGGCCGAGTGGCATCCCGGCCGCGCCGGTGAGGCGCCCGTCGCCCGGCGTCGGATCGAGCTCGCCTCGGCCAGCCGCGCGCGGGGCCTGCCCAACGTCGGCGTCGACGAAGGGATCCTGCTCGCAGGGGCGGGATGGTCCATTGCGACTGCGCCGCGCGACGCCGCGGCGAGTCTGGAACCGGCGAACGGGCTGACGCGCCTCGTGCCGGACGTCTCGGGCCCCTGGGTGCTGCACGACGTGGATGGGCGCACGGTGTCGCTGCGCGCCGGACGGTACGACGAGACCCCGCTCGACTGCGGTCGGTCCGGCTGTCACAGCGCAATCGCGGACGCGGCGCAGCGCAGCCCCATGACCGGCGCGCTCCGCATTCTGGCAGGCGACGAACCCCGGTCGGGGAGCGACGTGGCATGCGCGATCGCGTGCCATGCCACGGGCGAGCCGGGGACGCACGACGGCGGCTTTGCCGATGTCTTGGGCGCGCACGACGTCGAGGTCGCGTGGTCCTCGCTGCCTCGAACAGCGCGGCGGCTCGGCGGGGTCACGTGCCTCGCATGCCACGGCCCCGGAGCCATCCCCGAGCCTTCCGCGAGCTGGGCCATCCTGCGCGCCGACGTCTGCGCCACGTGCCACGACGCGCCGCCCACCTACGGACACGTCGCCGCGTGGCGCGCGTCGCGCATGGCGCGTTCCGACGCGGACGTGGAGGCGCGCACGGATGCGACGTGCGCCCCCTGCCATACGACGTCCGGCTTCCTCGCGAGCATCGGCGGCGGAGGAGGCGAGCGTGTGCCTCCGCCCGACGTCGAGCCCATCGGAATCGCCTGCGCCGCCTGTCACGCTCCCCACGACACTCGCGACGAGCGGCACGGTGTCGCCAATGGGGACCATCTCCTGCGCGCGGTGTCATTGCCGGCGCCGTTCGATCGCGTCGCCGTTCCAGGGCCGTCCCGGATCTGCATCCGGTGCCACGCTCCGGAAGCGCCGCCGTTCGCGACACGCGGCGGCGCGCGCTCTCCCGCCGCGTCCGCCGCCGCGATCTGGGCAGGGCGCGGCGGGGTCGACCCGCGCACCGGGGCGCCATTCGAGGCGGCACCGGTGCACGAGGCCGTGGATGAAGGATGCGTCGGGTGCCATGCGACGGGGCCCACCGCGCTCGAGCGCGGCGCCGGGCACGGCTTCAAGGCAGGCATGACGGGGTGCACCGCCTGCCACGCGACAACGCCGGAGGTCGGGACGGCGGAGCATGAGATTCACGAGCGGGCGGCGGCGGTCCTTGCAAGACTCGCCGGGATGAGGCCCTCCCGCTCCGTGGATCGGCCGCATCACGCAGCGAGGCGCACCGTCACCGACGACCCGGTGGGCCGCGCAACGTACGATGCGCTGCTCGTGCTCGAGGACCCCGCCGCGGCCGCCCACAACGCCCCCTTCGCACGAGCGTTGCTCGAGGTCGCGGGCGCAGTGGCCGGAGACGCGCCGTGAAGGCCCGAGGAGCGACCGCAGCCGCGCTGGTCGCGGCAATCGCCCTCGCGCGAACGGCGAGTGGGCAGCCAGCCGATGCCATGCCCACACTTCCCGCCCCGACTGCGACGGCGGTGCCCGCGACTGCGCCCGCGCCCGCGCCTGCGACCGCGACCGCGACCCCGACCCCGACCCCGACCGCGACCCCGACCGCGACCCCGACCGCCCCCGCCCCCCCCGCCTACTCGCGCCTCGCCTTCCACGCCGAAGGCGCCCTCGGGGTCTCCGCCGGCACCTTCTTCAACGCGCTCTTCGGCGCCCGGCTCGATCGCTGCTTCAACTGGAACACTTGCCTCGGCGGCTACGTCGGATACGCCGACCTCAAAGGCCAGTCGGGGCGCACCAGCGACGTGCTCGTCTATGCGCTCCTCGAGCGCCGTCTGTTCTCCGGGCTCGCTACGACCGACGGCCAGCGCTCACGCGGGACGACATGGTTCGTTCCCATTCGGGCCGTCACCGGGTATCTCCCCAAGAACGGACCCTTCGCCCGCCTCTCGCTGGGGTTTGGCCTACAGTCCGGCAACGTCGACTTCACATTCGAGCTGCTGGCGCCGACGCTCTGGGTGTCAGGCGACGCTCCTGACGTGTCGATGGACCTCGCCGCCGAAGTGGCGTTCCACCTGTAGGCGACCACGGTGACTCAGAAGCGTCGGCGGTCGACCGGACCGTCGAGCGGCGGATGCTGCATCCGCCCGAGAGGCGCAACGCGAGCGCCGTGCGGCGCCATACCCGCGACGCGCGCGGGGTCATCGGTGCCCACGACGACGACGTGACCGGCCATCGCGGCAAACACCGCGGTCGTTGCGTCGACCGACGGCACCGTCGTGACGAGCACATGGCGCCCCGGCGGCGGCACGAGAGCGGCGCCGCTCCAGGGCGCGAGCCCGACGGCGTGGCCCGCCCCCGCCCAGACGCGGCCAGCGAAGCGGACCGTCTCGCGCCAGCGCGTCGCCGCCTCCCGCTCGGAGTCGGAGAGCTCACCGCGCGGGACTCGCTCGTGCCACTGCTCCAGCCGCTCGTGAATTGCCGCTGCAAGGGTCGCCCCTCGCCCCTCGCTTCCCTCGACGATCACGGCGCGCGGGCTGAGACAGCCACGCTGATCGAACGGCACGACATCCGCGGCGATGGCTTCCGCAGCCCCTGCCGTGTCTGCAGCGCTCGTGACGACGGCAACGCCGAGGCCCGGGCCGTGGCCTCGCACGACGACGCCAGGCCGAGCGCGGCCGCGAACGGCCCGCAGCGTCTCCTCCCGTCCGTAGACGTGGATCTCACCCCGGTCGACTCCCGCCACGTCGCGGTCGGACACGACGGCGATCGCATCGTCGGATGCGGACCGTGCGAGCTCGCGAACGAGGGTCGGATCGCGGGATGACGGCCGCACCGTGACGATCGCCGACGCCGCACGTGCGATGGCGAGCGCGCGGAGCGGGGCAACGAAGACGTTTGCAGACAGGACCACGTGTACCCGCTCGGCCTCCCCCGCGGCAGATACCAGCGAGCGCAGATCGGCATCGGTCGCGTCGCCTTCGAGGCAGGAAAACCCGAGGAGAACACCCTCGACCGTCAGTCCCGTGGACATAGCGATCTCCGGAGCGAGCCGCGCCCGGTCCTCGTAGACGCGACGCCCCGCGCCGAGCAGGCGCCGCACGTCGGCGACCCGGTCGTCGAACGTGCGGGTCACGGCAGCGTCCCGGCACCGCCGATCATCTCGTCGACGGCGATCGAACAGCCGCGGGGCGGCGCACCGGGCAAGCGCCCGAGCAACTCGATCCCACCCGGGACGCGCCGCACACGATCCTGCGCGAGCACGGCGAACGCGCTGTCGACGTTCGCGAGATCCTCGACACGCGCGATCCCGATCTCACCGTCGGCGACCGGCGCGAGGCCGTCGGGGTCGACAGGAACGACTCGTGCCCAGGGAGGCTCCACGTAGACGCCGGCCCGGGCCCGCTCGTCGACGAGCGTGGCCTCCCAGAGCTGGCTGGAGAGCTCGGTCATACCGTACTCGCTCACGACCCGAGTCTCCTCGATCGCGAACATGCGAGCCACGGTGCGGCGCAGGTCGGGAGCGGCGACCTCCCGCGAGCGCCCCTTGAAGCCCCCGGTCTGCATGACGCGGCTTCCGGCCGGGAGCGGCAAGACGTCTGCGCCGAGCGCGTCCGCGAGGTGGACCAGGGCGAAGCTCGTCGCCAGGACCACCGCGGGCGCTTGCCGCGGGAGGCCCGCGACCCTCGCTCGCAGCTCGTCGACCATGAGCGTCCCGCCGCGAACGAAGAACGTACGCTCGATCGGTTCGACGGTGCCCAGCGCCGAGGCGAAGAGCCCGCACATGTGCGCCAGCGACGAATCGGGTGCCTCGCTCTCGGGGGGGCCGACGACGAGGACGGGAACCGGCGCGGAGAGATCGCGAAAGAGCATCGCACGGCCGGACGCGAGCGCCGCTGCGTCGTATGTACGCACGTCGCGCATCGCGTGACGGCCCCGCGCGCCGACCGTGGTCCCGCTCGTACGGAACGTGATGGTCGCGTCACCGTCCTCGAAGCAGAAGACCCTGGCCACCTTGAACGCGTCGGTGGGAACGGCGGGTGCCTCCCCCGCACGCACCAGCGCCCCCGGGTCGACCCCGCGCGCGGCGCAGAGGCGCGCGTAGCCGGGCACGTGGGCCGCCTGGAAGCGGGCCAGGTCGACCGCGAGAGCGTCGAACGACTCGGACGGACTCGCGCGCCGCGCGTACGCTCGGACCATCGCGCGCGCACGCTCGTGAAGCGCCTCGCTCGCGCTGCGCCTGTCCCGATCCATCGTTCCGGCTCTCCTCGGCCCCCCGCGCGTCAGGTACGGAGCGCCGCGACGAGCGCATCGACGAACGCGTCGAGGAGGCGCTCGTCGACGTTCAATGGCGGCGTCAGCGTCAGCACGTCCCCGGCGACGCCTCCGGTCAGCACGATCCATCCGGCGCGGAGGAGGCGTCTCGTCACGGCGAGCGCGCGCCCCGCCCCACCCGGGATATCGACGCCGACCATCAGCCCTCGCCCACGGACTTCGCCTGCGCCCGCTGCCGCCCCCCGGTTGCGCAGCCGAGCCATCCACCGCGCGCCCGCGCCCGCCGCGCGGTCCGGGAGGCGGCCCTCCTCGATCTCATCGAGGGTCGCGACCGCGGCGGCGCACGCCGGAGGGGCGCCGAAGTGCGTCGCCGTGTGGATCGTGGCCCCGCCGTGACGCGCCCACGCGGACATCGCCTCCTCGCTCCCGACGCACGCGCTGATGGGCAGCCCACCGCCGAGCCCCTTGCCGAGGCAGATCACGTCCGCGACGACTCCCGCGTCGATGCTCGCGAGCCACGAGCCGCTGCGACCGAGCCCTGTCCAGATCTCGTCGCACACGAGGAGCGCGCCGGCCCTGTCGCAGGCCGTCCGGAGCGCCGGAAGGAACCCGAGCGGCGGGACGATACACCCCCCGCGACCGAGGATCGGCTCGACGAGGACGGCCCCGACGTCGCCCTGGGCGAGCGCCCGCTCCACGGAGGACATCGTCGCATCGAGCGCGTGCTCGCTACCCGGGTACGGCGCAAACGTCACGTGATGGTTGAGCTGCTCCGCGAACGGCTCGCGGAAAGTCGGACGCAGCCCGCACAGGGCGAGCGGGCCGTGCGACAGCCCGTGGTACGCGCCGTCGAACGCCACGACGCCGGGGCGCCCGGTCGCGAGGACCGCCGTCTTGAGGGCCGCCGTGACGGCGTCCGCGCCGCTCGCCCCGAGCATGACCCGTGCGCCGGGCTGCGGGTAGAGCCGGGCGAGGCGCTCGCACAGCACGAGCTTCGCGTCGGACCCGTAGACGTCGCCGAGAGCCAGCCAGAGGCGATCGAGCTGCTCGTCGACGGCCGCCGCGGGCCCTGCCGGCCGGTGCCCGAGCAAGAGCGACCCGAAGCCAGCGGCCAGGTCGACGTACACGTTACCGTCCACGTCGACGACGTTCGCGCCCTCGCCTCTGGCGTAAACGATAGGCGACTGATCCTCGTCGCTCTCCGTCGCTCTTCCTCGCCGCCGCGCCTCGGCCGACGGACACTCCACGCTTGTCAGCCTCGCCGCGAGCGCACGCGATTGCGGCCCCGGCGGGGGGACGCGCACGACCGGCAGCGACTGGCCTGCGCGTTCCGAGGCCCGGAGCGTCGCGCTCTCGGCGCCCCCGCAATCCGTCATGCTCAAGCGAGGACGCGGTTTCGTCCCGCGCGTTTGGCGTCGTACAGCCGCTCGTCCGCCCGCTTGATCAGATCCAGGCTCGCCCGGTCGTCGACGAGGAGCATCGCGACGCCGATCGAGATGGTGACGCGGATCGTCTCGTTCTGGAACACGAAGCGGCTCTCCTCGATCTT
>Ga0209415_10019510_pt1 | contig 10609 bp, 9 predicted proteins | sample PeaSoiSIISIP2007_FD_187696 | JGI IMG/M metagenome (GOLD analysis project Ga0209415, IMG submission 187696) | Peat soil microbial communities from Weissenstadt, Germany - SII-SIP-2007 (SPAdes) (version 2) | ecosystem: Environmental > Terrestrial > Soil > Wetlands > Peat | place: Germany... | reverse complement strand
TACGACACGCCGCTCGAGGTGCGTCTGGCGCGCCAGGCGTTGGAAGAGGGCAATCCCGACGACTCCGTCGCCGCCTGGCAATATGCCATCAAGGCGAACCCCGCCGATCCCGCGCCGCGCGATGCATGGCTCAGGTACCTGACTCTGGAGAAACGCCTCGATGAGGCCTACCGGCTCACCGGCAGTTGGCTCAAGCTCGCGCCCAAGGACGCCGCTCTGCTGGTGAATCATGGCATCCTCGCCCAGCAGTTTGGACACGCCGATGAAGCGGAAGTGAGCTGGCAGAAGGCGCTCAAGCTCGACCCATCGCAAGCCGATGCCGAGCTTTATCTAGCCGCGGAGTTGGATAAGCAAGGCAAGCTCGAGGACGCCATCAGTCACTACGAAAACTTTGTCGCCAAGGTAGTGCAGCGGTCTGCATCCAGCCTTCCGCCCGCGGCTACCATGATCAGCGTGGCGCTGAAGCTGGCAGATTGCAACACCCGGGCCAACCACACCGATTTCGCATTGCGCGACTATGAAATGGCGCGCACTCTCGCGGCGAAAACCGGGGAAAGGAAGTTAGAGAGCTTAGCCGACATAGCGGAGGCCTCACTGCAGGCAAGGGTCGGCGACACCAGCAAGACGCTGCCGCTCTATGAAAGGGCGCTTCAGCTCGACGCCGGACTCGACGACCATCCGAACGAGGCGGTCGATTGGTATATGTACGCGATGTTTTTGCGAGACAAGGGTTTTCCAGCACGTTTTGTCTACGCCAGTCTGCTCAAGTCTCAATCGTTGTTGTCTTCGGATGTCGATGCCGACTCCAAAAACCAGCGAGCAGCCACAGCCAGCAAGGCCCGCAAAGAATTGGAGCGGCAACTCGGGCCCGAGGCGTCCGTCGTCAGAGGCAATCTCGAGCCGACTCTGCACGAGGCGCTCGCTCTAAAGCGCTGACGAGATCACGGGAACCGCACGTCGAGGCTGTAGATTTCCTGTGTGCTGCGGTCGCGCATCAGCAGCACCGAATCACCGGGCGCAAGTCCCACCCAAAATTCCCACGGATCGAAGCCACGCGGAACGTCTTTCAAGCTGAACAAGCGCTCCAGTTTGCCATCGGGCACATGGATGCGCACGATGTCGTCGACCTTATCCGGATAATCTTCAGCGTAGATGTAGCTGCCGTCATGCGACCAGTTCTCGTACCCGAACTTCGAGGTGGCCAGCGGCAACCACGTCTTCCGGGCGAAGTCGTACAACAACAGCTTGGTCGAGTCCGAGGATAGCGCCGCGATGTAGCGGCCATCGGGTGAGCACCTCGGACTGAATAAACCTTCGGAGCCGGGAACAGCCGCGACCTCTCCGGTCCGCAAATTCAAAATGTGAATATTTGGTTTGGGCGCAGCGGCATAGTCGAACCAGGGCATTCCCGCAAAAGCAATCGAACTCCCGTCCGGAGTCCATGTTGGATCACCTTGGTTGTGGTTGTCGCCATTCAGTTCCCGAGGCGTGCCGCCTTCGGCCGAAAGCAGGTAGATCTTCCACGGATGCCCGGGAACAGAAGCCATGAACACGATCTGCTTGCCGTCGGGCGACCAGCGAGGCATGTGGACCTGCATCGGCGCAAACGTCAGCTGCGCTCGCGCACTGCCGTCGAGTTTGCTGCGCCACAACGCGCCTTCGGGATGAGTCACGTAAACCATCGTCTGGCCGTCCGTGGCGATGTCTGCTTCTCCGGCCGAGACTCCCGGAACATAAATGGAGGATTGTCCCGATTGTCCCGCAAAGCGAATCAAATCGAAGCGCCGTTGCTGGCCGATGACAAACAGCTTCGTACCATCAGTGCTTGGTGTCGGATTGGTGAACAACAACGGTCCAAAGGTCAGCTGGGTTGGAAGATTCGCACCTTTGCGAAACCACGACGCCCCCTCCCGCAACGCCCAGATATCCTGCGCATTGTTGCGCGCCGAGTCGAAAAGGAAATACCTGCCATCGGGAGTCCAGCTACCAGCCGCTTCCTGCGGCGGCCGGTTCCAGTCCGGCAGAAGCGGATGGAGCCCGTGCCCCTGAGCGGTGACCTCCCCTTCCCCTTCCCAAAGACCCACGCTGTGCTGGCTTGTGTCACGAACCGAGAAGCGCACACGCTCGCCATCCGGAGCAAATCGCAGGTCAAACGGGATGCCGTTCGTCGGGGCAAACTCCCGCGACTCGGTGCCGTCGGAATTACAGAGATAAAGATGGCTTCCATTGGCGTACAGAATGTGCTGACTGTCCGGCGTCCAGGCAGCGGCGTGTGCCAGGATCTCGCCCACACGCCGCGGAGACCCAGCCGGGACCGGCACAATCCAGACAGGAGACTCGGTCTCGGAACCTTCGGCTGAGCCTCTAACCAACAACTGCGAGTTTCGCAGCGAGAAGTCGTAAATATCGGCGGTGGCCAGCGGGCTCTGGAGGGGAGCGGTGTCTCCGCCAGAGGTCGAAACTTCCCTCAACACCGAATGTCCTCCGGCGTATTCGGAGAAATACAGCCGCGACCCGTCCGTGGCGAGGGAACGCTTGGGGAAGCCGTCATTAGTAATTTGTACAGAGCCGACTACCGCCGGAGGTGACGGAGAAGGGCGAAGGAAATATACGGCGGCAATCACGGCCACGGCTCCCAGAACTCCCACGGCGATCCAACGCCGCTTGCTCATGCTCGGGGCGGTCGAAGTCCGTTGCCCCACGCCGGATGTGAATGCAGTGTGCGCCGCTGTTTCCGAGCCGCCGGACGTCTGGATAGCTGTGTCCATGTCCATCTTCCGCTTCAGCCCCTGCAGGTCGGCGCGCATTTCTCCAGCCGTTTGGTATCGCCGGTCGGGATCCTTCTCCAGTGCTTTTCGAACCACGGCCTCCAACCTGGCCGGTGTGCTCGAAGCAAACTGCAGAGGCCACTCGGGGTTGTTGTGCAACAGGGCATCAGACGTAGCCGCCGACGTCACGCCTCGGAAGGGCAGTTGCCCGGTGGCCATCTCGTAGAGCACGATGCCGAACGAAAACAAATCGCTGCGCCGGTCGAGTGGCTTGCCTAGCGCCTGTTCCGGAGACATGTAGGCCAAGGTCCCAAACGATGCCCCAGGGCTGGTGAGACGCTCCGCAGCCTGCGTAGCCAGGTCTCGAGTAACGTCGGCTGCCGCCTCCTCAGCCGTAGTCAACTTGGCGATGCCGAAGTCGAGGATCTTGATATGACCGCGCCTGGTCACAAAAATATTGGGCGGTTTAATGTCGCGATGCACAATGCCATGGCTATGCGCAGCCTCCAGCGCATCGGCAACTTCGATGGCGAAACCTAACAGAGTGTCGAGCGGCAAAGGCCCCTCGGCAATGCGCTCCTGCAGGGTCGCGCCGTCCAGATACTCCATGGCAATAAAGCGGCGCCCCTGCGCTTCCGCAATTTCGTAAATCGTACAGATATTGGGGTGGTTCAGCCCGGACGCCGCGCGCGCTTCGCGGCGAAAACGTTCCAGTACCGCGGGATTTCGCGCCACCAGGTCAGGAAGAAACTTGAGCGCGACAAGACGTCCGAGCTCGGTGTCTTCCGCTTTATAAACGACGCCCATGCCCCCGCTGCCGAGCATCTCCAGAATGTGGTAATGCGAAATCGTGGAACCTATCATGGGCCAGTGATCAGAGCTAGGTGCTGATGGTAGGCGGGGAGCAAGGGCAAGTCAATGCGCGAGAGGTAGTATATGGCGACGGGCGAGCGATGAGGATCTCTCTTGTTGTGGCTCCGCACAAATTCTCGGGTTTGACGGCGTCCCTTTGATTCTTAATCCTTATCCTTGGGTCCCCCGTTCTTCTCGACTAGGTCGAATAGGAGCTTGATGCCACCCAGCACGCCGACCAAAAGTAGGGCAACGCCCAGCGCCTTCCATGAGATCATTTCGTGCCTCGGATAGAGCTGACTTTACGATGAGTGGTGATCTGGCGAAAGAGTACGTGGTACTGGTAACAGTGGTGTTACCTAGGTTTGGGCTGCTTGGCTCGGCTAAGGACCAGGCGGGCGGGGGCGAGCAATTCTCAGCCTTGGGAGTGCTGATTCTAATGAGTCGTCGATCCGCTTTGAGGCTTTGCGATTTCGTGCTGCAGCTTTATGAACTGGACACTGCTGTCGCTTGGCCGGCGGATGGCTACCAGCACTAAGAGGATCAGCAATGAGAGGATAATAAGGTACTTCTTCCGCATAGTTCGGCGGTTGGCCCACATCTGGCGCGCAATTTCTCTTCAACCCATCTCGCAAGAAGCCGGTCAGGGTTTCTTCCGGTGCGCGTCGAACCAGTTGAGGGTATAGACAACCTTGGCGACCTGATGGCTCGGCCGCCGGCTGAGGCCGTGAGGCTCGCCGGGGAAACGCACCAGAGCGGATTCAACTTTAAGCAATTTAAGCGCCGCGTAGTATTGCTCGGCCTCCGATATCGGAGTGCGAAAATCTTCCTCGCCGGTCATGAGCAGCGTAGGCGTCTTCACGTTTTTCACCAGAGAAATTACCGAGCGCTTCATGTAGTCGTCGGAGTAATCCCAGGGATTCCCGGAGAACCAGTATTGTGTCCCGAAAGCGGGCAGGTCGGAAGTCAGCACCCAGCTATACCAGTTGATGACCGGATAAAGACTGGCGGCCGCGCGGAAACGATCGGTGTGATCGATCATCCAGCAGGTGAGCACGCCTCCGCCCGAGCCGCCGGTGACGAAGAGATTGTCCTTGTCGATGTAACCCTTGGCGAGAATCGAATCGACGCCGGAGTCGAGGTCCTGGAAGTCGTTGCCGGGATAGGCGTGGTGAATGAGATTGGCGAACTCTTCTCCGTAACTGGTACTGCCCCTTGGGTTTGTGTAGAGGATGACATAGCCCTTGGCCGCCCAGATTTGCGCGTTGAGGTCGAAACGATCGCCGTAATTGGAAAATGGACCGCCGTGGATTTGCAGAATGAGGGGATATTTTTTGGAGGCATCGAAATCAGGCGGCTTGATGATCCAGCCTTCTATTTTGCGTTTATCGAAAGAAGAGTTGTACCAGAGTTCTTCGACGGCGCCGAGTTTCTTGGCGGTAAAGAGTTCGCGATTCAGGGAAGTGAGGACATTGAGTTTGGGATTGGCAAGCGAGGCGACCGCGACATCTCCTGGATCGGAGGGCGGGTTGTATTGGATGGCGAAGAGGCCGTTCTTGGCGATGCTGAAATTACCGTCCGAGTTGAGATGCTCGGCGAGAACCTTGGACGAACCGTCGAGGGGCGTGTAAGCGAGCTTGGTGTCGCCCTGATCTGCATAAGTGAAGAAGATGGCGTTGCCGTCGGCGGACCAGCGAGGACCGGATGCGTCGCGATCAAGTCTTGAAGTGATCGGGTGCGGATTGCTGCCATCGCGATTGGCGACGTATAGATAAGTGGTCTGGTGGCCCTGGTAACGGTCATCGAAGCCGATGTAGGCGATGAGTTTGCCGTCGGGCGAAATATCCGGAGACTGGTTGGGACCGTTGCGATGCGTGAGTTGCGTGAGGGAGCCGTCAGCGACGCGGATTTCGAAGATTTCGGTGTGCAGAGGTTCGTACTCGTAGTTTGCGGTGCCATTCATGGCGAAGATGAGTGATTTTCCATCGGGAGCCCAGGAGGCGTAGGAGCCGCCAAAATCGCCGACCCCCGGGCCGTGAGGGAAATCGCCGGTAGTGAGTTGCCGCGGCGCGCCGCCGTCTGCGGCCACAACGAAAACTTGCGAATAGCCCGGCTTCAGATATCCCGGGCCGTTGAAGCGGTAGATAAGGTCCTCATAAACCTTCGGCGCATCGGCCCACTTGGCGCCCTCGGGGGCTGCCGGAAGCGTGGCTATCTTTGGAGGCGTGGCCGAGACCAGCGAAGTAAAGGCGATCTGCCTTCCATCCGGAGCCCAGGAAATTCCGGCCGGCGCATTTTCGACGTCGGTGAGTTTGCCGGTTTGGCCGGAATCCATCCAGCGAACATAAAGTTGAGACTTGCCATCGCGGTCGGAAACGAAGGCGATGCGAGTTCCATCGGGCGACCAGCGCGGGGAAGTGTCGCTATAAGTGCCGGTAGTCAGCGGACGATGTTCTGAGCCGTCGAAATTGACGATCCAGAGGTTGGAGACGCGGCGATCGGAAGAGACGTCCGCGGACTGGCGGACGTAGACGATGCGCTTGCCGTCGGGAGAGATTTGCGGATCGGAAGCAACCTGAACCCGGAAAACGTCCATGGGTTCCAGCCGATCGCTATTTTCCTGAGCGACGCCGGCGGGAGGGAAGAGCAGAAGAAAAGGCAAAAGAGAAAAAGAAAGAGAAAAAAAAATGACCACGGCGCTGAGCGGGCGGAATTTCTGAGACAAGGCGGTCTCCTTTCGCGGATGCATGGTATCACCAAATCGGCGAAAGGAGTTGTGTCGTGCACCAGGATCGTGCCCTGGAATTTCTCAGCCAGCCGCCCTAATCAGCTCGCTGAGCTTGTCCAGGTCCTGGGCGCTGGCGTCGCCAATCACGAAATAGCGAAGGCCGTTGTGGCGCCAGCTGCGCACCTCAAAAGAAAGAGCGGTCCGCACCGCCTCAGTGTCGCGCACGTTGCTCGTCCCCCGCTCCTGGAAAATGAAAACTGAAATCTGGTGCTGCCGCACGCGAAAAATAAGTTCCGCCCCTGGCGCTTGGCCCAGATAGCTGACTCTTCCACCGACCAGCACGAAAGGTGAGTCCTGCAACTCGGGTAGGTTGAAGGTGAAGGGAATCTTGCCAGCGAACCATGGTTTCACGGTGTGCCGGTCGGTGGAAACAACGTCAACCGGGTTAGCGCTGGCGAGGGTTGCCACGTGCTGGTCGATCAGTTCGCTTACCAGCTGCCCTTCGCTCCGGCGGTCACCCTGGAGATTCAGAAAAAGTGCACCGGCAATCAGCAGCGTGGTGACAGTAGCAGTGGCAAGGACGGGAAGCCAGAGCCGCTTCCATGGCATCGGCCTCGGTGCCGCGATGCTCTTCTGAATGCGCGCCCGAAAAGCGGGGTCCGGGGTAAACCTCAGGCCGGTCGCCGCGACCGCGCGCTTCTGCTGAACTTTTCGTAGGCCCTCTGCGGCGCAGCTGGAGCATGCACGCATATGTTCATCCAACGCGCGCGCGTCGTCGGTGGGGAGTTCCCCGTCGACGTACGCGTCGAGTTTTTCCGTCCACGCTTTTTCAGTCGAACGCGCGCAAGCCATGTCAGTACCTTATTTACTTCCCCTGCGATTCTTGGATGGCATCCCGTAAAGCGCGGCGCGCGCGCGATAAACGCGACATCACCGTGCCCATGGGGATGGCAAGAGTTGCAGAAATTTCCTGATACGACATCTCTTCAAACTCACAAAGCAGCAGCACCTCGCGATAAGGGACGGGCAACCGCCCCAAAGCCTCCTGCACCAACTGCCGATCCGAACGCTGCAGCAGGATGCTCTCCGGCGTGTCGTTGACCGCGGGAAGATTTCCCTTGTCGCCCTCCAGATCCAGCGGCACGGTCGCAGCCGCCTTCAGCCCGGTGCGCGAGGTGAAGAACGTGTTCCGCAGAATCTGGTAGATCCACGCGCGAAAGTTGGTGCCCGGCCGGAACGACGAGAATCCCTTGAGCGCCTTCACGTATGTCTCCTGCACCAGATCCTCGGCTTCCTGCCGATCCTGTGTCAGCCAGTGGGCAAAGTTATAAAGCCGGTCGAAGAGCGGCATGGCCAGCTCCTCGAACGACCCCGATAATGAGCGCTCTTCCGACACCCACACAAGAGTAAACCAGCGAACGCCCGCTTTATTCCCACAGCGGCAAAATAAATTTCCCTCGAATAAAACCGAGTGCCGCCGGTTCTGCACGGTGAAACGAGGAGGAAATATGCCCCAGCAGCGTAACCGCGATGCCATTTTGCTCGACCACAACCACGACGGAATCGATCGCCGCGGATTCCTGAAATGCATGGCCTGGGCCGGCACCGGAGCTCTCTGTGTGCTCGAAGGCGGAGTGCTGAAGTCCTACGGCCTGGACGATCCCGCGCGCATTGCAAAAGCGGCCAAGGGCGAACTCAGTTTTGTCCAGATCAGTGACAGCCACATGGGATTCAACAAGCCCGCGAACTCCGACGTGATCGCGACGCTAAAAGCCGCGGTGGCGAAAATCAATGCGCTGCCCGTGCCTCCTGAGTTCATTCTGCACACCGGCGACATCAGCCATCTTTCCAAGCCGTCGGAGTTTGACACCGTCGACCAGATTCTAAAATCCGCACCGACTAAGGACGTGTTCTTCGTTCCCGGGGAGCACGACGTCCTCGAAGATGACGGCAAGCAATACCTTGAGCGTTACGGCAAGAACACAAAGGGCGCCGGCTGGTACAGCTTCGACCAGAAGGGTGTGCACCTTATCGGCCTGGTTAACGTGATGAACCTGAAAGCTGGAGGCATGGGTTCGCTGGGAGCAGAACAACTGCAGTGGCTGGAAGACGACGTGAGACATCTCTCCAAGAGCACGCCCGTGATTGTGTTCGCGCACATGCCGCTGTGGAATATCTATCCCGAATGGGGATGGGGAACGGACGACAGCGCGCAGGCGCTTTCCTATCTGAAGCGTTTCGGCTCGGTAACGGTGCTGAACGGGCACATTCATCAAACCATGCAGAAGGTGGAAGGGAACGTTACCTTCCACACCGCTACGTCGACCGCTTTTCCGCAACCCCGTCCTGGAGCCGCGTCTTCCCCGGGCCCGATGAAGGTTCCGGCGGAGCAGTTGCGCGGTCTGCTGGGGGTGACCGACGTGAACTACGTGCGCAAACATCACGCCCTGGCCTTGATCGATTCCACGCTGGAGTAATCGGTTATTGAAGAACTCGAAAAGACCATCACAAACTTCACAAGGAGGAAGCAATGAAAATAAAAATGAGAAAAAGCAGTTGGATTCTTTGCATCGCAGCGTCAATGGTGCTGGCCCTGGCCGCACTCCCCACCGTAGAAAAGTCGATAGCCGCTGGCCCGCCAACCACAGCTGTCAAGATTGATAACTTCAGCTTCACTCCGTCAACCCTCACCGTGAAAGCAGGAACGCAGATCACCTGGACGAACGGCGACGACATTCCCCATACCGTGGTCAGCGACAGTCAGGCGTTCAAGTCCAAGGTGCTCGACACCGACGAGAAATTCACATTCACGGCCAGCAAGCCCGGCACGTACTCGTACTTTTGTTCGATTCACCCGAAGATGACCGGCAAAGTGGTGGTGGAGTAAGTGCCCCCGTGAATCCCTTTGATCTCAAGTCGGCGTTGCTCGCGAAACACGCGCAGCATGTTGTCCTAATCCACTTTCCGATCGCGCTCTTTCTGACCGGAGTCGCTTTCGATTTCGCGGCGCGCTGGACAAAAAACGCCACGAAAGACGCCACGAAGAAGGCGACTCTAGCGGCAGCAGCACGCCTCAACATAATCGCCGCTGCTGCTTTTGTGCTTCCGACGGTCGCAACCGGCATCGCGGCCTGGCAGTGGCAACTCGAAGGGCACAAACTAAAAGGACTGCTACTGCTCCACCTCGTCCTCGCATGCGCTTCCGGTCTTCTTATCTGTGTGGTTGCGTGGATCCATCTTCGGCGGCCAAGAGCAAGAGCCTCAGGTTCTGCGCTTCCCGGTTACTACCTGCCCCTGGAACTCCTGACTGCCGCAGTCGTTGCTCTTACCGCTCACATCGGCGGTTTTCTCAGCGGTGTCAACCTTCCTGGCTAGCGCCCGGCGCGGCTCGTTGTCACCTCCTCCACGCCAGGCGAGACCTTTGTCTCCATTGAGTCAGCGCGATGCCGTGGCCCGACGTTTGGAGGATGTTGAAAGCGCGTGACTTGAGTAATGAAGATGCCGCTCTCCTGTCTTCGTTCCGGCCTTGATCAACCCTATAATTCCGCTGTGACGAGAACATCCAAGGGCGGCGAAATCTTTCTCATTGTTTTTGGCCTGATTTTTGTGGCCTTTGGACTCTTTGGCGCCACCGCATTTTTCTCCGGTGATCCCGGCCAAGTTCACGGGAATCGTTTCGTGGGAGTGCTGCTTTGCACAATCTTCGCTCTAATCGGCAGCGGGATTGTTTACGCGGCGATTTACGGTAACCGCAAATTACAGGAGCAGGCGGCAGCCGAGCAGGCCAATCCCCAATCTCCGTGGCTGTGGCAGAAGGACTGGGCGGTTAGCCGGGCGGAAAGCAAGAACCGTAACAGCGCCTTCGGTCTTTGGTTGGCGGCGATTTTTTGGAATGGGATTGCGTTCACGGTCGCGGTCTCCGTGGTGCCTCAACTCTTGCGGACCTCCGGCCCCAAGCCCTTCTTGCCGCTTGCCTTCTGTGTGGTTGGAGTCATTCTGGCGGGCGCGGCCATACGGGCCAGCATCCGTCGGAAGCGCTTTGGCCAAACCTATTTTGAGTTCGCCTCACTGCCCTTTTCTCCCGGCCGCACGCTGAAGGGCACGATTCACTTGCGTTTCAACACCAATGCCAGACATGGCATCGACCTGAGTCTTTCCTGTGTCCGTCAGGTCATCACGGGCTCGGGGAAAAATCGTTCCACCCTGCAGAGCGTTCTCTGGCAAGCTGACAAGAATGTGCCGCAGGCATCGCTCGCACACG
>Ga0209415_10019509_pt1 | contig 10610 bp, 10 predicted proteins | sample PeaSoiSIISIP2007_FD_187696 | JGI IMG/M metagenome (GOLD analysis project Ga0209415, IMG submission 187696) | Peat soil microbial communities from Weissenstadt, Germany - SII-SIP-2007 (SPAdes) (version 2) | ecosystem: Environmental > Terrestrial > Soil > Wetlands > Peat | place: Germany... | reverse complement strand
GGGAGCCCCGCCTTCTTCGCCCACTTGCCCGTGTAGTAGTTGTTGTCTGACCACGCCATTATCGTGATGGCGTCGGTAACGGGGACCTTGAGCTTCCGCTCCGCGTGCTTCTGGGTGAAGAGCAGCTCGTCGAGGTGGTAGTTCTCCTTGTACTTGGGGGCGGACCGAATCGAGGCCATCCTCCAGTACTTGTTATCGAAGCTCCTCACCCTGCCCACGAACTCGAAGCCTTGGATGTTGGAGACGGGGGTCTCGTACATCTCGGTCCTCGCCTGCTCGCCGCTCCAGACCAGGTCGAGCCCGGGCTCCTTCGCGACGCCCTGGCCGGCGGTCTCGCACATCTTTATCGCGTAGAGGAGGGAGAAGTCGACGATGGTCTTCTTCTCCTCGTCGCTGAATGAGTAGCGCTTCGAGAGCAGCCTGTAGAGGTCTGTCCTCCCATCCACCTGGAGCCGGTCGCCCCACTCCCTCGCGACCTGGAGGTCGTCGTCGGTGAGCGCCATCAGCCTGAAAGGCTTGGTCCTCCAGCCGAACTTCGGGAGGCTGCCTATCTCCTGCGTGGGGAAGGCCTTCACTTCGCTCCCCTCCTCGAGGATGCCTTCGCCTTCTGCGGGGCTCCTCCTCTCCGCACCCTCGCTCTGAGCCTACCCAGAAGCTCGAGCTTCTCGTCGGCGCTGACCCGGGGGATGTACCGGAGGTCCGAAGAGGGCGCGAGAGTGAGCGTCTTTGTGCCCGTCCGGTCCACCACCGCCTCGACGCGGGCGGCGAGCGACTCCACGTCCTCGAGGTACGTCGTGCGCGAGTCGATCAGTCCGGCTATGACCCCCTTGTTGGTCGCCGAGAGCGAAGAGTCGTCAGTCTGCGTAAGGTCAACGCCCACGTCGTCGGTCGGGATCGCGTCAAAGAGCTCTGGGAGGTAGCGGGAGGCGTCCCCGAAGAACGGGTAGAACCCGCTCCTCAAGGAGACCCCTTTCAGCGCGCTCCTGACGGCCTCGCCGAGCTGGCCGAGCTCTGAGCGCGAGAACGGCTTCTGCTTGAGCCTGTAGACCAGGCTGGGGGCTGAGAACTGCACGTACTTTACACCGAGGGACGAAAGGGTCCTCAGTTCCCCCCGTATGGCGTCGGCGTAGGCGAGCTGCAGCTTCTCCTTGCTCCCGTAGTGCCTGTCCTCCGCGAGCTCCGCGAACGTTAGCGGGTCGGGGATGATTATCTTCAGCGAGGAGCCGTGATCGACGAACCTCCTCTCTATGACCCTCGAGAGGACCTTGCCGTCGCTCGAGATCGCCCCCTTCACGATGGGAGTGTAGAAGAAAGTGTTGGTGTTGAACCACCTCACCATCGGCCCGGGCTCGAGCCCCTCGAACCCCGAGCTTATTGGCCGGAAGAGGTCCTGCCAGGCGAGCGTGATCTGCCCGTCGGTGATGTATTCCGCCCCGGCGTGCCTCTGTAGCTCGACGAGCGACTCGCAGTCCTTGTCGAAGGACTCCTTGAGCGTCACCTCGTTGATCCTGCTCCTCTCCCAATCCTGGGTGGCCTGGATGGTCCTCTCGTTCCTCGCGTGAAGACCGGTCAATGAAACCTGGTATTCTGTCAAGTCCAGGCGCCTCCCAAAGTGCTGGGTAAAAGCTTCGCCACGAGTCCGAGCGAATTATTCATATCTTATAAGTTGTTCTGACGCGGTTATTCCTTCGCTCATTATCTAGGTTGAGGCGAAGGAACGGGGCAAGGTAGTGGCTACTTGCGCTGCTTCGCAACTAGCAGTTGCGGGACCGGCGTCGGGGCCTCCGCGCTCTGGGCGGCCGACATCTTGGAGATGGCAGACAACATCACTTCAAAGTCCTCGAACTCGAGCTCTTCGCAATCGCACATGTCGTCCGGAAAAGCAGCGCCCCGCATATATACGGATTTCGTCCTTTGGTTCTGTCCAATTCTCGGGACACCAGAAACCTGTCCAGTCGCGGGACATGGTTATATAGAATGGGCGACTGGTTGGACCGCGTCCGTGGAATACAAGTTCGTCCGAGCAAAGACGCCCATCCGTCGAAGGATTCGCAGACTCTTCGAAAAGAGTTGGGTCGTCCTCGGGATGTCCGTCGCTCTAATCTTGGAGTTAGCCTTCTTGGCCTATCTCCTCAAGGTGCAACCACCCACGGACATAGCGGGGACGGTGAGCGCGGTGGCTCTGGTCCTCATCCTCCTGTTCCCAGAGGGATTGCGTTCTTTTTTATCAAGCCCGACATCTCGATTACCTTCTCGAACCTTGAACGTGAACTTTCATCAACGAATAGTTCTCTCTTAGGGATTGCTACAGTCACAAGTCACGACAAGACCTCGAAAGGATGCAAGGCATGGCTGTCCATCGATGGAGTCATAGGAGCGTATGAACGTCTCTACTGGCAACTTTCCTTGGACAAGCCCGGCGTAGAACAGACTGCGAGCGTGATTGACATCGAAGGAGGCAAGAGCGGGTTCTTGGCGTTGGTCTATTCCAGACAGAAGGGAAGTCCGTTCTATTTTGACACTCAGGACCATCAAAAAGGCGATGAGCCGAAGTATAGGCTCAAACCGGACGAGGAATACAAGGGAACGATTCTCATCGAGGACCGGAAAAGGCGACAGAAGGAGTGGCCTATCAGAGTCCACTCGAACGTTGATGAGCTGGGCATCTACGACGAGAACGAGGAGAGATGACTACTTCGACGACAGATACTCGCTCAGGATGTTCCTTATCGTCTCAGGTATCGAGTCCAGATACCTCTTCTTCCTCTCCTTCTCAAGCTGTGCTTCCATCTCTTCGGTCATGGCTACGTTGTATCGTTTCATCATTCGTATCGACAGCAATAGGTGTGTATAGACACCTTTATAAGAGATACTATCTACACCTATTGATGGGGATAAACACATGGACACCCAACACACGCTTCAGCTTCTGGAGGTCCGAAGGATGAAGGGAGAGCAGATTGCGGCAGTAGTCGGTAGCGTCGAGCGCGTAGACGCGAACAGCTACCGCGTCCACTCCCAGTCCTCGGAGATGTGGTATGGGGTCCGCCACAACCTCAGAGGTTGGTCGTGCGACTGCCCCGACTTTACGCACCGGGACTTGGGCGCTTGCAAGCACACCTTCGCCGTAGAACTCTCGGTAGCCATCCGTGACCGAGTAGAGCAATCGCGGGTAATCGAGCCGCTTGATGTCCAGTCGTGCCTCTTCTGCTACTCAAACAACGTCGTCCGACACGGAGTGAGGCACAACCAGAACGGAGACATCCAGAGGTTTTCCTGCAAGGACTGCGGGAAGAGGTTCACCCGAAACATCGGCTTCGAGCGCCTAAAGGCGACCCCTCAGTTGGTCACATCGTCGCTTCAACTCTACTTCTCCGGCGAGAGCCTACGGGGAACCCAGAAGTTCCTCGCCATGCAGGGCGTGAAGGTCTCGCCTCAGACCGTCCACAACTGGATAACGAAATACGTGGGCCTGATGGAGAAGTATCTTGAGCAGATTACGCCGAAGGTCTCTGACTCGTGGCGAGCAGACGAACTCTATCTGAAGGTCAAGGGCGACATGAAGTATCTGTTCGCCATGATGGACAACGACACCCGATACTGGATAGCCCAACAGGTCGCAGACCACAAGGGCGTGAGCGACGTTAGGCCGCTACTCCACGAGGCCCAAGAGGTCGCCGGAAAGAAGCCCGCGACCTTCATCACCGACGGCGCTCCTAACTTTCACCAAGCATACAACAAGGAATACAGGACGCGCTACTCCGACAGCACGACGCACATCGCGCACATTCGGCTTCAGGGCGACATGAACAACAACCGCATGGAGAGGATGAACGGCGAGCTACGCGACAGAGAGAAGGTGATGCGCTCGCTGAAGTCGGAGAACTCGCCCATCCTCAAGGGCCTTCAGATATTCCACAACCACTTCAGGCCGCACATGGGCCTCGACGGAAAGACACCGGGCGAGGCCGCAGGAATCACAATCGAGGGAGACAACAAGTGGATTACCCTCATCCAGAACGCGGTCCGTGTCCCGCACTTGACAGAGGGAGATGTGTCCCGTTGATTGGACAACACCCGTCCTTTAACCCCGGCCCGTCAATCGCTCGATCGCGGTCAACAGGGCCTGCGTCCCGACGTCTCCGAGGCCCTCCTCCTCGAGCTGGGTGTAGAGCCCGTGCACTAGCGCCGTCGCCGGGAGAGGCGCATCAAGGTCGGCCGCCGTCTCGAGGACGTATCGGAGGTCCTTTTGCAGGAGCTTCACCTTGAAGCCCGGGGCGAAGTCCCTCCTCGCCATCCTCGGCCCGAGGTTGACCAAGCTCCATGACGAGGCCGCCCCTCCCGAGAGCGAGTCGATGACCTTCCCGACATCCAGGCCGGCCTTCTTGGCGAAGTTGAGGCACTCGCAGACGCCGACCATGTTGCATGCGACGAGGATCTGGTTGGCCAGCTTGGTCAGCTGACCGGAGCCTGGCCCCCCGAAGTGCACGACTCGCTTTCCCAGGACCTGGAGCACGGGCAGGCACTCTTCGAAGACGGCGACGTCGCCTCCAACCATGATTGTGAGCGTGCCTTCTCGGGCGCCGGCGTCGCCGCCGCTCACGGGAGCGTCGAGCATCCTCACGCCTTTGGCCGCCAGCGACGCGGAGACGCTCCTCGTCACGCTAGGGGAGATGGTGCTCATGTCAACGAGGACCAGCCCGCCATGGGCGCCCTCGATTACGCCTCCGGGTCCAAGGACCACCTCTTTGACAGCTTCGGAGTCGGTGACCATTGTGATCACGAGATCGCTGCGTTCCGCGACTGCCTTCGGGGACGCGGCGCGCGAGGCCCCCGACGACACTAGGAGCTCGACGGCGGGCCCTGTCCTGTTGTAGACCGTCACCTGGAAGCCAGCCTTCAGGAGGTTCTGAGCCATGGGGCGGCCCATTATCCCGAGTCCGATGAAACCGATCCGGGGGTTCTTCATGTCGCTTGGCCAGCGCTATGGCCGATATAATTTCGATGCCGCCGAACGCGCTTTTTATGACCGGGCGGGCGATGGTCGCCGTCCTCTTCTTGTCCAACAAGGTACTGGTATCCAAGGAGTGCTCCATCGCGACCGAGCACCCTCTCGCCTCGCTGGCGGGGTCCGACGCGATGCGTGCGGGAGGGAACGCCTTCGACGCTGCAGTCGCGGCGAGCTTCGCGCTCTCGGTGGTGCTACCACACCTCAACGGCCTGGGCGGCGATTTTTTCGCCCTCTTCTACGAGGCTAAGACAGGGAAAGTCCGATGCCTGAACGGCAGCGGTTGGGCGCCGTCCGGCGCGACGGTCGAGTCGCTCCGCGCACAAGGGCGGGACCAGATGCCCGCCTTCGGCCCCAAGAGCGTCGTGGTCCCCGGGATGGTCGGCGGGGTCGAGGAGCTGCACCGCAGTTTCGGGAGGGCCGAGTTCGCCCCTCTTCTGGGGAAGGCGGTCGAACTCGCTGAGCGAGGGTTCCCGGTCTCGCCTGGGCTCGCAAGGGCACTCGCAGGACACCGGGGGAGCCTCTCGCGCGAAGCGCTCCTCGCCCTCGGGGTCGACGGCCTGGGGCCACAGCCTGGGGACGACCTTCGCCAGAGGAACCTCGCAGAACGTCTCAAAGAGATAGCCGTGGGCGGCTCGAAGGCGTTCTACGGAGGCGCAGCCGCGGAAGAGATGCAGGAAGCGCTCGGAGCGGAGGGGGTGGAGCTTGAGGGGGACGACCTTGCGTGGGTCCCCGAATGGGTGGAGCCGCTGGAGGTCGAGTTTCGAGGACACCGCGTCTTCGAGATTCCCCCGAACAGTACGGGCGCCGCTGCCTTGATGATACTCAAGGAGATAGAGGGCGGGGAGCCGCCCGCCCCCGACTCCCTAGAGAGGGTGACCCGGGTGACCGAGGCGACCAGGATCGCATTGGGTGCCAAGGACGAGTTCATCGGCGACCCGAGGTTCGTCAGTTTCGACCTCCCAGCCTTCTTAGGCTCCAGGCTGGCGCCCCGCCGGTCTTCGGTGGCCGAAGGCGACACCACGTACTTCGCGGTGGCGGACGGCGACGGGAACCTTCTCTCGTGCATCCAGAGCCTCTTCCATCCGTTCGGCTCAAGGGTGTACCTCAAGGACTCGGGCTTCTTCCTCAACAACAGGGCATCGGCGTTCAAGCTCGAAGGGCCCAACAAACTGGCCCCGAGGAAGAGGCCGGTGCACACCCTCTCGGCACTGTTGGTCTCGAAGAGCCGAGGCGAACCCCCGCAGCTCGCCATGGGGACGAGCGGGGGAGAGCTCCGCCCGCAGCTGCACGCTCTCTTCGTCTCCAACGTCGTAGACTACACGATGGACGTAGAAGGAGCTCTGGGTTACCCCCGCTTCGTCTGGGACGGAGAGAGGACGTCGGTGGAGCACGGCTACCGCCTCGACGAGGGAAGCGCCGACCGATTCCGTGTGGTTGAATATCCGTCTCGCCTTGGCGTGGCGCAGGGGATCGAGCTGACGCCGGCCGGGAAGAAGGCCGTCTGCGACGTGCGTGGAGACGGGGCGCCCGCGGGGTTCTAGAGACGGATCAGCCGGTCTCGTTCTGCATGCACGCCACTCTCCTGTAAGAGCAGCAAGTGCAGCGAGAGCAGGAGACCGTGTTCAGGTGCCTGCAGACGTTGCAAATACAAGTTGGCATGGCAGGACATCTCCCACTTTCTGAACCAATCTGCTCTCTGGCGCTCGGGGCCCCTAGGCGCTCTTCGAAGGCCGTATCATCAGGATGACCCTTTTCTCATTCGGGTCCCACCTCTTGTATTTCGGCTCTCCCCGATACTTCATGGAGAGCTTGTCGATGTGGTCGTCCGCGGCCTTCCCCGTCACCTTCTTCACGACCTTGCCGCTTATCGAGACATAGTCGTATGGGTTGGAGAGGTCGAAGACTCCGACGGTCACCCTGGGATCCCTGGTCACGTTCTTGGCTTTCTGCCTCCCCAGCGCAGTATTGACGAGGACGTTCTCGCCGTCGGTGTCGACCCAGGTCGGGGTGAGCTGGGGCGTGCCGTCTTTGTTCACAGTTGCGACGAAGGCGAAGTTCTTGCCCTTCAAGAGCTTCTTCGCCTTTTCTGAAAGCTCGGCCAAGGTCGAGAGCCTCGGCCCGCGAGGGTGAGATAACCGTTTCCCCGAAGGTGGCCGGTCGTCGCAACCCGCCAAGCCTTATCAATGGGAAGGGGCATCAATCGTCCGCTCTTGCCGGTTCCGAGGAACGTCTCTTTGGGAGGCTCTCAGGTGACCATCGAGTGGAGCGACGGTCACACGAGCGTCCACCCCAACGTGATTCTGAGAGAGGCCTGCCCGTGCGCCATGTGCCAGGGAGAGCCTCCCGCGATCGGCGTGGGCCGAATCATCCCGCTGATGGTGGCCGCGCCCGAAGGAATCTTCGCCCAGAGATACTCCATGGTCGGCCGGTATGCAATCTCGTTCGCATGGTCGGACGGCCACAGCACGGGCATCTACCCGTATGATTACCTCCTGGAGATGTGCGAATGCGAGGCTTGCGCCGCCGAGGCCGCGACGAAGGCCGGGCAGGGCGGTTTAATATCAAGAGGACGAGAGTGACCATGGTAGTTGGCACGGAAGGGATTGAGGTCTTCGATTCGCTCGCCGACCCGGTGAAGGCCCTCCTCGAAGAGAGCGGTATCACCCTGCCGACGCCTCCTCAGGTGGAGGCCATCCCCTTGATCTCGAACGGCCAGAACGTGCTCATAGTCGCGCCCACGGGGTCGGGAAAGACAGAGGCGGCGATCCTCCCCCTCCTCAGCAACCTGGTGAGCCGCGGCCCCAGGCACGGGATATCGCTGCTCTACATCACACCGCTCCGCGCCCTCAACAGGGACATGCTCAGGCGGCTCCAGTTCTGGTGCGGGAAGCTCTCGCTGACGCTCGACGTCCGCCACGGGGACACGCCGCAGGCGCAGAGGCAGCGCCAGTCTAGGAACCCCCCCGACGTGCTGGTCACGACGCCCGAGACGCTTCAGGCCATGCTCCCAGGGAGCAGGATGCGCGAGAGCCTTGGGGGGGTCAAGGCCGTGGTCGTGGACGAGCTGCACAACCTCGTGGAGAGCAAGAGGGGCGTCCAGCTCACCGTTGGGCTGCAGCGCCTCAGGAAGGTCGCGGGGGGCTTCCAGGTGGTAGCCCTGTCCGCCACGATCGGGAGCCCCGAGACCGCGGCGAGCTTCATCTTCGGACGGGCGACGCACACCATAGTGCGGGCCCCGGCGCCGAAGCAGGTCGGCTACTTCGTAGAATACCCGACGCCCAAGCCTGAGGACGGGGCGGTCTCGAAGGAGATCTTCACGACGATCGACCTCGCAGCCAGGCTCGCCAGGATGAGCGACCTGATCTCGTCGCACAAGTCGACGCTCGTCTTCGTGAACAGCAGGACGACCGCCGAGATGCTGGGCGAGAAGCTCAACAGGATGCGGGGAGACGTCGGGGTCCACCACGGCTCGCTACCCCGTGAGGAGCGGGAGAGGGTGGAGACCGCGTTCCGCACTGGAGAGATCAAGGCGTTGGTCTGCACTTCGACGCTGGAGCTGGGCATCGACATCGGGGCGGTAGACCTAGTGGTCCAATACATGTCCCCCAGGCAGGTGACCTCCCTAATCCAGAGGGTCGGGAGGTCGGGGCACAGCCTCAGGCGGGTCTCTAAGGGCGTCCTCCTGACCGTTGGCGCTGACGACATACTGGAGTCCACCGCCGCTGTCTCAGAGGCACTCCGAGGGAGGATGGAGGAGACGCAGCCATACGAGAAGTGCCTCGACGTCCTCGCGCATCAGGTCGCCGGGTACCTCATGGACTACGAAGTCGTTGAGGCTGCGACGCTCCTCCAAGAATTCAGGTCGTGCCACCCCTACAGGGACCTCGACGCGGAGACGATGGAGAGGGTGGTGTCATACCTAGGCGAGCTGAGGAAGCTCAGGAGGGACGGAGGGAAGCTCGTCAGGACGCGGGCGACGAGGGAGTACTACTACCAGAACCTCTCCACCATCCCCGACGAGACGAGGTACTTCGTCATCGACGTGGCGAACAACCAGACCGTCGGGATACTCGGGGAGGAGTTCGTCATGCTCCAGGCCAAGGTGGGGCTGCACTTCATCCTGAAGGGGAGGATCTGGCAGATGGAGAAGATAGCCGACGACCGGAAGATCTACGTCACGTCTGTCGAGGACCCGCTCGCCGCGGTCCCGGGGTGGGACGGCGAGATGCTGCCGGTCCCATATGGGCTCGCGCAGAGGAGCGGCGAGCTGAGGAGGAGGGTCGGGGCGCTGGTGTCCGGGTCGTCCCCAGAGGCGGCTGCCCGCGCGCTCAGCGAGGAGCTCCCTGTGACCGAGCCCGCGATGAAGCTAGTCGCGGACACGATCGACGAGCACGTCAAGACGGGCGCCCCCCTCCCGTGCGACGACCTCATCCTCCTGGAGGGGTGGCAGAAGTACCTGGTGGTCCACTCGTGCTTCGGGGAGAAGGTCAACCGCCTCCTCGCGTACACCTTCGAGGAGGTGCTGTCGAGGAGGGGGCTCATCAGGCTCTGGTATATGGACGGATACAGGATACTCATCGAGCTGACCACGGACGCAGCGGAGCTCGACCTCAGGCAGCTCTCGAAGGACCTCTTCGGGATGACGCCGCAGAAGTTCGAGGAGACCTACGCGGTCGCCGCCCAGCGGAACTTCCCCTTCCCCACGCGGGTGAAACAGGTAGCGGAGAGGTTCGGGGCGCTCCGCCGGGGCCAGTTCATCGCGCACCCCAACCTGTGCTCCCTGCCCACGCGTTTCGAGAACACCCCCATCTTCGAGGAGGCGGTCCAAGAGACCGGGAGGGACATGATAGACATGCCCAGGGCGAAGGCGCTCCTCACGAAGGTGGCGAGCGGACAGGTCGCGGTCGAGACCTTCGTCTCCGACGAGAGGCCCACCCCGATAGCCTACAACATCCTCTACAAGTACCTCGAGGTGCCCGAGCTCGTCGCGCCTGACTCGCTGGCAAAGTCGACGGTCGAGAAGATGAGGCTCAGCATCTACGGCACGTCGGTGGAGCTGCTCTGCATGAAGTGCGGCGAGGGCCAGGGCCGTGCGACGATAGGCGAGCTATCCGAGGAGCCCGTCTGCAGAAGGTGTGGTTCCGGCCTGCTGACCCCCAGTTTCTACGACTCTGGCAAGGTCTCCGAGCTCGTCAGGAGGAAGCTCGCTCCGGCGCGAGCCGCCCCTCTCTCGGAGGAAGAGATGGCCGAGCTCGCAAAGGCGCGCAGGGGAGCGGACCTTGTGCTCTCATACGGGAGGAGGGCGGTCGTGGCGCAGGCGGTCTACGGGATAGGCCCGCAGACCGCGGCGAGGATCCTCGCCCGGATGCACGAGGACGACGAGAGGTTCTACAAGGAGCTGCTAGAAGCGAAGCTGAAGTTCATCGAGACCCGACCGTTCTGGTAGCGGGGCCTACGGTCTCATCGCGTTCAGGAAGAAAGACGTGATGACGTTTCCCTTCCACTCGATGTCCAGCGACCTTGAGAAGTGGATCTTCTGGAAGAGGACGTGGTTCAGCATCCCGATGAGGCAGTCTGCGGCCTCCTCGGCTTCGACGGC
>Ga0209415_10019508_pt1 | contig 10610 bp, 8 predicted proteins | sample PeaSoiSIISIP2007_FD_187696 | JGI IMG/M metagenome (GOLD analysis project Ga0209415, IMG submission 187696) | Peat soil microbial communities from Weissenstadt, Germany - SII-SIP-2007 (SPAdes) (version 2) | ecosystem: Environmental > Terrestrial > Soil > Wetlands > Peat | place: Germany... | reverse complement strand
AAAGTTGTGATTGTGCGCCGTGATCTCTACTTTCCCGGACTTCAACTGCTTCACCGGATGATTCCCGCCATGGTGCCCAAACTTCAGCTTGAAGGTCTTACCCCCTAGTGCGATCCCAACCAGCTGGTGTCCCAAACAAATCCCGAAAATCGGCTGTCGCCCCATCAATCGGCGGATGTTGTCCACCGCATACGTGCACGGTTCCGGATCGCCCGGCCCATTCGACAGGAACACCCCATCCGGCTTCAGCCCCAGCACGTCTTCCGCGGCAGTCTGTGCCGGGACCACCGTCACTTTGCAACCCTCGCCGCGCAACTTCCGCAGAATGTTCCGCTTGATCCCGAAATCGTAAGCCACCACATGAAACCGCGCCGGCTCGTCCTTTACGCCCACTACTTCGTCCGGCAGATGGGAACGTTCACCGGTTTCCCATACATAGGCGCTCTTGGTGCTCACTACTTTCGCCAGATCCGTTCCATCCATCTTCGGAATCGACCGCGCTTTGGCCACCAGCTTCTCGGCATCCGCTTCCAAGGTCGACACCACCCCGCGCATCACGCCGTGGTCCCGCAAATGCCGCACCAGCGCCCGCGTATCAATCTCCGCCAAGACAGGAATCTTGAACTGTTCAAGATATTCTTCGGCCACCTCCTGCGAGCGCCAGTTCGAACTCACTTTGGAGAATTCGCGAACGATCAGCCCCTCGATATAGGGCCGCGTGGCTTCATTGTCTTCGGAGTTGGTGCCGTAATTACCAATCTGCGGATTGGTGAGAACCACTATCTGTCCGCAGTAGGAAGGATCGGTGAAAATTTCCTGATAGCCGGTGATGGAAGTATTAAAAACGACTTCCCCGTAACATTCGCCTTTGGCGCCGTAGCCTTTGCCGCGGAAGACTCTGCCGTCTTCCAGCGCAAGAATGGCCTGCATTCATGCTCCAGGGAGTGGATTTTATGAATTGTAGCAAGGAAGTTGAATCCCGGCCAACATCTATCTGCGTCTCGACTGAGGATTTCTGTGAAAATTTCAGCTTGGTTCGAATGGCTCTACCGCACTCGTCCCATTTTGTCCATCGGCCAATAGCCGAACACTGCCTTGCCGTAGATATACTCCGCCGCCACCGGCCCAAAGTCCCGGCTGTCGTTCGACATGTTGCGGTGATCGCCCAGCACGAAATAGCACCGCGGCGGCACCAACATCTCCGAAAACGACCGCTGGTCTGCGTACGCCGGCGAAACGTAATCTTCGTCCAGAGCCTTGCCATTCACGTAGGCTTGGCCATCGTCAATCCGGATGCGGTCGCCCCCAACCCCAATCACCCGCTTGATGAAACTCTTCGAAGGATCCCGCGGATAGCGAAACACCACAATATCGCCGCGCTCGATCGGTTCCAGCCGGTACACGAACTTGTTGACGAAGATTCGCTCTTGGTCCGCCAGCGAGGGCGTCATGCTCGTGCCCTCCACCTTGACCGGCTGATACAAGAAAACGATGATGAACGCGGAAATCGCCAGCGAGACGATCAAGTCCCGCAGCCATGCCGCGATCACCGGCGCCCCGCGCGACCCAACCGGGGAGGCCGTCTCGGGAGCGTGCACCGCGCTAACGGAGGTCGGGCTTTCGGGTTCTGACATCTTCCTCCCGATTTTATACGTATTGGGGCACGCCTGCAGAGGGCATGTTCCGGCTTGCGGAACCCAGGTCCATACCTGCCGCCGCCGCTCGATTCGCGTTACAATAGCCTCTTCGGGGACATCTGACATGCCGAAACGCGGGTTGAGTCTGGCTTTCCTCTTGCTGGTGAGCTTTATGCTCTCTACGCCTTGGGCCACCTCCCAACAAGAGGCGCAGGAGGCCCCGGTGCCCGCCTACAACGCGGGCCCGCCGCCCAAAGGCGCCAAGCTGCCTCCCATCCTGGGAAAGGAACAGCTATGGGGGGAGAATTCCCAAAACTCGTTCCAGACGCATGCCTATGAATTAGCGGCGAGAATCCCCATCGTGTTGCATCAGCAGCCCTGCTATTGCTACTGCGACCGCATGGGTCATAACAGCCTGCATAGCTGCTTTGAGGGTACGCACGGCGCGCAGTGCGCCACCTGCTTGAAGGAGCTGTACTATGCCTACACCGAGCACAAGAATGGCAGGACGGCGAAGCAGATCCGGCAGGGGATTGTTCGCGGGGAATGGAAACAGGTGGATTTACAGACGGCTGCATCCATCAACTGACCGGACTTGTGACAACGCTAAACCCACAATGTTCGCCCGTTCCCCGAGGCTGATTTGACGCGCCACGGCAAGCCGCGTATAACCTTGCTCGCGGCCCAGACAAGAAGGAGTTTTTCCACAGCCGATATTTCGACTTGGGTGGCTGCTGATCGCGAGGGTCCCGCCGGACGGGGAGCACGCCGCGACAAGAGGTTTAGCAATCAGTCTGTAAGTTAAACAAAAAGGTACGCTTACGAAAAATACAGGAAAGATTTTGCCGATGGCCCAGAAGACCCCACCGAGGAAGGCGGTCGCGGATGACCCGCGTTTTGCACAGGCTGTGCAAAACTATGAGGCTGGCCTCCGCGCCATGCAGGAACACAAATTCGACAAAGCGCGCACCCATCTGCAGAAGGTCGCCGCCGGTCTTAGTAAGGAACTGGCCGACCGCGCCGCTATCCACCTGAGTATCTGCAGCCAACACCTGGAGCGCACGACCGCGCAGTTCAAGTCTCCCGAAGAGCACTTCGACTACACCGTCTCGCTCATGAACGTGGGCGACTACGTCAGCGCCCGCGAGCACCTGGAGAAGCTCGCCAAGCAGGCGCCCAAGGCCGATTACGTCGCCTACGGTCTTGCCGCCCTCGATTGCCTTACCGGCCACGTGGAAGACTCGCTCCGCCATCTGGATGAAGCCATTCGCCTGAATCCCTCGCTCCGCTTTCAGGCCCGCAACGATTCCGATTTCCAGAACTTGGCGGAAGATCCCCGTTTCACGGAGCTGTTGTATCCCGATCCCGGCACCAACCTGCCTCCCGCCCTGCCCGAGGAAGAGGAGTAGGCCAGCGCTCATGACCGATCCCCAGCAGCGCCCGCCCTCTCTGCTGCGGGAGGGGTCCACCGCTAAGCCCGCCCTGCGAGTGGTGGCCATCGGTGGGGGCACCGGTCTCTCTACTTTGCTCAAGGGCCTGAAGCGCTACGTCGCAGGCACCGACCGCGCCGCAACCAATCTCACCGCTGGAGAGCCGGGCACACCCGCCATAGGCGAACTTTCCGCTGTCGTCACCGTCAGCGACGATGGTGGCTCCAGCGGCCGCCTCCGCAAGGAGCTCAACATGCCCCCTCCGGGCGACGTTCGCAGCTGCATTGTCGCCCTCTCCGAGGATGAAGCCCTGCTTTCCCGCCTCTTCCAGCATCGCTTCGAGAGTGGCTCGGGCCTGGAAGGCCACAGTTTCGGCAATCTTTTTCTGGCTGCGCTCACCTCAATCACCAAGGATTTCAGCGAGGCCGTGCGCTTGTCCTCCGAAATTCTTCTGACCCGTGGCCGCATCTATCCCGCCACCACTTCGCACGTCGAACTGGAAGCTCTGCTGGAGGACGGCACGCGTGTGCTTGGCGAGACTAATATCACCGCCAGCAAGGGAAAAATCAAAGAACTTTTCTTGATTCCCCCGGACGTCGAGCCACTTCCCCAGACCCTGGAGGCAATCGCCAGTGCGGACCTGATCACGATCGGACCTGGCTCTTTGTTCACCAGCCTCATTCCCAACCTGCTGGTGCGAGGCATCGCTCAGGCCATCGTGAACTCCGCTGCCGTCAAGGTTTACGTCTGCAACCTGATGACTCAAGCGAATGAGAGCCTGGGGATGACCGCATCCGATCACCTCCGCGCCCTCAACCGCCATGCCCAGGCACGCATCTTTGATTTCGCGCTGATCAATCGTGCCCCCGCCTCCCCCGAACTGAAAGCCAAGTACGCCCTCGAAGGCGCAACCCAGATCGTGCCCGACCTGGACGCGATTGAGGAACTCGGGGTTTGCCCCGTGATGGGCGACTATCTCGACGAGCACGACGTCGTGGCGCGCCACGCCGCCGACCGGGTAGCGCGCGACCTGCTTGGCCTAACTGCCGGAAGTCCCGGCCGAGCCCCCAGCCACGCCACTGGCACCCGGCCATAAAGTCGGGGATTCGTTCCCGGCGTGGCGGTCGGGTATATTGAATCGAATGCCGAAGACTGAAAAAAACCTGCCTCCCGCTCCGCGTATTGCGATCGCCATCATGGCGGCTGGCAAAGGCACGCGGCTCAAATCCAAGCATCCCAAAGTCCTGCATGAAGTCGGCGGAAAGCCACTGTTGGCTCACGTGATCGCCGCCGCCGCGAAGATCGTTCCGCCGCGAGACGTCTACGCCATCATCGGCCACGAAGCCGACCGTGTCCGCGACGCCGTGGCTCACACCGGCGTCGGCTTTGTATTGCAGCAACCGCAGCGCGGAACCGGCCACGCCTTAATGGTGGCGCGTGAGGCTCTTGCTCCCTACGATCACGTGATCGTGCTCTCCGGAGACGCCCCGCTCATCACGCCGGAAACCATCGGTAAGCTGCGCGACTTCCACCTCGCCCAAAAGGCCGTCATGACCATGCTCACTGCGGACCTGGAGAATCCCGCCGGCTATGGCCGCGTGCTGCGCAAAGCGAGCAATAGAAATGAAGTCCGCGTCATCGTCGAAGAAAAATCCGCCACGCCCGCCCAGAAAAAGATCCGCGAGATCAATTCCGGCTTTTATGTTTTCGCCATCAAGCCCTTCTACGCCCACATCGGCGCTCTCTCCACCGACAATCCCCACCAGGAGTACTACCTCACCGACATGGCCGGCCTTCTAGGGAAGGCGAAGGCCAAAGTCATCGCCTGCAAGACCGGCAACCCCGCGGAAATTCTGGGGAGCAACACCCGCGCCGAACTGGTCGAGATCGACCGCCTCATCCGTCTCGCTAAATGCCGCCAGCTCATGGCCGATGGCGCTACCATCTTCTATCCCGAAACCTGCGTCATCGACAGCGAGGTCGCAATCGGCGCCGATACCACCATCGAACCTTTCGTCCAGCTTCTCGGCAAAACCCGCGTCGGCAGCGATTGCCGCATCCGCTCCTACAGCGTGATTCGCAATTCACAGATTGCCGACGGCGTGACCATCCGCCCCGGCTGCATTCTGGACGACGCCCAGGTCGAGTCCGGAGCAATTCTGGGCCCGTATTCCCATCTGCGCCCCGGCAGCGAGATCGGCGAAGGCGCGCACGTCGGCAACTTTGTCGAAACCAAGAAAGTCCGCCTCGGCAAAGGCTCCAAAGCCAACCACCTCACCTACCTGGGCGACGCCGAGATCGGCGCCGGCGTAAACATCGGCGCCGGCACCATCACTTGCAACTACGATGGCGTGAACAAACACACCACCGTGATCGAAGATGACGTTTTCGTCGGCAGCGACTCCACGCTCGTCGCCCCCGTAAGAATCGGCAAGGGCTCCTACGTAGCGGCAGCTTCCTGCGTCACCGAAGACGTCCCCTCAGGTTCGCTGGCCGTCGCCCGCGCCCGCCAGATTGTGAAGGAAGGCTGGGCCCAGGAGAAGCGCAAGGCCCAGATCGCGCGCAAGACGAAATAATCGAATCAGAGTTCGACCTGAGGAGAACTCAATTTCGGGGACAGCGAGTGGAGTGCACTTAATTCAGCGAATCAGCTCCGGAGAGCCTGCCCTGAGCGAACCCGAGTGTAGGCGAGGGGAGTCGAATGGGGGCAGGATAAGTCCCGGACGTGAGTCCGGCGTCCGAGGGGAGCCAGAGGAGCTCTACGGCTCTTTTTTCCTACTTCGAAACCGCTGCAAACAGGGGTGAATGCATCAGCGATTCGAACTGCTTATCATCGCTCTTGAAATGTAACTGCAGATCCGAACTGTCCGAATCCACGCTCACATTCTCCATGGCCAGTTTTTCCACCGGGGTAGCCGTCATTTTGCGATACAGCATGCCCGCCTTCACCAAAGACGAAATCGTCGCCGCGGTCATTGAATCCGACGTCACCACGTCGAGATCAAATTGAATGCCATCGGCAAAATTCATGGTGTAGCGTGACCCCAGAATCCGCTTCTTAATGGTGTCATAATCGGCCAGCTTGGCCGCATCTCCCAGCGCCGAGTGCAGCATGTTCTGCGTCCCCTCCTGATCCAGCACGCTCCACACCGTCCCCGAATCCACCGAACCCATCATGTCGACCATCTGAGTGTTGGAATCAAAGGTGGTGCTGTACCCGTCGCGAGCGTCCAACGCTCCGCGCACCGCGGCGCCGTCCCCAAACAGCAGCGTGTTTTCATCCAGAAACGTCATTTCCATGCCGCCGGACATGGGATAGATATCGGTAGTGTTGTGATATTTCACCGGCTTGATCTTCTGCAGGCGTATCTTCTTCAGCACTGTCGCGGTTGAAAACGCTCCTTGCGCGAAACCTACCACCTTGACTCCCTGTTTGCCGTTGCGGTAGGAAGCGAAGGTCAACTGATCCACATCTCGTTCCGGATCAATGGCAATGCCCTTCAGAGCAACTTCAAACTGCTTCAGGCTGGGAGGAAGAACCTGGTCTTTCAGCGCCATCGCCGTATCCGAATTCTTCAGCGTCCGGTAATCTACAGAGATGATCTGCTGTATATCTGAGGGAATGGCCGCCCGCGCCGAGGACCCCATCGGCATGGCCCAAGCCGCAATCCCGGACACAAACAGAAGCCCCAGACAACACGCCGTACTTTTCAAATTCAGATTCATAGACCGCCTCGAGAGAATATATCTGCTTAGATGCCGACAGAAACCATTCTGTCAGCTAGGTTTCCGTCAATTGTATGCCACTCCCCCGGCGGCTCAGGTAAACGAAAGTACGTATGGAGAACTCACCTCGTAACTCCCACGCTGCATCACCCGCGAGACCGTTCACGCCTTCAGCGCCCCTATTCGCTGCCGAACTCCCCCCGCAAACGCCCCATCCTTCACCGACTCCAGATTAATCTCCACATTGGCCAGCGCGCCCTCGATCGCGGCTTTCGCCAGAGCCAGCGCTGTCGCCAAATCAGACTTCATCCTGGGATTCGTGATTCCGCCCAGCTCCTCGGCGATTGCCGCCACTTCCCTGGCCCGCTCCGCCACTCCCAGCGGCACGCTGGTCGCCTGCTTCAGAGCGTTATCGATCAAACCGTTGGTGCTGGCCGACGCCTTCGACTGCTTATAGGCCTTCACCACCGCGTCGTACGCTTCGGCGTCGTCGTCGATCGCCTCTTTCAATTCTTCCCGCAACTGCGCCAGGCGCGCGATCGCGTCACTCAACTCGCGCTCGTGCTGCACGTAAGCCTTCTTTCCCCGTGACATGGACGCCACCATCGTTGCCAGTCCTGCCGCCATGGCCGCGCTGGCCGCCGCCGCGCTGCCGCCGCCCGGCGTCCCGGCCGGCGCCGCCAAACGTTCGATGAACGGCTCGATCCCGCCGCGCAATCTGCCTGCCGCCGCTTCCCCACCCATCACCACCTTCAGCCGGTTTTCCAGAATCTGCGAAGCATCGAACTTCCCCACCTGCAAAAACCATGCCGCCGCCTGTTCCAGCGCCTTTTTCGGAATCAGCCCGATAATCTCGCTGCTTTCCACCGTCACCCCGTGGCCTGCGGCTTCTCGCTTCACCATCTCAAAGACTTGGTAGATCGGCGTCTGCTCAAAATCCGTCAGGTTCATGGAAACCTGTGCCAGCCCTCGAACCAGAAATCCCGCCGCCTTCACAAACGGCAACCCGCCGCCGGAAAAGCGCACCGTCTTCGCCACCTTTTTGGCAATCGCAACATCCGGCGTATTCAAGAAAATGTTGTACGCGATCAGAAACTTCCGTGCCCCGACCACCGTCGCCCCCGCGGTGGGATGCACGCGCGCTTCGCCGAAGTCCGGCTTGCGCGCCGGATTGGTGGCAATCTCGTCCCGAATCCCTTCAAACTGCCCCCGGCGGATGTTCTCCAGATTCCGCCGCTCCTCCGATGCCGCCGCGGCCTCGTACAAATAAACCGGGACCTGATAGCGCTTCCAAATCTGCTCGCCCACATGCCGCGCCAGGGCCACGCAATCTTCAATGGTCACGCCTGCAATCGGAATAAACGGCACCACATCCGCCGCCCCCATCCGCGGATGCGCTCCCTGATGCTTATTCAAATCAATCAGCTCGGCCGCCTTCCCCACCCCGCGAATCGCCGCCTCCTGAATCGCCTCGCGCTTCCCCACCAGCGTAATCACGCAGCGATTGTGGTCCGCGTCCATCTCGCGATCGAGCAGATGAACCCCGTCGAGCTTCATCGCCGCAACAATGGCGTCCACTTTCGCCGCATCGCGGCCTTCAGAAAAATTGGGGACACATTCAACCAGTGTGGACATACGCGAGAAGAATATCACCGGCGGCGTCAGGTAGCGCCGGTGTCGCGGCCGGGGGTGCAGAGATCCTTCGCTTCGCTCAGGATGACAAAGGCGGTGAGAGATGACAAGTGGGTGAACACCTTGAAGGGAACTTATACGGTTGTCCCTACTGCTTCGGCACGAAATCCTCCATTACCGCCTTCCTCATCAGATCCGGCGGCAGCAACCCCTGCGCCAAAATGAAATCGTGGAACTTCTTCTGATTGAACTTCGCTCCAAGCGCCGTCTCGGTCTCTTTTCGCAGCGCCAGCAGTTTAGTGTATCCGTAGAAGTAGCTGTTCGCCTGCCCCGGCCCGCGATATGTGTAGCGCTCTACTTCCTCCTCGGCGAAGGCGTGCGATTGCACCACGTCATTTTCCAGCACGCGATAAGCATCTGCCGGCTGAATTTTCCCCGCCTGCAACTCCGGATCGAGAAACGCCCGCGCCGCCCGCATCAGCCGATAGTCGAGCGAAACCAACTGCCCCTCCAGCGGCATGTACGGCTTCATGATGTATTCCGAATAGAGTCCCCAACCCTCGACGTTGGTGCTGTTGAATGCGTAGCGAACGCGTGCCAGCGAGACCCCATGCTCCAGCATGGAGTCGAACTGCAACTCATGTCCCGGTCGCGCTTCGTGCGCAATCAGCGTCCAGGCCGCCGCGTCGAAGGTGAAATCGTCATACTTCTCCGCCGCGCTCTCGCCCGACGCTGCCGGAATGTTCAGCGGCAGAACGAACTCTCCCTTCTGTCCTGTGTTGTGCAGAAATGGCGGAGGCACCATGTGGGGCGCCGGCTGCTGCGCTGTCTCCGCCGCCGTGGCAATGCGGATGCGCGCCGGCCGGTCCGGCAAGCTCACAAGCTGCTGATCCACGATGATCGTCTCGATCTGCTTCAGCCGCTCCTGGTAGAACGGCAGAATGGCGTCGCCCACCAGTTGCTGCTTTTTCAGTTCCCGGATCACGTCGCGATAATCGCTCGAGGGCAGATGCCGTTGCTGCGCAATCTGCGCTGCAATCGGCTTCATCTCCGCCTGAATTTCATCGAACGCCTGGTGCGCCATGGCGGTCAACTGCTCCGGCGGAATGTCAATGCCGTAGTCCTCCAAATTGAGCGCGTACTCCTCCGGCGGAAGCCGAAAGTCGGTGCGGGCCTTGGGCAGGACATTCGCGCGCGTCCACGCGTCATAGCCGGCGAGCTGCGATTTCAGCGTGTTGTAAGGCTCCTGCCACCCGGCGAGATTGAATTTTTGCAGGAGTGCGGCGATTCCTTCCACGTAGTTGGAGTTTCGCCCCAGCTCCGTTTCTATCTGCGACCGTAGCGGATAGACGACGTCCGGCTTCGCTATCTGCTCCAGCACCCGCTGCTTCAGAATCTCTGTCAGAGGCTTGTAGCCCAGCTCCAGACCGGCGTATTCCCGCAGCCGAATCACCGCCGCCGGCCGGCGCTCAGCAGGGGTTTGCTCATCGAGCAGAACTCGCAGCCCTCCGAATACCCTGCCGCTCGCGTTCAGGAATGGAACTTTGCGCGCACGCTCGAAATCCTCTCGCCGGAACCCGAGCTCGACCCTGCGAATCATGATCTGCAGGTCCTGCGCCACTTCCTTCGACTGTTCCTTCGCCAGCGCGCTCTTCAACTTCGCCAGCACTGCCTCGGTCTCCTGCCGCTCCAGGTCCTCATCGGCCAGGGTTGGCTGCGACGCCAACGGGTCATACTGGCTGAGACCTTCCTCGGAACCGGTTTCCGGGTGGTGCTTCATCTCGACCGCCAGCAGCATGTTGGCGTGGCTGTCGCTGGTAGCGATCCAGGCCGGCGCCGCAGCCTGTTTCTGCGCGAGTGCAGTCAAACCAAGGATTGCCGGGGCTAGAACCAAAGCCATTTCGCGAATCAAATTTTCCTCCGACCGGTTACTTTTTTCGTGCCTTTGAACTGCCAAAGAACTTCCCAACCCCCACTCTCACCTGTACTGTATTCAATCCAGGGTTGGGCACCGCCAGACCCGCATTGGAAATATGCAAATAAAGTAGTTCCACACTCCAGTTGTAGGTGTCTCCCAAGATGTGCGCCCCGATGGCCGCGCCGGGCGTAAAGTTCACCGTATTGGTTCCGTTCGGCACGTTGTGATTGCTGAACAGCGTCCCCCCGCTCAGCTCCAGGAAAGGAG
>Ga0209415_10019507_pt1 | contig 10610 bp, 12 predicted proteins | sample PeaSoiSIISIP2007_FD_187696 | JGI IMG/M metagenome (GOLD analysis project Ga0209415, IMG submission 187696) | Peat soil microbial communities from Weissenstadt, Germany - SII-SIP-2007 (SPAdes) (version 2) | ecosystem: Environmental > Terrestrial > Soil > Wetlands > Peat | place: Germany... | reverse complement strand
CAGAAAGTCTAAAATGATATAAAATATCAAGTCACTGCAATTATTTTGGTGTCATCCTGAGCGAGAGCGAAGGATCTTAAGGCCCTAGATCCTTCGCTCTCGCTCAGGATGACAATAAAATGTGATATTAATAGCATGACAAGAGGTTTCTGCAGCAGAATCATATAATAAATATAAGAATATTTAGACGAGGAGAGTAGTGCAAAATGGCAAAACTCTTGTTTATCAATATTAAGGGGTGCTCTTACGAAAAATTGTAGGTCCAGAACGATTCGCGCACAAGCATATGGCTGAACGGGTTCTTTGTCGGGTCTTTGAATTCCTCATTTTTGATCCGTGAGAGAATCAACTGTGATTGTGACCTATGTGCTCGGATCGCTGCCAATTTCAGTTCAGACACGGCTGTAATGTCGTTGATGATGTCTGGCGGGCCAAGTACAGCCTGACAGTCCCGAGCAAAAGCATGGCCGTATACGGTCGGGCGATCCTGAACGGCAAGACGAGCAATGGCACGGAGTGTCACGTCACCCAGAGCATTGTGGTCCGGATGCACCGCAAAGCCAGGATAGTGAGTAAGGACCAAGGAAGGTCGGACCTCGCGAAGGATTCGCTCAATTCGATCGATCAGGAGTTCGGGGTCTTCAAATTCAATCGTCTTATCGCGTAACCCAAGTTTAATCACGTGTTGAATGCCAATAGCCTGGCAAGCTTTCTCCAACTCTGCTTCTCGAATAGTGGGTAATGACTCTCGGGTTGCAAAGAATGGTTTTCCCATGTTGCGACCCATTTGACCCAGAGTAGCGCAAATATAAGTGACTGGAATACCCGATTGGGTGAATTTTGCTATGGTTCCGCCACAGCCAAACGTTTCGTCGTCTGGATGGGGGAAAACTACGAGAACATGTTGTTCCAAGAATTATTCCTCCCACGTTAATGCAATTGTGTTTTACAGTTTAAATGGGGACAAACTGAGCTCTAGTGCCACAGCTAACCGTCCCTCTTTATCATGACCAGCTAGCAGGAGCTGACCTTCTCGCTCCATCTCAAAATCGGTCAGTCCTTCGGCGTAAACCCAGCCAAGTTCCATCTTGAGTCCGACGCGGTATGGGCCTTCACCAGTGATAGTCCCTCTTCCGAAGGAGATGCGACCATTGCGAATATACGCGCCTACAGTCATTGCGCTCTCTTGGTTATGGACTGCATAGGCCCCGTTGGTTGTCTCTAGGTGAAGGTACACTTCGCGGTTGAGAAAACTGTTCAGCGCGGGTTGAACAATCAACTTATCAATAGGGTTCATGAACTATCCTCCACATCAACTAATACTTTTTTCTTCATTATATACTATTTTTCTTATATTTACATCGGCGGTCGAATCCGCAATGACTAGCTGATCAAACAAAACCTAAGTAAATGCTCAAAACACACTGGTCGTATAAGACAGTTTCTGGTAAGAAGCGAGAATGGATCATTATAACTCGGGCGCAGTGGGGAGAACAATGGAAATTCTGGTGCCGATGTCCTGCCTGCTTAAAACCTCCATGTGCCCACCGTGTCGTTCAGTGATCCACTTCGCAATAGATAAGCCCAACCCCGTTCCGCCTGTGGCTCTGGCGCGAGATTCGTCAGCGCGGAAGAAACGGTCAAAGATCTGAGGAATCGCAGCGGGAGAGATACCGATGCCTTCGTCTTGTACGGTCAACCGGGCAAAGTTATGTGCCTGAGTAACAGAAATGGTGATCCGCTTACCAGCGGGCGTGTATTTCATGGCATTGTCAATTAGGATCCGCATCGCTTGTTTGACGAGGCTTTTATCTGCGTTAATGAAAACGGGCCTAACCAGCGAAGCGTATTCGTGCCCAGCATCAATCATCTGAGTTTCTTGCAGCACTTCTACGGCAAGGGCAGACAGTTCAAAACGTTCGATTTGCAGTGCCATGGTGTTGTTGTCGCCCCGTGCCAGAAATAAAAGCTGTTCCACCAAGCCTTTCATATTAGCCGTTTCATCTTTGATGGCATCAATGGATTCCTGCAGTGTCTTTTCATCATTTTTCCCCCACCGATCCAGCAGATTGGCATACCCTTGAATGACCGAAATCGGTGTTCTTAGCTCATGAGACGCATCCGACACAAAGCGCACTTGGGAACGGTAGGATTCGTTGATTCGGTCTAGCATTCCATTAATGGCAGAGGCGAGGGTTTTCAGTTCGCTTTGCGTATCGCCCAGTGAAATTCTCGTATCCAGCCTTGTGGCATTGATGTCGTCCAATTTACCTGCCAGAACTTCCAGTTGCGCAGGTGTAAAGACGCCGTCGGTACTTAGGTGTTGGGCAGTTTCAGCCAATTCTGCAATGGGTCGGAGGGTTTTGCGGATCATTCTTGCGCCGGAGAAAAAGCTGCGTAACAGCATTAAAAGCTCCAGAATCAATACTATTACAAACATCACTACAAATATCTGTAGGGTCCCTTGAGGTCGGATGGAAATACGATAAGAACGACTGCTATCATTGATCGTTACATTGTAGCTAACACTCTCTAATCGTTCCCAAAAGGTCAAGCGTATCGAATCCGGCAGGTCGATACTCCTGACACCAGACGCTGTTTGCTTGGAAAGATAGGACTGAAGGGGTATGGGTAGTTGGATTCCTTTCAGTTCTCCCGTTGGCAACGAAACACTGCATCCAGTGAGTTCAAGCCAGATTTCGGCATTCGGAGATGGAAGACCCGTTTTATTCACTATTCCGACCGCTGCGGTCACGATCTGTTCGGAGCGTACGATTAGTCCAGCTACGGACACCAGGCACAAAATGAGATCTAGGGTCAATAAAAGTCCTAGCATACGGAAAAATAGTTTGAGGTTAAGTTTTAATACCAGAGAAAATCGTATTTTATGGCCGATCCGATTCGGAGGACTGTTTAACGGCTCACTTTTCATCCTTAATCACATATCCCACTCCCCTTACGGTGTGAATTAGTTTAATATCGAACACCTCGTCGATTTTGCCCCGCAAAAAACGAACGTAAACATCGACGGCGTTGGTTTCTCCCGTAAAATCAAAACCCCAGACATTTTCGAGCAGTGTTTCCCGGGAAATAACTACTCCCTTATTTTTAAGCAGATAGTGGAGAAGATCAAATTCGCGTTTTGTCAGTTCAATGGTCTTGCCCCTCATGGTCACCGTATGACGACTCAGGTCCAGCAGCAGACCCGAGGCGGACAAAACCACCACGTCTTCGTGTATGGTGGTTTTTCTGAGGGCGGTGCGGATCCGGGCGAGAAGTTCCTCTATGGCGAAGGGTTTGGTGATGTAATCGCTCGCCCCGCTGTCGAGTCCGGAAACCTTATCCACCACGCTGTCCCGAGCCGTCAGCATGATGATGGGGATGGAAGAGGTCCGACGAATTCTGCGCAACACTTCCATGCCGCTTAACTGAGGTAACATAATATCTAGTAAAACGAGGTCAAACTCGCCAGTTTCGGCGAGTTCAAGCCCTGTTCTGCCATCAAAGGCTTTTGTTGTAGTATAGCCTTCATAGCCAAGCTCAAGCTCGACAAATCGAGCAATTTTTTCTTCATCCTCAATAATCAGTATTTTTGAACTCATTCCAAGCCCCACCGCCCTAATGTTAGTCATTCATAGATTTCTTAAGGTTTTCGGCTGCGTCCGCAGCGCTATTCATCGCGTCATTGATAGTGTTTCCGCTAAAATCTGGTCCTTTAAAGCGATATCGCAGACCAAAAAATAGGCCGATAATGAGCAGTGGAATGGTAACCCCGAAGGCAAAAATAAACAACAAGACTAGGGCGATGACAGGAACAGAGGCTTTGCTTTGCTCGCCCTTGAGCACTTCAAAGTAATTTGTAGTGCTCTTGCGGAGCAGTTTTAAGCAAAATTTCCCGAATTTTTTTATTAAAGAAGAAAAGGTTTCTCCGTTGTTACAGTTTTTATTTTCTTTTTCCCAACAACTTTTGTTGAAGATCACCTCGCTAGCGTCCATAGTTTTTTCGCTGCTATAATAACCGCCTCCGGTCGGGGCGTTTACCTTTCCCTGTTTCTCCAAATCGATAATAGCTTCCAGCAAATCCCCATTTGATGCATCGAGGGCGGCCTTCGCCTCGTCGTAGCTTACATTAGCCAGGGCACGGAGTTTTTCCACTTGTTCTAGGGTTGTCATAAGAATTCCTCCTCGTTTTTTGTTAGGATTCCACGTTGCGTATAAACCTGAATTATAGTTTTTGTGACGCAATTGAGTATGTATGAATTCTAACCCAAAAAACTTCAAGGATTATTTGACCAAAATTAAAATTCGATTAAAAACCATAATATCTCATAACTATCCTCGGCATTAAACATCATATGTTTTACCCATCTAGGTTCATAGTAGACTTGGGGAAAGTCTATTTAAATCGACCTGTCTTGTCAATAGATCGTGGGGTGTAGTATCATTCATTAATGATACAATTCAGGAAATGGATAACAAGTTGGTAATAATTCACAGATTTACTGCATTTAATCCCGAACAGTCGGAAAGGCTAAATGTAGAAATAACAGAGCAAGGGGCAATGTACATGTCACTAGGGTATGCTAAAAGATCGGCTAACAGAGAAAAACGAAGAGAGTTCAGAGAACAACTAACCCCTGAAAATGAGGTATTAAAAGACCGAAAATTAATAAGAAAAGAAGTTAATAGTAGACTTGTCTCTGGATTACAAACGACAACTCTAGCATATGATGCCCTTTTCAATTTTGAGAAGGCAAGTTTAAACAAGGATTTTGATGTATTAAGCCTGCTTTTTCAGAGAATGTTTTTTTATCGATTGAATGAGAAACTCTCAGGATTAACCTGCGACCATACTCTTCGCTTGAGCAACCAAATTCTGACTCAGATGCAGTTCAACCGAGGAAAAATTAACGAAATAATTGAGATATTTAAGAAAAATGGTGGGTTTTGTGATTGCGAGATTATCTACAAGGTCGAGAGTCAATTAATTGGCAAATAGCCTTCGGATTCCGATGAAGGGAAATAATAATAATGAATGTTCAACAGTTTTTTGCCTGGATAAAAGAGAAGGGTTTTAACTTGACAGAGGCACAACGGAAAGCAGTTGTGTATGATATGGGACCACTCTTGCTTCTGGCTGTACCTGGGGCAGGGAAGACAACGGTCCTAATTTTACGTTTGGCATACCTTGTATTGGTTATAAATGTAAACCCAGAAAGAATACTTTGTTTAACGTTCGGACGGGCGGCAGCCAAAGAAATGAGTGATCGCTTTACTCAGAATTTTGGCAACGATATCGGAAATATTCACTTTTCCACGATACACAGTTACGCTTATGAAGTTGTTCGCGCGGCTTTTCGTCAGAAGGGGCGTGACTATCAGATTATTGAAGAGCTGACTGGAGTTGAAAGTAAGAGTGGGGTGCTTCGCGGTTTATTTAAGCAAATCAATACCTCAACCCTTACGGAGGACACCTTAGAAGAACTGCAAAACGCTATTTGCTTTGTAAAAAATTCCCTGATTAGTCCTGAAAAGCTAGAAAATGTAGCTGTAAAAAATTTTGTTACTATTTATAATGACTATGAGAAATACAAGCGGATGCATCAACCCCAACTGATTGACTTTGATGATATGCTTTCGATCGCTTATACGGCATTAGTAGAAAATCCGCGACTTCTTGAGATGTATCAGAAACGATTTGATTATATATTAACAGATGAAAGCCAAGATACTTCCTTACTACAACATAAAATTATTGAATTAATTTCTAAACCAAAGCAGAACCTCTTCGTGGTAGGAGATGACGACCAGAGCATTTTTGGGTTTAGGGCAGCTGAGCCTAAATATCTACTAGAATTTCCTCAAGTCTATGATCAGGCTGAAATTTTGCGCATGGAGCAGAATTTTCGCTCCACGCCAGAAATCGTCAGTATAAGTAGGGAGTTTATTCGTAGTAATAAAATGCGCTACGATAAAGAAATGGTTACGGAAAACGTTCCTGGTGAAACGGTTCAAATAGAGATATTTAAAGGGAATAAGGAACAAAATGAGTTTATTCTGGGAGAATTAATCAATAAAGGCGTTGCCAAAAGCGCTGTTCTCTATCGCAATAACCTTTCTGTCATTACTCTGGTCGATGAACTTGATCGGGGCGGGGTTCCCTTCTATATACGGGATTCCAACAAGGAACGATTTTTTAGTCATTGGGTCGTAAAAGATATTTTGAATTTTCTTCGCTTTTCTTATAGTGATCAAAATGTCGCGGTGCTTGATACGATTAAGAGTAAGTTTGAAACCTATATTAGTAAAGCGCAGATAGAATACCTAAGGGGTATTAAGATTGATCGTTCGATTTTTGAGATATTATCCGAGCAGCAGGAGGGGAAATCAAGGCAAAGTGGGTATTTTACTCTGAAAGAGCAATTTAAAAGTTTGAATAAGCTCCCACCAAGTAAGGCCGTTGGTTATATCCGTAATGAGCTGGGATACGATAAAGTAATTGAACGAATTTGCAAAAATCTGGGTTTTTCTAAAGAGCACTTAAACTCTCTGCTTAGTATCTTAGAAACAATAGCGGCTAGAGAATTGACTCTACCTGACTTTGCCAACCGATTAAGTTATCTTGAAGAAAAAATAAAGACCTCATACAAAAATAAGGGAACGAAAGCTGTAACTCTTTCGACGATTCATTCTGCAAAAGGGCTTGAATGGGAAAGAGTGTACTTAATTGATCTGATTCAGGGGATTATTCCGGATTTAGAAGCTGTAAAAAATGCAGCAAATAACAAAATGGAGGCAATCGAAGAGGAAAGACGCCTATTTTACGTGGCAATGACTAGGGCACAAAAACATTTAACTCTTTGTACGATGAAACAGTATTTGAAGCAGATTGCCAAGAGATCTCAATTTGTGCAGGAAGTACAAGCCTTGCTTGAAGTAGAATTGCAGAGGAAACGGGTAGAGGATGCGCGTATTGTTAGGGAAGAGCGAGAAGAGTTACTGAGGCTTTCCCAGGCGGAGCGAGAAGAGTTATTAAGGCTCGCCCAGGTAGAACAAGAAAAGTCAGAAAGGATTGCCAAGGAAGAACAGGAGAAACGTAGAGCAGGAGATTTTGAGTTTCACCTAGCAAAGAGAGAGGGTTTCTTTAATGGGCTAACCGAAAAAGAAGAAGTTTTCTTTTTAGAGCTTTGTGAAAAACACGGTTATACTGAAGATTCCTTCCCAGGCATTTTCGACGTGGAAGTTGAACACTCTTCGTTAATCCAAACTCCGGCTAAGGTTTGGCAACTATGGATCTACGATAGGTGTATTTACAAAAAGAAAGATTCTGAGCTTCTCTATATTACTGCTATTTATGATAGAAGTGTCAGAAGGATTTACGATTTTATTAAGTTGCAAGACGAAGGTGTTTTTCGGACGAGCAATGACTCTATTTATAAATTTGCGTTCTACGAATATATAGAGGTATTACTAAATTTGGGGATTGTCAGTAGGGTGGAAGTAAGACATTATAAAATACTCATCAATGAAATCCCTATCTACAACGATCGAAAAGAAAATGTGTTAATCAAAATTTGCTTGGATAATCAAGATTATGCTTGCGAGAATGTTAAAACTCTCATAGCTCTGTTACAAAAAGATAATAATCATATTCGCGTTTAGGTGACCCGGGCAGAGAGAAGGGAATGGTTTAAACTAAACCATTCCCTTCTCTAATTAATTGTCTAGTTTGCTCAAAAATTGATTCGTCGACAACAGTGGCTAGCAGAATATCACTCCCAGTTATGGGGTCTTGTCCTCCATCGCTCATTCCACTAGCGCAGACATCCGTAGAAGTCAAGATTCCTGTATCGCGCCCTGTGCTGGCACCTAAGGTGAGTGTAGCCTGACTAGGTGTATCGCCAGTCAATGGATTCGTTAACTGATCCGTACTACCCAAGGGATATTGACTAAACCGATCTATTCTGATATCCATGACCCCTAAATCTTTGAGTTTCGCTGCTACTTGATGGGCCTCGTCGGGCCTATTGAAATAGGCTAGAATGCTTTTTTCTGTCATACTTATCGATTCCTCCTTATTTAAAATTTCTACTAGCCTATTATTTGCTTTAATTAGAAAATTTATACAATTGTAAGGGCGTATGTTCCGTTAAAGAAGATGAAAATACTTATGATAATAATGTTATGCTTTTGGCATTAAATTCAGTGACTTATGGTACTACGTTAGACCTAACGATTCCTATAGACTAAAAGCATACGTGGCTCGGATCTAAGGGTATGGGATAGTAGTTATGTAGCACAGAATTATTATCAGGATTAAATCTCAAAGAAAAGATAGTTGACCACATTACAGGAGAGCATAATAGGAGTGAAGTAATTGAAGAGAGTATTAATCGTTGACAATTCAGTGTTGCTAAGACTTTCACTAAAATATTTATTCGAAAATATAGGATTTGAAGTAGCTGGGGAGGCTGATAACGGGCTAACTGCTGTAAAATTATACAAGGATTTGAAGCCTGATGTCGTGACAATGGACATCTCAATGCCTGAACTTGATGGGATAGAGGCACTTAAAATGATAAAGACCATCGATAAAGACGCCAGAATTATTATCATCTCCGCTTTGGGGCATGAACTTAAGGTTAAGGAGGCAATCTCGGCAGGAGCCATTGCCTTTATTGAAAAGCCTTTTGTAGAAGACACAATACTAAATTCCTCGTAAATAGTGTGCCTCGACATAGCAAAGAACTGTTGGTATACAGAGAATAGAACCTAAGTAAAACGGAGAGACCTCTATCTTAAAATTAGAGGTCTCTCTGTTTTACTTAATTACCTCAGGGTAGTTAAAATTTTGGTGCGCTCATCTATAATAACTTAAGATATTTACCCTTATGGTTGAAAACATGGTTTGCTTTTTAAACTGATACATTTAGAAAACTAAAAACGCAAATAAAAAAGGAAATTGATATTTTTTATCGAAATAAATCATAAATTAGAAGTGATTAAGATACCATATAATATGAAAATATGAACTAACACGGTCAGTCAGAATCTGGTGGAGGCGTAGTATATGCTTGATAAATCAACGCCGAAGGATACGCCGCGGTTCAATATTCAGCCGTGGCTTTCTGGAACAACTGTAACTGTGATCTTAATTCTAATACAAGGGATACCGTATCTCTGGTTGAGAGTTGTGGGCGTGACGTTGGTAGTAGTCGCTCTTTTTCTGGTGATCCAGAAACTTTCCGTTGAACGTCGGAGATTGTTGAGTTTCATAACTATTGACGAACTTACCAGGGTTGGAAATTATAGGGCATATCAGGAGCGGATGCGACTTGAGATGCAGCGCTCGCAGCGAAAACATGATCCGCTTACGCTAATCCTAATAGATTTAGATCGTTTTAAAAATTATAATGATTCTCTAGGACATCGTTTAGGCAATGAGTTATTGTATTCAGCAGGACAGACTTTTCAGGATGCCGTTCGTTCCACTGATGGAGTTTATCGTTTGGGTGGGGATGAATTTGCCATTGTATTGCCGGAAACGGATATGGAAGCAGCACGGCACATTGTGAAAAGGATTCAACTTTCATTTGGGTGCCTTCCAAATCGTGCGGAGGTAACCTTAAGCATGGGAATGGCGATTTATGCTGAGGAACCTCTGAACGACTTTTTTGATCGGGTGGATCATTTGCTTTATGACATTAAAGCAAATGGAGGAAACGGTTGTCAGTTTGAGCGAAAGCTATGTTAGCTTGCGCCAAGAACATATCGTGCTAAGAGGAGCATTTACTTTCTACGTCATTGTGGCAGTAGAGATTAGAGATTTAAGAAGGCAACGAGCCCGTGTAAATCGGAAAATTTACGCATGGTTCTGAGAGAAGCTGGTGGGAGAAATTTCGCCGGCTTTACTTACTGTTATTAATGCTTCACCCTTAATAATGCTTTAGATATTTACCATTTATGTTGATAGTCATATTTTCTGTAAATTCTAAATACTTGATAAGCTTTTTAACAGATTTCCAATTTTCATTTGAAAAACTAATCGCTTCCTGTTCAATCTTGTTAAGAAATTCAACAGCTTGATCCTTTGACATAAGATGCTTAAAATATCTTTCATGCTCAGCATAGTTTAACTGTATTTGATACATATGATAGCACTCATGCAACGTAGTTCTCACTACTTTGTGCAAAAATAAATTATCTTTGAACTTTGGAAACCTAGCGGCTTCTTGCCAGATATTCACAACAAAGATTGCTATAATCATGTCATTAAAATCAGTATACCCTCTAGTGGAACTTCCAGCATGTTGCGTACTGTAGACTATATTGCCGATCTTAATGCCAAACTTATTCTGGCAATAGATTCTAGTATTATCTATAATAAATAGAGCTTCCTTCAGTAACTGATTGGGTATACTCTTTAATTTAAGACGCTTCCAACTATTTAATTGAATTTCATCCCATATTGTAGGTTGCCGAATCTCATTCATAGAATATATATGTACACCTCCAATTGGCTTTTAGTAATATGAAAAATACATAATACATTATGGACTTATGTCTAAATAAAGTAAAGTGTAATTACTCACATTAGGCTTGATCAATCT
>Ga0209415_10019506_pt1 | contig 10610 bp, 9 predicted proteins | sample PeaSoiSIISIP2007_FD_187696 | JGI IMG/M metagenome (GOLD analysis project Ga0209415, IMG submission 187696) | Peat soil microbial communities from Weissenstadt, Germany - SII-SIP-2007 (SPAdes) (version 2) | ecosystem: Environmental > Terrestrial > Soil > Wetlands > Peat | place: Germany... | reverse complement strand
GCATCGCCGTAGACGGAGAACCCTTCCAGGAAGCTCCGGGCAGTCTGGAAGAACGACATTGTCACGTCCGCAATCACCTCCGAGCCCCGGAGCCGGAAAAGCCCGACTTCCAGGGGAAAGCGGTTGTCGTAATCACCCACCCTGTCCGGGGTCAGGCGCCCGGAGCCTGCGCACGTCACGCTCTCAACCCCGGTGTCCAGCAGCGCCAGGAGGGGGGAAAGTGCATGCGTGACATAGGCCATTGGCGGATAGCCGAGCCAGTAGCGTGGGAAGCCGTCGAGGTTCTGGATGTGGAATCCCCGGTAGAACGTGATCCGACCCAGAGAGCCTTTTCTGTACAGGTCCCGCACGGCAAGGAACTCCCTCCCGTAGACCGACGTCTCCATCATCATGTAATTCTTTGCGGAGGACCGCTCTGCCGCGATGACTGCCTGCAGATCGGGAATCCCCGTTGCCATGGGGACTGCGCACGCGCAGTGCCTGCCCGAGCTGAGGACCGCGATGGACTGCCGGGCATGGTTGGCAACGGGACTGAGGATGTGCACCGCGTCGATCCGTTTGTCATTCAGCGCCTGCTCGAGGCTCTCGAAGCGATCCTCGATGCCGTACCTGTCCCCGACTGACCTGCGGCGCTCCTCGTCAGGCTCGACAATTGCAACATGCGCCACGCGCGGGTGGCGGAGGTAGATGGGAAGGAACTGCTCCCCGAAGTTCAACCCGACAACCGCCATTCCGATCCCGTCTGTGCCGCTCACAGCTGGATTTCTTCCTCGAAGCCTGAGACGAAGGTGACATCCCGCGGGGCGAAGTTGGCGAGGTCATCCCGCGCCGCGCGGCCTTCGGGAGAATCAAGGATGCGCTGCATGGCCTCCTTGCTCGTCGCGTAAAGGTCCGCGATCATGTGATACGGGCGGACCGAGCCGTCATCCGGATTTATGATCGGGGTGATGGTCCACCGGGTGAGGCCCGGCATCCTTCTGGCAAGCGGGATGTGAAAGCGTCGGTAGTACGCATCGAAGGCAGCAGGGTCCTGCGGGACCCCGTAAAGAACGCTGAGGCGATACATGCCCTTCATCCTTTCTCGCGGCGTTGCGCGCCCATCGTCAGCCTGGTGAAGCTTTGCATGTGGTCGACCATGGCAACTTCCGTCGGAAGCCTTTCCATGCTGGAGGCACCCAGGAAGCCGTGAATCCCGGGCACCGCGGAGAAGACCGTCGCAACCTCGTCCGGCCCCGCGATCGGACCACCGTGGCAAAGGACGATCATGTCTGGATCCGCGCTGACGGCAACCGCGTGCATGCGGATGAGCGTTTCGATTGCGCTCTCGAGCGACATGGCCGTCTTCGCTCCGATCATTCCCTGCGTCGTCAGCCCCATATGCAGCACGATGACGTCCGCGCCCGCCTTCACCATCGCGGTCACCTCGGCGTCGTTGGCCACGTATGCCACGGTCAGCAGATCGAGGGCGTGCGCCTGGCGGATCATGTCCACCTCACGGTCGAACCCAAGCCCGGTTTCCTCCAGGTTCGCCCGTATGATTCCATCGAACAGGCAGACAGTCGGGAAGTTCTGGACACCCGTGAACCCGACGTCCTTCACCTGGCGGAGGAAATGCGGCATGACACGGAAAGGATCCGTGCCGCACACCCCCGCGACGACGGGGATCCGGGTGACCACGGGAAGGATTTCCCCGCTCATCTCCATGACGATGGCGTTGGCGTCCCCGTACGGCATGAGACCCGCCATGGAGCTGCGCCCGGCCATGCGGTAGCGTCCCGAGTTGTACACCACAATGAAATCGAGCCCCGCCGCCTCCGCGCACTTGGCGGAAAGGCCGGTGCCGGCCCCTCCCCCGATCACGGGATTCCCGCGACGGATCTTGTCTCTGAGGGCCCCGAGGACCTCGCCACGATTCATGTGACCATCATCTCTCTTCTTCGCTCGAGCCATCCGGCGATGAGATCTGCCGCCGCGCCGGAAATCCGCGGATCGTTGATGTCGGCATCGAACTCCCTGACTTCTATGGACCCTCTGAGGCTGGACAGGAGTGACTCGAAAAGCGCTTCATCCGCCGCGGGGTCGTAAAAGGGCTGGCCGGCCACGGAGATCTGGGAAATGCCCCGGCGCGGCACCAGGACGGCCACGGCCCCGCGGGAGGCGTTGAGCTTTTGCGAGATGCGCCGACCGAGCTCCGCACATTCTTGCGGGGAGGTTCGCATGAGGGTGACGTTGGGGTTGTGCTGATGGAACAGTCGGTGAGCGAACCGCGCAGGCACCGTCTCCGGGGGACCGAAGTTCACCATGTCCAGCGCCCCGAGGCTCACGACCTGCGGAATCCCCACACTGGCAGCGGCGGTCAACCGCTCGGGGCCGGCCGAGCATACTCCGCCCACCAGGTCATCTGCCAGCTCCGTGGTCGTGATGTCCGCCACCGCCTGGATGTGTCCCGAGCGGATCAACGCCTCCATGCTGCGGCCGCCCACCCCGGTCGCGTGGAACGTGAGCGGCTCGATCTCCTTCAGGGCCAGGCGATCCCGGATTGCCGTACAGCATTGTGTGGTCACGCCGAACATCGAAATCCCCACGACCGGCTTGTCCGCTTCGCTGTCCACGCCCGGCGCACGCGCCATGCCCGCGCACGCGGCCGCCGCGTTGGCAAGGACTTTGCGGGAGATCCTGTTCAGTCCGCTGATGTCGACGATGGGGTACACCAGGGTCATATCCGTGGCACCGACGTACGATCTGGTGTCTCCCGAGACGATGGTGGACACGAGCACCTTGGGAAGGCCCACGGGGAGCGCCGCCGCCACCGCGGACATCACGAACGCCGCGTTGGAGCCTCCCAGCCCCATGACGGCATCCAGCTTCCCCTCCTGGTGCAGGCGTCGGGCGATATTCGCGGCGCCGGCAGCCATGGCTGACATGGCCGCACCGCGATCAGCGTCCTCCTTCAGCCGGGAGAGGTCGGCGCCGCCTGCCCGGGCAACTTCCTCACGCGTCACGTCGGCGGCGCCGCGCGGCCCGCCCAGGACACCCGTGTCCGCCACGATAACCTTGCAGCCTGCCTCCCGGAGGAGCTGGGCCACGTAGCCGTACTCCTCCCCCTTGGTATCCAGCGCGCCGAACAGGCAGACGGAAGGTTGACGGGGGGGCGCCCCCCGCTTATTTGATCGCGCCAACGGATAGCCCCCTCACCAGCTGCCTCTGGACTGCAGGAGCGGCAACGATGTCAGGAAAGCCAGGGCCATATTGGTGAAGAAACTAGCATTTGTGTCGACAGTCAAGTAATAAATAACATATTCCAACAGATTTGTCGCCTAGGGCTCGGGGAGTCGTCTTAAATAACGCTATATTTAGTGCTTCATCGTCGCATTTATTGACAATGACACCATAATTGGGGTAGCTTCCCTATCGAATGAGCAAGAAGCACGTTCGTCCCCTTGTGACATGGAGCTTGAAGGATTCTCCTGGAATGTCTCGACGCGACGGCGCGGGAGAAGTGCTGGAGCTGATCCGCAAGGGCCGGGCCGAGAAGATCGGAGATATCGCAACCGCCATGGGGATGGCGCGCTCCACGGTGGCCCTCCGGGTGGACCGGCTCGTCCGCAAGGGGCTGGTCGTATCCGCCCGCGGAGAGTCAGCCTCCCGCCGCGGAAGGCGGGCCGTCGTCCTGAGGTTCAATCACGGAGGCGGGATCATCCTTTCGGCCCACATGGGAATGACGGGCGCCCGGGTGGCGGCAACAGACCTCGCCGGCACCATCCTGGAGCGAAGATCTCTGGGCTTCTCCATTGGCTCGGGTCCCGAGGCCGTGGTGGCGAAGCTCGAAGAGAGTTTCCGGGAGCTCCTGGCCGTGGTCACGAAGAATGGCGCGCGACTCATGGGGATCGGCATCGGCATTCCGAGCCTGGTAGAGCTGTTCACGGCTCGACAGCCTCTGGTTCACGCCTGGGACAACTTTTCCATTGCCGACCGCTTGAGCGCTTCCTTCGGGGCGCGCACCCTGGTTGATCATGATGTCTCACTCATGGCGCTCGCCGAGCAGCGTCTCGTCTGGCCTGACGCTGAAGTCTTCCTGTGCGTCAAGGTAGGGACCGTCATCGGGTGCGGTGTTGTTGTCGGAGGCCGCGTTGTGCGGGGCGCGCAGGGGATGGCAGGGGAGATCGGTCACGTGCAGGTGAGCGGAAAGGACGCCCCCTGCTGGTGCGGAAATGCAGGATGCCTCGACGCCGTGGCCGGCGGGGGAGTCCTCGCTTCCGCATTGGGCGCTCGCGGGTTGCCCTGTTCATCCGCGAAAGACCTGGCCACCCTGGCTGCCGCCGGCGTGCCGGAAGCGGTCCAGGCGGTTCGCACGGCGGGACGCGACATCGGGGAGGTGCTATCGAGCTCAATAAACCTGCTGAACCCGAGCGTGATCGGCTTCTGGGGTTACCTCGCGGAGGCTGAAGAGCCGTTGTTCGCCGGCTTGCGGGAAACCATCTACCAGCGTTCCCTGCCCGCCGCAACCCGAAACCTGCAGCTCGTCCGCTCCCATCTCGGTGACGATGCCGGGACCATCGGGGCTGCACGGATGGCCATCGAGGAAGTCCTGAAAGAGGAGATGGCGGAAGAACCGTCCGCCGCGGCGTCCGAGCCGCCCGCCTGAGGGGAAGAGGCCCTGGGCTGATGAGGACCGCCGCTTCGTGGTAGACTCGGCGGAGAGATCAGGAGAGAGGAGCCTTGGCGGATACCATCGAGACGCTGCAGGCGGAGCCCGCACCGCCTGGCCTGGCTGAAGAGGCCATCCTCACCACCCACCGCATCCTTGCGGCGTTCGGCCGCGACAGCCGTACCTTGGACGTCCTCCACGCTGACCTGTTCGACTCCCGGTCCGCCGTCGCCCTCTCCGCCCTCGAGGCGGTGAGCGCAATTGCGGACCGCCGCAGCTTCGTGTACGTGGCGCGCCTGTTCAACCACCCGGACCCGTCCATCGTTTGCGCTGCCGTGCAGGCGGCGGGAACCATAGCCCTGCCGGAAGGGCTTCCCCTTCTCCTTTCGCTTTCCACGAATACCCGGGACGAGACCGTGAAGCTGGAAGTCCTCCGCGCGCTCGTCCGCGGCTTTCCGAGCTCACCAGAGACCCGCCAGCTTGCTCTGACGCTGTCCCTTTCAGTGGCCGTTCAACCTGAGATTCGCACCGCGTGCCTCGAGATGCTTGCCCAGATTCCGGGAACGGGAAGCCCCGTGGAGCTGGCCGCGCAGCACCCCGATATTCTGCCCTTCCTTCTCAAGAAAGCCAAGAAAGACGACAGCCTCTGCCAGGCGCTCCTTGCCGCATATGAAAGCACCCATGCGCAGAACCCGGTGGCTCTCCGGGCGGCACTTGTCTCCCTTGCCGCATCCTTTTCCTCGCAGCCGGCGCTTTCCATCTTCCTCGCATCTCTGCAGGGGGAGAATCCCACCGTGCGGCGGGAGTGCTACCGCCATCTCGGAGCCCACCCGGGCCAGATACCCGGCTTCGATGCTGTTTGCGCCGTGCTGGTCGGGACGGTGGAAAGCGATCCATCGATGGAGGAAGAGGCCCTGGCGGCCATCGATTCGATGGAATCCTCCCTGCAGACGGCTGGATCGACCCCTTCCCTGCCGTCCCTCGCCGGCTTGTCCGCGGTCATCGGCGGATCGTTCGATGAGTTGCGCTCTGCCGTGCGCGCGGATCTTGACACTTCCCACGAGATGGGCCAGCAGATCGCGAGCGCCAAGGAATACCTGGAGTTCAATCTCAGTGAGGAGATAAAGAAGGTATTTCTCCAGTCCATCAGGAGCGGGGCAGGCCAGCACTTGAGGCGTGAGTGCGCCCTCGCGTTGAAGGATTCCGCGGTGCGGCTCGAACCGCGCCATGTCGAGGGATACAAGATCATGGTTTCCCTGCTCGGAGATCCGGGCCGCGCCGGTGTCGCGCTTTTCATGAGGAACCTCGTGCACGCAGACACCGGCAAGCGAAACATTCTCTGTCGGCTCAAGCGGTCACTCGCCCTGGCCCGACTGGCGCCTCCCGCCGAGTCCAAAGAGCTGTTCCTCTCTCTTCTGGAGTGGGCGCGGACCATGAAGCTATTCCGTCTGGCAGAGCTTGCGCTGTTCGCCCTGCACCGCGTGGATCCCTCCGCGGCCCTCACCGTCTGCCGCGAGTTCATGACCCCGCCCGTGGCCAACAAGTTCCTCGCCACCGCGGCCTTCGATCTCCTGAAGGAAATGGACCTCGCGACAATGGAGCCGGCGATAATCGGACTGCTGCACGAGAACGACCGATACATCCGCCTCCTGCTCCTGGAATCCCTCGCCTCCGTGGAGGCCTTGCCGGGCGTGAATCTTTCCCGCGCCCTCCTTCAGCTCTTCTGCACGGAAGCGGACACGGAGATTACCTCCAAGCTCGTCGATCTCCTGGGAGCGAGGGGAGACGAGGTGGTCGCACGGGCGCTCACCGAGGTCTATGACCGGCTCGACCCGTGGAAGAAGACGCTCGCGATTTCCCTTCTCAGCCGCATCGCGCAGAGAACGGGTGCGGACAGCAGACCCATCCTCACCGAGTTCCTCTACCGTGTCCTCCGCGCCGACTCACCGCCGGTCCTCGCGCGGGTGCCGTCAGCGCTGATCGCCCTGGGGGACGACTACGCTCCCAACGTGCTGCGCGACCTGCTTCCGCGCCTCGGCGCGGCGGAGCAAGCCACCCTGGTGAGGGACCTGCGGGACACCCTGCGGCCCGCGGTGATAGCCGTGATCTGGTCACTCCTGCGGGAAAAGGATCCGGGCCTGCAACAGACCCTCCGTGAGATTCTGCCCCGCACCTCGGATCCCCGCGCTCAGCAACTGCTCGTCAGCATGGTGCGCACCCTGCGCACGAACATCAGCGAGGTCGAGCCGGAGAAAACAGAGGCAGCCGTGCAGGAGGCCGCCCGTCTTTCTTCGGAGAAAGAGACGTACCGCTTCGAACGGGAGCACACCATCGAGTGCGCGGTGCTGTTCACCGACATCCAGGACTACTCCGTCAAGGCGCAGGAGATCTCCGCGCTGGAGTTGGGCGCCCTGCTCCAGGAGTACGAGGGGATCCTCCTTCCCATCCTGGATGCCCACGAAGGGACCCTGGTGAAAAGGATGGGAGACGGACACCTGTTCGTCTTCCGCAAGCGGCTTTCCGCGGTGCTGGCCGCAATCCGGCTGCAGAAAGCCCTGCGGCGCTACAACCGTTTCCGCCCGGAGAAACAGCGGGTGCAGGTCAGGATCGGCATCCACTGGGGGGAGGTGGTCGAAAGACCCGGCGACGTGCTTGGCAACACGGTGAACATAGCCTCCCGTTTGCAGTCCGTGGCATTGGGCGGTTCCACCTGCATGTCGCACGAGGTGTACAGCAAGGTGGCGGACTGGATTCATGCGAACGATCTGGGTACGCTCAAGATCAAAGGCATCCGGGATCCGATCCGGGCCTGGGAGCCCACGGAGGCCGCCCTTGGCATGCCTGCGGACCTGGATCCGCTCAAGCGGGGCGGCCCCCGGGACGCTGCGTCCCGCATCAACAGCCTCGACGGCACCTTTTCCCGCTCTCACGATGATGTGCTGGTGGCAGTCCTTTCGCAGACCTTCCAGCACCTCCAAGCCGTCAGCCGCAAGAGCGCCCGCAGCGGAGAAGAGGCCGTTATCGATGACGAGTTCCTCAAGGCGTGGGAGACTCTCCAGTCCCTGTTCCCCTCGATTGCGGACAGCGACAATCAGCCAGGCTCGACGGAACCTCAGAACGAATGATCAAGGAGAGACGCATGCGTGAACCAGCGGCAGAGGTGCGCTCCGAACCGCTCTTTCTGGCGGGCGCAATTGCGGCGCTCGTGACCCTTGTCATGACGATCGTTCCTCTTGCCCTCGTATTCGGCGTGCCGCAGCCTCCGCTCAGCGGCGGCGCAGAGCTTCTGAGGTACATCGGCTCCAACAAGGCCGTCTACATCCTCGAGCTTGCAACTTTTGCCGGCCTGGGCCTCCCGGCGCTGGTTGTGTTCCTTTCACTTGCCGTGGCGCTGAAAGACAGGGACAGGACCCTTGCCGTGGTGGGAGGGGTCATCGGCGTCGGTTCGGAAATCATCGCGCTGGCCGTCAACAGCAGCCCGCCGTCGCTCCACGCCGGCCTCGTGGTCCTGAGCGACCAGTTTGCCGCCGCCGCGACGGAGGCGGGGCGGGCCGCACTTGCCGCCGCGGCAGACGGCCTTATGGCCATCGCAAACACGGTCACTCCGGCAGGCATCATGACGGCACTCGCGATTCTGCTCCTGTCGATCGCCATGGTGAGGGGGCCTTTTCCGAAATGGTTCGCATGGGTCGGCGTTGTGACGGGCGCCCTTGGAGCCTTTTCCGAAGCGCTTCGCAACCTGATAGGCGCGGCGTACGCCCTCTATGGGCTTCTCCTCCTGGTCTGGTTTGCAGGTGTCGGCCTGGTGCTGTTCAGGTTGTCAAGGACAGGACCGTAACAGCCCGCCGCACCCTACTGCAGGATTGACCACGCGGCCGGGCTGAGGTCCGTCACGACAATCGATGAAGAATCGAGGACCGTGTCTATCCGGGGAGCGATCACGTTCTTCCACTGGTCGCTCTCGTAGACCTTGCGATACTGGCGTTTCCTTTCCGCCTCGTTCTTGAATCGTCTGAGCCACACGTAGAGATCCTTCTCCTTCGGAGCGGTGAACCCCGCGGGAATTACCATTCCCTGGGAAGCCTGGAACGGCACGATCTGCTCCTCCATCAGCTTCATCCACTGCTTCATCTTGCCTTTCTTCACCCGGTACTGTCGAAGCTCGTATATCACTGCCCTCTCCTTTCCCAGTCGAAAATGCTTGAATTGTCAGCCGATCCGTGATAGCCTACGATTATCGTAGAAAGTGTGGCTGTTGTCTACACTTTTCGTAGGAGGTGGTCGAATGAAGGTCGGCTGCGTCAAGGAAATCAAGAAGCACGAGTATCGGGTGGGCATGACTCCGCACTGCGTACAGTCGTACGTCGCCCACGGTCACCAGGTAGTCATCCAGGCAGGGGCGGGAACGGATGCCGGGTTCGAGGATGCCGAATACGAGACGGCTGGCGCACGGATCGAGGCTGACCGAAAGAAGATCTTCGCCGGCAGCGACATGATCATCAAGGTCAAGGAGCCCCAACCAGAGGAATACCCGATGCTGCGCGAGGGACAGGTCCTCTTCACCTATCTTCACCTTGCGGCGGACGAGCAGCAAACCCGGGCGCTGCTGGGACGCAAGATCAAGGGCGTTGCATATGAGACCATCCGTTTGCCTGATGGGACGCTGCCCTGCCTCAAGCCAATGAGCGAGATTGCGGGCCGCTTGAGCGTGCAGGAGGGGGCAAAATACCTGGAGAAGCCGTTCGGGGGGCGCGGTGTGCTCCTGGGAGGCGTGCCCGGCGTGGCGCGCGGCCGCGTGGGCATCCTGGGCGGCGGAGTGGTGGGCATGAACGCGGCAAAGGTGGCCGTCGGTTTCGGAGCCGACGTGACCGTTCTGGACGTGAACCCGAATCGACTTGCCTACCTGGACGATATTTTCCGCGGCGAGCTGGCCACACTGTATTCCACGGAGAAGAACATCCGGGACGTGGTGGCTGAGAGCGACCTGGTCATAGGGGCGGTGCTCATTCCCGGCACCCAGGCTCCCCGGCTCATCCGGCGCGAGCACCTGCGGCTGATGAAAAAGAGGTCCGTCATCGTCGATGTGGCCGTGGACCAGGGCGGCTGCGTCGAGACCACGCATCCCACCACGCATGACGATCCGGTCTACGAAGTGGATGGAGTCGTTCACTACTGCGTCGCCAACATGCCGGGGGCTGTCGCCTTGACGAGCACCCTCGCGCTGACCAGCAGCACCCTGTTCTACGGGTTGACCATCGCGGATCTTGGGCTGGAGGAGGCGTGCCGCAGGAACCCTGACCTGATGCAGGGCCTCAACATCTACGAAGGCAACTGCACCTACCAGGGCGTGGCGAAAGCCTTCGACCTTGCCTTCACGTCTCCCGGCACGCTCCTGTAAGGGACCGATGCAGCCAGACGACACGGACTGGAAGATCATCTCCATTCTCAAGACGGGCGCCGTTCCCAACAACACGATCGCCCGCAAGCTCGGAGTTTCGGAAGGAACCGTGAGGGCCCGCCTCAAGCGTCTCAAGGAGGCGGGCATCCTCCAGATCCGGGCGCTCATCAACCCGGACGTTCTCTCGAACAAGCAGCTTGTCATCGTTGCCGTCCGCGTGGCGGAGTCCAAGCTCCTGGAGCGGAAAGCCGAGGAGCTTGCGCGGCTGGAGAACGTCCTGTCCGTGTCCATTGCCTCCGGGCGCTACGACCTGATCGCGGAGGTGCTCCTGGACTCCAACCGGGGGCTCGTGCGCTTTCTGACAGAGGAGCTTTCTTCCATAGAAGGCATCCTTGCCTCGGAAAGCTTCATCATGCTGAAGAACTACAACAAGTACGTGTGAAAAACGGGCGTGGAGCTGTTCGCCGCGGAGTGCTACACTGGCGAAATGGTGCGTCGTGAAAGCCGTACCGTTCCAGCGGATGAAAGTTCCGCCCGGGTAAGCGTCGGAGCGCCCGGTAGCAG
>Ga0209415_10019504_pt1 | contig 10611 bp, 10 predicted proteins | sample PeaSoiSIISIP2007_FD_187696 | JGI IMG/M metagenome (GOLD analysis project Ga0209415, IMG submission 187696) | Peat soil microbial communities from Weissenstadt, Germany - SII-SIP-2007 (SPAdes) (version 2) | ecosystem: Environmental > Terrestrial > Soil > Wetlands > Peat | place: Germany... | reverse complement strand
TGGGGGACGGTTGCGGGACGGTTGCGGGTTCGGTTTCGCCTGTCTCTTGGCTCGTTTCCGACGGCAGAGCGCTTTGCAAGTGCTTGTTTTGATGAGGGGCGTGGTCGGGAGGAGCAGGATTCGAAATATGAAGTTGGAGGTTCGAGTCCTCCCGAACCCAGTTTCACATTTTCAAGTTCAATCGCTGCAGGAAGTTGGCGTTCGGGCGGTCTCCGGCGACGGCGGGGGCCGGACCAGGTTTTGTGCCGATGTGTCGCATCAGCGTACCCTCCTGCCGCAAAAGCGCCCTATGACAACCTTAGCGTAGGTCCCAACGTGGTCCAGCCATCTGTGCATGGGGGTGCGGAAGGGTCGCATATGGCGATTGTACCCGCAATCCCGTGCTGAATTGCGACTTGCTTCGAGCTGGGTACACCCGTCAAGGGACAGCTCTTGTAATCGGGATACGCTCGGCCGTAGTGTAGCGCTGGCCGATTCGTCCGGCACAGGGAGGTGTTGAAATGCAGGCCCGTGACTCCGCGTCGGCGCTACCATCTCCGGTGCCGCACTGTGACGGGGCGGCCCGCGCGCGGGCTGCCCCTCGCTCTTCGCGTCGTTGGCACGTCGTACTCCTCTTCGGCCTTGGCGTGGTTCTGTTTCCCCCGCAGGGTCTTGCCCAGCAGTCAGATACTACCACCTCTCCTGCAGCACTCAAGAAGCTCACCCTCGAGCAGCTCATGAACCTCGAGGTGACGTCGGTCTCCAAGCGGCCAGAGAAACTCTCGCAGGCGGCCTCGGCGATTCAGGTGATCACCCAGGACGACATTCGTCGCTCGGGCGCCACAAACCTTCCAGAAGCATTGCGCTTGGCCTCCAACTTGGAGGTGGCCCAGGTCGACTCGCGCCAGTGGGCGATCAGCGCGCGGGGGTTCAACAACACGACAGCCAATAAGCTGCTAGTGCTCATCGATGGCCGCTCTGTCTACACCGAATTGTACTCCGGCGTCTTCTGGGACGTGCAGCTGGTGCCGCTGTGGGATGTCGAGCGCATTGAGGTGATCAGCGGACCGGGCGCGACGCTCTGGGGGGCCAACGCCGTGAACGGTGTTATCAACATCATCACCAAGCGGGCAGAGGATGCTCAGGGCCTCTACGTGGCGGGCGGCGGCGGGACTGAGCTCGCCGGGTTCGGCGGGGCACGCTACGGTGGCACCGTTGATTCGAGCATTCACTATCGGATCTACGGCACGGCGTTCTCGCGCAACCAGACCGACTCAGCTGACGGTCAGCGCGCGACGGATGACTGGCACATGGGACAAGGGGGATTTCGACTGGACTGGGACCAGTCGAACGCCACCCAGTTGTCCCTGCAAGGGGACCTGTACAACACTCAGAGCGCACAGCCCAATGCCTCCGATCTCACCGCGAATGGCAGCAATCTCACCGCCAGCGGGTCCCATGTGTTCTCCCCGACGTCCGACGCCCGCGTGCAACTGTATTACGACCATACGTATCGGGACATCCCGGGCGCCCTCACGGATGATCTCGACACCTACGATATCGATTTTCAGCACCATTTCTTGCTCGGTCGGCGGCACGACGTCGTCTGGGGAGTCGGCTATCGCCTAGTCAAGGACACCGTCGGCAACGGCGCTGCGCTCGCCTTTCTGCCGGCCCGCGTCCAGCTCCAGTGGTTCAGTGGATTCGCCCAGGACGAGGTCGCCCTCATCCCGGACCGGCTCCATCTAACACTTGGGACCAAGGTGGATCACAACGACTACACCGGCGTGGAAGTTCAGCCCAGCGGTCGTGTGAGCTGGACGCCGAGCCGCGGGGGCGTGCTCTGGGGGGCGGTTTCGCGTGCCGTGAGAGAACCATCGCGCATTGACCGCGATCTCTTTTCCCCCGCGCAGCCGCCCTATCTCCTCGAGGGCGGACCTTCGTTTGTCTCGGAAGATCTGCTGGCGTACGAACTGGGATACCGTGCTGAAGTGCACCAGACGGTCAGCGTGTCCGTGTCCACGTTCCACAACAGCTATGACAACATTCGCAGCGAGGCAATGGCTAATCCGCCGACGCCCCTCCCGATCGTCATTACCAACGGGTTGCAAGGCACATCCTACGGAGTCGAGTTAACGGCCGACTATCGGGTCACGGATGCATGGCGACTTCGAGCCGGTTACACGGAGATGCGGGTGCACCTCGAGCCAAAGCCGGGCAGCACGGACACGACCGGCGAGGGCGGCGAGGCCGCGGACCCCGATCGGTGGCTGTCCCTCCGATCATCGCTCAACCTTCCAGCTCACTTGAAGCTGGACGCCGACGGTCGGTATGTGGGGGGCATCGCGGACGAGCAGGTTCCTGCCTACGCGGAGCTCGATCTCCGCCTCGCGTGGCAACCGACGGCGAGGCTCGAGATGTCCATCGTCGGCCAGAACCTCTTGCATCCGGAGCACGTCGAATTCGGTACCCTGCCGTCGCGCAATGAAATCCCTCGGAGCGTCTACGGACGGGTCGAGTGGCAGTTCTGACGACGAGCTTGGCAGGCGCCAGTGGGCGTCGTCACGCACCGAAGGCGATCCGGCCGTGCCTGGTCGGCTTCGCCCTGCTGTTCGCGTACGCACCGCGTTTGGTAGCGCAGGCGTCGGAGTATCAGGTCAAGGCGGTCTTCCTGTTCAACTTCGTTCAGTTTGTCGACTGGCCGGCGGCGGCCTTCCCCACCTCGACGACACCGCTCATCATCGGCGTCCTGGGTAATGATCCGTTCGGTCCCTTCTTGGACGCGACGGTCCGGGGCGAGACGGTGCGCGGCCGGCCGCTCGAAGTTCGTCGCTATCAGACCGTGAACGAGATCGGGACCTGTCACGTCTTGTACATCAGTTCGTCGGAAGAGGGACGGCTCGACGACATTCTCAGCGATCTGAAGGACCGGCCGGTCCTCACGGTGAGCGAGACTGCGGGCTTCGACCAGCGCGGAGGCATGATTCGGTTCGTTTCGGAAAGGAGCCGAATCCGGCTGCGAATCAACCCGGACGCTGCGGAGGCGGCGAACCTCACGATCAGCTCCAAGTTGTTGCAGGCTGCCGAGGTTGTCACGCCGGCGAAACCCTAGCATGCGCCTCCGCGACCAGCCGATCCGACAAAAACTGATGGCGATTCTTCTGCTGACGACCGGTGGGACTCTGGTGCTCGCCTGCGCGGCCTTGCTTGCATACCAGTTTTGGACGTTTCGGCAAACCACGCTCAAGCAGCTTTCGACCCTCGGCAACGTCATCGCCGCGAACAGCACGGCGTCGCTGGCGTTCCAAAACGAGAGGGATGCGAGGGAGATTCTCGCGGCGTTCAGAGCGGACCCGCATATCCTGGCCGCGGGCCTCTATGCCAAGGATGGGACGTTGTTCTCCCACTATCCGGCCGACCTACCGGTCACGGCATTTCCGGCCGCACCGGGCCGGGACGGTTACCGCTTCGAGCACGCGGAGCTTGTCGGATTCGAGCCGGTGACGCAGGTGGGGAACGCGCGGCTCGGCACGCTCTACGTCGAATCCGATCTCAAGGCCATATACAGCACGCTCCAGCTCACCGGTGCGGTTGTCGCCCTGGTCATGGGCGCGTCGTTACTCGTTGCGTACCTCCTGTCCTCGGCGCTCCAACGCACGATTTCGCAGCCTCTTCTGGCTCTCGCCGAGACCGCCCGGGTCGTCTCCGACCGTCAGGACTACTCAGTGCGGGCTCCGGCCCTTGGCAAAGACGAACTGGGCCTGCTGACTGACGCGTTTAATCAGATGCTGGGGCGCATCGAAGATCAAGATCGGGTCCTCCGCCAGAACGTGGCTGAGGTGGAGCGGAGTAACAAGGAGCTCGAGCAGTTTGCGTATGTCGCGTCGCACGATTTGCAGGAACCGCTCCGTATGGTGTCGAGCTTCACAGAGCTGCTCGAGCGTCGCTACGGCGACAAGCTGGACGAGAAGGGGCGCAAGTTCGTCCGGTACGCGGTGGACGGTGCGATCCGGATGCAACGGCTCATCAACGACCTACTGGATTTTTCGCGCGTCAGCACCCGCGGCAAGGCGATGCAGCCCGTGGACATGGGCCAGGTGCTCGACACGGTGCGGCTCAATTTGAGCGTCTCCCTGAAGGAGTCGGGTGCGGTGGTCACGAATGATCCCCTCCCGACCGTCACGGCAGACGAGACCCAGATGGTCCAGCTCCTCCAAAACCTCGTCGGCAACGCGATCAAGTTCCGGACTGCCGACCGACCCCATATCCATGTCAGCGCGCAGGCCACCGCGACGGAATGGGTGTTCGCCGTCCGGGACAACGGCATTGGCATCGCGCCTGAGTACTTCGAACGGATCTTTGTAATTTTTCAGCGGCTCCACGCGAGGGGCGAGTATCCGGGCACGGGCATCGGACTGGCTGTGTGTCGACGCATCGTGGAGCGGCATGGCGGCCGGATCTGGGTCGCGTCGGTACCGGGCCAGGGTGCGACGTTCTCCTTCGCGCTTCCCCATCACAATGGAGAGCAGGCACTATGACTGCAGGGATCGGGCAGCCCGTGGAGATCCTCCTCGTCGAGGACAATGCCGGTGACGTGGACCTGGCGCGCGAGGGGCTGCGCGAATGCAAAATTCGCAACAATCTCCATGTCGTCGGGGACGGGGTGGCCGCGTCGGCGTTCCTTCACCGGCAAGGAGCCTACGCCTCCAGTCCGCGACCGGACCTGATCTTCCTCGACCTCAACCTGCCCAAACGGGACGGGCGTGAACTCCTGCGGGAGATCAAGGAGGACGCAGGGCTGAAACAAATCCCGGTCGTTATCCTCACAACGTCCGCGGCCGAGGAGGATATTGTCCGAAGCTACTCGCTTCACGCGAACTGCTACGTGACCAAGCCGCTCGGGATCGACCAGTTCCTCACTGTCGTTCGCTCGATCGAGAGCTTCTGGTTCACCATCGTCAAGCTGCCACCGAAGTCAGTGGGAACGTGATGACAGGCTCTCCGTTCCGCGTGCTCCTGGTGGAGGACAATCCGGGGGATGTCCTGCTCATTGAGGAGACGCTCGCGGAGAGGCCAGGGATGTACGAGCTGGAGACCGCGGAGCGGCTTGCCGTCGCGCTCGAGCGCTTGCGGGCCGGTGGGATTGACCTCGTGTTGCTCGACTTGACGCTGCCGGACAGCGAGGGCGTGGGCACGTTCACCAGCGTCCACTCCCACGTGCCGGACGTGCCGATCATCGTGCTCACGGGGCAGAGCGACGAATCCCTCGCCGTCTCCACGGTCCGCAGCGGGGCGCAGGACTATCTCCTGAAAGGACAGGTGGCGAGCGACCTGCTCGCGCGGACGATCCGTTACGCGATCGAGCGCCACCAAGTCCAGCGCCAGCTCAAACGGACCGAGCAGCAGCTGCTCAATGCGCAGAAAATGGAGGCGATGGGCCGGCTCGCGGGCGGCGTCGCGCACGACTTCAACAATCTCCTGACGGCGATCTTGGGTACGGCGGACCTCTTACTCGAAGATCTCGTGCCGAGCGACCCGCAGCACGTGGACATCCAAGAGATCCGTAAGGCCGCAATGCGCGCCGCGGACCTGACGCGCCAGCTCCTCGCCTTCAGCCGCCGGCAGATGCTCGAACCCGAGGTGCTCGACCTCAATGCCCTCGTTGCGGACATGGACAAGATGGTCCGCCGCTTGATCGGCGAGGACGTCGAGTTCACGACCGCGCTCAGCCCCGACCTCGGGCGCGTGCGCGCGGACCCAAGCCAGCTCGAGCAGGTCATTTTGAATCTCGTGGTCAACGCCCGTGACGCCATGCCCGAAGGTGGGAAGCTCACCATCGAGACCGTGAACGCGGAACTCGATGAGTCCGCCCGGGGGCGCGAGCCGGTGCGCCCCGGGCCATACGTCTTGCTCGCCGTGTCCGACACCGGCATCGGGATGACTGAGGAGACGAAGGCTCGGCTCTTCGAGCCGTTCTTCACGACCAAAGGAGAAGGGAAGGGCACCGGGCTCGGCCTCGCGACGGTGTACGGCATCATCAAACAGTCGGGCAGCCACATCTGGGTCTACAGCGAGCCGGAACACGGCGCGACGTTCAAGGTCTATTTCCCGCGGGTTGAGGAGCCCGCCACGCCACGCGAGCGCGGACCGCGGGAGCCCGTCCGACTGCGCGGAACCGAAACGATCCTGGTGGTTGAGGACGATGAGTCCGTGCGCCGCACCACCTGCAGGATACTGGAATCGCTCGGCTACCGCGTACTCGCGGCCGACGGCGGGGCGATGGCGCTCGACCTGCTCAAGCACCACGCTGGCCCGCTTGATCTGTTGGTCTCGGATGTCGTCATGCCGGGGCTCTCGGGCCGAAAGGTGGTGGAACTAGTGCGCGAGGTTCGGCCCGGGCTCAAGGCCCTGTACCTGTCGGGCTACACCGACGAGGCGATCGTCCGCCACCGCGTACTCGAGGCCGGAATCCCCTTCCTACAGAAGCCGTATAGCGTCGAGACGCTCGCCCGCAAAATCCGGGGCGTGCTCGACGGATGAGTCTTAGCGCGGCAGTGGATGGGATAGACCGAAACGGTGATGTGGATTGTCGCGAAGGTTCGGGATCGTCAACCGGCATGACGGCCAGCTCTGTACGGGAGTCGGCGCCGAGCCAGGGCGCGACGTTCTCATTCGCTTCTCCAACGAAGAGCAGGCACTATGACGGCAGGGATCGGCGGGCAGCCCGTGGAGATCCTCCTGGTCGAGGACAATCCCGGTGATGTGGGGCTGGTGCGCGAGGGACTGCGCGAATGCAAGATTCGCAACAATCTGCACGTCGTGGGAGACGGGGTTGCGGCGTCGGCGTTCCTCCATCGCCAAGGTGCCTACGCTGCCAAGCCGCGGCCCGACGTGATCCTGCTCGACCTCAACCTGCCTAGACGGGACGGGCGGGAACTCCTGCGGGAGATCAAGGAGGACGCGCAGCTCACCCAAATCCCGGTCGTCATCCTCACAACGTCCGCGGCCGAGGAAGACATTGTCCGGAGCTACTCCCTCCACGCCAATTGCTATGTGACCAAACCGCTCGGGATTGATCAGTTTCTTGCGGTGGTCCGCTCGATTGACGAGTTCTGGTTCAGCATCGTCAAGTTGCCACCGAAGTAGGGAGGGCACGTGACGACGACATCCCCGCTGAACGTCCTCCTGGTTGAAGACAATCCGGGCGATGTCCTGCTCATTGAGGAAATGCTGGCGGAGAGGCGGGGAGCGTTCGAGCTCGAAACAGTCGAGCGGCTTGCCCCCGCGCTCGAGCGATTGCGGAGCGGCGGTATCGACCTCGTGTTGCTCGACTTGACGCTGCCGGACAGCGATGGCGTCGGCACGTTCACCAGGGTCCATGCTCACATGCCGGACGTGCCGATCATCGTGCTCACCGGGCTGAGCGATGAAGCACTGGCCGTCTCCACCGTTCGAGACGGCGCGCAGGATTATCTCCTCAAGGGGCAGGTAGACGGCAACCTGCTTGGCCGCACGATCCGGTACGCGATCGAGCGCCACCACGCGCGACGCCAGATTGAGTCATCCGAGCAGCAACTGCGGGCCGCGCTCGAGCAAATCCGGGCTCTGAACGAGGCCTTGGAGCACCGGGTGCTCGAGCGGACCAGCGAGCTCGCGGCTGCGAACCAAGAGCTCGAGGCGTTCACGTACTCCGTCTCTCATGATCTCAGGGCCCCGTTGCGCCACGTGAACGGTTTCGCACAGATACTCGCGGAAGAGATGGGGAGCCAACTCTCGCCCACGTGTCGCGACTACCTCGAACGAATCCAACGGCGCGCAGCGCAGATGGGTACCATGGTGGACGATCTGCTGAACCTGGCGCGGCTCGGGCGCCAGCCGCTGCACGCCCGCCCCACGCCGTTGTCCGAGATCGTCCGCGCCGTCATCGCTGATCTAGAATCCGAAGTTGCGGAACGACGGGTCCAGTGGAAGATTGGCAATTTGCCAACCGTGGCGTGCGATCCAGGGCTCCTCAGGGTAGTGTTTGCCAACCTGCTGTCCAACGCGGTCAAGTATACCCGACCCCGTGCGCTCGCGGTGATCGAGGTGGACGAGACGACGCGGGATGGCGACCGCGCGTTCTTCGTCAAGGACAACGGAGTCGGATTCGACATGCAGGTCGCCGCGGTCATTGCGTGCCCATCCGCTTGCAGACCCTAGCGATGGAACTCGCCCGTGGTAGTCCGCTCCCCCGTGCGCACCAGTGTAGAGCGACTCCGCAGGCTGGACGAACACGACGCCATCACCCGGCGCGCCGGTATTGGCCACCGCGACGATGGCGCGTGCGATTTCATCAGCTCGGTTCGCGGTCACAATGGTATCGAGACGAGCTGCTTACTTCACGCCCCGTTCCGCTGACGGCCGTCCCGGTGGACTGTCACCCTGGAACACGTCCCGATTCTTCGCGATGAACGACTTCCACTCCGGTGGCACGTCCTCCTCTGTGAAGATCGCCGTCACCGGGCACTCCGGCTCGCACGCGCCGCAGTCGATGCACTCGTCGGGGTGGATGTAGAGCTGGTCCGCCCCCTCGTAAATGCAGTCCACGGGGCACACATCCACGCACGACCGATCCTTGACGTTGATGCACGGCTCAGCGATCACGTAGGTCATCAACGGCCTCCCTTGCGCAGGCTGCTGGTGGTCTTCTTCGCCCACCCAAAAACTTCCTCCACCCGCTGCCGGCAGCGCTGACTGACGGCAAACTCACCGTGCGAAGGGGCACGCGAAGGCGGGACCGGGTCCGAGGCCGGTCCCGCCCGGCTCGTCCTATGCCCCACTCAGACGTGGACGTTGAGCGGTGCCCCGCTGAGCGTTTGGCGCAGCGTCGGGTGCGTGCGCCAGACGTACCAGGACATCGAGCTCACGGCGAGGACGTTGGCGACCAGCGCCGACCAGATCCCGGGTGCGCCCAGCACCCACTGGGCACCGACCGCCAGGACCGCCACCACCACCCCTTCGAGCACGATGACGGTCATGGTGGCGAGCAGGAGAAACGCCGGTGAGCGCTCGATCTGCTCGGCGATCATCACGAACACCACGCCCGCGATCGCAAACGCGACCAGATGGACCACCGTGTACGCCGCCACGACGCCGAGGGTGGCCGCGACGCTCCCCACGTTCGAGGCGCCGAACAGCATCGCGGAGCCAAGCGCGGCGGGCGTCGCGAACGGATGACCCGCCACGAGATCGAGCAGGAAGAACCAGACCGCGACCACCGCGGCGCCGATGAGGCCCGTGATCAGTCCCCGCCTAACCTGCGGGTGTGCGTTGAGCAGCGCTGGACCGAGCGGCACCTCGGCCCGCTCCGCGCGGTGCAGGTAGCTCATCAGGACCAACCCGGCCAGCAGGTTCGCGCCGATGACGTGCTCCCAAGGGATGACCTCGGACGGGGGCCACCCGCTGAGGAACAGCCCCGTGTAGAACAGCAGTTCCTGGACCACAATGCCGAAGAACACGCCGAGCAGCAGCCGAGGCGTCGTGTGCAGCGCGACCATCACCCAGGTGGCGGCGATGCCGAGGCAGGCGAACACGCCGAAGTGCACCAGGGAGTACATCGCGACCAGCCAGAACCTCGACTCGATGACCGGCTCGTGGTACAGCGCGCTGGCCACTGCGACCGGCGTCACGAATGGGTGACCCCAGCGGACCGCGTCGACCACCGCGAACCACACGGCCACCACCAACCCTGCGAGGAGTCCGCCGATGATGCCGTGAGCGATGAGCTCGTTACTGGAACGTTTCATCGATTCTCCCTCCTGCTCGATGCGAGTACCCGGGGAGAGAGCCCACCCCACACGAACGCAGGGGTTTTGGGCCTGCATCCCTGGCCCCCTTCTATCATATGTCCCGGTCCACCGGGTCGCCACGAATAGGTATACGTCACCGGCCGCTAACGGCGCTGCCAGCCCAAGGTCTCATCCGGCAAGACCTCAATAGAGTCTTGCGGCACACGCAGAGAGCGCCGCGTGTGCCCGCTCGCACCGTGATCGTCGCGGATCCGGTGACCTCCTCACAGGTTGCCGTAATGGTTGCGGTGCTGCCATCGGTCTCCTCGCGGAAGCGAGGGCAGATCGGGTGCTTCTTGACATGCATGTAGTTACTTGCATATCATTGAGCCGTGTTTCGAGGCACCGGGGTCGCTGTGGCTACTCGATCGACAGATATCGACAAGGTGTTCAAGGCGCTGGCCGACCCAGGCCGCCGGCATCTGCTCGACCTGCTGCATCGGAAGAGCGGCCAGACGCTGTCGGAGCTCTGCGCGCACATGGATATGACACGCCAGGCCGTGACACAGCACTTGCAGCAGCTCGAGGACGCGAATCTCGTGGCCGTGGTCTGGCAGGGCCGGGAGAAGCTCCACTACCTGAACCCGGTGCCCTTGCACGAGATCCAGGCACGCTGGATCGGAAAGTTCGAGGGCAGCCGTCTCGACGCATTACGCGACCTTAAGAAACGATTGGAAGGAGTTGACGATGAAAAAGCCTGATTTCGTGTATGTGACCTACATCGCGACGACGCCGGAGAAAGCCTGGCAGGCGCTGGTCGACCCCAAGGTGATGTGCCAGTATTGGCTCGGCGCGAAGGCGGACA
>Ga0209415_10019502_pt1 | contig 10612 bp, 10 predicted proteins | sample PeaSoiSIISIP2007_FD_187696 | JGI IMG/M metagenome (GOLD analysis project Ga0209415, IMG submission 187696) | Peat soil microbial communities from Weissenstadt, Germany - SII-SIP-2007 (SPAdes) (version 2) | ecosystem: Environmental > Terrestrial > Soil > Wetlands > Peat | place: Germany... | reverse complement strand
CGGCCAGACGCGGGCTGATGGATTTGGCAACGTCGAGGGCGGTGGTGCCTTTTGCGACTTCCTTGGTGCTGCCGTCGGGGAGCTTGAGATGAATGCTGTCAGACATGGATTCGCCTTGTATTTTGCTGAATCTCTTGAGTTTAACGGAGCGATTCGGGACGGGTCAAACGGCGGCGGCTCGTGGTCGTGGCTCGTTTTTCCAAAAACGTTCACCACAGGGCACGAAGGTTCACGAAGGAACGGCTAGAGAAAGAGAGGTCGGTGGCAGTTTGTGGCGTTCGCCGTTCGGGGGCGCATCGTCAAACTGAGCCACTACCCGGCTCGGGCATGAGACAAGGCAAGAATCCGTGGACTCTGCCCAAACTTTAGTTTTGCTTGCCTGTGCCGGGTAGTCGTACTTGTGTTTGGCGGGTGTGTACTGTTGGACTAAGGGCCGGTTGCAGCCGGGACCTCGATGCGCATCCTGCGATGCCTGCCCGGTGCGGCGAGTTCCGCCGGTCAACGCCGAGGAGATTTTAGTATGTTCATAGTTTACCTCATAAGGGAATTTCGGAAATGGTATCGGACTTGTGTGCTCCTGATGGTTTGCAGTTTGGTCACGCTGGCCACGGCGCAGGCGCCGGGAGTCAGTGACCGGCAGATCAAGATTGGCTCGTGCGCCGTGCTGGACGGACCGAACCGCCTGTACGGCATCCAGATCGTGCTGGGAGCCACGGCCTACTTCGACTACATCAACGATCACGGCGGCGTCAACGGGCGGAAACTGAGCCTGTCGTCGTTCGATGATGGGTACGATCCGGAGAAGACAAGCGCCTGCTTCGCGGCGCTGATGCGGGAGAAGGTGTTTGCCGCCGGCTTTTTTTTCGGTTCGGCGACGACGGCCAAGTATCTGCCGCTGCTGGAAGCCGAGCACATGCCTTTGGTGGGCACATACTCGGGAGCGCCATTTATCTATGAGCCGGTGAAGCACGGGATTTTCAATCTGCGGGCGTCATACAACGACGAGACGCGGGAGCTGGTGGACAATTTGTGGAGATCGGATGCGCGAAGGATCGGCGTGATCTACCAGGACGACGCCTTCGGGAGGACGGTCCTGGACAGCGCCAAGGTGGCGCTGGCAAAACACAAGGCCGCGCCGGTGGCGGTGGGCGCTTATACCCGGAACGCGCTCGATGTGGGGCCGGCCATCGAAGCAGTGCATGCCGCAAAGCCAGAAGTGGTGATTCTCGCCAGTACATATGCGGCGGCGGCCGAAATCGTGAAGCGGGCGCATGGGCAGGGCTGGCGGCCGCTGTTTGTATCCGGCTCGTATATCGGCACTGACGCCTTTATTACGGTGGCGGGAAAAGAGGCGGAGGGAGTGGTGAGTATGCAGATCGTGCCTCCCTATGACGGCACGGATCTGCCCGCGGTGACGCTTTACCGGGAATGTCTGGCAAAGTACATGTCGCGGACGCAGCCCAGTCCAACGAGCCTGGAAGCGTTTGTGAATGCCATGGTCATCGTGGAGGGACTGAAACGGGCGGGAAAGAATCCGACGCGGGAAAAATTCATCGCGGCCATCGAGTCGATGGACGGCATGGATATCGGCCTGGGCCCGGAGGCGCGTTTGGAATTCAGTCCGCAGCATCATAAGGGCCTGAGCCGTGTTTACCCGACAGTGGTACGTGACGGGAAGCCGGAAGCATTCAGCGACTGGGCGGTCATGCTGGCGCGGAAGTGAAATGTGCGGAGCCGCTCGGCCTGCCAGTCAGGACCAGAGCAGGGGCCTTTTCTGAGTCATTGCCCCCTTCTATGTGGTTTGAGCGGCTCTACCAGCCCACCTTTTTCCCCTTATTCTGCTCGTCCAGCCATTTTTGCAGCGGGGCGAAATATTCCAGGATGGCGCCCGCATCGACTTGCCGTTCGCCGGTTAGGACTTCCAGGGCATCGGGCCAGGGCTTGCTTTGGCCCATGGATAGCATCTTGTTGAATTTTGCTCCGGCTTCTTTTGAGCCGTAGAAGGTGCAGCGGTTTAGCGGGCCTTTGTAACCGGACTCGCGGCATAGGGCGCGATAGAACTGGAACTCCAGAATGTGGGCGAGGAAATATCTGGTGTAGGGGACATTGGCCGCTACGTGATATTTCGCTCCCGGATCGAAATCGGCTTCAGTGCGCGCCACCGGAGGCGCCACGCCCTGATATTTCAGCCGCAACTCCCACCAGGCTTTGTTGTAGTCGGCGGGCTTGACCTCTCCGGAGAATACTTTCCAGCGCCACTGGTCGATCATCAGGCCGAAGGGAAGGAACGCTACTCGATCCAGCGCCTGCTTCAGGAGTTCGGGAATATCGTTGCTTTCTTGCGGGACATTCTCGAGGAGGCCGACTTTGTGGAGGTATTCGGGCGTAATCGCCAGCGCTATGGCGTCGCCGATCGCTTCGTGAAAGCCGTCATTGGCTCCGCTCTTGAACAGGTAGGGCAGATCTTTGTAGGAGCGCTGGTAGAAGTTGTGTCCTAGTTCGTGGTGGATGGTGACGAAATCGGTGCCGCGCACCTGAATGCACATCTTCACGCGGAGATCGTCGAAGTTGTCGACATCCCAGGCGCTGGCGTGGCAGACTACGTCGCGGTCGGCGGGCTTGGTGAAGAGCGACCGTTCCCAAAAAGTTTTGGGCAGCGGCGGGAAGCCCATCGAGGTGAAGAAACCTTCGCCGTATTTCACCATGCCCTTAGGGTCGAGATTTTTCTTCTTGAGCAGTTCAGTTACATTGACTCCACCTTTGTCTTCCTGCACTCCGAGGAGGTCGTAGACGTTGCCCCACTCCTGCGCCCAGGGATTGCCCAGCAAATGTGCGGGAATGGGGCCGTTGGGCGGAACTACGTTGGGGCCGTATTTTTCGGCCAGCTTCCAGCGCACATAGGTGTGCAGGGACAGATAGAGCGGCTTTACCTGGTTCCACAAACGCTCGAGGTCGGCGGAGAATGCTTCGGGCGTCATGTCATAGCCGGCGCGCCACAGGGCGCCGGTGTCTTTGAAACCAATTTCTCTTGCGCCCTGATTGGAGAGGTCGACGAAGCGCGTATAACGCTGACGCATGGGCGGGGCGATGGCGTGCCAGCCGGTCCAGACTTCCTTGAGCTTTTCGGGATCGCGGCTGGTGGCCATGATCTTTTCTATGGCGGTGATATCCAGACAGTCGTTGCCGGCGGGGCAGTACTTGCCTTTGCCGTAGTCGGCATCGAGGGATACGCCGATCTCGGTCATTTCGCGGCGCAGGGCGGCATCTTTCGGCGCGGGCGCGTTGAGTGAGAGCTTGAGCAGCATAAACTTTCTTGCCAGATCGGGCGGCAGGGTGAGACCGTCAAAGCGCTTGGCCTGTTCCACTAGATCAGTGGTAACGGCGGTGACTTCATCAATGGCGTCGGCGGCGATGCCTTGCGTGTCATCGGTAATGAAATTCTCCTGCACCCAGGAGGCGCGCTGGACTTTGGCGCTCAGGTCGGCGAGTTTGGCCTCGGCCTGGTTCATGAACTGCTGGGCTTCGGCGGCGGTGGGGGCGGTGTTTTGCGCTTGGACGGGCGTTGTAGGGAAGGTCATAGCAAGAAATAAGAATACGAGAAGCGGGAACTTCATGGTGCCTCCAACCAAACAAAAGATTATGACGGATGCGGAAGAGATTGTCAGCGGGGCGTTGGGCCGAGCGCTTTCTGGCGCTGTGCGGGGAGCTGACGAAACCTTGGGGAGCTTTGCTCACCTGGGGCCCTTCGACTTCGCTCAGGGCAGGCTCCCGAATGCGTCCGCCCCTACGTGGTTCTTGGGGATGCATGCAGGGTTTCGATTGCGGCTTTCACTTTTGCCGACACTTCCTCGGTATCGTTTACGGTTAAACCGGTTGTCGAGATCGGCTCACCTACTCGCATCTCCAAGGGCTGGCTTTTGATGTGGTAGGTGTTCATCGGAAGCAGGTCGAAGGTGCCGAGGAGCGCGATGGGAACGATATCGGCCTGCGCTTTGATAGCCAGAAAAAATGCGCCCGGCAGAAATGGTTGAATCTGGCCGTCGCGGGTGCGGCCGCCTTCGGGAAAAATGACCAGCGGCATGCCGCTGCGCAGGCTCCGCAGCGCCGACTTGATGGAGCCGATGGACGCGGCTGGGTTCTGCTGGTTGATGCAGACTTGGCCCGAGCGTTTGAGATGCCATCCGATGAATGGGTACGAGAGCAATTCGCTCTTGAAGATGATGCGGAATTGAAAGGGCAAATACACGTAGAGGATGGGAATGTCGAGCGCCGAGGCGTGCGTGACGGCATAGACCCGCGGTTTGGGATTGATTCGACGGCCGGGGGCGGGCGTCGCTACGTGGCTCATGCCCGTGACTTTTACTGGCGACAGAATCGTCTTCATGATGAGCCACGACCAGAGGCGGGCGCACTTGTGCTGGAAACGGCCGTTGCGGTCGACGAACGAGGAGAGCAGAGAAATCGTGCCGAGGACTAGAGTGTAAGACCAGATCAGCGGATCAAAAATGAAAAACGAGCGCAGAACGCTGAGCCAGCCGTGGCGGGTTTCGGGGCGAGCTTCGGGCAGCTTCTCAGCCCACGTAGGAACAGACGCCCCCGTCTGTCCAGTAGAGCGCAGCTCGGCGCTCTCTTTTTCCGGCTCCGCAGTTGTGGCGATCTTGTTCACAGGTTCTAAGTTCACCGGCATTTTAGCGGGCGAAGGCGCCCGCTCCACACTTAACCCTTAGATGCGGACGCCTAGCATTCGCATCGCCTCTCCTACAATGTAAATCGAACCGGTAACCACGACCAAGCCGGCTTTTCCGGCAACCTTCCGCGCCTGGTCCAAGGCGGATCGCACGTTTTCCGCCTCTTCGAGATCGATTCCGGCTGTTACCCGCGCTGCTGCTCGCCGAATCTCGTTGGACGTGGCGGAACGCGGATTGTTGGCGTGAGTCACGATTACGTGCGCGGCGATCGGAAACAGGATCTCGGTAATTTCCTGGACCGCTTTGTCTCGCATGACGCCGAAAACCAGCGTGATCTCGCGGGCGTTTTCCGAGTTCTGGTAATGGGCTGAAAGCGTCGAGCGCAGCGCCCAGGCTCCGGCGGGATTATGCGCTACGTCGAACACGAACTCGGGATTGTCTCCCGCAGCGGGCGCAACCTGGAAGCGGCCTGGCCAATGGGTCTGGCGAATGCCCTGGGCGATGGTCTCGGGCGTGATGCGAAGATCTCCTTCGTCGTGCAATTCCACCGCGGCTGCGATGGCCAGCGCGAGGTTGCGCAGTTGATGGCGTCCTACGAGCGGCGACTCGACCATGATTTGCGTTCCCATGACGTCGAGGGGATAACGTTGCCGCTGAGCACTGGTTGCTGGCCACTGACCGCTGCCGGGCGACACCGGCGGCACATAGGGCACGGCATTCACGGCGCGGGCGCCTGCGTTCAAGATTGCGTTTCCGATCACGTCGTTGGCTTCGGGCAATTGCGGCAGGGTAACTACGGTTCCGCCCTTACGGATGATCCCCGCTTTTTCCCGGGCAATCTCGGCGACGGTTTCGCCTAGATATTTTTGATGATCGAGCGCGATGTCGGTGATGATGCTGAGGCGGGGCTCGACCACGTTGGTGGCATCCAGACGGCCACCCATGCCGACTTCGAGCACAACCATGTCGGGGCGGCTGCGGGCGAAATATTCAAAGCCCATGGCGGTCAGCATCTCGAAGAAGCTGGGATGCCAAGGGAGATCGCCCTCCGTGACCAGGCGCTCGGCGGTGCGGTCGACCACGTCGTGGAGCAGGGCGAAATCGTCGTCGGCGATGGGCTCGCCATTGAGGCGAATGCGCTCGTTGATGCGCACGAGATGCGGCGAGGTATAGAGTCCCGTTTTGAGGCCGGAAGCTTGCAGGATGGATGCGAGAGTTGCGGCCGTCGAACCCTTGCCGTTGGTGCCGGCGACCAGCACCGTGGGAAAGCGATTCTCGGGATTGCCCAGCGCCGCGAGCAGCACGCGCATGTGCGCCAGGTCGAACTTGTGCGCGGGCGTCTGCGCCAACTCGTGGCCTAACGCGAACATCTGCGCGACTGCGGTTTCGTAGTTAGCCATCAGCCATCAGCTCTCAGTCATCCGGTTACCAGTTTCAATCTTCGCTTCCGGGCAATCCAGCAAACCGCACTCAAAGGGCCAAACCATAGCTTGAGCAGGGAATAATCCAATCTGACAGGCATTCATTGTTCACCCTAGGCGCTGGCGTTGCCGCTGATCGAGAGTGGCTGCCGAGCTTTGCTCGGCGGGACAGACGGGGCGTCTGTCCCTACGTGAGCATCTACGCTGCCTGCACCATAAAATCCAGCGCCCTGGCTATGTATGGCTTCAAATCTTTGCGCACGACCACGGCGTCCAGCATTCCGTGTTCGAGGAGGAATTCGGAGCGCTGGAAACCTGCCGGCAACTTCTGCCTTATGGTCTGCTCAATCACTCGCGGGCCGGCGAAACCAATCAGGGCGCCGGGTTCGGCGATGTTGAGATCGCCCAACATGGCAAACGATGCGGTTACTCCGCCCGTGGTGGGGTCGGTTAACACCGAAATATACGGGACCCTTGCCTTGTCTAAACGCGCCAGCGCGGCGGAGATTTTGGCCAGTTGCATCAGGCTGATCACGCCTTCCATCATGCGGGCGCCGCCTGAGGCGGAGACGATCACGATCGGAGTGCGGGTTTCCATCGCCTTCTCGACGGCTCGCGTGATGGCTTCGCCCACCACCGCCCCCATGCTCCCGCCGATAAACGAGTATTCCATCGAACTCACGATTACCGGGCGGCCGTTCAGTTTGCCCTGGGCATTGATGACGGCATCTTTCAGGCCGGTATCGGACTTCGCCTGTTTGAGGCGAGAGGAGTAGGCTTTCAAATCCACAAATTTGAGCGGGTCGGTAGAGACGAGGTTGCTGTCGAAAACTTCGTATTGATTGTTGTCAAGAAGCTGCGCCAGGCGGGTTCGGGCGTCGATGCGGAAATGTTTGTTGCACTTCGGACAGACGTTGAAATTCTCTTCCAGATCCTTCTTCCAGATAATCTGGCGGCAGTTGTCACACTTGACCCAGAGGCCCTCGGTGCGGACCTTCTTTTCGCCCGCAGCGTCGATCTCGCCGGATTGTCGCTTGAACCAAGTCATGGGGAATTTGTAATTGGTGATTTGTAATTTGCAATTTAAACCCAAAACCCTCACCCGCAGCGGAGGGGTTCAAATTACCAATTACAAATCGCAAATTACAAATTTAGTACTCGATTCCTCTTTGCGCCATTACGCCTTTTTCGTAGGCATGCTTTATTTGGCGCATTTCGGTCACGGTGTCGGCTAGCTCGACAATTGTCGGATGCGCGTTTCTTCCGGTCAAGATGACATGCACCATCTCCGGCTTGTGTCGCAGAGACTCCGCCACCTTGGCCGGGTCGAGCATGCCGTAGCTGATGGCGTAATTGATTTCGTCGAGCACCACTAGGTCCCATTCGCCGGACTGGATCGCTTTCTCGGCTTCTGCCCAGGCTTCTTCCACCATGCGCACATCTTCGGGGTCGGGCTTTTCGGCGCCGACTTTCACGAAGCCTCGGCCCATCTGCTTCATGATGAACTTGTCGCCGAAAGCCTGGACGGCGTCGAGTTCGCCGTAATGCCAGGAGCCCTTTAGAAATTGCAGCATCAGTACGCGCATTCCCTGGCCTACGGCGCGCAATGCGGTGCCCATGGCTGCAGTGGTTTTTCCCTTGCCGGGACCGGTATTCACGATGATGAGACCACGGCGAGGATCCGACATAGAAGCCGAATTATTAATTGTACGCGGGCGGGAATGTAGGCGCTATAGATGGCTTCCGCCGAGGGTGGGTATTTATCAACATAGAGGCCCACTACCCTTGGGTTGCTTCGTGAGGCGAAGGCCCTCGGATTTCCTTGGTGTCGGCAAACAACCTGGCGCGCTTCGCACGCCTCCCCAGACGAGGGCGTCTGGGGCTACGTGGGTCGTGGTGGGGCGTCGGGCTTGCTCTCCACGTGCGCCGAATCACTGCTTGCGTTCAAACATCAATGCGGGTTTCCCTTTGTAGGTTGTGCGCTGAAATTCTTGATATCCACATTTCTCGGCTACACGGACTGACGGAAGATTTTCTGGCGCGATGATGCAGGCGGTGCGCTGCGAATGGAAATTTGCGTCGCCCCAGGCTACCGCAGCGCGAACGGCTTCTGTCGCGAAGCCTTTGCCGTGGGCGTGCGCAGCGAGAACCCAGCCGATTTCCGGGACTCCCTTGAGGGATGGCTGGATGTCACGCTTGTAATCGGCAAATCCAATTTCGCCCAGAAAATTGCCGGTCGTCTTCCCTTCCACCACCCAATATCCGAAGCCCATCAGCGACCAGTGGCCGACGTAGCGCAGAAACTTGGTCCACGATTCCTCTTCGCTCAGGGGCTGGCCGCCGATGTGCCTGGTAACTTTCGCGTCGGCCCACATGGCGGCGCTATGCACGAAATCTTCCAAGCGATGGCCACGGAGGCGAAGGCGCTCCGTTTCGAGGATGGGGATTAGCAGTGCGGAAGGGCGTGTGCCGGGCATGAGAACAGTTTAACGGGCGCGCGCGCCAGACGGCGGGAAAGCTGCGGGGCTTCTCCACCCCGTCAAGCCAAAACCGGGCTTGCCGGGGGCCCCGGTTCGCCCCTACGTGAGCTGAATAAGAAGGCGGACGGTTTTGGCTGCCGTCCGCCTCGAGTCAAACGGGGGAGTAGATCCGCTTACGCATTTTCAACTATGGCATTTCGACGACTCGGGGCAGTTTGGGCTGACCTTCGCCTTTGGCTGCACCCGGGTCTTCGGCGCCGAGCAAGCGCGCTGAGATCCGCAAAGCTTCCATCTCTTTGCGGACTCGCAGCAACTCTTGCTCCTTCATTCGCAGTACGTCGTACGGGTTTTTCATGGGGGGAGGGCCTCGCCTACAAATTCAGACTGGTTTTGCCTGTCTGGAAATACAGTATGCCAGTTTTGCTTCGCCGTGAAGCTGCCGGAGGTGCATCGGGATGGGGGAATGAAGCGCGCGGGCTGGGGCTGACTGGCCGCTGTCCCGTTACTATAAAGTTAATGACCCAAATGATAGGGATGATTTTCGAGAATGGTGAAACCCCGGTAAATTTGCTCGAGCAGAACCACCCGGGCCAATTCGTGCGGCAGCGTCATCTTTCCGAGGGAAAGTACAAAACCGGAGCAGCGACGAGCTTCGTCGCTGAAGCCGTCACTGCCGCCGATCGCGAAGAGCAGCGGTATCGCATTCAGTTGTTCGCGCTGCAGAAACTCGGCCAACTCTTCGGAGGAAAACTGTTTGCCTCGCGAATCGAGGAGAATCAGTTTGTGGCGCTCCTTGTGCAGCTTCTGCTGGCGGGCACCGCTCGCGAGCGACAGGATTGCATCTTCGTCTTTCATGGGCAGGCCCACGATCTCGGCATAGCGCGAGATGCGCTTTAGATACTCCGTGGTTAGAGCTTCGATCGCCGGCTCTTTCGTTTTGCCAATCCAGGCCACTTTGATCTTCATGTGATCACTTTCACCCACGGCTTACGCCGTGGGCTGCATTCTTGCGCCGCTTCGCGGCTGCTGCGTTTGCCGTTTCGCGGCTACTGCACTTGCGACTCAGGCTTTTGCTGACGCCAGCACTACGTCGGCGCCGAAGCGGATTTCATCTCCTACGCTATAGCGCTCGATCGCCGCTATCGCCTCGGCGCGGATCGCCGGCCACTCATCCGCTGAAACCCGCTCCAGCATGGGACGGAATGGAGCGGCTACGGCGCAGGCGTATTCGAAAACTTCTTCCGCGTCTCCCGGCCAAGTCCAGGGAAGATTCTGAATCGATTCTTCGGTCTCGGGAAATCCGGCAGCGCTGAGCACCTTCGAGAGAGAGCCGGCGGCCGAGAAGCGAAAAGGGTCGGCGCCTCCCGGCGGAAGCATGTCTCCGCGTACATGCCGGTGCACAATCTTCACCGTGGTTTGCCAATAGGGCTGCTCAATCGGGCCCCACGCGGCAAAACAGGCGCGAGCTCCGGGCTTGAGCACGCGGCGGAGTTCCGCTAACGCTTGTTGGGGATCGCTGAAAAACATCACTCCAAATCGGCAGGTGGCTAGATCGAAAGTGTGATTCGCGAACGGCAGCTGGTGCGCGTCGGCTTGCTGGGTGGTGAAATTTACGAGCTCTTTCTTCCGGGCGCGCTCGGCGGCAATTTCGAGGAGCTCCGAACTCTGATCCACCGCTGTAACCGAGCCTTTGGGACAGACGCGCTGCGCCAGGCTGATTCCCGGCTCGCCGGTGCCGCTGGCCAGATCGAGAACGTTCATGCCGGGACGGGGACGCGCGTATTCGACCAGAGCTTCGGTGACGGCGCTACCGAGAGCCGCTGATTTTGCCTTCCACTTTTCCGCGGCGATCAGGCGGTACGAAGAACTCCACGGGGCTGGATTTGTGGCGGACACTTCAGGCCTTCTTCTTCCGCGTTTTCCTGGGCGCGGAAGACGAGGTGGTGATGGTGGATTTCGCCGACGCGGATTTGATTGTCGTCGCGCGGCGGGTTTTTGGTTTTGCCATCAATTCGGCGGGCTC
>Ga0209415_10019501_pt1 | contig 10612 bp, 14 predicted proteins | sample PeaSoiSIISIP2007_FD_187696 | JGI IMG/M metagenome (GOLD analysis project Ga0209415, IMG submission 187696) | Peat soil microbial communities from Weissenstadt, Germany - SII-SIP-2007 (SPAdes) (version 2) | ecosystem: Environmental > Terrestrial > Soil > Wetlands > Peat | place: Germany... | reverse complement strand
CTGGCATGGCACGCTCGTCACAAAGGGTTTCCTGGTTATCGCCGGGATCCTGTTCGCAGTGACGCTTGGCGTTCACGCGCAACCGGTCGCATTGAATGTGATCCTGTGTGTCTTTCTCTATGCTTACCGCGTCGCCCAGGATAAGTGGGAAAACTGCGCGTCCGGAGGACGAAGCTTCGGACGCCTGACCTGACGCTAGTTATCGGGCAGGGCATGTGCGTGCCAGGCGGCAGAGCGGGTGCAGCGCGGCCGGAGCGGGCGGGACGAGGTGATCCTGGCCCGGCTACGGCTTGGTGGCGATCAGGAGGAAGCGACGCTGCCGGACGGGGACCGGCCACATCCCGGGCGTGGCGTGCGCAGTGCACAGCCTTACCGCGCACGCATCCAGGCTGTAACCCGGGATGGCCCAGCTGACCACCCGCAGGTAATACACGACCGCGGCGACGTCATGGAACTCCTGGCGCTCCTCACCGCGCACCGCCGCCTGCACAGCCAGGCCCGCCTGTTCCACCTGCTGCCGGGCAAGCGGAAGCCAGCTCTCTGGCTGCGGCGGAACCTCAAGGCCGAGCAGGTCGCACAGGTCGTCGTAGCTATGGAAGTCGACCTGCTGGGTGATGAACGTGCCGCCCGGCGCTAGGACGCGGCTGACCTCGGCCGCCCGGAAGGCTTCGTGCCTGCTGGTGACTAGCGTGAATGTGCCATCGCCGAACGGCAGGCGCCCGCGGTCGTTCCCATCCTGGCAGGTATTATCCGGGGCGCCTTCGTCCTGGATCACCGGGATACCCAGAGAGCGGAGCCGGGCGGCGGCAACGCCGACATTGGGCGGCCACGCCTCGGTGGCGACCGTCCGCCACGGCCGCGCGGAAAGCCGGGCTAGCCGCTCGCCGCCGCCTGTCCCCATGTCCAGCATGGCTTCAGCCGCGGCAGCGCGGCGGGCAACCTCGCCCTGGTAGCTCCATGGCAACGTCCCTGCCGTCGACCGGGCCGCCAGCCAGGAAAAGTCCCAGCCCGAGAACGGGGCGCTCAGCGCCTCGGCCACGAGCTCGTCGAATGTTGCCACACGCCCAGCCTCGCACACGCTCCACAGCGGAATGAGATCCTGCCGGGCGCTGCCGGCCACCTACCGGAATCCCTCGTGGACAACTGCGGGCTCCGCCGCGTACTCGGCCTCTGAGCCGCAACGCGCCCGCAGCGGCATGAGGGGGCATTGGCGGTCGGCTGCTGAGACGCCCAGATCCACCATATATGTGCGTTCGGCGTGGACTATCCCTCGTTTGCACTCCCCGTCCAGGCCGGCGGATCTCGCACGCAGCCCGGACGGACCGCAGACGCTGAGCGTGACCGGAACACCGGGCTGGGCACGCCTTCTTTCGTCATGTGCGTGCACCGGTGGTTCCCGGCCGTGGTTCCCGGGTCTCCGATTAGTGTTTTCAAAAAGGCCGTCTAGCTGCGGGAAACTTGGTGGGCGCAGGTGGGTTCGAACCACCGGCTTCTCGCTTGTAAGGCGAAATCAGGTCAGGAATATGCCCAGCTCCAAGAGGTCAGTTCACCCGCTTGGCCTGCGGAAACCATGCCTGGAGATGCCCTGGGGTGCCTGGGGAAGTATGCACGGTGGTTCCCGGAAGTGGTTCCCGGAGCAGCGACCAGAGATCCCGATAGCTCGGCATACGAAGCGAACACCCGCCACCGCATATGTCGACTCCTCGCTCAGAGAGCGAGTTGGGGCCTGACGGCAGGCTATTGGAGTCGCGACCGCCTGGATGGCTAGATCTGACCGAGTCTGGTTACGGATCCTATGCCGCGACCGCGCAATAGCTTTGGATCCGCAATGCTCGTGAGCGCCCCTGACACGCTGAATGCGGCCTACGTACTGACCTCGTCCTCGGCCTGCGCAAGGGCGAAGTGCTCGGCCTGACCTGGGAGCTGGTCGACCTGGACACCGGCGAGCTGTTCGTGGGCGAACAGTTACAGTGCGTTGGCCGACACATGCTGCGCCGCAGGTCAAGACCGAGGCATCCGAGGCGCCGCTGTCCGCCATCTGCTTAGCCGCGCTCAGGCTCCGCCACGAGCAGCAGGAGGCCGAGCGCCGTGCCCACGCTGGGCGCGGAACCGACACAGGGCTGATTTTCACCACCCGCTACCGGACGCAAATCCAGCCGCGGAACTTCATCCGCAGCTTCGACCTGCGCATCAGGAAGGCCGGAGCGCGGCGCATCACCGTCCACGGCACCAGGAGACGTGCGGCACGCTCCTGGCCGCCCTTGACGCTTACCCGCGCGTCGCAATGCAGCAGATCCTCCGGCACAGTCTGATCAGCGTCACGATAGAGATCTACACCGAGGGCCACATCGGAGGCCACGCGCGCCGCGCTTAAGCGGCTCGACGACGAACTCAGCCAGTACGGCCAGGATGAGCTGGGCGAGTGATGAGCGGCGCCAGCAAGGCCGCGGCCTGGGACCGGCCACCGATGACGGCCACCGACGGCCACCGATGACCCTCGTCTCTACTTTGCTGCTGTACGTGGGCTTTCGCGGCTACCCCATCAGGCGTTTATGCTGGTGAGCGATTCTCAGATCGAACCAGTGACCTCCTCGGTGTGAAGCAGGCCTGACCGCTGCCCGTAGGTGTCTGCAATGGCCTTGGAAGTGCCGCTGACCTGCACAACTGACCGCCTAGACTTCCCAGACGATTTGCGACTCCTTGCCTGATGGCTCCAAGGATGGCTCCCAGCGGTTCCCGATGACCTCTTAGCGTTCGAGTAATCGAACTGAATCTCGATCAATTTCCGGATGCGCGGTAGTCGGACAGTAACCCAGCTGCGCCAGTAGCGGCCAGGGCCAGGCGTAAGGCGAGTGCTCTACGACCGAGTGCTCTACGTCTGAGCTATGCGCCCCTGTGTTCCGGCACGGGCGGCTGGCGGACGGGGGACCGCGCAGCATGGCTCAGCGCATCATCCATCCAGGCGGTTGGCGCCCTCACGAATACCGATCATCGTTGGTGGGAACTCCGTGCGGATTGTGGAGCCAGTCACTTCCGGCCGCTTCCGGCATCGGCCAAGAGCCACGGGTGGTATCAGCGAGAGTCGGCCGCTTGCGGCATCGCACTGTAGTAACCTGATCGGCGGCTCAATTTCATCGGCTACTTATCTGTCTCAGCGCGGGATTGTCTCGTTCGTGGCGGGATCGTTCGACCTAGGGGGTCTGCGGTGTCAGACAAGAAGACTGTTTTCGTCGCCTTCGCAATCGAGGATGAGCGTCAGAGGGACTTCCTCAAGGGGCAGTCTCTGCACCCGCGCGCGCCATTCGAGTTTGTTGACATGTCGGTCAAGGAACCTTACGACAGCAACTGGAAGGAACGAGTTCGGACAAGGATACGGCGGTCTCACGGAGTCATCGCCTTGGTTAGCAAGAACTCCCTTGCGTCCAGCGGGCAGAAGTGGGAGATCCAGTGCGCCAAAGACGAGGCTAAGCCGATTCGAGGTATCTGGGCATACAAGGACGACCGCACTAAAATCTCTGGCATCTCAACACTCCCTTGGAGTGACACAAACATCAGCAGCTTCATCGATTCTCTGTAGGCATCATGCGTAAGGCGCTCATCGTAGGGATCGATCACTATGCTCGCATCGGGAACCTGAGCGGTTGCGTAAACGATGCCTATTCAGTAAAAACGGCACTCGAACGTAATGCAGACGGCACGCTTAACTTTTCCGCCCCGCAGGTTCTTACAGGAACAAGTCCAGCGCAATCAGTTCAGAAGAAAGACCTTAAGGATTCCGTCAGGAAACTATTCGCCGACGACTCCGAAATCGCGCTGTTTTACTTCGCTGGACATGGTTATATCGAGGATACTGGTGGATTTTTGTGCGCAAGTGACAGCGAGACCGGCGACGATGGGCTCGCATTGTCCGAGATCATGACCCTCGCGAATATCTCGAAAGCGAGGAACAAGGTGATCATCCTCGATAGCTGTCATAGTGGCGTTGCAGGAAACAGCATGATGGCTGCCGGTCTGGCGGAAATATCCGATGGTGTCACGATCATGACCGCATCGACCGCTGATCAGAACGCCTACGAGACTCCGGGCGGCGGAGCAGGGGTGTTCACAAGCTTGTTCATCGACGCGCTCAACGGATCAGCCGCAAACCTGGTGGGGGACATCACGCCGGGAAGCGTCTACGCACATATAGATCAGTCGCTCGGGCCCTGGGCGCAGCGGCCGGTATTCAAGACAAACGTAAGGAACTTCGTCTCACTGCGAAAGGCGGAACCGCCCATTGCCCTCGCGGATCTACAGGCATTGACGACGCACTTCCCGATATCAGATTTCGAGTTCCGCCTAGACCCCACTTTTGAGCCAGAACGTTTCGAACAGCAGCGCCAGGATCCTAGTATTCCGCCGCCAGACCCGGTTAACACGGCCACGTTCAGTGTGCTGCAAAAATATGTAAAAGTCAATCTGGTTCGGCCTGTCGGCGCGCCGCATATGTGGCACGCCGCAATGCAGAGCAAATCCTGTGAGCTGACAGTGCTTGGCCAGCACTATTGGAATCTCGTAAATAAGGAACTGATCTAAAGTGCCAGAATCTGCCGCAGAATCGTCGCGTCTTCTCAAGCTACATAGTTTGGTAGATAAGCTCGCGGATATCGAACATCAGCGCTGGTCTCATTGGCAGCGTTACCTGCACTCGAAATGTGAACGCGCTGACGATGGCTCTCTCGTGATTCCCGCTCACTTGGTTGATCGGTGGGAGTCGCAAATGAATAGTCCGTTCTCGGCTCTGTCCGAGGAAGAAAAAGAGAGCGACCGAGAACAGGTCCGGCGTTATCTTCCTATTATCGCAGACGCACTCAATCTTTCCACGTAACGTCCTGACCATTGCGAACGCGCCGGTTGGCGCTTGGCGCAGCGTCCGGTTACATTGGCTGACATCGTCGCGGGCACGTGAGCCTGGAGATCGAGGGGTTCGACCGACTCTACTTCAACGGCTGGGTACCTGCGCTTAAGACGTCGGGTCAGATCGCCAGGTGGCTGCACTGGCAGGGATTCCCGATCGCCTCGCCCGCGGCGCTGGGGCAGAACGCGCAGGCGATCCGCATGGCGGTGCGGCGGTACACGGATGGAAACCAGATCCCGTGGGTGGTCTTCCGCAAGGGAGACCGGAAGCTAGAGGTGATGCGCCCGTGCCTGGACGCCGCGGAGAAGGCCGGCCAGTCCAAGGTGGTGGCGATCGGGGAGGCGCGGCAGTTCCAGTGGGTCTTCGACGCGACAAGAAGGACGGCGCGGACGAGGTGCCCTGGTTCCGGTTCTACCGCACCGAGCGGCTGGTGACCTGCCATTACTTCTACATCCACGACTTTCATCAAGGTCTGCTGCTACGCACCGTACTCGGTCAAAGCCTGGTGCGCATCTGGGGCTGATGTCCCGGGTGAGCCGATAGCTGGACGTGCAGGGCCTGCCGACCCGGGCACTGGCCGATCTTGCCGAGGTCGACCGCTTCTTCGCCGAACGCCGGGCGAAGGGATGCCGGCTGCAGATCACGGCACGGTCGCTGGTGCCGCTGCTGGACTTCCTGCGGGACCGGCAGGTCATCGGCGCACCGGCCGTCCCCGCGGCCACACCGGCCGAGGTGCTGCTGGCCGAGTACCGCACCTACCTTGAGCAGGAGCGGGCCGCGACGGCCGGGACGGTCGTCAACTTCACCAAGTGCGCCGACATCTTCCTGCGGACATTTCCCCGCCTCGGCACCGACGCTACGCAGCAGGCCGACCTGGCTGCGGCGCTGAGCCGCCTGACGGCGGCCGAGGTGGTCACTCCGTCATGACCTCAGCGTGCGCCGTATCGCGGCGCAGTCGCGATACGGCCATGAAGCAAGACTCGGACCGGTCATCATCCATCCCGCTACCCGCACGCAAGCGCTGACGCCCAGCCTGAGGCTCGGCGGTCCGAGGCTTGCCTCACTGCTACGACAGCGGACTAAGCTTGTCAATCTCTCCCGAGTCATAACCGACGATAACTGACCCGTCCGGCTGGACCACCAGAGAGGTGATGTCGGGCGGCTGAAGCGGAACCCGTGTCACGGTGTCCGATGGCGCCAGAGTCGTCACCCACTCCTGGCCCTGGATGGCGAGCCAGCCACCGGAGCTGGATATGAAGGGGGCTTGCTCGCTCAGCGTGAATTCCGGGTGCGGCGGGGGTCCCAGCGAGACCAGCTTATGGGCGAGCAGGCACAGCACCCATACCCGCTTACCGTCGGTGAAGATGTCCCGGGGGCCGGCCGGCACCGTGACCGTCGCAACCGTGACGAGCCCCTGAGGGTCGAGCTCGGCAACTTGGCCGGTCCGGGCCAGCGTCGCGTACAGCCGCCCGCCAGATTCCGTGACTCCCCACGGGGCACCCGCCAGGTGCCGGCGCGTGACGACATGCCCGTTGGCGGCGGACAACTCGATCACCTGGTTCGTCGCCGGCGACGCCACGACGACCCGGCCGCCGACGAAAACCAGAGACCGGACGCCAACGGGCACGGGCTGGTCCCACAGTGTCCGGCCGGTGCTCAGGTTGATGCGGCCCACGCGGCCTTTCCCCGGGGCCGTGTAGTACGCATCCGGGCCAGTGATGATGAGGGAGTCGATGTCGTCTTCCGCCTCGGCGATGCCCCGCAGCTGCTGGGACTTGAAGTCCACAGTGGCAAGCACGCGGTTGGCGAGCACCGCGTACACCGTCCCGGTGCCGGGGTCCCTGGCCAGGGCCGTCACGCTGTACTTGGCCTGCATGGAGGCAGCCGGGAGGGTGCCGGCGAAGGCGAGCTTGCCTATCACGGGGAAGATGATGACGGACAGCGTCCAGGGGAGCATCCGCCAGCTCACCATGCGCCGTGACCATGGTTTGTAGACGGGGGCCTTGCCGGGCTCATAGATGACGGGCTTTGGCACCCCGCGCTTCGGCAGCGCCCGGCGTGACGTCGCCGCCTGGTCAGATGTCGCATATGCCGCGAACATGCCAGACAGGCGGCGCAGGTCGGCCGGGAAGCTCCGAGCGTCTCCGGTGATGGCGATCGCCCACGCGCCGATCGCCGCCTCGTAGCCGACGTCATTCTGCGCGCGGCTCGTGACGACGACCGGGGTGACGCCATCGGGGAACACGACCGCGAGGACGTCGCTGCCCGGCCAGGTCTGGTCAAGCCGTGTGAAGTCGGCCCCGACGGCGCGGGCGAGCACGGCAAGGCGGCGCCGCTGCTCAGCCTGCCCTGTCGGTGGCAGCACGAAGATGGCCCGGTCCAGCATCCCGGCGTCGCGGATCTGCCCGATCTCCCACAGCAGGGACTTCGACCGGCCGACTGTGACGCAGATCAGCCGGGCGGTGCCGATCAGGTCACGGATGCGGTCCCGCCAGTCGGCCATCGAGAAGCTGCGGCGCTCGGCCCCGAGCGGCGGCGGCAGCTTCTCGCCGACCTGGCTCAGCGCGAGCACTGGGCCGTACACTGCGAGCGCCGAGGCCGTGACCTCTTCGAACCGCTCGAAGCGACGCATGCACAGCCGTTCGATGAGCGACGCCCGGTCGAATCGTCGGGCGCGCAGCAGCCGCCGGTCATCGGCGAAGGAGCGCAGCATCAGGACCGGGTGCCGCTCCTCGTCCGGGGACCGTTCCCGTCTCGCCTGGTTCCGTAGTGCCCGCATGCCGAGCCTGCGGGCGAGCGTGAACGGTAGCAGGGCCAGGAAGATCAAGATGACGCCGACGATCGGCAGGTCCCGGCCAGCCTGAGTGATAAGGAGATCCGTCCCGTCCGGGCCGGTCCCGAACGCCAGGAACATGGCGCCCACGACGGCCAGGAAGATGCCCGCCCCGGCGATGACGGCCGAGATCAGCAGAGCTACCGCGCCGATGACACAGCGACCTCCGGAGAAGACGGCGGGCCGCCACGGCGCGGGGTGCCGTCGGCGGATGAGCCGCTCAGCGGCCAGCAACGCGGCGATGGCGACGGCAAGAAGTGCACCGGACTGCCATATGCCCAAGTGCCAGTCCTCGGTCGCACGCATGGTCCACGTGAGACAGGCGAGGCGGACGAGCACCAGCGCAGCATGCCTGGCTAGCCGGACGTTGACGAGCTGATCGACTGAGAAGCTGTGCCGGGCCTCGGCGAAGGCGAAAAAGGACCGCAGCCGCCGCCACGTTGAGCGGTCCCGGAGGACGGTGCCCAGGCCAAGCAGGATCGGGACGCCGAGGACGATCCCCATCAGTGTGGAGTTGATCGCCGTACGGAGGTCGCTCCACACCCCGTTCGGGATGGGCAGGTTCTGCGCGGTCGCCGGCACCTGGGGCAGCTGCCGCGCCACGGCGACCGTGAGCTGATCCCACGCGACAGTGGCGGCATTTGTGCCCTCCGAGCTGACCGCGATGACGAGCGCGGTGGTCCCGCGGATGGCCGTCGCGCACGCCTGGGCCAATCCCGCGTCCTTGGTCACGTACCCGGCGGTGAGCGCACCGGGGAGGGATGCGTCTTGTTGCGGCTTGCAGAATGACGCCACGTAGTCCACCGCCAGCGATCGCGTGCGCCCCTGGTAGGCGGACACCTGGAAGACTCCCTGCCCGTCGAGGGTGCTCCAGGTACGCTGCCATGCGCCAACGAACGCCGCGCGGCGTAGGTCGGCGCGGAACCGCCCGGTGCCGGTGAAGAGGCCGTCATCCGGCGGACCGTCCTGGAACTGCAGCCACCCTCCGCCGCCGGCCTTGGGCAACTCGGCGGTCGTGAGAACCTGATGCGCCACGGCCGGGACCGGGTATGGTGGCAGGACCAGCGGGGATGGTGGCGGGAGGAACTCCCGGTGCCAGAACAGCCCTACCACGATGAGTACGAGGCAGACGGCCGACAGCAGCCGCCACCGCCGCGTCCGCCAGCGAAGCCAGGGTGGGTACGCTACGCCGCGCGCGGCCGCCGCCAGGTTCGCGGCCACGGCAGTTGGTGCCGCACGTGAGGCCGGAGCCGCCCGACGCTGCCGAACCACCCCGGGTGCAGGGGCAGCCGCAGATGGTCCTGCGACAACTGCAGTTAGTGCAGCCGACCGGGCCGGACGCGGCCGCACCGATGCAATCAGCGCGTCCACGCCCTCCAGGTGCATATGCAGCAGGGCGGCCTGGATGAGGTCCAGCATCTTCCCATGCGTGATCGAGCCCGACTGCAGCAGCGCGCGCGCCGCTCCGTTGTCCGGATCGGCGACTAGCGCCAAGGCCATCGCGCCACTCGGGGCCGGACCCAGCCGGTAGGCGTCGCAGACCCGGCCCACGAGCGCCAAGGCGACCGCGAGCCGCTCGGAGATAGGCACGCCCTCCCAGCTTGGCAGGCTATTCAGCGCGCGGACTCCATCCGCCCACCCCTCGATTGGGCTCGCCCGGTGCGATGTCGCCGGGTCCGTTCCGTACGGGCCGTCAAGAGCTTCAGCCAGGCCCGTTTGCTGAGGGTCGCCCGTGTACAACGAGATGCGCTGCCAATCGTTGCCCATATCAACTCGGCTGAGCGCAGCAAGGACCCGCCCAGTGGTCAGCGGGAATCCCGGCGGGCGTTCATTCGCCGCCAACCGGAAGGCAGCGATGACCACCTCGCTCAAGACAGGGCAATCCGACATGATCCTCCCCCGCTGGCCGACCAGTGCCGACTTATCAGGCGCACGTCACGGCCAAAACTCGAATATAACTATTCGAGGCGTTAGCGCAGCGCCATCAGAGCCTGCTGTCCAGTGGCGTATAACGCCGCTCGTGGTCCAGCCACTATAGAACGGGAGCACGTCAGTTAAGGCCCAAAACAGGAAAACAGGATGTTGCTGCTAGCAGTCATGCCCGTTATTCGGCCACTAACTTAAACACGGTTGCTATAGCCACTCATCGACGTTTGTCAAAAAAGAAGCAGCGGATCGGGTCCAGGGTCAAGGCCGTTGTGGGCCATGCATGGGCCCAGAGTGACGGCCGCTGTTCGGGCCGCCACGTATCATGCTGTTGGCATGGACAGGTTCAGCACTGAGCCCGTAGCATCACGCTCAATTATCGCGTCGGCGCCTTCCTTGTGCATCTTATGGTACAGCCACTGGACGGCTCTTCCGGCAATGTGGTCGCTAGCTCCCCAGTTGAAAGCTACAGCTCCTTCATCTTTGTCCATATGAAGGATGTTGTAATTCCAAAAATTCAGAGCGTGTACTAGCGCCTCTCCAGTTTGGTTAGGCGGGTTCAGGAAGCGGTGCCGTGGCGCTGAAGCCGAATGAGTCGCTTTCCTGGCTTCGTAGACCACTGACGATTGCTTGACGCCTATTTAGTTCTTGATGCAATGGCCGACTGGAACGACGATATCCCCGATCATTTCCGTCAGGCCAGACTGTGCTGACGCGCGGTCATCGCAGCGGCAATAGCGTCTCGTTGGTCTTGGTTCGTGCGCTCGGGCACGTTCTCTAGACCGAGGGCTGCCAATCCCTGCCGAATCAGGCCGCGCGGCTCCGGGAGCCTCGCTCGCCATGCCAGCGAGTCCACGAGGCAGTCTGGAAGACCTCGATGATTTCGACGCCATGGAAAGCAAGCGCGCCGAACAGAGCAACTCCTTCAAGGATCCAAGCGTAGTAGGCGCTTGCCC
>Ga0209415_10019500_pt1 | contig 10612 bp, 7 predicted proteins | sample PeaSoiSIISIP2007_FD_187696 | JGI IMG/M metagenome (GOLD analysis project Ga0209415, IMG submission 187696) | Peat soil microbial communities from Weissenstadt, Germany - SII-SIP-2007 (SPAdes) (version 2) | ecosystem: Environmental > Terrestrial > Soil > Wetlands > Peat | place: Germany... | reverse complement strand
GGACATGCGCAGGCCGGACTAAAGTCGATCGCTCCCTGCGGTCGCGGTCGGCGAACGCAAGCCCGATTTCCGAGCCGCGACCGCAGGGGGCGATCAGCACACAGATTCTTCTACTTCTTCAGACTCTTTACGTACGCGGCAACGTTATCCACCGACGCTCCGGTCACCGCCGGCACTGGCTTCATCTTCCCTTTGCCCTGAGTTACCGCGGTCTTGATATCGGCGTCGCTAAACTCGGTCGCCGTGAAATCCTTGATGCCCATCGCTTTGGCCATACCGGCGGGCGGCGTGCCCGTCGGGCCATGGCACGTCTTGCAGGATTTGTCGTAAACATCCTTGCCCGCCTTCGCATCCGCCGCAAACACGGCCGTGGAACACAGAGCAGCCAGCGCTGCGGTGGTCAAAATCAATCGCATTATGAAAAATTCTCCTCATTTTAGTCTACCGCTTAAATGCGCCAGTTCCGATCCGCCGGTCAGAACGGATTGGCTTGACAGCTATTGCCAGCGGCCGTGCCTGCGGCGTAGAATAACCGCTATGCCTCCGGCAGCCCGTTTAGGCGACATGCACGTTTGTCCGATGGTAACCGGCATCGTTCCTCACGTGGGGGGTCCTGTGCTTCCTCCGTGCGAGCCGACCGTGCTGATTGGGTTCCAACCGGCGGCGCGGGTCACCGACATGGCGACGTGCGTGGGTCCGCCGGACGTGATCGCCATGGGATCGCCGACGGTGCTGATCGGCAATCTGATGGCTGCGCGCATCGGCGATCCGACGGTTCACGGCGGAGTGATCGTCATGGGATTCCCGACCGTCATCATCGGTCAAGTGGGGATGGGGAGGGTGGTTGGACCCCTCGCGCCGCAGGTCATGGCATTAAAGGCGGCGGCGAAGACCGGCGCTGCCTTCTGCGAGCATTGACACTAAAACTGTAGCCCCGGCGGGGCTATTTTCCGTAGTTCGGGCGATAGTGCAGGTGGCAGGTGGTGCAGGACTCGCTCAATTGTTCGTTTAGGTCGACGATCGCCTGCATATCTTTTTTCTGAGCCGCCTTAAACGCGGCTGTTCCAGCGTCGATCATGAGCTTCGTGTCTTTCGTCTATCGGTCCTGATCCCGGGCGCGGCTGCCCATCAACAGCAGGTTTCCGGATTCGGCCAGCGTGAGCGCAGTGCCGCGAATCACGTTCCAATCGCGATCGTTCTTGGGAGGATCGCGTTCGATGTAGAACAGCGCGTCGGACGCCGGATAAATGATATCGATCATCAGCTGGCTCACGTTTCCGACTGCCTGAAACGGAGAAGGCGCCTGGGCGACGCCGGCAAACCCAACGAGAAGCAGCAGCACGAATATTCGCATCGTTACACGTCTCTCAAGATCTGTTTCACGACATTACCATGCACATCGGTCAGCCGGAAATGGCGACCCTGGAATTTGTACGTCAGCTTGAGGTGGTCGACTCCGAGGCACCGGAGAATCGTGGCCTGTAGGTCGTGCACATGTACGGGATTTGAGACCACGTTATAGCCGTAGTCGTCCGTCTCGCCGAAGCTGAAGCCTCTCTTCATTCCGCCTCCGGCCATCCACATGGTGAAGCAGCGCGGATGATGATCGCGTCCGTAGTTCGTCTCGGTGAGATGGCCCTGGCAATAGACCGTGCGCCCGAATTCGCCGCCCCAGACCACCAGCGTGTCGTCGAGCAGGCCGCGCTGTTTAAGGTCCATCACCAGCGCCGCCGACGCCTGGTCGGTCCCTTTGCATTGCAGCGCGAGGTCGCGAGGCAGATCGTTATGCTGATCCCAGCCGCGATGGTAGAGCTGCACGAAACGTACGTCGCGCTCGAGCAGGCGGCGCGCGAGCAGACAGTTCGCGGCGTAGGTGCCTGGTTTGCCCGCATCGGGCCCGTAGAGATCGAAGGTGTGCTGCGGCTCGTTTGAAAGATCCAGCAGATCCGGCACGGAAGTCTGCATCCGGAACGCCATCTCATACTGCGAGATGCGCGTCTCGATCTCGGGATCGCCGAACTGATCGTGATGCATGCGGTCGAGCTGGCCGACAGCGTCCAGCATATCGCGGCGCGTCGTGGGATCGATGCCGTCCGGGTTGTGCAGATACAGTACCGGGTTGCTGCCCGCGCGAAAGCGCACGCCCTGATGATTGGAGGGCAGAAAACCGCTGCCCCAGAGGCGCGAAAACAGGGGTTGATCGGGATTCAGCGCCTGCGCCTGGGAAAGCATCACGACAAATGCCGGCAGATTCTGGTTCTCGCTGCCCAACCCATAGCTGACCCACGCGCCCATGCTGGGACGGCCCGGCTGCTGGCTGCCGCTCTGGATGAAGGTGATGGCAGGATCGTGATTAATCGCATCCGTGTTCACCGTCTTGACAATAGTGATGTCGTCCACGATTTTCGCCGTGTGGGGGATCAGTTCGCTGACCCAGGCACCGGACTGGCCGTGCTGCTGAAACTTAAAAATCGATCTCGCCACCGGAAAACTGCTCTGGCCGGACGTCATACCGGTGATGCGCTGCCCCATGCGAACGCTGCCCGGCAGTTCGCTGCCCGCGTATTTTTCCAGGCTCGGTTTGTAATCGAACAGGTCCATCTGCGAAGGCCCGCCGGATTGGTGCAGGAAGACCACGCGCTTGGCAGTCGGCGGAAAATTCGGAAATCCCGGCAGCCCGGCGGCGAACCCATCCTGGCCGAGCAGCGAGCCCAGCGCCGCGATGCCGATGCCTGTGCTGGTGCGCGAAAAGAAATGACGGCGCGTGATGTCCATGACTATTCCTTGGTGATCGTCTCGTCGAGGTTGAGGATCGTGCTCGCCACCACGGTCCACGCGGCCAGTTCGGTGGCTGACACATCGGCATGCTTGGACGCGCCGGTTGCGATCAGCGTACTGGCCTGGTCGGGATGCTTTTTGTAATAATCCAGGCGCCGTAGCGCCAGATCGAGCAGGATGCGAGTTTCGGCCGTCGTCGCCCGGCGAGCGGTAGCCTCGCGGAACAAAAACCTGACGCGGGCCTCGGCGCCCGTTTCGACCATGGCGCGCTGCGCGAGCACGCGCGACGCTTCCACATACGTCGGATCGTTCAGCAGCACCAGCGCCTGCAAAGGCGTATTGGTGATGAGCCGCCGCGAAGTGCATTTCTCGCGATCGGGCGCGTCGAACGTCGTCAGCGCGGCGGGCGGCACGGTGCGTTTCCAAAACGTGTACATGCTGCGCCGGTAAAGGTCCGCGCCTTCGCTTTCGTGATACTCCTGCGCCGTAAACGTCTCGCCGCGCGACAACTCCTCCCAAATCCCCGGTGGTTGATACGGAAAGACGCTCGGGCCGCCGATGGTTCGCGTCAACAGACGGCTGGCCGCGAGCGCATTATCGCGCACCATTTCCGCAGGCAGGCGAAAACGGGGACCGCGCGCGAGCAGCCGGTTTTCGGGATCTTTTTCGAGAAGCGTTGCGCTGACTTTGGACGATTGACGATACGTCGCCGAGGTCACGATCAGTTTTTGCAGAGCCTTCGCATCCCAATCTCTCTGAAACTCGGTAGCGAGCCAGTCAAGAACGTCGCGCTGAATCGGTGCGTCGCCCTGGGAGCCGAAATCCTCGGTGGTTTTCACCAGTCCGATTCCGAAATAAAGTTGCCAGTATCGATTCACCGCGACGCGCGCAGTAAGAGGATGCTGCGGGTTGAACAACCACTCGGCTAGGCTGAGACGATTCGCGGGCACATCCTTCGGCAGGGGAGGGAACAGGGACGGAACGGCGGGCGTGACTTTTTCGCCCTGATTGCGATAATCGCCGCGAGCGAGAATAAACGTGTCGCGAGGCTTGGCCATCTCGGCCATCACTTGCACGGTCACGATGTCTTTCTTGAGGCGCGCCGCGCGACTCTTGAGGTCGTTCAGTTCGGCGTAAACACGCCGCAGATCGGTCGGCGCATCGCGGGTGAGGTAGTAATCGAGCAGGCGCTGTTTCTGGTCCTTCGAACGCTTGTCTTCCGCTACTAAAAGGATGGCCCGAATCGGTTCATCGAGCGCCAGCACCTCGGCTTCCGCCGGATTCAGCGCGCGCGAGTAAATGCGGAGGTCGCCGATGTCGCCCTTCAGTGGTTTCCCGTTGTGTGGATCGCCGATTGCGAGAGGACCCTTCGCGTGAGCGGCGACTGGCGACACCGGGTCCATCCCAACAGGCTTGCCGTCCAGCCGCAGCTCCGGCTGCGCGCCACTGAAGTTGACCACCACGTGATGCCACTGGCCGCCGAAAATAATCGCGCGGCTGTGGAACCTGCGGCCTTGCCATTCCACGTAGAGGGGAGAGCCACGCTTAAAGTCCGGCTGCGGATGCGACTCCTCGACGCCGATCTCGAATCCCGACCCGCCTTCCAGCACCGTCATTTCCGGCATCGCGCCGCTGCGCATCCAGAACGCGACGGCCACTGGATCGGCGACAGGAAATTCGACGTGCGCTTCGCCGTTGAAGGCCGCCGCTTGTCCAGGGCGTCCGGTGATGAACGTCGCTTCGCCTTTGACAGGGCGCGCATCGCGATTCCCCGATGAGTCCTTCAGGTTGCCTTCGAACGCATAGCGCGCCAGCAGGCCATCGCGCGTCGGCTCCGGTAACGTGCCGAGGCGCGTCTTCGCCCACGCGCCTAGCAGCGCATCCGTTTCTTTTTCTGGAAGCGCAGCCTCGTGATCGGTGATCGCCTGTTGCAGCCATGCCGCTTCACTGGCCTGCTCGGCGGTCGGCATTTCCAGAATCGGGAGGGCGTTGCCTTTGTTGCCATCCAGGCCCTTTTCGGGGATGGTGTTGAAGAACGCGAAGAAGCGGTAATAATCTTTTTGCAGGATGGGGTCGTACTTGTGATCGTGGCAGCGGGCGCAGCCGAGCGTCAGGCCCATGAAGACGGTGGAGGTGGTGTCCACGCGGTCGGCAACGTACTCGGCCTGATACTCCTCCGGGATCGCTCCGCCTTCGTAGTTGACCATGTGGTTGCGGTTGAATCCGCTTGCCAGTTTCTGCTGCACGGTGGCGTTGGGGATCAGGTCACCGGCCAGTTGTTCTATGCCGAAGCGGTCGAAGGGCATGTTGCGATTGAACGCGTCGATCACCCAGTCGCGCCACTTCCACATGTCGCGCGCCGAATCGATGTGATAGCCGTGCGTATCCGCATAGCGCGCCAGATCGAGCCACTGCATTGCCATCCGTTCGCCGTATTGCGGCGAGGCGAGCAGACGGTCGACCTGTTTTTCATAGGCGTTGGCGCTTTTGTCCGCAAGAAATTCGTCCACTTCGGCGGTGCTCGGAGGCAGTCCGGTGAGATCGAAACTGAGCCGCCGCAGCAGCGTAGCGCGGTCTGCCTCCGGCGACGGCGTCAGTCCTTCTTTTTCGAGGCGCGCCAGAACGAACCGGTCGATCGCGTTGCGCGCCCATTTCTCGTTGCGTACCGCGGGCAGGGGCGCCTTCTGCGGCGGAGAAAACGCCCAGTGGCGTTCCCAGCGCGAGCCCTGCTCCACCCATTCGCGGATCACCGAGATCTGCGCTTCGGTAAGGTTCACGCCGGCGCTCGGAGGAGGCATGCGAGCGGCCGGATTCGCGGCTCCGATGCGCGCCACCAGGCGGCTGTTCGTCGCGACTTTGACGACGCCTTCCTCGGTGTCCAGACGCAGATTGGCCATGCGGCGCTTGTCGTCGGGTCCGTGGCAGGCGAAACAGTTGTCGGAAAGGATCGGCCGAACGTCGCGATCGAAATCGACGGGCTTGTCGGCGGCATAAGCCGCCACAATCAGGACCAGGATCGCCGTCTTCACCGTTACATCATAGCGCCGTGTTGGCACTACATCATGCGAGAACTCTTTCGACCACTTGCCCGCTCACGTCGGTCAACCGGAAATCCCGGCCCTGAAAACGGTACGTCAGCCGCCTGTGGTCGATCCCCAGGCAGTGCAGAATGGTCGCCTGCAAATCGTGCACGTGGACCGGATCTTTCACGATGTTGTAGCTGTAGTCGTCGGTCTCCCCGTAGGTGATGCCGGGCTTCATGCCTCCTCCGGCCAGCCACATGGTGAAGCAGCGGCCGTGGTGGTCGCGTCCGTAGTCGGTGGCAGTGAGATGTCCCTGGCAGTAGACGGTGCGCCCGAATTCGCCTCCCCAGATGACCAGCGTGTCGTCGAGCATGCCTCGTTGCGCAAGGTCGGTCACCAGCGCCGCCGATGCCTGGTCTACGTCCTTGCAGCGCTTCGGTAGATTCGCCGGCAACTCAGCGTGGTGGTCCCAGTCGCGATGGTAAAGCTGGATGAAGCGGACGCCGCGCTCCGCCAGACGACGCGCCAGCAGGCAGTTGGCGGCGAAGGTGCCGGGCTTCTTCGCGTCCTCGCCATAAAGCTCGAATGTATGGGCCGGTTCTTTCGAGAGGTCGGTCAGTTCAGGCACGGAACCCTGCATGCGGAACGCCATCTCGTACTGGGCGATGCGGGCGCCGATTTCGGGATCGCCGAATTCATCGAGCGAGCTTTTGTTGAGTTCGCCGAGAGCGTCCAAGAACGTTCTCCGGCGCTCCGTAGTGAAGCCGGGAGGGTTCGAAAGATAGAGCACGGGGTCCGCGCCCGAACGGAACTTGACGCCCTGAAAACGGCTGGGAAGAAACGCGCTGCCCCACAGCCGATCGTACAGCGGCTGGCCTCCACCCGAGTTCGAGATCATGACATAGAAGGCGGGTAGGTCTTCGGTCTCGGCGCCGATCCCGTAAGAAATCCATGCGCCGATGCTCGGTCGGCCGCCGAGGCGGAAGCCGGTCTGGAACATGGTGACGGCCGGATCGTGATTGATCTCCTCGGTATTGACAGTCTTGATGAACGTCAGGCGGTCGGCGATTTTCGCAGTGTTCGGCAGCAGGTCTCCCACCCACGCGCCGGATTGGCCTCGCTGGGCCATCGCGAATTTCGATGGCACCACCGGAAAAGTCGATTGCGACGCCGACATGCCGGTGAGCCGCTGGCCGTTGCGGATCGATTCGGGCAGGTCGTGCCCCTGGAAATCGAGCAGGCGTGGTTTGTGGTCGAACAGCTCGATTTGCGAAGGGCCGCCGGATTGGAACAGGTAGATGACGCGCTTCGCTCTGGGCGCGAAGTGCGGCAGACCAGGCAGGCCCTGTTGCTGGCGTTCGCCCTTCAGCAGAGAGGCCAATGCGAGGCCGGAGAAGAATCGCCGGGTCATTGTTTTGTGATGGCCTCGTCCATGTTGAGCATCAGGCTGGCGACACTGGTCCAGGCGGCCAACTCGGTTGGGTCCGCGGCTCGGACAGGCGATTCGCCTTGTTGAAGAAACTGTTTAGCGGCGGCCGGGTCGTTGTGGAAGTCCTCGGCCATGCGAGCTTCCGTCGCGAGCAGGATCCGTTTTTGCCTGTCCGACGGCGCGCGCACGAGGAGCAGTTTGTAGCCGTAATCGATGCGCGATTCTTGCGTCGCGCCGCCTTCAGCGAGGATACGTTCGGCGAACTTGCGCGAGGCTTCCAGGAAAGTCACGTCGTTCATCAGGTCGAGCGCCTGGAGCGGCGAGTTCGTCCGGCTTTCGAACACCGCGCACTGCTCCCGGTTGGGCGAATCGAAATTCATCATGTAGGGCGGCGGCGAAGTTCGCTTCCACCACGTGTAAAGACTGCGGCGATAGAGGCCTTCCCCTTTCGATTGCTCGTAGCCTTTCCCTCCCGCGAGTTCCTGCCACAGCCCCGCCGGTTGATACGGTTTCACGGACGGCCCTCCTGTTTTTTCGACGAGAAGCCCGGAGACGGCCAGCGCCTGATCGCGTATGGCTTCGGGACCGAGACGCAAGCGCGGTCCGCGTGCGATGAGGCGATTATCAGGATCCTTCGCCAGCAGTTCCGGCGTCACGGCCGACGATTGCCGGTAGGCCGCGCTCATCACGATCAGCTGCTGTATGCCTTTCACGTCCCATCCGCTTTCCATAAATTCGACAGCCAGCCAGTCGAGCAGTTCGGGGTTGGTGGGAAATTCGCCTTGCGCGCCAAAGTCGTCGACGGTTTTCACGATTCCCGTTCCGAAGTACGATTGCCAGAAGCGGTTCACGGCGACCCGCGCCGTAAGCGGATTCGCGCGGTCCGTCAGCCAGCGCGCCAGATCGAGGCGATTGCGTGGTGGGCTCGCAGTTGACAGAATTTCAGGAACTCCAGCCGTGACTTTTTCGCCGGGCGCGTCGTACGCTCCGCGCTTCAGTAAAAAAGTGTCGCGGCCGGCTCCATCGGCCATAGTCATGACCGTCGGGATGGTGTCGTAAAACGTGTCGCGCTCCGTTTGCGCCTGGGAGAATTCGGCAAATGCCTTCTTGGTTTCTTCCGGCGCGGCGATCTCAAGGTAAGCGAGGTTGAGCTTGGCCTGCTGCGCTTTCGTGCGCCGGGGCAGCGCGGCCAGCTTGCCGATCGGTTCCTTGACTGAGACCGCGGCGACTTCATCAGTCGTCAGCGCCCGGTTGTAGATGCGAGCATCGGAAATTTCGCCATCGAAGCCGAGCCCTCCGCCTTCGCCGACCCGGATGTTGGTGTCCTTCTTGTGAAACGGTTCATTGTTCTGGTCGAAGAGGATTTTTAGTTCCCGCGCTTCGCCGTCGATATAGATGCGAACGCCCGAAGCCATGCGCTTGCCGTCGTAGGTCGCAACAACGTGCTGCCATTGGTTGAGCTTCACGGGCTCGACGGTCTCCACTCGCAGACTGAGGTCGGTAAATCGATGCGTCAGGTGCAGGCGGACCTTGCCGTTCATCAAATAAAGGCCGTGGCCCTGGCTCTCCATGTAGTCGTCGAGACGGGTGAGGATGGCTCCGTCGGGCGACGCGGGTTTGATCCATGCGGAGTACGTGAACGGCTGGAGATAGCCAAATTCGGCCGCGTCCCCGTTGTAGCTGCCTTTGTTCTGCTGCTCGAAAACGAGGCCCTGTTTGACCGTCCAATCCGTCTTCGGCTTCCATTTGCGCGGCGCGTCCCCGATCTTTGGGAGGTTCTGGCGCAGTGTTTCAACACGCGCGTCGAGTTCGGCAAGATGCTTCCGCTGATCGGGTAGAGGCGCTTTGACGAAAGGCGCTTCCGGCCCGTAGTTCCAGACAAACCCTCGCTCATTGGGGATCTGATTGAAAAATGCAAACAGGCGATAAAAGTCTTTCTGCGAAATCGGGTCGTACTTGTGATCGTGGCAGCGCGCGCAGCCGACGGTGAGGCCCATCCATACGGTGGCCGTAGTCTGGGCGCGGTCGGCCACGTATTCGACGCGATACTCTTCCGGGATGATGCCGCCTTCGCCCGTGGTGCGGTGGTTGCGGTTGAAGCCCGATGCGATGTTCTGGTCGAGCGTCGCGTCAGCGAGCAGATCGCCGGCCAGTTGCTCGATCGTGAAGCGGTCGTACGGAATGTTGCGATTGAACGCGTCGATGACCCAGTCGCGCCAGCGCCACATCTCGCGGTCGCCATCGGTCTGGTAGCCGTTGCTGTCGCCATAACGCGAGGCTTCCATCCAGCGATAGGCCATCCGCTCTCCATAGCGAGGCGAGGCGAGCAGGCGGTCGACCACGGTTTCGTATGCCTTGGGAGACGTGTCGGCGAGGAAGGCGTCGACTTCCCCGGGGGTAGGCGGCAAGCCCGTAAGGTCGAGCGAGACGCGGCGGATCAGGATGCGTTTGTCGGCCTCGGGCGAAGGGCGAAGCGTTTCGCGTTCCAGCCGGGCGAGGATGAAACGATCGACGGCGTTGTTCGGCCACGAGGTGTCTTTTGTGGCGGGCGGGGCAGGGCGCTGCGGAGGAATAAAAGACCAGAAGGGCTGCCACGGCGCGCCTTGCGCGATCCACTTCCGGATCAGGCCGACTTCGCCCGCGTTGAGCCGAGCCTTGCCGGAGTTGGGAGGCGGCATGCGCTCGCCGTCGTCTGCGGACGCGATGCGGCGCAGGATTTCGGATTCGAGGCCTCGGGCCGCGTTCGGAAGGTCGAGGCGAAGGTTGGCCTGTCGATTCGCGGCGTCGGGCCCGTGGCAGGTGAAGCAGTGGTCGGAGAGAAGCGGGCGAATGTTCTGGTTAAAGTTGATGGACTGAGCGAAGGCGGAAGCGGCGATGACGGCGACCAGGGTGCAAATTCGCCAAGGGTGGAGCATGGGACGTTTAATAGGTTAACAGGTAGGCCGGCGAGACAGAAATAATGTTGTGGGGCAGCGCCATGCGCTGAGGTAAAGGCTCAGGGTTTCTTCTTCGCGCCGGTCGCCTTGTCTTCCTCACCCGGCGGAGGAGCGCTCAGATTCGCGCCGCCGGCCGGCTTCCAGCCGTCGAACGACGGGCCGTTCTGGAAGAACTTGGCATCCTTGCTCAGCGGATGGCCGGTGGCGTAAACAGCGTTCGCCTGGCCGAAGATCTTTCCGGCGCGCAGGGTGTCGTCGTGAATCTTGGTGATCATCTCCTGGTACCGTGGGTCCGTCTGCGCGTATCCCGAGAACTGGCTCAGATCGTTGTTCCCGACGAGAATCACATCCACGCCGGGCACCGATGCGATGTCAAAGCAATTCGCAACGCCGGTCGGAGTCTCGATCATGATCACGACCAGCATATTGTCGTCGATCGTATGGTG
>Ga0209415_10019499_pt1 | contig 10615 bp, 11 predicted proteins | sample PeaSoiSIISIP2007_FD_187696 | JGI IMG/M metagenome (GOLD analysis project Ga0209415, IMG submission 187696) | Peat soil microbial communities from Weissenstadt, Germany - SII-SIP-2007 (SPAdes) (version 2) | ecosystem: Environmental > Terrestrial > Soil > Wetlands > Peat | place: Germany... | reverse complement strand
TCGACACAAGCAGCTTCAAACCAAACCCATCGCCGCGTAGGCTTCAATCCGGTGTCCCAGAAACCGCGGGCGGTACAAGCCCGACCATCGCCCCGTGGGATGCACGGGAAGGTATCGACACCTGCGGACACCATGCCGACGACCTCTGGCATGGTTCTTGCGCGGCATTTTAGGGATCGCTCCCAAACTGGGAGCAACTGGGAACAAAAGTGCTCCCAAATTAGCCCTTGATCTGATTACCTGATTTGGAACTAGGAGCGTACTAGGACATGCGCGTGCGCGATAAAGGAATACTCCCCGACGATCTCTCTCTTTTTTTCCTACCCATACTTATACCCCCACCCCTCATGTCCTAGTTGCTCCCAGTTTGTCTCGCCGACGGGGCGCGTTAACTCTCGGACTAAGGGTTGGGCCAGGTTGCGAAATCGTGACCTTGGTATAATACTGCCGAGAATACCGACGGCTCCCAGATGGTGCTCAGTTGCATTTAGGTGATAGGGAAGTAAAAGCAGTCCGATCCCAGCTATTAGGAGCAAGATTCCCGGGACATGAGCACCGATCCCGAGCAACCCAAAGCCAATAATGAAACAAAGAGCGGCGCCCAAAAATATAATTGCTGGCCGCACGTCCGCGCGCTCATGTGCTGCTGTGCTCGCAACCTCTACCGCCTGGGTTGCTGGTTTAGGTGTGCTTGGACTCCAGCTAATTTGCCGCATTACCTCACTGCGGTCTTCACGCTCGGGTTGGCGATTTTTGCTTATTACGCTTGGACGGAAGCCGTCCATGGCACCCAGGCCCTGCAAGGCCAATTGAAGGTCTTGCGCGAAGAGCAACGCCCGTGGGTCAGCTTCGGAGTTAACGTAACGCCCCTAAGCGTGGGCGGCTGCTGCGACGAGGATGAGGACGACGAAAAGCACGAGGACTGCTGACCTCCCCGTGTTTGTGTGTTTTCCGAGCTAGGCTAGGCTGGGCTAGGCGATCCGAGCCTCGACGCGGCTCACGCTTGCCGCCATGCTCGGGCGATGGCGATCCTCTCGATCCAATCCGCCGTCGCCTATGGCAGCGTCGGCAACGCGGCGGCGGTGTTTCCGCTCCAGCGTTTGGGCTTCGAGGTCTGGCGCGTCGATACCGTGCTGTTCTCCAATCACACGGGCTACGACGCCTGGCGCGGCACGGTGTTGGATCCCAAGCTGGTCGGAGAGATCCTCCGCGGCATCGAGGAGCGCGGCGCGCTGCCCGGCTGCGAGGCCGTGCTCTCCGGCTATCTCGGCAGCGTCGAGCTCGGCTCCGTGGTGCTGGACGGCGTGAGGCGGGTCAAGCAAGCCAACCCGCGCGCGCTCTATTGCTGCGATCCGGTTCTCGGCGACGCCGACCGCGGATTTTTCGTGCGGCCAGCGCTCGCGGACTTCTTCCGCGCGGAGGCGGTGGCGCTCGCGGACATCTTGACGCCCAACCGTTTCGAGCTCGAAACGTTGACGGGCTTGCGCGTCGACACGCTCGCGGCCGCGCGCGCGGCGTGCGACGCGCTGTTGGCACGAGGTCCCCGCGCGGTTCTGGTCACCAGCCTCGACGGCGCGGAAATCGCGACGGAGACAACGGCGCTGCTGGCGGCGACGCGCGAGGGCGGATGGCTCGTCCGCACGCCGCGCTTGCCGATCGTCGCCAACGGCGCCGGCGACCTCACGGCCGCGCTATTCCTGGCGCACTTCCTCGAGACCGGAACAGCGGGCGCGGCGCTTGGCGAGACAGCGGCCGGCGTCCACGCGGTGATCGCCGAGACGGTGCGCCGGGGCGCCGCGGAGCTCGCGATCGTGGCGGCGCAAGACGCGTTGTTGGCGCCGCCGCAGCGGTTTCCGGTCGAGCGCGTGTTCTGAAAAAGCGACGGGGGGGGGACACACTCGGCGTCCCGCCCCGTTTGACACCCGCGGAAGGCTCAGGCCTGCGAGGGCGCGTCCGGTCCTTGAGAGCGCCGGCGGCGATCGGCGAGGAACTCGTCGAACTCCGCCTTGTCCTTGGCGAAGCGGAGCCGGGTGAGGAACTCCTTGAACTCCTTCTGCTCCTCCTCGAGCCGGCGCAGGGTCTCCGTCCGGTACTCGTCGAAGGCGCGGTTGCCGCTCGAGCCCTGGCGGCGATGGCCGAACCACTGCGAGCACCAATCGGCCCCGCGGCTGGTGCCGCTCGGCTGCCACCGGCCCGCGTACTCATGCTTCCAGCAACCCATGCGTCCACTCCATATGAGAAAGGCCAGGACCGCGAGGCCCACTGGCCAGTAGAAGATGAAGCCCAGGACCGTCAGCACGATCCAGGCGGGCTTCCCGAGGTCGTCCAGTCTTGCCGCGATACCACCCATGGGATCTCCCCACGCTCGTGAATGTTAATTACATTTACATAGCTAAGGCCTGGCCCGCTCATTGTCAAGGCCGACCCCAGGGCCCCCCTGCGTCAGTCGGTCGCTCGCCGAGACCGAGCCCCTGCAGATAGGTGAGCACCGCGGCCTCCAGCAGCTCCTCCGGCGACATCGGGAGCTTGCGGCGGGCGGCGTCGCCGCGGCCGAAGAGCGAGGCGACGCCGTGGGAGAGCGCCCAGATGTGGAGCGCCATCATGAGGGCGGGCGGGCGGCGGTCTTTGGGGAGCCGCGCGCAGACGGCCTCGGAGGCCGTGCGCAAGACGGCGAAGGCGCGCTCGCCCGCCAGCTGCAGCTCGGGATGCGCATCCAGCGGGATCCCCGCCTCGAACATCGCGGCGTAATAGGCGGGCTCGGCGCGCGCGAAGGCGAGGTAGGACTTGCCGAGGTTCTCGAAGGCCGCGAGCGGATTGGGCGCGCCGTCGTTCCAGGCCTTGGTCAGCGCCGCATCGAAGCGCTCGAAGCCGCGGATGGCCACGTCGACCATGAGCTCGTCGCGGTCGCGGAAATGCCGGTAGGGGGCGGCCTGGCTGACACCCGCGGAGCGCGCGGCCTCGGCGAAGGTAAAGCCCAGCGGGCCCTTGGCCGCGATCAGGTCCAGCGCCGCTTTGATCAGCGCCTCCTTGAGATTGCCGTGGTGATAGCCCCGGCGCCCATGCCCGCGATCCGACCAAGCCATGTAATAGGCTTTTACATGAGTCGGCGGAAAAACACACTCCTTAGCGCGGAGGGCGCGGAGCATCCTCTTCCCATTCGTCATGCCGGCGCTTGTCGCGGGAATCCCCGTGTTCTTCCTCGAGGAAAAACACGTGGATGGCGGAACAAGTCCGGCCATGACGACGAGGGGGATTGGGCGAGATAGAGAGAGCGGCTCTTTTACAGCAGCGCCTGCACTGCGGAGCGCACGCGGTCGAAGACGCTGTCCCACTCGCGGGGCTTGGGCTGACGGAAGAGGCGGAGCGTCGGGTACCAAGGCGTGTCGTCGCGGCCGCGGAGCCAGCGCCAGTCCGGCGTATAGGGAACCAGCACGAAGGCGGGGATGCCGAGGGCGCCCGCGAGGTGCACCACCGCGGTGTCGACGGCGACGATCAGGTCGAGCTGCGGCAGCAGCGCCGCGGTCTCCGCGAAATCCGTGAGCTTGGAGCCGATATCGGTCACCAGCGCCTGCGCGCCAAGCGTCTGGATGTCGGCGGTGCGCAGGCCTTTCTGCAGGCTGTAGAGCGCCACACCCGGGAGATCCGCGAGGCAGAGGAATTTCTCGAGCGCGGTCGAGCGGTTCTTGTCGTTGTTGTGGCTGGGCTTGCCGGCCCAGACGATGCCGATCGCCAGCTTGGTGCCGGCGGGACGATGTACCGTCGGCGCAGCGACGCCCTGGGGCGCCTGCAGGTAGGGAATCTCTGCGGGGACGTTGTCGAAATTCGTGCGGAAGAAGCGCGGCAGGTTGAGGAGCGGCACGTAGTAGTCGCAGGCCGGCGTCTGCCGGCCGCTCGGGATCACCTCGGCGACGCCGGGAATGCCCGTCATCAACCGCGCCAGCTCCGCCTGGCACTCGAACACCAGGCGCCCGACCCGCGGCGCCACCATGGGCAGGTATCGGCAGAAATGGATGCTGTCGCCGAGGCCTTGCTCGTGATGCACCAGCAGCGAGATCGTGCGATTCTCCTGGCCCTCCCAGAGCGGGAACGGGAAGCGCCGGGGCGGGTTGTGCTTGAGTCGCCACCGGATCTCGTATTCCGGCCAGCCGCGGTCGAAATCGCCCATCACCAAGCGGGTGAGCGAGCGATCCCAGAGCACGTCGACATTGCCGTCCTTGGACGCCAGCGATTTGTCGAAGCACTCCACGGCGCCGGGATAATCGCCCATGCTGTGCAGCAAGAGGCCGAGATTGTGCAGCGTTTCCGGCCGGGTCGGCTCGAGCTCGAGCGAGCGGCGGAACGCCGCCGCCGCTTCCTCGAAGCGCAACATCTGCCAGAGCACGTTGCCGAGGTTGGAGTAAACGGCGGAGTTGGCCTCGCGAATGCTGAGCGCGCGGCGGAAGCAGGCCGCGGCCGCCGGCAGCTTCTCCTGCGCGCGCAGGATCACGCCGACGTTGTTGTAGGCGTCGGCGAATGGCGGGTAGAGCTCCAGGGCGCGCATGTAGAGCTTCATCGCGCCGTCGTTGTCGCCGGCCTGATGCCGCTGGGCGGCGGCGAGGAAGGCCTGTTTCGCGTTCTCGGGTACGGTCGGATCCGGCGGCTGGATCGCCGGCGCGGGAGCAGCGGCCGGCGGAGCCTCAGCCGGCGCTGCGGCGTTGTTTGACATCGTCTCCGCCCGACCGGTCCTCGAGATAGTCGCGCATTAGGATCTCCGCGATCTGCACGGCGTTGAGCGCGGCGCCCTTGCGCAGATTGTCGGCGACGACCCAGAGGCCGAGCCCGTGCTTCACCGTGGGATCCCGACGGATGCGGCTCACGAAGACGGAGTCCTCGCCCGCCGATTCTTGCGGCGTCACGTAGCCCGCATCGACGCGATGATCGACCACGCTGATCCCCGGTGCCTTCTTGAGCGCGGCGCGCGCCTGCTCCACCGAGATCGGGTTCTCGAATTCCACATTGACCGCCTCGGCGTGGCCGATGAAGACCGGCACGCGCACGCAGGTCGCGTGGACCGCGATGTCGGGATCGAGGATCTTGCGGGTCTCCACGACCATCTTCCATTCCTCCTTGGTCGAGCCGTCCTCCATGAAGACGTCGATGTGAGGAATGCAGTTGAAGGCGATTTGCTTGGTGAAGATCTCCTTGGTGATGGGGTCGTTCACGTAGACCGAGCGCGTCTGGCTGAAGAGCTCGTCCATCGCCTCGCGCCCGGCGCCGGAGACGGATTGATAGGTTGCCACCACCACGCGCTTGATGCGCGCGAGGTCGTGCAGGGGCTTCAGCGCCACCACCATCTGAATGGTGGAGCAGTTGGGATTGGCGATGATGCCGCGCTTCTCGTAGTGCGCGATGGCGCCCGGATTGACCTCGGGCACGACCAGCGGCACGTCCGGCTCCATGCGGAACTGCGAGGTGTTGTCGATCACGACGGCGCCCGTCTTGGCGGCGCGCGGCGCATGCACCGCCGAGACCTTGGCGCCCGGCGAGAACAGCGCGATGTCGATGCCCCTGAAATCGTAGCGGTCGAGGTCCTCGACCTTGAGGACGTCGTCCTCGCCGTAGGAGACCTCGCCGCCCGCCGATCGCTCCGAGGCGACCGCGGTCACGTCTTCCGCTGGGAATCCATGCTCGGCCAGGATGCTCAGCATCTCGCGGCCGACATTGCCGGTGGCGCCAACCACCGCTACTTTAAAGCCCATAAGACAGTCTCCGGGGAAAGGCGTGCCTTGCCTTGATCCGGCTTCACTTACGCCGCGGCGCCGCGAATGACAAGGGTGCCGTCGAGCGCTCCGCCGCGGAACCTGCGCCCGTCGGCGAGGCAAAAACGGGAGGCGATGCCATGGCCGAGGTCACGGAGGCGCGTAGCGGGTTCGCGCATTTCTGGCCCTATTACCTGCGCGCCCATATGGACCCGCGCACACGCGCCTTTCATTACGTGGGCACGATCGCCGGCGTCGTCCTGGTCCTGATCGGCCTCCTGGCGGGACCCTGGTGGCTCATGGTGCTGGGCGTGCTTGCGGGCTACGGCATCGCCGTCCCCTCGCACCTCATGTTCGAGGGCAACAGGCCCGCGACCCTGGTCAATCCCCATTGGTCCCTGGTCGGCGACTTCTACATGCTGGGCCTGTTCCTGACGGGACGGCTGCACGCCGAGCTCGGCCGGGTGGCCGTGCTCCGCGATCTCGCGGGTCACGGCATCCGCCCGATCTGACCCTCGTTCAGGCGAGCTTCTCGAGCTCCCGCAGGATGGCATCGCCCATGCCCGTGGTGGAGACGCGTGTGGCGCCGGGCTGCATGATATCGCCGGTGCGGGCACCGCTTTCGAGCGCCTGCCGCACCGCGCGCTCCACCAGCTCGGCCTCGTCCTTCATGTCGAAGGAATAGCGCAGCATCATCGCGAAGGAGAGCAGGGACGCCAGCGGATTGGCCGCGTCCTTGCCGGCGATGTCGGGCGCGCTGCCGTGGACGGGCTCGTAGAGCGCCTTGCGCCGGCCGCTGCTGTCGGCGGCGCCCAGCGAGGCCGAGGGCAGCATGCCCAGCGAGCCCGTGAGCATCGCCGCGCAGTCCGACAGGATGTCGCCGAAGAGATTGTCGGTGACGATGACGTCGAACTGCTTCGGGTTGCGCACGAGCTGCATGGCGCAGTTGTCGGCGTACATGTGCGCGAGCTCGACGTCCTTGTACTCGGCCGCATGCAGCTTCGTGACCTCGTCGCGCCAGAGCACGCCGGTGTGCATGACGTTGGCCTTCTCGACCGACGTCACCTTGTTGCGCCGCTTGCGCGCGAGCTCGAAGGCGACGCGCGCCACGCGGATGATCTCCGGCGTCGTATAGACCTGCGTATCGACGCCCCGGCGCGTGCCGTCGGGCAACGTGGTGATGCCGCGCGGCTCGCCGAAGTAAACGCCGCCCGTGAGCTCGCGCACGATCACGATGTCGAGGCCCTTGACGATCTCGGGCTTGAGCGTGGAGGCGCCGATCAGCGGATCGAACACCATCGCGGGCCGCAAGTTCGCGAACAGGTCCATCTCCTTGCGCAGCCGCAGAAGGCCGCGCTCGGGCTTCGACTGGAACGGCAGCGCGTCCCATTTCGGTCCGCCCACGGCGCCGAACAGCACGGCGTCGCTCTGCTGCGCCAAGCGCAAGGTCTCGTCGGTGAGCGGCACGCCGTGCGCGTCGAGGGCGGCGCCGCCCACGAGCCCCTCGGTCACGTCGAAGGTGGCGATGCGGCGGCGGTCGAACCACTCGATGACGCGGCCTACCTGGCGCATCACCTCGGGACCGATGCCGTCGCCGGGCAGGGACAGCACTTTCTTATTGGCGGGCATCGTCAATGTCCTTGGAATTCAGAGGTCGCGCGCGCTCAGGAATAGAGCCACGGTTGGCTCAGGCGCTGGCGCTGCTCGTAGCTGTCGATCGCGGGCGCCTTCTGCATGGTGAGGCCGACGTCGTCGAGGCCGTTCAGGAGGCAGTGCTTGCGGAAGGCGTCGATCTCGAAATGAATCTTCTCGCCGTCCGGGCGCTCGATGGTCTGCTGCGCGAGGTCGACGGTGAGCCGCGCGTTGGCGCCCTTCTTGGCGTCGTCCATCAGCTGATCGACGATCTGCTGCGGCAGCTTGATCGGCAGGATGCCGTTCTTGAAGCAGTTGTTGTAGAAAATGTCGGCGAAGCTCGAGGCGATGACGCAGCGGATGCCGAAATCGAGCAGCGCCCAGGGCGCGTGCTCCCGCGAGGAGCCGCAGCCGAAGTTCTCGCCGGCGACCAGGATCTTGGCGCTGCGATAGGCCGGCTGATTCAGCACGAAGTCCGGCTTCTCCGAGCCGTCAGCATTGTAGCGCAGCTCGTCGAACAGCACCTTGCCAAGACCGGTGCGTGCGATGGTCTTCAGGTGCTGCTTCGGGATCACCTTGTCGGTGTCGCAGTTGATGATCGGCAGCGGCGCCGCGATCCCGGTGAGCGTGGTGAATTTTTCCATCGATACGGCTCCTCAGCCCAGCTTGCGCACGTCGGTGAAATGTCCGGCGATCGCCGCCGCCGCCGCCATGGCGGGGCTCACGAGGTGAGTGCGGCCGCCGCGGCCCTGGCGGCCCTCGAAATTCCGGTTCGAGGTCGAGGCGCAGCGCTCGCCGGGCTCGAGCTTGTCGGGGTTCATGGCGAGGCACATGGAGCAGCCGGGCTCGCGCCACTCGAAACCCGCATCGAGGAAGACGCGATCGAGGCCCTCCTCCTCCGCCTGATGCTTCACCAGGCCGGATCCGGGCACCACCATGGCATTGACGCCCGCCGCGACCTTGCGGCCCTTGGCGACGGCGGCGGCCGCGCGCAGGTCCTCGATCCGGCCGTTGGTGCAGGAGCCGATGAAGACGCGCTGCACCGGCAGCTCCGCGAGCCTGGTGCCGGGCTTCAAGCCCATGTACTCGAGCGAGCGGGTCATCGCCGCGCGCTTGGCTTCGTCCGCGACATCGGCGGGGTTCGGCACCACGCCGGTGATCGGCAGCACGTCCTCGGGGCTGGTCCCCCAGGTGACGTGCGGCACGATCGATGCCGCGTCGATCTCGACGGTGCGGTCGTAGTGCGCGCCGGGATCGCTCGGCAACGTGCGCCAAGACTTGATCGCCTGCTCCCAAGCCGCGCCCTTGGGCGCGTGCGGCCGGCCCTTCAGGTACTCGAAGGTGGTCTCGTCGGGCGCCACCAGCCCCGCGCGCGCACCGCCCTCGATCGTCATGTTGCAGACGGTCATGCGGCCCTCCATGGAGAGGCCGCGGATGGTGCTGCCGGCATACTCGATCACATGGCCGGTACCGCCGGCGGTGCCGATCTTGCCGATGATCGCGAGGATCAGGTCCTTGGGCGTGACGCCGCCCGGCAGCTTGCCCTCGACCCGCACCAGCATGTTCTTGGCGGGCTTCTGGATCAGCGTCTGGGTCGCCAGCACGTGCTCGACCTCGGACGTGCCGATCCCGAAGGCGAGGCAGCCGAAGGCGCCATGGGTCGCGGTGTGGCTGTCGCCGCAGACCACGGTCATGCCCGGCTGGGTCATGCCCTGCTCGGGCCCGATGATGTGCACGATGCCTTGGCGGATGTCGGACATGCCGTAATAGGGGATGCCGAATTCCTTGACATTGCGCTCGAGCGTCTCGACCTGGAGCCGCGATTCCGGCTCCTCGATGCCGCGCGACCGGTCGGTGGTGGGGACGTTGTGGTCGGCGACCGCGATGGTGGCATCGGGACGCCGCACCCCGCGCTTGGCCACGCGCAAGCCCTCGAAGGCCTGCGGGCTCGTCACCTCATGGACGAGGTGACGGTCGATGTAGATGAGACAGGTGCCGTCGGGCTGCCGGTCGACGAGGTGGGCATCCCAGATCTTGTCAAAGAGCGTGCGCGGTTTGGTCATGGACGTGATCTCTGAAATTGATGCTGCGCGGACGGGGTTCGCCCTTCGACGCGCTCCCTACGGTCGCTTGCTCAGGATGAGGGTGTGCCTTGTTTGAACCGCACAATCGCCCTCATCCTGAGCAAGCGCCCTGTTGGGGCGCGCGTCGAAGGACGCGCCTAGGCCGGCGTGTCGGGGGCCGTATCGGCGGCGCCGGTCACGGGCACCTCCGCCTCGGCAGCCTGGCCGCGCTCGGCGATGCGCGCCGCCTTGCCGGTTCGGCCGCGGAGGTAATAGAGCTTGGCGCGGCGCACGGCGCCGTGCCGCATCACCTCGATCGCGCTGATGCGCGGCGAATAGAGCGGGAAGATGCGCTCTACGCCCTCGCCATAGGAGATCTTGCGCAGCGTGAAGCTGGAGTTGAGGCCGGCGTTCTTGCGCCCGATGCACACGCCCTCGAAGGCCTGAATGCGCTCGCGCTCGCCTTCCACCACCTTGAGGCTCACTTTGACCGTATCGCCGGGCGAGAATTCCGGGATCGTCCGGCCGGCCAGCAGCTTCTCGATCTGCTGCGCTTCGAGTGTCTTGAGCACGGTCATGGCATCACCTCTTTCATCCGTTCTTCTGCCGAGGCTCGGCGCTTTGCAAGGCGAGCCGGCGTTCCCACAAATCCGGGCGACGCTCCCGCGTCACCCTCTCCCGCTGCTCCTGCCGCCATTGGCGGATCCGATCGTGGTGACCGGAGAGCAGCACCTCCGGCACCGCGCGGCCTTCCCAAACCTGCGGCCGCGTGTAGTGCGGATATTCGAGGAGGCCGTCCTCGAAACTCTCCTCCGCCAGCGTCGCCTGGTCCCCGACCACCCCCGGCAGCAGCCGCACGCAGGCGTCGATGAGCGCGATCGCCGCCGGCTCGCCGCCCGAGAGCACGAAATCGCCGAGGCTCAACTCCTCGACGCCGCGCGCCTCGATCACCCGCTCGTCCACTCCCTCGTAGCGGCCGCAGAGCAGGCTCACGCCCGGACCCGCCGCCAGCGCCTTGATCCGCGCCTGGTCCATCAGACGGCCGCGAGGCGAGAGATAAACCACCGGGCCCGGCCCGGCCGCTTCCGCGATCGCGCGATCGAGCACGTCGGGCCGCATCACCATGCCGGGACCGCCGCCGAACGGCGCATCGTCGACGGTGCGGTGTTTATCGCGCGCAAA
>Ga0209415_10019496_pt1 | contig 10616 bp, 10 predicted proteins | sample PeaSoiSIISIP2007_FD_187696 | JGI IMG/M metagenome (GOLD analysis project Ga0209415, IMG submission 187696) | Peat soil microbial communities from Weissenstadt, Germany - SII-SIP-2007 (SPAdes) (version 2) | ecosystem: Environmental > Terrestrial > Soil > Wetlands > Peat | place: Germany... | reverse complement strand
CCCGATCACTCGAACCCCGATCACTCGAACCCCGATCACTCGAACAAGGCGTCGACGAAGTCGTCGGCATCGAAGGGCAGCAGGTCGTCAGGGCCCTCGCCCAGGCCGACGAGCTTGACCGGGAGCCCGAGCTCGCGCTGGATGGCGATGACGATCCCGCCCTTGGCCGACCCGTCGAGCTTCGTGAGCACCACACCCGTGACACCGACCGCCTCCAGGAACTGCCGGGCCTGCGTCAGCCCGTTCTGGCCGGTGGTGGCGTCGAGGACGAGGAGCACCTCCGTGACCCGGCCGGGCGGGCGGTCCGCCACGCGGCGGATCTTCTTCAGCTCCTCCACCAGGTTGACCTTGGTGTGGAGCCGGCCGGCGGTGTCGGCCAGCACGAGGTCGTAGCCGCGGGCCGCGGCGCGCTGCACGGCGTCGAACACCACCGCGCTCGGGTCTCCGCCCTCGGCCCCGCGCACGATGTCGACACCGGTGCGCTCCGCCCACTGCTCGAGCTGCTCACCGGCGGCCGCCCGGAACGTGTCGCCCGCCGCCAGCAGTACCGAGTGGCCCTCGAGGGCCTGGCGGCGGGCCAGCTTTCCGATGGTGGTGGTCTTGCCCACACCGTTCACGCCCACGAACAGCCACACGGTGGGGCCGTCGTGATCGACGGCCAAGGCCGTGCTCCCGGCGGTGTCGAGCGAGGCGCGCAGATCCTGGCGCAGCGCGGCGACGACGGCGTCGGGCCCGCGCAGCTCCCCCGCCGCCACCCGGGACCGCAGGTCCTCGAGCAACGACGTGGTGGTGGCCACCCCGACGTCGGCCCTGAGCAGCGCCTCCTCGAGATCGTCCCACGTCTCGTGGTCGACAGAGCCCCGGCCCCGCAGGGACCGCACGTAGCCGGAGATGAGACCGCGGGTCTTGCCGAGGCGCTCGCGCAGCTCGGGGGCGGGCGCCGGTGCCACGCCGGCCGGCGTGACCTCGGCCGGGGCCAGAGCGGGGGGCGCCGCCGTCGGGGCCGGAGCCTCGGGCGCGGTGCCCACCCCGGGCGGGGCGGTGGGAGCACGGGGTGCGGCCGCCGGAGCGGCTTGCGCCGTCGGCGGGGCGACCGTGGCGCCTGGCGCCGGCGGTGGCGCCAGGGTGGCGGGCGGCGGCGGGATCGCCCCACGCCCACGGCGCGGGACGAAGACCACCAGGGTGACGATCAGGGTCGCCACCACGACGGCGAGGACGATCCAGAGGACGATCATGGCGTGGGGAGCCTAATGGTGGCGCCCCGACGCCCCCGACGGCGTCGCACCACCCCCACGACGAAGACGTCGCCCTCCCGACGGCCGGTGACGCCACCGGGGGATGCGGCGCGCCGAGGAACTCAGGCCGGGGACGACGCGGGCTGGGTGTCGGTCGTGTCGCGACGCACCTTCTGGCTGACGACCTTGGAGGACCCTCCCGGGGTCATGGTCACGCCGTAGAGGGCGTCCGCCGACTCCATGGTCCGCTTCTGGTGGCTCACCACGATCAGCTGGGCTTCGGCCCTGAACTCGTGGAGCAGGTCGAGGAACCGGTGCAGGTTGACGTCGTCGAGGGCCGCCTCGACCTCGTCGAGGAGGTAGAAGGGCGACGGTCGGCTGCGGAACACGGCGAACAGGAACGCCAGGGCCACGAGCGACCGCTCCCCTCCCGACAGCAGCGAGAGCTTGCGCACGTTCTTGCCCGCCGGTCGGGCCTCGACCTCCACTCCGGTGTCGAGCAGGTCGGTGGGGTCGGTCAGGGTCAGACGACCCGTGCCCCCGGGGAAGAGGGCGGACACGAGCACCTGGAAGTGGTCGTTCACGTCCGCGAAGGCCTGCGAGAACACCCGCATGATCTCGTCGTCCACCGCCCGGATCACCTGGTGCAGCTCGCGCCGGGCGCGCCGCACGTCCTCGACCTGCTCCTCGAGGAAGCGGTGCCGCTCCTCCAGCGTGCCGAGCTCCTCCAGGGCGAGCGGGTTCACCGGCCCCATGGCCGCCAGCTCCTTGTCGACGGCGGCGGCTCGGCGGGCGGGGTCCTCCCCCTCGGGGACGTCGGGGCAGGGCGCTCCCAAGGCCTCTTCGGGCTCGCACCCGAGCTCCCGCCGCAACGCCTCGGCCGCGGCCTCGCGCCGGACGCCGGACTCGGCCAGCTCGAGCTCGAGTCGCTGGAGGTCGTGGCGAAGCTGGACCAGGCGCCCGTCCGCCTCCGAGCGCTGCCGGCGCAGCGCCTCCAGGCGAGAGCCGCCCGCCCGGACGTCGTCGAGCTGACGGCTGCGCCGCTCGCGCAGGTGGTCGAGCAGCGTCACGAGACGGGCCACCTGCGCCTCGACCACGGTGGCGAGCCGCTCGGTGGCGAGCGCCGCCGCCTCGAGCCGCCGCCGGCGATCGCCGGCGCGCTGGCGCTCCTCCACGTGGCCGGCCAGCCGGCGCTCGGTGTCGTGGAGACGGGACGTGAGCACGGCCCGCCGCTCGGCCAGGCCCGCCACCTTGACCTCGAGCTCCCGCCGCAGCACGGCCACCTGGGACCGGCGGTCCTCGAGCTGCCGCCGCGACTCGTCGGCCACCGCCAGCCGCCCCGCCGCCGACGCCGCCGCCTCCTCCAGACCGGGCAGGCGCTGCCGGAGGGCATCGAGCCGGGCCGCGTCCCGTTGGAGCCGTTCAGCCAGGGCCTGGCGGTTCCGGCCGGCCTCCAGCCACTCCTCGTGGGCGGTCCGCAATGCCGACCGCAGACGGTCGCGAGCTGCCACCAGGCCGGCGTGCCGGTCCTCCGCCCGCTCGGCCTGGCGGGCGGCATCGGCCTCCTCGGCCGCGGCCCGCACGGCGCCGCGCCGGGCCTCGTCCACGGCGGCGGCGGCGGCCTCGGCTGCCGTCACGGCGGCCTCGGCTTCGGCCCCGGCCTGACGGGCCAAGGCGGCCAGCCCGGGTCCGGTCGCCCGCACCAGCCAGCCGGCCGGCGAGAAGCGGTCGCCCTCGGTGCTCACCACCACCAGATCAGGCCGGCCCAGGGCCACGTCCAGGGCGGCCGCCCAGCTGCCCCGCACGACCACCACCCGACCGACCAACCGGTCCAGCAATGCCCGAACGGCCGGGACCCGGGCGTGCACGTGGCGACGCAGGAGGTCCGACCCCGCCGGCGCGTCCGCCGCCGGGTGGTCGAACGACGACCAGTCCGCCGCAACGTCCTCCAGGGCCTCGGCGACGAGCACGGTGCCGGGTGCGTCCCGTCGGTGCAGGGCGGTGAGCACGGCGCGCGCCGTCTCCGTGCCGTCGACGACCAGAGCCCCCAGCCCGGCGGCGGCGGCCGCCTCGAAGGCGGAGGTCCACCCCTCGTCCACGTCCACCAGATCCCGGAGCGTGCCGAGCACGCCGGCCATGTCACCGACGACGTCGGCCCCGGGCCCACCATGCTCCTCGGCCGCCCGCCGAGCCAGCGCCTCGGCGCGCGCCTCGAGCCGGTGCCGTCGCCCCTCGGCCTGTCGCTGCGTCTCCTCGGCGCCCCGCAGAGCCTCCTCGGCCAGGGCGTGCCCGGTCCGGGCCTCCTCGACGCGTCGCCTGTCGTCGGGCCGGGTGTCGTCCAGGACCTGGAGCTGGTGCCCCACCTCGGCCGCCTCGGCCTCGAGAGCCTGGCGCCGCTCACCGGTGACACGGACGCGCTCCTCGGCGCCGGCCAGGCCGGCGCCGTCGTGCTCGAGGGAGCGCTGCAGCGGTTCGAGCTGGCCGCGCGCCATGGCGTAGGCCTCCTCGGCGGTCCGCAGACCGGCCAGATCCAAGAACGACGCCTCGTGCTCGGCCAGGTGGCGGGCCAGGGCGTGTTCGGCGGCACGGACGTCCTCGGCCTGGGGCACCAGGGCGTCGTCGTCGTGCCCGGTCACCTCGAGCTCGGTGGCGAGCCGGGCCGCGTCGGCCTCGAGCGTCGACACCACGTCGCTGTCGGCCGACGCCTCCAGGGCGTGGGTGATCGACCGCCGCCGCTCGGCCAGCACGCCGCTCAGGCCCCGGCCCCGTTCGACCAGGCCCTGGACGCGCGTGAGCGCCACCACGAGATCCTCTTCGCGCCGGGTGGCCAGCTCGGCCGCGGTGGCCTCGGCCGCGGCGTCGAGCTCGGCGATGGTCGAGACCAGGTCGGCCTCGGTGGCGTGGAGCGCGGCGCTCTCGGTCGCGGCCACCAGCCGCCGGTCGTCGAGCATGGCCAGCTCCCGGCCCACCAGGTGCAGGCGCAGGGCCCGGAGCTCCCCGACCAGCGAGGCGTGCGACCGCGCCGCCGCCGCCTGACGCTCGAGCGGCCGGATCTGGCGCCGCACCTCACGGAGCAGGTCGCCGAGGCGGTCGAGGTTCTCCTCGGTCGCCGCCAGCCGGCGCTCGGCCCGCTCACGGCGCCGGCGGTGCTTCAGGACCCCGGCCGCCTCCTCGATCACCGCCCGACGGTCCTCGGGACGCGAGTCGAGGATGGCGCCCAGCTGTCCCTGGCTCACGATGACGTGCTGCTGGCGCCCGACACCGGAGTCCGACAGCAGCTCCTGGATGTCGAGCAGTCGACAGGGCTGGCCGTTGATGGCGTACTCGCTGTCCCCCGAGCGGAACAGCGTCCGGGTGATGGTGATCTCGGCCAGCCCGCCGGGCAGACGGCCGGCGCGGTTGTCGATGGTGAGCGACACCTCGGCGCGCCCGAGCGCCGGTCGGTCGGCCGAGCCGGCGAAGATGACGTCCTCCATCTTCGACGACCGCACGGTCCGAGGACCCTGGGCGCCGAGCACCCACGCCACGGCGTCGACGACGTTGGACTTGCCGCTGCCGTTCGGTCCCACCACCACCGTGACACCGGGCTCGAGGACCAGCGTGCACGGGTCGGCGAACGACTTGAATCCCTTGAGGGTGAGGGCCTTCAGGAACACCGGGGTCACCCTACCCGTCGGTCCCGACGGAGCGGGGATACCCGCAGCAGGGGCGGAGGAATCGGATCGGAGCGGATCTGCCGGATCAGATGAGATCGGAACGGATCAGATCTGGCAGTGCTCGCACAGGAAGGCCGAACGGCCGTTCACCTTGACGCGCACCACGGAGTTGCGACAGCGCCGGCACGACTTGCCCTGGCGGTCGTACACCTGGTGCTGGCCCTGGTAGTCGCCGGTCTCGCCGTAGAGATCCTTGTACTGCTCGTCGGCCAACGACGAGCCGCGATGTTTGACGGCCTCGGTCAGCGTCTCCACCATGGCGCGGTACAGGCGACGGATCTCCTGTGCGCTGAGCGAGTCCGACATGCGGTCGTAGCGCAGGCCGGCGGCGAACAGGATCTCGTCGGAATAGATGTTGCCGATGCCGGCGACGAAGCGCTGGTCCATGAGCAGGGTCTTCAGGCCGGTGGGCCGTTCCGCCAGCAGCTGGCCGAAGCGGGCCCAGCTCATGACGTCCTCGAGCGGGTCGAAGCCCAGGTGCGCCAGCTCGGGGACCTGGGCGGTGAGCTCGTCGGCGGTGGTGACGAACATCTCGCCGAACGTCCGGGGATCGACGAAGCGCAGCTGGCCCCCCTGGGTGAACGTCACCACCACGTGCGTGTGGCGCTCCATGGGCTCCTTCGGGCCCTTGGCCCGCAGGAGCTGGCCGCTCATGCCCAGGTGGACGACGAGCACGTCGTCGCCGTCGAGGCCGATGAGCAGGTACTTGCCCGCCCGGCGGATGGAGGAAACACGCCGGGCCTCGAGCCGCTCACGGAACTCGGTACCACTCTTGTGGCGGCGGACGGAGCGCTTGCCCTTCACCTCCACCGACTTGATGCGCCGGCCCACGATCTCCTTGTCGAGGTCCCGCCGGATGGTCTCGACCTCGGGCAGCTCAGGCACTCTCGCCCACCTCCCGCTCGAGCTCTCCCCAGGCCACCCGGGCCGCGCCCTGCTCGGCGTCCTTCTTGGACCGCCCCTCGCCCACCCCCAGGTACCGGCCCCCCACGAACAGCCGGGCACGGTAGCGCCGGGCGTGGTCGGGCCCGGTGCCCTCCACCTCGTAGCGCGGCAGCTGGCCCATCTTCTGCAGCACCAGCTCCTGCAGCCGGGTCTTGAAGTCCTCGGCCCCGGGGCCGGCGGCGGCTTCGCGGATGCGCGCACCGAGGAGACGCAGCACGAAGCCGGCCGCCTCGTCCCACCCGCCGTCGAGGTAGACGGCACCGATGACGGCCTCCACGGAGTTGGCGAGGATCGACGCCTTGTGCCGGCCCCCCGAGGCGTCTTCGCCCCGGCCCAGCAGCAGCTCGTCACCGAGGCCGAGCTCCACCGCCACCTCGGCCAGGACCGTGGTGTTCACGACGGCCGCCCGCACCTTGGCCAGTGCTCCCTCCGGGAGCTCCGGGAAGGTCCGGAAGCAGTGCTCGGCCACCACCAACCCGAGGACGGCGTCGCCCAGGAACTCGAGGCGCTCGTTCGACGGGGACCCACCCGCCTCGGCGCACCACGAGCGGTGCGACAGCGCCTGGGTCAGCAGGCCCCGGTGGCGGAACTCCCAGCCCAGTCGGTGCTCCAGGGAACCCGCCCCCGCCGCACCGGCACCGTCCGGAGGTGCAGACGGCGCGGCGTCGATCCCTGTCGGTGTCGAGCCGTCGGGCTCGAGACCGGCGGGGCCGCCCGGAGCGCCCCGTGCCGCGCCCCTGACATCCCCCTGACGCACAGGGTCGGCCGTCGTCTCAGCCCGTTCCCAACTTGACGACCACGTAGTCGACGGCGTCGCGGACGGTGCGCAGATCCTCGAGGTCCTCGTCCTCGATGCGAAAGCCCACCGTGCGCTCCCCCAGCTCCTCCTCGAGCGCCTCGACGAGCTCGATCAGGGCGAGGGAGTCGGCGTCGAGGTCCTCGGCGAAGGAAGCGGACTCCTTGATCGACCCGGGGTCGATCTCCAAGATGTCCGCCAGCTGATCGCGGATCAGCTCGAACACCTCGCGGCGCCCGAGCGGACCCTTCTCCACGTGTGTCTCTGCAGGCACGTCGTCTCCCGGGGTTCGAATGTCGCCCCGACATCGTACCTGGTCGGCGAGGGAAGTCCGATGAAAGTCCTGCTCAGAGGCGGTCCCGGGCGAGGTCCGGGCAGCCCGTCTAGGCCGGGGCCACCACCCTGGCCAGGCGGTCGACCAGCCCGGCGCAGGCCACGTCGTGGGCCACCTGCACGGCCGAGACGATGGCCCGGGCCGACGAGGAGCCGTGGCTGATGACGCACACGCCGTCGACGCCGAGCAACATCGCCCCCCCCACGCCGTCGGGGTCGAACTCGGCCGCCAGCGGCGCCAGCCGGGGCAACAGCACTTCGGCCGCCCGCTTGGTCTCCTCGTCGGCGGCGAACACCTCGAGCAGCGCGTCCATGAAGAACCGCAGCGACCCCTCGAGCGTCTTGAGCGCGACGTTGCCCGTGAAGCCGTCGGTGACGATGACGTCCGCCGGCGCGTGCAGGAGGTCACGCCCCTCGACGTTCCCCACGAACCGGATGCCGTCGAGCTGGGCCAGCTTGGCGTGCGTCTCCTTGACCAGCGGCGAACCCTTCGACTTCTCCTCGCCGATCGACAGCAGGGCGACGCCGGGGTCCTCCACGCCGTAACGAGCCCCGGCGTAGGCCGCGCCCATGAGGGCGAACTGCACCAGCATCGTCGCGCTGCACTCCGCGTTGGCGCCGGCGTCGAGGAGGACGGCGGGGTGCGATCCGAGCTGCGGGATGGGCGTGGCGATGGCCGGCCGCACCACGCCCTTCAGACGGCCCATGCGCAACAGGGCGCTGGCCATGGCGGCGCCGGTGTTGCCTGCGCTCACCATGGCCAGGGCACGCCCGTCGCGCACCGCCTCGGCGGCGCGCACGAGCGACGAGTCCTTCTTCCTGCGCACCGCCGGACCGGGGTCGTCGTCCATGGCCACGACCTCGGAGGCGGGCAGCACCTCCAGTCCCCCGGTGTCGCCGAGCTGGTCGGGCGACCCGACGAGCACCACGTCGATGCCCAGCTCCTGCGCCGCCAGCCGGGCCCCGGCCACGATCTCGGCGGGGGCGTTGTCGCCCCCCATGGCGTCCACCGCCACCGGCAGGCCCCCGGCGGCCGACGCCTCGGGCCGCCGCGGCGCCACCATCAGTCGATCTCGACGGCCTGCCGGCCCTTGTACCAGCCACAGGTGGGGCACACCAGGTGGGGCACCTTGGCGTGGTGGCACTGCGGGCACATGCTGCGCGCCGGTGGGCGCAGGACCCAGTTCGAGGCCCGCCTGCTACGGCTCTTGGCCTTGGAGGTCTTCTTCTTGGGGACGGCCATCGACGCTCACCTCAGGGTCCGGAGCCGTTCACGATAGCCGGTGCCGCTCAACACCGGTCCAGCCGAGGCCATCCGACCGTCGCGGCCGCCGGGCGGTGGCGCTGGTGGCCGCGGCGGGCTAGCGGTCGCCCCCGGCCGGGCCGGCGCCGAGGTCGGGCACCCGCAGGACATCGAGCGCCCCCCACCGGGGATCGAGCGGGCCCTCGCAGGTGCACGTCTCCTCGTTGCGGTTGGCCCCGCACTGCGGGCACAGGCCGAGACAGTCCGGCCGGCACAACGGCGCCACCGGCAGCTCGAGGAGCACGGCGTCACGCACCATCGGCTCGAGGTCGACGTCGTCGTCGTGCAGCGGGTAGGTCTCCTCCCCGTCGCCGCCCTGGGTGTAGAGCTCGCGCACCCGCAGCTCGAGCACGCCCGAGGCCGGCGCCAGGCAGCGACGGCACTCCCCCGCCCACGGGGCCCGGACCGTGCCGACCACCGACACACCCCCGAGGATGGACTCGACCACCACGTCGGCGAGGACGCAGGCGTCGGTCGGGACCGCGCTCCCCGTGCAGTCGAGCCCGTCGATGGGCCCCTGGCGCTGCTCGCGCCGTCGCGACCCCACGGTCCGCCGCAACGTACCGACGTGCACCACGAAGGGATGGCGCAGCGCCACCGGTCAACTCCCGTCCTGGTCGAAGAACCCTTCGGCCTCGGCGGCGCCGTCGGCCCCGGGACGCCCGTCGGCGGTGTCGGACAGGGGCGGCGGCAGGGCCTGGAGCTTCTCGCGCCCGGCCTGCACGGTCTTCAAGGTGCGCTCCAGCACGATCTCGAACGAGGCCAGCCGCTGGTCGCAGTAATCCTCGGCCTCGTGCCGCAGGCGGCGGGCCTCCTCGCGGGCGTCGTCGAGGATGCGCTGCGCCACCTGATTGGCCTGGCGCACGATCTCGGTGCGCTGCACCATGCGCTCGGCCTGGGCCCGGACGTCGTCGAGCAGGAGGTCGGCCTCACGCTGGCGGGCGGCCAGGAACTCGTCACGCTCCCGCAGGAGCCAGCGGGCCTCGCGCAGCTCGTCGGGCAACCGCTCGAGCACACCCTGGAGCAGGTCGAGCAGCTCCTGGCGGTCCACCAGCACCGATGCCGACAGCGGCATGGTCCGGGCCGTCGAGACGGTGTCGACGGCCCGGCGCAGCATGCCCTCGGCGTCGTCGCCGTGCGCCTCGTCGGCGTCCTCCACGGACGCGTCGAGAAACGGGTCGTCGCTCACGATCCGAATTTCTTCTCGAGACGCAACGCCACGGCGGCGGGCACGAAGGCGGAGACGTCCCCGCCGTAGCGGGCGACCTCCCGCAGCAGGCGCGACGCCACGAACGACGTGGTGGAGCTGGTCGGGATGAACAAGGTGTCGATGCCCGAGAGCTGGCGGTTCATCTGCGCCATCTGCAATTCGTTCTCGAAGTCCGACACGGCCCGCAGCCCCCTGATGATGGCGGTGGCCCCGATGTCGCGCGCCACGTTGACCACCAGGGTCGACACCGACACGATCCGGACGTTGTCGAGATGGCCCAGGGCGGCCGACAGCATCTCCTCCCGCTCGGACAGGCTGAACAGCGGCTCCGCTTTCTGCGGGTTGCGCAGGGTCGCCACCACCACCTCGTCGAAGAGGTGCCCGGCGCGCTCGACCACCTCGAGGTGGCCGTTGTGGAACGGGTCGAACGATCCGGGGAAGAGGACGAGGGTCACCGAGTGCCTTTCTGGTGGGGTCCGAGGGGTCGGACCACGGTGACGAGCGTACCGCCGTAGCGCTTCGTCTTGAGGCTCTCCCAGGTCCCGGGGACCTCGGGTGGGTCCCTCGTCTCGAGGACGGCCAGGGGGCTGTCGAGCCGTCCGAGGAGGGCCGCCCACGAGGCGAAGGCGTAGGGCGGGTCGCACAGCGCAAGGTCGAAGCGCTGCGGCCGTTCGAGGAATCGCAGCACGTCGAGGCGGACGACCTGCGCCCGGTCGGCCATCCCCAGGGCGTCGAGGTTGTCCCGCACCACCCGCAGCGCCTCCGGGCTGTCGTCCACGAAGACCGCCGAGGCCGCCCCCCGCGACAACGCCTCGATGCCCATGGCCCCGCTCCCGGCGAACAGGTCGACGACCGACCAGCCCTCCATGTCGACCAGGCTGCCGAGGATGTCGAAGACGGCTTCGCGCACCCGGTCGGAGGTGGGACGGGTGACCGCGTCGGGCACGGCCCGCAGGTGCCGGCCCCGGTGGCTGCCGGCGATCACGCGCACGGCGGCAGCGTAGCGGCGGCGTCGGGACCGGACCCCGGGACCCCATCGGTGCCGGCCCCGGGACCTCGCCCGGGCGCCCGCCGCTGT
>Ga0209415_10019495_pt1 | contig 10616 bp, 9 predicted proteins | sample PeaSoiSIISIP2007_FD_187696 | JGI IMG/M metagenome (GOLD analysis project Ga0209415, IMG submission 187696) | Peat soil microbial communities from Weissenstadt, Germany - SII-SIP-2007 (SPAdes) (version 2) | ecosystem: Environmental > Terrestrial > Soil > Wetlands > Peat | place: Germany... | reverse complement strand
CGCGCCCCTTGTCGAGGCGGGGGCCGACTTCCTCGCGGTGATCGGGGCGATCTGGTCCTACCCTCAAGGACCGCGAGCCGCAGTCCGGGACTTCAATGCGCTATTCGCCCGCTCCGGGCGAGCCTATAATCCGGCAGCACGTTAAACAGGTCGAATGCAACAGCGCGGCGCGACTTCCGAGCAGCAGCCGACGATTATCGTCATCGACGACGATGCGTCGATGCGCCGGGCGCTCGACAATCTCCTGAAATCCGTTGGGTTCGCGGTCGAGCTGTTCGCCTCCCCGCAGGAATTCCTGCAGAGCGAGCGTCCGGACCGGCCCGGCTGCATCGTTCTCGATGTCCGCTTCCCCGGACGCAGCGGCCTCGACATGCAGCACGACCTTGCGAACTCGGACACCCAGTTGCCGATCATCTTCATCACCGGGTATGGCGATGTTCCGATGTCGGTCCGCGCGATGAAGGCGGGCGCGGTCGAGTTTCTGACCAAGCCGTTCCGCGATCAGGACCTGCTTGACGCGGTCGGAGCGGCGTTGGAGGCGGACCACACCCGCCGCGCCGGCGAGATGCGGTTGGCCGAGCTGCGCGCCCGGTCCGATACGCTGACCGCCCGCGAGCGCCAGGTGATGTCGCTCGTCGTCGCCGGCCGGCTCAACAAGCAGATCGCCGGTGAGCTAGGCGTCAGCGAAATGACCGTGAAGATGCATCGCCGGCAGGTCATGCGAAAGATGCAAGCGGCCGGGGTTGCGCAGCTCGTGCGGCTCGCCGACCAGCTCGGCATCGCTGCGCCGCAAAAATCCTGACGCGGCGAGAATATCGCGCGCTGGATTTTCACACCTCGATTTGCGAGCAGCGGCCTCCCATATAAGCGGCACAGCAGAATAGTGTTGCGCCGAACCGCGGCGCGCGCTCGTTGACTGGTGTCGGCTTGTTCTCGCCCGCCTCCAAGGAGAATCGTTGTGAAATTCCGGCCCCTACACGACCGGGTGGTGGTCCGCCGCGTCAGTGAACTCGAGAAATCCGCCGGGGGGATCCTGATCCCCGATACCGCACGCGAAAAGCCGACCGAAGGCGAAGTCGTCGCCGTCGGACCCGGTGTCCGCGGTGACGACGGCAAGATCAATGCGCTCGACGTCAAGGCGGGCGACCGGGTGTTGTTCGGCAAATGGTCTGGCAGCGAGGTCAAGCTCGATGGCGAAGACCTGATCATCATGAAAGAATCCGACATCATGGGCATCATTGCCTAATCAAGGGGAACGATAATCATGGCAGCAAAAGACATCCGCCTGAGTAGCGACGCGCGGGAGCGCATGCTGCGCGGCGTCGACACTTTGGCCAATGCGGTCCGCGTGACGCTCGGGCCGAAGGGCCGCAATGTCGTCCTCGACAAATCCTACGGGGCACCGCGGATCACCAAGGACGGGGTGACGGTCGCCAAGGAAATCGAGCTGTCCGACAAGTTCGAGAATATGGGCGCCCAGATGGTCAAGGAGGTCGCCAGCAAAACCAGCACGGAGGCCGGCGACGGCACCACTACCGCGACGATCCTCGCCCATGCGCTGGTCAAGGAGGGCGTGCGCGCGGTCGCGGCCGGGATGAACCCGATGGATCTGCGGCGCGGCATCGACCTCGCGGTCGAGGCAGTCGTCGCAGACATCGCCAAGCGGGCGAAAAAGGTCTCGACCAACGACGAGATCGCCCAGGTCGGAACGATCTCGGCCAATGGCGACAAGGAAATTGGCCGCATGCTGGCCGAGGCGATGAAGAAGGTCGGCAACGAGGGCGTCATCACCGTCGAGGAAGCCAAGTCGCTCGAAACCGAGCTCGACATCGTCGAGGGCATGCAGTTCGACCGCGGTTATCTGAGCCCCTATTTCGTCACCAATCCGGAAAAGATGCTGGCCGAGCTGGATGACCCGTACATCCTCTTGCACGAGAGCAAGCTCTCCAGCCTGCAGACGCTGCTGCCGATCCTCGAAGCGGTGGTGCAGAGCTCGCGCCCGCTGTTGATCGTCGCCGAAGACATCGAGGGCGAGGCGCTCGCCACGCTGGTCGTCAATAAGCTGCGCGGCGGCCTCAAGGTGGCTGCGGTCAAGGCGCCCGGCTTTGGCGATCGGCGCAAGGCGATGCTCGAGGACCTTGCCATCGTGACCGGCGGCCAGGTTATCTCGGAAGATCTCGGCATCAAGCTCGAAAATGTCACCCTCGACATGCTCGGGCGCGCGAAGCGCGTGCGCATCGAAAAGGAGAACACGACGGTGATCGACGGCGCCGGCGGCAAGGACTCGATCCTCGCCCGCGTCGCCCAGATCAAGGCGCAAATCGAGGAGACGACCTCCGATTACGACAAGGAGAAGCTGCAGGAGCGGCTGGCCAAGCTCGCCGGCGGCGTCGCGGTAATTCGCGTTGGCGGCGGCAGCGAGGTCGAGGTCAAGGAGCGCAAGGACCGCGTCGATGACGCGATGCATGCGACCAAGGCCGCGGTCGAGGAAGGCATCGTCGCCGGCGGCGGGGTCGCGCTGCTCTATTCGAGCAAGGTGCTCGATGGTCTCACTCCGGCCAACAACGACCAGAAGTTCGGCATCCAGATCGTCCGGAAGGCGCTCCAGTCGCCGGCCCGGCAGATTGCCGAAAACGCCGGCACCGACGGCTCGATCGTCGTCGGCAAGCTGACCGAAAAGGGCGATCCCAATTACGGCTACGACGCGCAGTCGGGCGACTACAAGGACATGGTCGGCGCCGGCATCGTCGATCCGGCCAAGGTCGTTCGGGTCGCGCTGCAGGACGCCGCATCGGTCGCTGGGCTGTTGATTACGACCGAGGCGATGGTGACCGACCGTCCGGAGCCGAAACCGGCCATGATGCCGCATGACGACCACGGCATGGGTGGCATGGGAGGCTTCTAAGCAAGGCACCCTTCGACCTGCTTCCACCCATGCCGTACGGCATGGGTGGGGGCCTGCCGGCGATCACGGCAATGCGATACCCAGGGCTGCCCGCGGCGAGCATCCGGGGTCTAAATAACGAAAGGACAGGCCGCGATGCAGGTTTTTGTTCGCGACAACGACATCAACTCGGCGCTCCGCGTGCTGAAGAAGAAGATGCAGCGCGAGGGCACGTTTCGCGAGATGAAGCGGCGGCGTTCTTATGAAAAGCCGTCGGAGCGCCGTGCCCGCGAACAGGCCGAGGCGGTGCGCCGTCACCGCAAGATGCTGCGCAAGCGCCTGGAGCGCGAAGGCTATTAGGCGTTACTCGGGCGGGAGTTCGGTCTCGTCGTGCGGCTCCGGCGAGATCTCCGGCTGTCGCAGCGCGGCGCGTTCCTGTCGCGACCTAAGCTTTTCTTGCCGCTTAGCTTTCTTAGCGCGATCGCGCTCGGTCCGACCAAAACGGTAATTGGGTTTTCCTCGCATCCGCTGTCCCCGATCCTTCCTGGCTCATAATGATGGCCGCCTCGCCCCTCCGAGGGATCAGCACAGGCGTGACAAGCCGATCGTTCAAGGCATCTTCCGACACGCTGCAACGATCGCCGCGCCAATCTAGCAGGTGATAAATTCCGATGGAGCAGCCGCTAACCATGCCCTCCCTGCCGGCGGAATACTATCGTCATCACGCGGCGCGCGTTCGCGAACTGGCGAAGCAGGCGATCGTCGCTGGAATCGGTGAGCATCTCAATGACGTGGCTCTGCAATACGAGCGCCTGGCGGAGCGGGTCGAGAACACGCGCTACCGGGGTTGATCCCGGGTGACGGTCGGAGCAAGTGCGGCGACGTAGACTGCCCGGCGCTCCTCGATTGCGATCCGGCCCCGGTCTGGGGTATTCACCCTCGCCCGCACCAGGAGGAATCGAGGCATGCCACAGGCTGGGCCGCTTTCCGGCATCACGATCATCGATCTGTCCCGCATCCTCGCCGGACCTTATTGCACGCTGCTCTTGGCCGAGCTCGGCGCCCGGGTGATCAAGGTCGAGGCGCCAAAATCCGGCGACGACGCCCGGGAATACGGCCCGTTCAAGGGCGGCAAATCCACGTATTTCGCCTCGGTCAACCGCGGCAAGGAGTCGATCGTCCTCGACCTCAAGGCGCCCGCCGGCCGCGAGATCTTCGAGCGCCTCTTGGACAAGGGCGACGCCATCGTTGAGAACTTTCGGCCGGGTACGATGGAAAAGCTCGGCTATGGCTGGGACACGCTGCATCCGCGCTATCCGCGCCTGATCTATGCCGCCGCCTCCGGCTTCGGGCACACCGGCCCCTATTCGCACTACCCCTCCTACGACATGGTCGTGCAGGGCTTGGGCGGGATCATGAGCATTACCGGGGCGCCCGGCATGCCATTGGTGCGGGTCGGCACCTCAGTCGGCGACCTCGCCGGCGGCCTCTACACCGCGATCGCGCTCAACGCCGCCTTCCTGCATCGCGAGCGGACGGGCGAAGCGACCAAGGTCGATGTCGCCCTCTTCGACTGCCAGCTGGCGCTGCTCGAAAACGCGATCATGCGCTACACGACGACCGGCGAGATCCCCGGCCCGATGGGGGCGCGCCATCCCTCGATCACGCCGTTCGAGGCTTTTGCGACCAGTGACGGCAACCTTATCATCGCGGCCGGCAATGACGGGCTCTTCCTCAAGCTGACGCAGGCCTTGGGGCGCCCGGATCTGGCGGAGAACCCGCTGTTCAAGACCAACGCGTTGCGCAACCAGCATCAGGAGGCGCTGAAGGCCGAGATCGAGGGCGTGTTGCGCCAGGGGACGACCGAGCATTGGATCGCGCTTTTGGAGAAATCGGGGATCCCGTGCGGGCCGGTCAACAACGTCGCGCAGGCGCTCGCCCATCCGCAGACCGCGGCGCGCAACATGCTGGTCGCCGTCGACGACCCGGTGACGGGGCCATTGCAGCTCGCCGGCAATCCGATGAAGTTCTCCGCCTTCGCCGATCCGCCGACCCGCGACGCCGCCCCCGACCTCGACGCCGATCGCGACAAAATCCTGCGCGAATTGGGATTGTCATAAGCATTGCTTGACGCGGGGCCAGGAGCCCCCACTTTCCCGCGGCGCTGGCGCGGGCGCCTCTCTCCCCCGCAAGCGGGGGAGGGTTGGGCAGGGTCGGGTAGCCCCCTCCCCTGCTTGCGGGGGAGGGTTGGGGTGGGGGCTCGGTTGCGATGATCCGCGGCATTCTCGGCGGCATCCTCCTGCTCCTCCTCCTCTTCGGCGGCGGGTTTTATTTTTATCTCCGCACGTCGCTGCCGCAGGTCGAGGGCCGGATCGCGGTCAGCGGGCTCACGGCCAAGGTGACGATTGCTCGCGACGGCGACGGCGTTCCGCTAATAACGGCAGCCAATGATGAGGACGCGGCTTTCGGGCTCGGCTATGCCCACGCCCAGGATCGGCTGTTCCAGATGGAGCTGATGCGGCGCAACGGCGCGGGTCGGCTGGCCGAGATTTTCGGCGCCCAGGCGCTCGACACCGACCGACAGATGCGGGTCCTCGGGCTCTATCGCCTCGCCGAGGCGGAGGTGAAGCTGTTGTCGCCGCCGGTGCGGCGGGGGCTTGAGGCCTACGCGGCGGGCGTCAACGCCTTTCTCGCCTCGCGCAGCGGCGCTTTGCCGCCCGAATTCCTGCTGCTGCGCTTCGCACCGGAACCATGGCGAGTGGCCGACAGCCTCGTCTGGGGCAAGCTGATGGATCTGCTGCTTGCCGGGAATTATCGCGGCGAGTTGCTGCGCGCCCGCCTCGCCCGCACGCTCTCGGCCGACGAGCTTGCGTTCCTCTATCCCGAATACCCCGATGACGCGCCGACCACCCTGGCGGGGTTGGCGGCGATCTATCGCCTGCTCCGGCTCGACCGCCTCTACACAACATTGCCGGCGGCGGTCGGACCGATCTACGCCTCGAACAACTGGGTGGTCGACGGCGCGCACAGCATGAGCGGCAAGCCGCTCCTCGCCACCGACCCGCATCTCCCCTTCGGCGCGCCGGGGTTCTGGTATTTGGCACGGCTGAAGACCCCGGGGCGCGAGATCGCCGGCGGCACGGTTCCCGGGACGCCGTTTGTCGTGATCGGTCACAACGACCGGATCGCCTGGGGCTTCACGACAACCGGCAGCGACGTCGAGGACCTGTTCATCGAGAAGATCGATCCCGTCGACCCCGGCCGCTATCTGACGCCAGGCGGGAGCGCTGCCTTCGAGACCCGGGAGGAGACGATCGCGGTGCATGGCGCGGCACCGGTCTCTCTCAAAATCCGCGCGACCCGCCATGGCCCGTTGCTGTCCGACGCGCTGCCCCCGGGCACTGTGGACGAGGGTTATGTCCTGTCGCTCGCCGCGCCGTTTCTCAGCGACGGCGACGGCACCGCCGAAGCGCTGTGGGGCATCGACCGCGCCACCGATTGGGCCGGGTTTAGCGCGGCGCTGCAATCCTTTGTCGCGCCGCAGCAGAACATCGTCTACGGCGATGATGCCGGCGGAATCGGGTTTATCGCGCCCGGGCGCATTCCGATCCGCAAGAGCGGCAGTGGCTGGCTCCCGGTGCCGGGCTGGACCGGAGAGTATGACTGGACCGGGTTCATCCCGTTTGCCGAGCTGCCCCAGGCGAGCAATCCCGCCTCCGGGCATTTCGTCAGCGCCAACAACAAGATCGTGCCCAGCTCCTACCCCTATTTCCTGTCGCGCGATTGGGACCTGCCGAACCGCGCCGAGCGCATCGGCGAGTTGCTGGCCGCGACGCCCCAGCAATCTCCAGCAGCAAGCGCCGCCATCCAGGCCGATACGCTGTCGATCGCGGCGCGCCGGCTGGTGCCGCTGATGACCCGGATCGTGCCGGGGAGCGAACTGGCGCACGAGACGATGGAGCGGCTGGCCGGTTGGGATTTCCGCATGGATCCAGACAAGGTCGACCCGTTGCTGTTCACTGCCTGGCTGCGCGCCTTTGCCCAGGCTGTGTTTCGCCGCCACCTGGGCGAGTTGGCCGCCGATTACTGGGATTTGAGGCCGCAGGTCCTGGAAGCCGTGTTGACCGCGCATCCGGAGTGGTGCGGTGAGCCGAAAGAGAAGACCGAGAGCTGCGACACGATGCTGTCCGCCGCACTCGATGCCGCGCTCGCCGAGCTGGCCCGGGCCTATGGCCCAGAGATGCTGCAATGGCAATGGGGACGCGCCCATGTCGCCGAATTCGCGAACCCGGTTTTCAGCCGCATCGCCGTCTTGCGCGATTGGCTCCATATCGGCGTGCCGACCCCTGGGGGCTTCGATACGGTTAATCGCGGATCGACGACGATCCGCGACGAGGCGCATCCGTATGAGCAGCGCTTTGGCGCCGGGCTGCGCATCATCACCGATCTCGCTTCCCCCGCCGACTCCCGTATGATTGCGGCACCCGGCCAGTCGGGTAACCCGCTCTCCCCGCATTTCTCCGACCTGTTGCAGCGCTGGCGGCAGTTCGACTGGCTTATCCCCGGCCGTGCGCCGGCGGTCGCGACGCTGACTTTGGAACCCTCGCCATGAACGACGCGTCCCTTACCCTGCCTGTCACGATCGCCGACATCCGCCGCGCCCAAGCGGCGATCTCTGGAGCGGTGGCGCACACGCCGACGATCCGCGCCGCGGCGTTGTCCGAGATGGCCGACTGCGAGGTTTTTCTCAAGCTCGAGACGCTGCATCCGACCGGCGCCTTCAAGGAGCGCGGCGCGCTGAACAAGCTTCTGAGCCTCGGCCCGAAAGAACGCCGCGCCGGGGTCGTCGCGATGTCGGCGGGCAACCATGCGCAGGGCGTCGCCTATCACGCGCGCCGGCTCGGCATCCCGGCGACGATCGTGATGCCGGCGGGAACCCCGTTCACCAAGATCGACCGCACCGAGGCGCTCGGCGCCAGGGTGGTGCTCAAGGGCCAAAGCCTTGTCGATGCGCGCCGCGCCGCCGACGCCCTGGCCGAGGAGCGCGGCTTCGTCCTCGTGCACCCCTATGATGACCCGGCGGTGATCGCCGGCCAGGGAACGATCGCGCTCGAAATGCTCGCCGATTGCCCTGGATTGGACACCCTCCTCGTACCGGTCGGCGGCGGCGGCTTGATTTCCGGGATCGCGGTGGCGGCGAAGACGCTATTGCCGGACATCGAGATCATCGGCGTGCAGGCGGCGCTCTACCCGTCGATGTATCGGGTCCTGCGCGGCGAGGAACCGGGCCTGCCGGTCGAGGCGACGACGCTCGCCGAAGGCATCGCGGTCAAGGAGCCGGGCGAGATCACCCGCGGCATCGTCGCGGCGCTCGTCGATGCGGTGCGTCTCGTCGGGGAGCGCCAGCTTGAGAGCGCCGTCGAGATCATGATCGAACGGCAGAAGCTGATCGTCGAAGGCGCCGGGGCGGCCGGAGTGGCCGCGCTCCTGGCCGAGCCCGAGCGCTTCCGCGGGCGCCGGATCGGCATCGTCGTGACCGGCGGCAACATCGACGCGCGCCTCCTTGCCTCGCTGTTGATGCGCGGCCTGGTGCGCAGCGGCCGGTTTGTGCGCCTGCGCGCCGAGCTGCCCGACCTGCCCGGCGTCCTGTCGCGGGTCTCGGGCGTCATCGGCGGGCTCGGCGGCAATATCGTGGAAGTGCACCATCAGCGCCTCTTTCACGACACCTCGGTCAAGCGCGCCGAGCTCGATGTCGTGGTCGAGACCCAGAACCGCCGCCATGTCGATACGATCATCGACGCCCTCGTCGCCGCCGGCTTCCCGACCCAGCTCCTTTCTGCCAGCGAGGGTGGCGACAGCGATACGGGCTGACGCCAGCGATTAGGCCGTGCGCAGCGCCGGTGGGGCTGCTGCGGGGCTGGCCGCCGAATCGCCTTCGAGAAGGTGGCGGATTCTCGGTATCACCTCTGCGCCGAAGCGGCTCATCGAGCGCTCGACCATGTCGTAGGGCATCGCGCCGAGCTTGAAGATCATCGCCAAACCCATCAGGTCGAGCCGGCTCGCGAGGCGCAGGATCGCTTCGGCGACGGTTTCTGCGCCGCCGAGCAGCACCATGTCGTTGGCGACGATCTCGTCGAAGCTCATCGCGTGCAGCATCGGCGCCTGGCGGCGCCAGAAATCATAGCTGTCGGGCAGCTTGCCGCTTCGGGTGAATTGCGTGTAGCGGTTCCACAGCTCCCAATACTGCAGCAGATAGGGTTGCGCCTCGGCGCGGGCGCGCGCATCGCTGTCGCCGACATAGATCTCGCGCATTAGATAGAGCCGCGGCGCCGGCGCGTGCCCACATGCCGTGTGCACCTCGCGGTAGAGGGCCTGGTCGCGACCCGCTTGGTCGACCATCGAATCGATCTGCGCGAACGGAATGTCGTGGCTCGCCGCCCAGCGCAGCGATTCTTCGCTCTGTGCGCTGACGAGGAACGGCGGATGCGGGCGCTGCACCAAGGGCGGCGACAGCGGCGCGTCCTTCTGAATGGTCCAATACTTGCCGCGATGGACAAAGTTCTCGTCGGCCCAGACGCGCCGGATGATGTCGAACGCCTCGAGAAACATCTCGCGCGATTGCTGCTGGTCGACGCCGAATGCCTCGAACTCCGGCGGGCGCAGGCCGCGGCCGAGGCCCATGTCGAGGCGTCCGTCGGTCAGGTTGTCGAGCATCGCCGCCTCCTCGGCGACGAGCAGCGGATGCCGGAACGGCAGGATGTTGACCATACTGCTGAAACGGATGCGATGCGTCGTCCGCGCCGCCGCGGCAATCAGCAGATTGGGCGACGGAACCGGTGCCGACGGGTTCAAATGATGCTCGAAGAACCAAATCTGATCGATGCCGATCCGTTCGGCGAGCTCGACTTCTTCGAGCTGACGCCGGAACATTTCCACATGCGTGGAATTTTCGCGCGGGGTCGTCGTCGACCAGATGGCGAGTTTCATCTCTCATCCTCCCGATGTTCCGCCTTACCCCGTGGCGGTCAGCCCCGCCGCCCCTTCGCCTTTACCGGCACGATCAGCACCCGGTCGACGCGGCGGCCGTCCATCTCGACGATCTCGAAGCGGAACCCGGCGCCGCCGACCCGGTCGGCGACCATCGGTACGCGGTTGAGCTGGGCCATCAGATAGCCGCCGAGCGTGTGGAAATCGGCGTCCTCGCCCGGCAGGTGCGCGACCCCCAACACCTGCTTGACCTCGTCGAGCCCGACCATGCCGTCGAACAGGAAGGTGCCGTCGTCGCGGCGGACGACACGCGGGTCGCTGTCGGCGCCGCCGGGCATGTCGCCGACCAGCGCCTGCAAGATGTCGTGCAGAGTCAACAAACCCTCGAGATCGCCATATTCGTCGACCACGAGGGCCAGCGACTCTCCGGTCGTCTTGAACACTTCGAGCGCGCGCAGCACGGTCACCGTGTTGGGCAGAAAAAGCGGCGCGCGCAACGCGGCGCGCAGGTCGAACGGCGCGCCCGCCAGCGCCGAATCATACAGGTCCTTGACCTGGACGATGCCGGCCAGCTGGTGCGTCCCGCCCTGCAGCACCGGAAAGCGCGAATAGGCGCTGTCGCGGATGCGGCCGCGGATTTCCGCTTCGGGATCGTCGAGATCGAGGAATTCGATCTGCGTGCGCGGCGTCATCGCCGAGCTGACCCGCCGATCGCCGAGGCGCAGCGCCATCTCGACGATCGCGG
>Ga0209415_10019493_pt1 | contig 10617 bp, 10 predicted proteins | sample PeaSoiSIISIP2007_FD_187696 | JGI IMG/M metagenome (GOLD analysis project Ga0209415, IMG submission 187696) | Peat soil microbial communities from Weissenstadt, Germany - SII-SIP-2007 (SPAdes) (version 2) | ecosystem: Environmental > Terrestrial > Soil > Wetlands > Peat | place: Germany... | reverse complement strand
CTAACTGACAGCAGGCATTCCCTGTGCGGCGCGCAGCGCCTCACATCGGGGGGTACGGGGGGTCGTCCCCCCGGGAGAGGGCCGGGTTGTGCGCCCGATAAGATGGCGGTTTTCGCCATCGGGCGCGCAACCCGGCGGGGTACGGGGGGTCGTCCCCCCGGGAGATACTCGCTGGCTGAGGGCGCGATACGATGGCGGTTTTCGCCATCGCGCCCTCAGCCAGCGGCTAGTCCTTGATCTGGCAGATCTCGGTGTCGGCCGTGACGGTCTGGCCTACCTCGACCGCGAGGCCGGTGACCGTGCCGTCCTTGTGCGCGGTGAGTGGCTGCTCCATTTTCATCGCCTCAAGGATCACCACGGTGTCACCCGCGCTCACCTGCGTTCCCTCCGCCGCGACGATCTTCACGATCGTGCCTTGCATAGGGGTAACCAGCGAGTCCCCGCTGCCTGCGGCGCCCCGTCCAGGGGAACGGCGTGCGCCGCCGCGCGGTGCGCGCACTCGCTGCGGCGATCCGTGACTCGCGGGTATCACCACCTCAAGCCTCTTCCCGCCGACCTCCACGGTAATCGTCTCGCGCGCGGGCGCCTCGGCGGCGGGCCCGGACGGCTGCGTTTCGAAGTGCTGCGGCTCGAACGTCGCCGCCATCTCGGTCTCGATCCAGCGGGTGTGCACCGTGAACCGGTCGCTGGCGAACGCGGGATCGTCCACCACCGCCCGGTGGAATGGCAGCACGGTGGGCATGCCGCCGACCGTGAACTCCGCGAGCGCGCGCCGGGCGCGCTCCAGGGCCTGCGTGCGGTCGGCCCCGGTCACGATGAGCTTGCCGATCAGCGAGTCGAACGCCTGCGGCACCGTCTGGCCTGCTCGGTAGCCGGCGTCGAGCCGGATGCCGGGTCCTGACGGGGGATCCCACTCGGTTATCGTGCCTGGGGCGGGGAGGAAGTTCCGCGCCGGGTCCTCGGCGTTGATCCGGAACTCGATCGAGTGCCCGCGCAGCTCCGGGTCGTCATATCCGAGCGGCTCGCCTGACGCGATGCGGAACATCTCTCGGACGAGGTCGATGCCGGTGACTTCTTCCGAGACCGGGTGCTCGACCTGGAGCCTGGTGTTCACCTCGAGGAAGCTGATCGAGCCGACCGCGTCGACGAGGAACTCGCACGTGCCCGCGCCGACGTAACCGGCCTCGCGCAGGATCGACTTCGATGCGTGGTAGAGCTGCTTGACCTGCGCGTCGGACAAGAACGGCGCGGGCGCTTCCTCAACCAGCTTCTGGTGCCGCCGCTGCAGCGAGCAGTCCCTGGTGGAGACCACCACGACGCTGCCGCGGGAGTCGGCGAGGCACTGAGTCTCCACGTGCCTGGGCCGGTCCAGGTACCGCTCGACGAAGCACTCGCCGTTACCGAACGCCACGGTGGCCTCGCGAACCGCCGACTCGTACAACTCGGGGATCTCGTAGAGCGTGCGCGCGACCTTGAGGCCGCGGCCGCCGCCGCCGAAGGCCGCCTTGATCGCGACCGGCAGGCCGTGCTCGCGGGCGAACTGGCTGACCTCATCTGCGCCTGCGACCGGATTGGCGGTACCCGGGGCCAGCGGCGCGCCCACCTCGCGGGCGATATGCCGGGCCTTGACTTTGTCGCCGAGGGCTTCGATGGCCTCGGGCGGGGGGCCGATCCAGGTCAGCCCGGCGTCGGCGACCGCCCGGGCGAAGTCGGCGTTCTCGGAGAGGAACCCGTAACCGGGGTGGACCGCGTCCGCGTCGCAGCCCAGCGCGATCTTGATGATCTTGCTGATGTCCAGATAGGTTTCGGCCGGGCTGGTGCCGCCGAGGGAGTACGCCTCGTCGGCCAGCTGCGTGTGCCGCGCCTCCAGGTCCGGCTCGGCGTAGACCGCCACGCTGGCCAGGCCGGCGTCCCGGCAGGCCCGCACGACCCGTATCGCGATTTCGCCACGATTGGCGATCAGGACCTTCCGCACTATGTCCTCCCGTTGGCTGAGCTCGGGGTGCCCGAAAGTCTGCGTCGCGGCCGGGATTCCATGGCGGCGATGACGTCGGGGCGCATACTGACAGGCCTGCCCTCGGATGACGCTGAACCAGCCATCCAGGCCTCGAGGTCAGGCAAGGCGAGCAGGACCGGCGGATCGGTCATCCGCCTCGGGCGCAGCGATATCGCGGCCAGGGCGGTCCCCCCGGTGACCGATACCGGGTTGTGCCCGCCCACCAGCGCGGTCCTGCGCGTCCACGGCTCCGGGTCGGTGCTGTCGGCCACCCCCACCGCGTGAATGAACCACCGGCCTCGGGGAACGTACGGCACGTGGTACGGGGACGGCCGACCGTCGTCGGGGATATCGACGAGGACTGCGGCGGCGGGCTGGTGCTGAACCACCGGCGTAGTGAAGGCGCCCAGGTAGACGCGCGCCCCCGCGTAGCCGCGCGGCAGGCCGATCGTCCCGCATACCGCTCCGTGCGCCGACGACGCGCCCGCCATGGGAAAGGGGAATCCGAAACCCCCGTCCCGTGCTATCCGGCGGAACAGGCGAGGGGACACGCCCACGCTGCTCGTGAAGTAGTTCGTAAACGAGCCGACGCTGTTATATCCCACCGCGAATGATATGTCGGTTATGTTCGTCGAGGTGATCAGGAGCAAGTGCTTAGCTTGGTAGATGCGGACCGCGGAGAGAAACCTGCACGGGGAGACCCTGGTGGCGGCCCGAAATACCCGGCACAAGTGAAAGCGGCTGAGCAAGGCGCTCTTTGCGATATCCGCAAGGGACAGCGGCTCGCTGTAATGCTCCCAGATGAATTTGGCCGCGCGTTCCACAGCGCTGTTCATGAATTCCTCTCAGAGACCGTGTGCTCAGCACTGTGCGCCGCCGCAGTCGCGCGCCGGTCCAGTTCAGCTCGGCCAGCACTCATGGCGCGCCCGGGCCGGGTCCGCCCACCGCGGGCGCCGCGTTGATCAGCAAGATCCGAGAGGACTCCGCGCGGGCCGTGGACGATGCTGGGAGACATGCATGAGGTAACCGTGACGAATTCACCTGCCGAGGCCGGCGGCTTGCCACCGGACCGCGAGCTGCTGCTTGTCGACGGCGAGAACACCGCCCACCTACGTAGCCGGGTGGCGTACCTGGCCGAGCTGAGCGGCCGCCTGGCGCCCGCCGAGTTCGGGGTGCTGGCCGCGACGCTTCAACGCCGCCTCGTGGGCCGGCCGGTGCGAGCCGCGGTCGTCGCCGCCTCGGCAGAACAGGCGTGCGAGCGTTTTGCCAGGCTGCTGGCGCTGCTCGATGGCGCCTCCGGCGCGGGGCTCGATGGTGCCTCCGGCGCGGGGCTCGACGCAGGCGCCAGCGCGGCGATCGACGCCACCGCCGGCGTGTTCCTCGGCCAGGGGAGCGGCACGCCCAGCATCGGCTTCCTGTTTCCCGGGCAGGGCTCCGGCAAGGGCCATGACGGCGGCGCGCTCGCGCGACGTTTCGAGACGGTCGGTGAGCTCTACCGGACGGTCACCCTGCCGACCTGCGACGACCCGGCCGCGACCATCGTGGCCCAGCCTCGCATCACCAGGTACTCGGTGGCGGGCCTGCGGGTGCTGTCGCTGCTCGGCATCCAGGCCGTGGCCGCCGTCGGGCACAGCCTCGGTGAGCTGAGCGCCCTGCACTGGGCCGGCGCCATGACCGAGGCCGAGCTTTTCGCGCTGGCGGCTGAGCGCGGCCGGGTCATGATGCATGCGAGCGAAGGCGGCGGCGCCATGGCTGGCATCGGCGCCGACCCGGACGTGGTCGAAACGCTGATAGGCGGCGAGCCAGTCGTGATCGCCGGCTATAACGGCCCCGGCCAGACCGTCATCGCCGGTCCGGCCAAGGCGATCGAGCGGGTCCGGGAGGCGGCCGCGGCAGCCGGCGTGAAGACGGCCAAGATTCCCGTGTCGCACGCGTTCCACTCCCCGGCGGTCGCGCCGGCGGCGGCCGAGCTGGACCGCTACCTCGCGGGCCGGCGGTTCCGGCCCCTGGCCAGGTGCGTGCTGTCGACCATGACGGGCGACGTCCTGCCGGCCGACACCGACCTCAGGCAACTCCTGGTCAGGCAGGTGCGCGAGCCGGTTCGCTTCAGCCAGGCGGTGAACCGCATGGTGCCCGGAGTCGACCTGCTCATCGAGGTCGGCCCGGGACGAGTGCTGTCCGGCCTGGCCGCCAGGATCGCCCCGGACACTCCGGTAATCCCGCTCAGCACCGACAGCCCTTCGCTCTCCGGTGTGCTCTGCGCCGCGGCGGCCGCGTACGTGCTCGGCATGGGTGTCAGGCATGACCGGCTCATGGCCGGTCGGCCGACGACCACGCTCACGCTGGCGGAGGAGTCCTGGTCCGGCCTGGTCAGCGAAGGAGCCTTCGACCCGTGATCGGCCAGCTCACGGCGGACCACGGGCCCGGCGGGGCGCCGGTGTTCCCCGCGGTGCTCCTGACGGAGGGGCGCGGCCATGCCGCCGTATTACGAATACCGCCACGTCGTCGAGTTCGACGAGATCAACCACGTCGGGAACGTGTACCACGCCAACTTCAGGCGCTGGGCCGGCCGGTGCCTCGAGATGTTCCTGCTCGAGCACGCGTCGAGTGTGACTGACGGGCTGCGCGGCAGTCTGAGGCTAGTCACCGTGGAGGCGGGGTGTGAGCGCTTGGCTGGAATACATGCCTTCGAGGAGCTCTCGGTCCGGATGTGCCTGGCCGAGCTGCCCCTCACCGGGATCGGTCTGGCTTTCGACTACGTACGCGTCAGCGAGGGCGGGGACGATCTGGTCGGCCGGAGCTGGCAGCGGATCGCCTGCCTGCGAGACGCCGACGGCTCCGCCATCCCGGCTCCGGTGCCCGAGCCGCTGCGACTGGCACTGGAAGGCTACGCCGTCGTCATCAACCACCTGTCCATCGAGGAGACCGCATGACCAAGCCAAAGCCGGCTGCGTCCTTCGTCCCGGCACCCGAGCCCGGCGCGGCCGTTCCCGAGCCAGGCCAGGGCCAGCCCGCAGCGACGATACACGAGCACGTCAGCCGTTTGCGGCAGGCCCGGGAGCTGGCCATCCGGGGCGACGAACTGGCCACGGCGCGTCAGCACCGCAAGGGCAAGCTGACCGCCCGGGAACGGCTCGAGCACCTGCTCGATGAGGGTTCCTTCACCGAGCTTGACCTGTTCCGGCGGCCGCCGTCCGGCAACCAGCCCGCGGGCCAGCAGTTCACCGACGGGGTCGTGACCGGGTCCGGCACCATCGACGGACGCCGCGTGTTCGCCTTCGCGCAGGATTTCCGCATCTACGGCGGCTCCCTCGGCCAGGCGCACGCCGAGAAGATCCACAAGGTCATGGACCTGGCCTACACCTCGGGCGCTCCGCTCATCGCGCTCAACGACAGCGGCGGGGCCCGGATCCAGGAGGGCGTGACCGCCCTGGCCGGGTACGGCGGCATCTTCCGCCGGCACGTGCGCGCCTCCGGCGTGATCCCGCAGATCAGCGTCATCCTGGGGCCGTGCGCGGGCGGTGCCGCCTACTCGCCGGCGCTGACCGATTTCGTGTTCATGGTCCGCGGCACCTCGCACATGTTCATCACCGGCCCGGATGTGGTCAAGGCGGTGACCGGCGAATCGGTCACCTTCGAGGAGCTGGGCGGCGCCCAGGTGCACGCGACGAACTCCGGGGTCGCGCACTTCATCTACGACGACGAGGAGGCCTGCCTGGAGGACGTCCGGTACTTGGTGTCGCTGCTCCCGTCCAACAGCCATGAGGTCCCGCCGATCACGGAGACCGGCGACCCGGCCGACCGCAAGTGCCCCCGGCTGATGGAGATCGTGCCGGCCGATCCGCGCAATCCCTACGATATGCGCGAGGTCATCGCGCAGATCGTCGACAACGAGGAGTTCATGGAGATCCGCGAGCAGTGGGCCGGGAACATCGTCTGCGCGCTGGCCCGCCTCGGCGGGCGCACTGTGGGCATCCTGGCCAACCAGCCGATGGTCCGCGCGGGGGTCCTGGACATCGCCGCCTCGCAGAAGGCGGCCCGGTTCGTCCAGCTGTGCGACGCGTTCAACATCCCTCTGGTCACGCTGGTCGACGTGCCCGGCTTCCTGCCCGGCCTGGACCAGGAGCACCAGGGGATCATCAGGCACGGAGCCAAGCTGCTGTACGCGTACTGCAACGCCACCGTCCCGCGCGTCCAGGTCATCTTGCGCAAGGCCTACGGCGGCGCTTACATCGTAATGGACTCGCGGTCCATCGGCGCGGACCTGTCGTTCGCCTGGCCGGCCAACGAGATCGCCGTGATGGGCGCGGAGGCCGCCGTCGGCGTGATCTACCGCAAGGAGCTCGCCGCCGCCGCCAGCCCCGACCAGCTCCGCACGCAGCTCATCAGCGAGTACAAGGACGAGCTCATGCACCCCTACTACGCCACCGAACGCGGGCTCGTCGATGACGTGATCGACCCGGCGGACACCCGCGCCGTGATCGCACGCGCGCTGGACCTGCTCAGCGAGAAGCGGCCCGAGCTCCCGCCGCGCAAGCACGGAAACCCGCCCGCGTAGCAACCGAGAGAGGTGAGGAAGGATGATCTGGTACGGACCGGAGAGGGCGTGCGATCCGCAGCTGTGCTGGGTCGCCATCGCCGAAGCGATGCAGGAGCGGCGGTACGCGGATCTGGCTGACATCGCGTTCAGCCTGTACGGCCAGCTCGGCGAGGCCCGGGCGGAGAACGACCGGCTGCGGGCCTCGCTGCGATCCTGCCTGTGCGGGCCGCGCGGGTATCAGGCCGGATATAACGGGAGCCACCCCGAGTCGTACGCGGTCTTGATCGCGTCCACCCGGTTACGCGCGTTCAGCTTGGTGACGATCGCGGTCAGGTAGTTGCGCACCGTTCCGACGGACAGGTACATGTCCTCCGCGATCTCCGCGGGCTCGGCGCCCTCGGCGGCCCGCCGGAGCACCTCGTGTTCCCGCGGAGACAGCGGATTCTGGCCGCCTTCCCAGGTGGACACGGCGAGCTGCGGGTCGATGACTCGCCGCCCGGCGGCTACGTCGCGGATCGTCGTCGCGAGCTGCTCGGCCGGCGCGTCCTTGAGCAGGTACCCGCCGACATGCGCGGCCAGCGCCCGGCGCAGCGTCCCGGACCGGCCCAGGTTGGTCAGGATGAGGATCGGGCACGCGGGCATGTTCTCGTGCAGCTGCTCCGCCGCGGAAAGCCCGTCCAGGCCGGGCAGGTCGATGTCGATGATGGCGATGTCCGGCTGGTGGGCCAGGGCCGCGGGGACTATCTCATCCCCCCGCTCGATGGCGGCGACCACCTTGAGGTCGGGCTCGAGCTCGATGAGAGCGACCAGGGCGCCGCGTACCATCGCGACGTCCTCGGCGAGCAGGATCTTCAGGGTGCGCACCTGGTTAAGCCCTGCTCCCGGGCCGGCGGTCCGCGCCGGAGGCTGGCTCGAGCGCCTCCGCCGGCTCCAGCGGAGCCTCGGCCAGCACCTTGTACCAGCCATCGCCGCTCACTTCGACCTTCAGCTGGCCGCCGATGGCCTCCAGCCGCGCGCGCAGGTTATCCAGGCCGCCGCCGCACCGGCCGCCGGCGTCCGAGCGCGGCACTCCGTCGTTGGTCACCAGCAGCCGTACGGTGTCGACGGCCACGTCCGCTTCGATGACGCAGTTCCGCGGCGCGCTGTGCCGGAGCATGTTGGTCACCCCCTCGCGCAGGACGGTCGCGAGCACGGTATCAACCCTCTCATCGAGCGCCCCGCAGGCGATATGGACCCGCGAGCTGATGCCCGCCGAGGTGAGCAGGGAGGCGACCGAGCTGGCCTCCTTCGCCAGTGAGACGTTGCGGTAGCCGCTGGCCACCGTGCGGACGTCGGCCAGGGCCTGGCGCGCGATGTCGAGCACTTCGGCCAGCTCGTCGCGGGCGCGGGCCGGGTTGGTGCCCACCAGCCGCCGGGTCACCTCGGCCTTCAGCGTGATGGCCGACAGGCTGTAACCGAGCAGGTCGTGCAGGTCCCGGGCGAAGCGCATCCGCTCGCCGATGACCGCCAGCTGGGCGAGCTCACCGCGGGTCGCGTGCACGTACCTGATGACCAGCGAGAGCCGGGCCAGGCCGAACACCACCAGGCCGAGGACCAGCGTGGACAGCGTGAGGTAGGCGGCGCCGTACGCGCCCAGCTCGGGCGCCGCGGCCGCGGCCACCGGGATCATGCTAGCGACGACGGCGGTGAACAGGGCCCAGGCCATCCAGCCGGACAGCAGCAGGAGCGCGGACCCGGCGAAGAAGCCGGCCATGTCGGCCCAGTACCGGCCGAGCACCACGAGCGGAAAGTAGGTGATGACCGCCTCGGCCGCCAAGGTCGCCACCCGCCGCCACGGCGGCCAGTGCTCGGCGGCCGCGGAGGTGACCCAGACGGTCAGGGCGAAGACCCCGACCAGAGCGGCGATGTCCACTGCCAGCTTGAACCCGTGGGACGGCAACGGCGCGGTCACCACGTCGATGACCTGGACCGCCACGTAGGAGCACAGGACGGCGAGCACAACGGCACGGGCCAGCCCCGGCCCGCCGGGGATGACCCCAGCCGACGGCAGCTGGACCTGCTTGCCCGAGCTGTCCTTGCCGACCTCAGGCGCAGGGGCCGTCGAAAGCCAGCCGGTCCGGCTCGTGAGCCTCGGCATAGGGACTCCCCTGACCGAATCCGGTTGCACTGGCCGATGGCAACGCTGACACCTGCGGTAAGTCTACCTTGAGCTGGTGCGGACGGGTAGGGACCCTATGTCTCATTAGCGGACCCCGGACAGGACGGGCCCGGCGGTCCCGGTCTGCGCGGCCCAGGAGGCCGACTCCAGGGCCGGATCGCCCGCCAGGATGGCGGACTGCAGGCGCTGCAGTCTCGGGCAGGGCTCGACCCCGAGCTCGTCCCGGAGCACCGAGCGCAGCCGGCGAAACGCCTCGAGCGAGCGCCCGACGTGGCCGGAACGGTAGAGCGCGATCATCAGGAAGGCGCACAGGTTCTCGTTCATGGCGTTCCTGGCCGACGTGAGCGTCAGCTCCCCGAGCATGTCGGCGTGCCGGCCCAGGGCGAGGTCAGCCTCGATGCGCCGCTCGAGCGCCCCGAGCCGGGTCTCCTCCAGCGAGGCCACCTCGAGTTCCAGGACCCGCCCCAGCCGCACGTCCACCAGCGCGGGACCGCGCCAGAGCCGCAGGGCGCAGTCAAGCTGCTCGGCCGCGGTGCGCTGGTCGCCGCGCTCGGCCGCCGCCCGGCCGGCCCGGGCCAGGCGGGCGAACTCTTCCACGTCGGTCCGGCACACGCCCTCCTCCAGCAGGTAGCCGCAGTGCCGGGTGCCGAGCGCCTGCCGCGCCGAACCGTCGCCAGGGGCCGCCGCCGCCACCGCGTTCCGCAGCTGCAGGATGTAGGTCTGCAGGGTCGTGGAGTAGCTGCGCGGCGGGTCGTCCCCCCACAGCTCCTCGATCAGCGTGGACACGGTGACGACGCGGCCGGCGTTCAGCGCGAGCAGAGCCAGTACCTGGCGCTGCTTGGCGGCGCTGGGTGCCACCGACTTACCGTGCAGGCGTGCGGACAGCGGGCCGAGCAGGCCGATGGCGAGCTGCCCGAATTCGGTATTCATTTTGTCTTCCCATCACCCGAGTTCATGGATGACCGCCAATCACAGATAGATTACGATCTCCTCCGAGCATGCGCCGAGTCGCACCCGATTTTCCAGTGAGCAGCTCATGAATTACGGTGTGAATAATTCATGCTAGGGGGCTGACCAGCCCATTGTGACGGATTCATACCGGGTTCGTGACGACGACACTTGCGTCGGCATTCGGCCGGAGCGCACACTTTTGCCAGATCGTGATGGAAGAAAAGCCGTCTCTTCTTTCGGAGGACTGGAAATGCGCGTGACCCATTACGTTAACGCAAAGCCCCGGCCAGATGTCGCGCTGGTAAACACCGTGCCCGGCGGCGTCGACCTGGTGATCGAGGCCCTGGACGAGTTCGCTCCGGCCAGCACCGGCCGGGTCAGCGGCATGTGCCTGTGCGCGACCAACGCGGATTACGTGTACGGCGCGGCGGCCCGCAACTGAGGCGGCCGTGGATCCCGCCGAGCCGGCGCTCGTCGGTTTCAAGAGTCACCTGCGGGTCGAGACGGTCCCGGCAGAGGCCGTGTGCCTCATCTCCGAACGAGGCATCACCGCCCTGTCGGGACCGTCGATCGAGAAGCTGGCCCCGTTGCTGGATGGCACGCGGACCGTCACCCGGGTGAAGCAGGAGGTGTCGCCGGCGCTGTCGGAGGCCGAGGTGGAGAACCTGCTGGAGGCGCTGCGCGAGGCCGGCCTGCTGGCCGTGGGCCCCCGGCCCGCGGCCGGCCTGCTCGACGCGCAGGCCCGGGCCTACTGGAGCCTGGCCGGCCTGGACGCGGACGCGCCGGCGCTGGCCACGTCCGCCGTCGAGATCATCTGCACCGGCCGCGCCGATCCGCAGACGGCCGCCGCGGCCTGCCGGGAGTCCGGGCTCACGGTCACCGGGGCCCGCGGCCCCCATGCCAGCCCCGGGGCGGCGCTGTCCCTGGTGCTGTGCGACGACTACCTGGATCCGGCGCTGGACCGGATCAACA
>Ga0209415_10019491_pt1 | contig 10617 bp, 8 predicted proteins | sample PeaSoiSIISIP2007_FD_187696 | JGI IMG/M metagenome (GOLD analysis project Ga0209415, IMG submission 187696) | Peat soil microbial communities from Weissenstadt, Germany - SII-SIP-2007 (SPAdes) (version 2) | ecosystem: Environmental > Terrestrial > Soil > Wetlands > Peat | place: Germany... | reverse complement strand
GGCTACAGGCAAGCCGGGTGGCATTTCCATCGTCCCGCGCGAAAAGAAACTTCGCATCGTCGGCGTCACTGAATCGGACCCTTCAGCGGGCATTGGCGGATTTGGCGGAGCCCGCGTTTATCTCCCGCTTAAAACCGCCGAGCAGCTCCACGTTGCGCAGCCCGACGATCTGCAAGCCTTCATGTCCGGCAATTCCGCGAAACCTACCTACATGGCACTGACCGTGCGCGTCCATTCGCCCAAGGACGTGCCTCAAGTCGAAGCAGCCATCAAGCAGCTTGGCTTTGCGACTTTTTCTCTTCTGGACGCCACCAAAGGGCTCCGCCTGGTCTTCACGGTTTTCGATCTCTTCCTCGGCCTCTTCGGAAGCTTGGCGCTTACCGTCGCTTCCCTTGGCATCATCAACACACTGGTGATGGCCATCCTCGAACGCCGCCGTGAGATCGGCATCTTGAAAGCGCTGGGCGCCACCGACCGCGACGTCCGCAGTCTTTTCTTCGCCGAAGCCGGCGCCATGGGACTTTTCGGAGGCATCTTCGGTGTCGCTCTCGGTTGGCTGATCGGCCAGGCCCTGAATTGGGGCACGACCATCTACCTTCACAGGCAAAACTTGCCGGGCGTAAAAATAACCTTTGTGCCTTGGTGGATGATTCTCAGTGCAATCGGTTTTGCAGTTCTCGTCAGCCTCGTCGCCGGGCTGTACCCCGCGTCTCGCGCCGCGCGCCTCAATCCTGTGGAAGCCCTCCGCTACGAGTGAACCCCCTCAACCTTCAGTCGTAAGGAAGCCCGACGTAGTTCTCCGCCAGCGAAGTCGCCGCCGCCCGCGAACTCGTTACGTAGTCCAATTCCGCCAGATGAATGTTGTGAGAAAAACTATCCTCGTTTTGAAACCGGTGCAGCATCGACGTCATCCACCACGAGAATCGCTGCACCTTCCAGACCCTCCGCGAACATATTTGCGAGTAGCTCTCCAACCCATCCCTCTTCCCGGTCTTGTAGAAATCGGTCAGCGCCTTCGTAAGAACACGGACATCTGAAACCGCCAAATTCAGTCCCTTCGCGCCCGTAGGCGGAACAATGTGCGCCGCATCCCCCAGTAAAAATAGCTTCCCGTATTGCATCGGCTGTGCAACAAAGCTGCGCATGGGCGTGATTCCCTTTTGTAGCACTGGCCCATCCTTCAGCACCCATCCCTCGCGCGTCGCCATTCGAAAGCGAAGTTCATCCCAGATCCGATCATCCGACCAGTTGGCGATATCCTCTTCCCGCGAGCATTGCAGATAAAGCCGAGAAATTTCCGGCGAACGCATGCTCAAGAGCGCGAACCCCTGCTCGTGATAGGTATAAATCAATTCGTCCGAAGACGGCGCCACTTGCGCCAGTATGCCCAGCCAAGCGAACGGATACACTCTTTCGTGTACGCGCAGGATGCTGGAGGGAATCGCCGGCCGGCAAATGCCATGAAAGCCATCGCAACCCGCGATGAAATCACAGGCAAGTTCCTGGGTCGTGCCTTTGTGCGTAAAGAAAATCTTCGGATTGCTATCAATATCCCGCAAATTCAAGGCTTCTGCACCAAACAGGATTTGCCCTTTGGCAGACAGCCTGGCATCAATTAGATCCTTTACGACCTCGTGCTGCGCATAAATCGTGATGGCCTTGCCGCCGGTGAGTTCCGCCAAGTCAATCCGATGCCCTCTTCCCCCAAAACGCAGCTCGATCCCGCGATGCACCAGCCCTTCCTGCTTGAGCCGCGCTCCCACGCCCGATTCCACCAGTAGATCCACCGTGCCCTGTTCCAGCACGCCGGCGCGAATTCTCTGCTCCACGTATTCGCGCCGGTGGCTCTCCAGCACCACTGATTCGATTCCCTGCAAGTGCAGCAGATGCGAAAGCACTAAACCCGCCGGACCTGCTCCGACAATTCCAACTTGCGTTCGTATCAACCGGTGCCTCTCTTTTCCAAGAATAGCTTCGCACTTCTTACTTGGACGGAACTGCAATTCCTTCCCTATCAGAGTAAATTGTTTTTCCATCAAGGAACCAGCACAATTCTCAGTGATTCGAATACCGCACAAATTCCGGGGCGCGCAGCCCGCCGCCTTCGCGCCTCGCCGCTGTTCCGTATAAAATAGCGGTGAGCTGAATTTCCAAGGACAACCATGGAGACTGCTTTTATCTGCGACGCCATTCGAACTCCCTTCGGACGTTACGGCGGAACGCTGGCCCAAATTCGTACCGACGACCTTGCCGCGATTCCCCTCAAAGCCCTCGTCGAGCGAAACGCAGGCGTTGACTGGAGCGCCGTCGACGATGTCATCTACGGCTGCGCCAACCAGGCCGGCGAAGACAATCGCAACGTCGCCCGCATGGCCCTTTTGCTCGCGGATCTGCCAAAAGAAGTCCCCGGCGCCACGGTGAACCGTCTCTGCGGTTCGAGCATGGAAGCCATTGCCTCCGCCGCCCGCGCCATCAAGTCCGGCGAGACCGATCTCATGATCGCCGGAGGCGTCGAGAGCATGTCCCGAGCGCCCTTCGTCGTCGCCAAAGCCGACAGCGCCTATTCTCGCTCCGTGAAAATGGAAGACACCACGCTCGGCTGGCGCTTCATCAATCCCTTGATGAAAGCAAAGTATGGCGTTGAATCCATGCCGGAAACCGGCGAAAACGTCGCCGAACAATTTCGCATCTCGCGCGCTGACCAGGATCTGTTCGCCCTCCGCAGCCAGCAGCGTGCCGCCGAAGCCATCCGCAGCGGCAAATTGAAGCAAGAAATTGTGCCCGTGCCCATCCCGCAAAAAAAAGGCGACCCGCTCCTTTTTTCTGAAGATGAGCATCCCCGCGCAGGCACCACGCTCGAAGCGCTTTCCAAATTGACACCCGTCGTGAAACCAACCGGCACCATCACCGCCGGAAATGCTTCCGGAATAAACGATGGAGCTTGTGCCTTGCTCTTAGCCTCGGAAACCGCGCTGAAACGTCACGCATTGGCACCGCGAGCCCGTGTTGTCTCCGCTGCCGCCGCCGGCGTTGCTCCGCGAATCATGGGCATGGGCCCAAGTCCCGCATCGCGCAAAGCTTTGGCCAAAGCCGGATTGTCTCTCAGCCAAATGGACGTCGTGGAATTGAATGAAGCCTTCGCTTCACAAGCGCTGGCAGTTCTCCGCGAATTGGGAATTCCCGACGACGCGGCCTACGTCAATCCCAACGGTGGCGCAATCGCCATCGGCCACCCCTTGGGTGCCAGCGGCGCGCGCCTAGTAACCACCGCGCTTTACCAACTCATGCGCACCAAAAGCAAATACGCGCTCTGCACTATGTGCATCGGTGTTGGCCAGGGCATTGCCCTGATTCTGGAACGCGTCTAGCATTTCCCGAATCAACCGAGCAACGAAACCGTTTTCAATGTCTGCCAGGAATGATTACACTCATCGCATGAATCTTCTCGATTCCCTCTTCCGCTCTCCCGCGGTCGACAACCTCTTCACCGATCGCGCCGCCCTCCAGGGAATGCTCGATTTCGAAGTTGCCTTAGCGCGCGCCGAAGCCCGCATCGGCGTCATCCCCGCGTCCGCCGCCGCCGCCATTGCCTCCAAGTGCCGCGCCGAACTTTTCGATACCGCCGCGCTAGCGCAAGCCGCCGCCCGCGCCGGAAATATTGCCATCCCCCTCGTAAAGCACCTCACCGCCCTCGTAACTAAAAAGGACAAGCAAGCCGCCCACTTCGTCCACTGGGGCGCCACCAGCCAGGACGTCATCGACACTGGCCGCATTCTCCAATTGCGCCAAGCCCTGGACTTGATCGCTCGCGACCTCGACAGCCTCGCACAACCCCTCGGCGCTCTCGCGCAGAAACATCGCACAACCCTCATCACCGGCCGCACCTGGATGCAGCACGCCCTGCCAACCACACTGGGCGTCAAATTCGCGGGCTGGCTCGATGCCCTCGTGCGCAATCGCGGCCGCCTGAACGAAACTAGAAAGCGCTGCCTGATGCTGCAGTTCGGCGGCGCCGTCGGAACACTAGCCGCACTGGGCAGCCGCGGCCCCGACGTCGCCAGCCTCCTCGCCGCCGAACTCGGCTTGGGCTTGCCCGATCTCCCCTGGCACAGCCACCGCGAGCGCATCGCCGAAATCGGCGTCACCCTCGGCTTGTGCGCCGGAACGGTCGGAAAAATTGCACGCGATCTTTCCCTGCACATGCAAACCGAAATCGCGGAGATCTTTGAGCCCGCCGGCGAAGGCCGCGGCGGCTCTTCCACCATGCCCCACAAACGCAATCCCGTGAGCTCCGCCGTGATGCTGCAAGCCGCCATCCGTATTCCCGGCCTCGTCAGCACCCTTCTCACCGCCATGATGCAGGAGGACGAACGCGGCCTCGGCGGCTGGCACGCCGAATGGGAAACGCTTCCGGATATCGTGCAATTGACCGCCGGCGCCATCCACCATTTGGCCACCATCGTGCCGAATCTTGAAGTCGACGTCCAACGTATGCGCAAGAATCTCGACCTGACCCATGGCTTGATCTACGCGGAAGCGGTGAGCATGGCGCTCGGCGCAAAACTCGGCAAAGCACAGGCGCATGAACTCGTCGAAGCCGCTTGCACCAGAGCTCGCAAGGATAAGCGTGACTTACGCACGATTCTGAGCGCCGATCCAAAAGTTGGCGAACAGCTTTCCACCGCGGACCTCGATCGCTTGTTTGATCCCCGCAATTATCTGGGTGCGGCCGAAGAATATGTCTACCGCGTGGTCGAAGCGAGCCGCGGCAAGATTCCTGCCGGAGAGGAATAACTGCCATGCCCATCCTTAAATCGGGAGAAGCCCGAATTCATTACGTACTCGAAGGACAGAGGGGAGCGCCCGCGCTGGTGTTCTCGAACTCGCTCGGCGCGAATTATTCCATGTGGGACTTGCAAGCCCGCGAGTTTCATAAGAAGTTCGGCGTCCTGCGTTACGACACGCGAGGTCATGGCCAATCCTCCGCCACACCCGGCCCCTACTCCATCGAGCTACTCGCGAAAGATGTCCTCGCTTTGCTCGATGAGTTGGACTTGGACCGCGTTCATTTTTGCGGCCTATCCATGGGCGGAATGATGGGCATGTGGCTGGGAGTCCACGCGCCCGAGCGCCTCAATAAGCTGGTGCTGTGCAACACGGGAGCAAAGATTGGAACTCTCGACGCCTGGAATGCCCGCATCGACGCGGTTCGCAAGAACGGCATGAAATCCATCGCTCCCGCGGTTGTCGAGCGCTGGTTCACGCCCGCGTTCCGTGAGAAATCCCCGGCGATAATTTCAAATACTCACAAAATGATCGAGGAAGCCAGCGCCGATGGCTACGCTGCGTGTTGCGCCGCCCTGCGTGATTGCGATTACCGCGAACAAGTAGCCGCCATTCGCACGCCGACTCTCGTAATCACGGGAGCGCACGACCCCGCCACGCCTCCCACCGACGGACGTTTTCTCGCGCAACAAATTCCCGGCGCGCGTTACGCCGAACTGAACGCCGCGCATCTCTCCAATATCGAAGATCAAGACCATTTCAACAAGGAACTTGCCGCGTTTTTGAACTCCTGAGGAGGCTTGCCGATGGATGAGCGCCAGCGCTACGAACAAGGAATGAAAGTGCGGCGAGCCATGCTCGGCGAGGCGCACGTGGATGCCTCGCTCGAAAATCGCAATGCCTTCAACGAAGAGTTTCAAGACCTCATCACGCGCTACGCCTGGGGAGAAATCTGGACCCGCCCCGGCCTGCCCCGTCAGACGCGCAGCATGCTCACACTTGCAATGATGGTGGCGCTCAACCGTCCTGACGAACTTCGCATGCACCTGCGCGCAGCTTTAAACAACGGTGTAACCCGCGAGGAAATCCGCGAAGTGCTCCTGCAAACCGCTATTTATTGTGGTGTGCCCGCCGCCAACTCGGCATTTCATCTCGCGCAGGAAGTGCTTGAACAGCAAAAAAAGTAGGCCGGCCCCCTAGCGCCCCAACCAATCAATTGTGAAGCCACTGCGGGAGTCCTACTTCAACGCCGCAAGTCGCTTCTGCGCATCAGCAACCAGCGGATCCCCGGCGCCTTTTTCTTTGATCGCCAGAAACGTCATGTAGGACTCCACGGCACCCGGACTCTTCAATCCCTCCCGGGCCCGGCCCTGGTAATAATAAACTGGCGTCAAATAGTGATAGCTCGGCACATCATCCAAAAAGATGGAAGCTGCTTCACCGCGTCGCTTGAGGCACACATCGAATTCCGATGATGCTTCCGTGAACGCATCCGCTTCGAGATACGCCCGGCCAAGATCAAAATGCCCAAGCCAGGTATCTCCAAGCTTTTGCGCCTCTTGGAAGGCATTCAGCGCCTCGCGCGCGTTTCCCTTCTTGAGCTGCGCCTCCCCGGCAATCAGTTTCGCGTAGATTTGCGGTTCTGTTTCGAGGCGCTGGGCAAGCGGACCCGCGATCACCAAGGCGCGTGGCTCCTGTCCTGCAGCCTGGTAGACCTGCGCGACGCGGTACAAAATCCCCTCGTCTCTGCTCGCCGCCGCATTTTCGGCTGCTGTATACGCTTCACCCGGCTTATTCAGCGCCAGCAGTGATTGCGCCAGTGTCGCCTGATTGTAAGCCGCGGTGTCGGCATCCTTGTCCGCCTGATTTTCAATAATCGCCTTGTGAAGAATCGCGACGGCGTCCGCGAGTCTGCCTTCATAGAGCGCGAGGTCCGCAAGGCCCGTCGCCGCCATCGAGGCCCCTCGCGAACTCATCGTCATTAACCTCTCATATTCTTTACGCCCCTCTTCCGGGTGGCCCCCAGCAAGCTTCGCCAATGCCAGCGTTCGCACGCCGACTTCAAATCTGGGATTCTCCTTTAGAACCTGCTGCGCTTCCGTCGCGGCGGCATCGAAGTCTCCCGCATAGAGTGCATACAGCGAAAGATTGCTGCGCTGCTGCACACTTTGCGGCGTGATCTCGATCGCTCGTTTCTGTTCCTCGAGCGCCTTCGTCATGTCCCGCTGGTAAAAATAAGCCAGCGCCAGATTCGCGTGGCCCGCGGTGTCGGAAGGATATTGCTTCACCAGCGCTGTCAGTTCCTCAATGGCTTTCGGCTGGTCGCGCATCAGCAGGTAATACCCGCTGCGCGTCCGGTATTTCTCGCGGTCGGTCATCCGGTCGATCCGCGACATAGCCGCTTGATAGTTTTTTTCGGCCTCTTGCCGCTTTCCGATGTTCGCGTCGATAGCCGCTAATCCGGCATAGGCGCGCCCCAACTCCGGATCGAGCTCTAACGCCAGACTGTAAGCTGCCATCGCGTCGTCCCATTTACCCGACTGCTGCAGATCCTGCCCCATCGCGTAGGCATGCGCTGCTTCCAGCGAAGCCGCCGTAAATGTCTCTGCCGCCGACCGTTGCGCAGACTCCGGCGTCGTATCCCCCAAGCCTTTTCGAATTCGTTCGGCGAGCTTGCCCGCCGCCGCTAGAACATCTTGTTTGTTGGACGCCTTGCTCTGCTCCTGAACGATGGGCTTGCCCGTCGCGGTATCCATGCTCGTCACGGTTACCGCGTAACCGCTTCCCTTTTGGGTGATCGCTCCGCTCACCACCACGTTGACACCCTCTCGAACCGCCACAAGTTGCGCCAGCGAGGCATCCATATGCGTCATCCCAGGTTGCAGCCTTGCGGCTATCTTCCTCGCTTGCCCCCGGTTGTACGAAGAAATGAAAGGCGCCCCTTCCAGCGCGATGCCTAGCATTGGCTCCAGAGTTCCATCAAAGACCGTGTCACCCGTCTTATTCTCGAAATCGGCGATCAACAGTGTCACTGGAGCATGCGGAGCACTCGGCCCCGGGCTGAATCTCGGCCAAAGTAAAATCCCGGTCGCTACCAAAACAACCACCAACCCAGCGCCCACCCATTTTGCATACCCAGGCAGCACACCAGGTTTTCCCACCGTGACGCGCGTTCCCGCCCGCGGCCCCTGCCAGTCTTCGATCGCATGCAAGAGCTCAGTCGCGCTCGCAAATCGCTTGTCTGGATCAATCTCCAGACACTTCTTCACAATCTCGCTCAGCGGCTGCGGAATTTTTTTATCCAACTCCCCTAGCGGACGCGCCGGCTCGCTCGTGCGCTTCCAGAGCTTGCCCATCGTAGTGTCTGCGTTGAACGGCGACTGCCCGCTCAGAATCTCGTAAAAAATAATTCCGATGGCAAATAGATCCGAGCGCGCGTCAACCGTCTGCCCTTTCGCCTGCTCCGGTGACATGTAATCGGGCGTGCCGATCAGCGCCCCGGTCTGCGTCATGCTGGAAGTCAGCGTCGAGCGGGCAATCCCGAAATCCATCACGTAGACTCGCCCCGTCTTGTCCAGCATGATGTTTTGCGGTTTCAGATCCCGGTGGATGACTCCTTCGCTATGCGCCACTTCCAGAGCCCGGCATACCTGCGCGATGATTTTCGCCGCATCGGCCGGTTCTAGCTTTTTCCTCTCTTTGAGCAGGCTCTGTAAGTCCTCGCCCTCGATGTACTCCATGGTGATGAACTTGAGCCCATCGGCCTGACCCAGATCAAAGATGCGGATGACATTCTTGTGCGTGATTTGCCGCGCCAGGATCAGTTCCTGCTTGAATCTCCTTAAAATTTCCGGATTCGCCGCCATGTCTCCGCGAATTACCTTCAGGGCTACCTGGCGATCCAATTCGCGGTCCTTCGCCTGGTAAACCGCGCCCATGCCGCCTTGCCCCAGCAATCGAACGATTTCGTATCGTTCTCCAATTACAGCTCCCGGCTCGAGCTGTTTTTGCGCCGCCGTGGTCACGACCACGTTGCCCGCTGGGACGGACCATCCTCCATCGTGGCCGGGGCCAATCGTCTGATCGCTAATGGGAAGGGGAGTGGAACATTTCTCGCATTGAACCAGCTCTTCCGCGTTGGGGTGGCTGCAAAGTGGACAAACCATTCGTTTCACGCCCTGGGTGCGTGACCGACCTAATTATCTAGCCTTCGCGTAGAAAATCAAGTTTTTGAACGGCTTACGCAGCTTGGAGTTACTCTTCTCTGCAAAGGAAAAGCGAAATTCGGAGGCGGCGCACACTCGCCGCAACGTATCTCATCGTGAATAGTCGTGCCGCAGGTCCGCGTTAGATATCTGGTACCCTATCCCACCCTACAGGAATTGCCGCGCTGCGAGTCGCTTCGCAACTCTACCATCAGCTGTTATTGTTGTTGAGTGCCGTCTACTCGATGAGGAAAGTACGGGTAACGAATGAACTGTCCGTTAGCAAAGCTGTCGCCGGGAAATGGGAGTCCTCTACCGCGCGCACCAGCCCCACCGGCCGCACCTTTCCGTCCTTGCTTACTCTGCATTCGAAGACCACGCTGCCCTGTCTGTCGATAATCACCATTTTGAAAGGCGGGCTGCACTTGCGGGGCTCGCTGGGCCTGATGAACCCCATCATTTCGTCGGCCAGTCCGCCGGCGATGTTCTTGTAGCTCACTGTCTCGATTGCTCGTGGGGATTTATTCTTGGTCGCTTCGCTAAGGCCGCTGGTTTGCTTCATTTCCAAATCTCTCCTTCACGTTTTGCGTTTGATTCGGAAGAAGCCCGAATCTGCCTCCAAGCGACCTGCCACCGGGGCCAGCTATATGGCCGAATTGGATATAGCTATATAGCACCAGATTTCGGTTGTCAAGCTCAAATTTGTACTTTATAAAGATATCCAGAGAGAGGACTATAGCACCGCCCGGATTCTGCTCTATAACACCACCCTTTCCGGGACTGCGTGCCACGTCCTTTCCGCTCTTGACGTAAAATCAGATTAGAATATCGTTCTTGTTATGGATCCAGCTTTCACCCCTGTGCCCCTCAAGAGCCCGCGGGCCGATTCGGGAGACAGAATGCCAGCGAAGAACAGCAACGGCTTGCCCGCTTACCAGCGCATCCAGACCGCTATCCGCAAGCGCATCGACGCCGGCCAATTGCGTCCCGGAGACGCCGTGGCCTCCGAGCGCGACCTCGCCAAGATTCATCAGGTCAGTCTCATGACCGCTCGCCACGCTCTTGCCTCCCTCGAACAGGAAGGTATCGTTGAGCGTCGCCGCGGTATCGGCACCTTCGTCGCTGCCCCTAAAATTCATTTTAATAAGCTGATGAGCTACACGGAGCAGATGTCCAGCCGCAGCCTCACCGCCGGCTCCAAAGTTCTCTTTGCCAAAGTGCTGGACAATGAAAACGAAGCCGCCGCTCGCCTCTCCCTTCCCCCCACCAGCCAGATCCTCAAACTCGAGCGCCTCCGCCATGCCGCCGGCGAACCGTTCGCCCTGGAGACCTGCTACCTCAACGCCGCGGAATTCCCAGGCCTTTTGGACGAGCCCATCGGCCGGGAATCTCTTTTCGGAATTCTCGAACGCAATTACAAAGTCGAACTCGGCTACGCCGACGAAGAGGTTGACGCCACCGCCGCCGACCCCAGAATCGCGGACATTCTTTCCATTCCCCGCCGCGATCCCCTGCTGCGCATTCGCCAGGTCATTTATTCCACCAAAGGCCAGGCCATCATGTACGTGCTGGGCTTCTACCGTTCCGACCGTCACAATCTCGTCATTCGCCGCTTCCGGTAAAACTG
>Ga0209415_10019490_pt1 | contig 10617 bp, 9 predicted proteins | sample PeaSoiSIISIP2007_FD_187696 | JGI IMG/M metagenome (GOLD analysis project Ga0209415, IMG submission 187696) | Peat soil microbial communities from Weissenstadt, Germany - SII-SIP-2007 (SPAdes) (version 2) | ecosystem: Environmental > Terrestrial > Soil > Wetlands > Peat | place: Germany... | reverse complement strand
TACTTCGCCGGCTGGCCGACCAAGATCGAGGGCGCGGTGCTGCCCGTGACGGCGCCCAACATGCACTGCTACACGCGCCGCGAGCCCGTCGGCGTGTGCGCGCAGATCGTCCCCTGGAACTTCCCTCTCCTGATGGCCGCCTGGAAGGTCGCGCCCGCGCTGGCCGCCGGTTGCACGATCGTGCTCAAGCCCGCCGAGCAGACGCCGCTGAGCGCGCTGCGCCTGGGCGAGCTGGCGCTGCAGGTCGGCTTTCCGCCGGGCGTGCTCAACGTGCTGAGCGGCGACGGCGCGACCGGCGCGGCGCTGGTGGCGCACCCCGGCGTCGACAAGATCGCCTTCACCGGCTCGACCGCCGTCGGGCGCGAGATCGGCGCCGTCGCCGGGCGCGCGCTCAAGCGCACGACGCTCGAGCTGGGCGGCAAGTCGCCCAACATCATCCTGCCCGACGCCGACCTCGACGCCGCGGTGAAGGGTGCCTACCAGGCGATCTACTTCAACTCCGGCCAGGCCTGCAACGCCGGCTCGCGCCTGTTCGTGCCGGCCGCGCGTTTCGACGAGGTCGTGGGCGCGCTGGCCGAGCGCGCCGCCGCCACGCGGCTGGGGCCGGGCCTGGATCCCGCCACGCAGCTCGGGCCGCTGATCTCCGCCGAGCAGCGCGCGCGCGTGCTCGAGTACATCGACTCCGGTCGCGCCGAGGGCGCCGAGCTGATAACCGGCGGCGAGGGCGCGCTGTCTGACAGCGGCGGCTGGTTTGTCGCGCCGACGCTTTTCAGCGCCACCTCCGACGATCTGAAGATCGCCCGCGAGGAGATTTTTGGGCCCGTGCTCGTCGCCTCGCCCTACGACACGCTCGAGGAGGTGGCCGAGCGCGCAAACGACGGCGACTACGGTCTCGCGGCCGGCGTCTGGACGCGCGACGTCTCGAGCGCGCACCGCCTCGCCGCGCTGCTGCGCGCCGGCTCGGTCTACATCAACCACTGGGGCGGCTCCGACCCCGCGGCGCCGTTCGGCGGCTTCAAGGCGTCGGGCGTCGGTCGCGAGCACGGCCACGACGGCCTCGACGCCTACCTTGAGACCAAGACCGTCTGGACCGCTTTGTAAGAGCCGACGGGCCGTAATAGTTCTGCATGGGCGAACTCTTGCGGCAAATCCCTGATTGGCCGGCAAGGCGGCAAAAGTGCACTAAAGTTCTCGCAATGAGCGTTCATCCGCCGCCCCTTGGCGCTCTGGCGATCGACCTCGTGCGCGACGACGGCACCGTCACGCTGGTGCTCCAGGGCGAGCTCGACATCGCCTCCGCGCCCGCGCTGGAAGAGCGCCTCGGCGCCATCGAGGAGGACGCTCCGGGTCGCGTCGTGATCGACCTCGGCGGCGTCGCCTTCATCGACTCGACCGGTCTGCGCGTGCTGCTGCAGGCCAACGCGCGCGCCGGCGAGGGCGCGCACGAGCTCGTGCTGCGCCCCGGCGGCGCGGCCGTGCAACGCGTGTTCGAGACGACCGGCGTGTTCGCCGCGTTTCGCTTCGAGTCCGCGCCCGCCGCCTGACGCCGCCCGCGCGCCTGGCCATCTGGCAGGCTTCCCCTCTCGATGAGCAGTTCTTTAGCCGCAAACGCCGCCGCCCTGCCGGCGGCCCGCTCCGATGTCCGGCCTCGCTGGGCGGTCGCGCTGGCGGGCCTCTGCGGGCTGCTGCTGGTGGCGGCCACCGCCGAGATCGTGCTCGACGGCGCGCTCGCGCACTCCCCGCTGATCCCCCGCTCGCCCGCCATCGCCGGCTGGCTCGGCGGCATCGGCGAGCGCCTGGGCTACCGCGTCTTTCTGATCGCGCTGCTCGCCTTCACCGGCGCCTACGCCGTGCTGCTCGCGCTGCGCGGGCGGGGCCTGCTTGGAGACGTGTCGACGCGCTGGGCGATCGGGCTGATCGTGCTCCTGCACGCCCTCATCTTCGCCGGGCCGATCCTGCTCTCGACCGACGTCTTCAGCTACATCGCCTACGCGCGCATGGGCGTCGAGCACGGGCTCAACCCGTATCTGCACGGGCCCTCGGCGATTGCCGGCGACTCGGTCTACAGGTACGTCGGCCTTGACTGGGTGCACGTCGCCACCGCCTACGGCCCGCTCTACACGCTGCTCTCCTATCCGCTCGCGCCGCTCGGCGTGAAGGGGGCGCTGTGGGGCATGAAGGTGCAGGCGCTGCTGGCCGGCGCCGGCACACTCGTGCTGACCTGGCGCTGCGCGCGCCTGCGCAACCTCGATCCGGCCTTTGCGCTGCTCGCCGTCGGCGCCAACCCGCTGTATCTGATCTACGGCCTCGGCGGCGCCCACAACGATCTGATCCTGACCTTCCTGATGATGGCCGCCGTCGCCCTCACGCTCGCCGGGACGCGCGCGGGCGGCAGCGTGGAGGGGGCCGGCGGGAGCGCCGCCGCTGGGCGGAGCGGGCGCTACGCGTGGGCGGGTGCCGCGGTCGTCGCCGGCGCGCTCGTCAAGGCCACCGGCGCGGTGCTGCTGCCGTTCGTCGTGCTCTCCCGCCGCAGCCTGGCTCCCCTGGTCGGCGCCGCGCTCGCACTGCTCGTCGGTCTGCTGCTGGCCTACGCCGTCTTCGGCATCCACGGCGTCAACATCGTCTCGGCGCTCAATCGCGACTCGGCCTTCGTCTCCACCGACAGCTTCCCCACCGAGGTGGCCCACCTGTTCGGCAAGCCCGGCGTCTTTCCGGTCGACCACACGCTCCTGAAGGCCGCGCTGGCGGCGATCCTGCTGTATCTGATGTGGCTCACGTGGCGGGGCTATGACTGGGTCGCCGCCTCGGGCTGGGCGCTGCTGGCGATCGCCGTGACCTCCACGTGGCTGCTCGCCTGGTACACGCTGTGGGCGCTGCCGCTGGCCGCCGTCGCGCGCGACCGCCGCCTGCTGTTCGCCACGCTGGCCGTGCAGCTGCTCTTCATCGTCCACCAGACCGCGCCGCTGATCGCGCCCGTGCAATGAGCGCTGCGCCCGAGCGCATCGACGGGGGACGCTGGGATGCACTGCCGGCGTGGCTTCGCCCGCGCGCGGACGACACCGGCTCGGGACGCGACCGGCGTCTGATCGAGATCACCGTGCTCGTGCTGATCGGCGTGCTGCTGGCGGTGGCCACCGTGCGCGACGTCGTGCTGCAGACCGAAGTCAACCACCGGCTCGTCGCCGACCTCGCCACCTGGCGCGCCTACAGCGGCCACGACTATCACAACCTCACGACCGAGCAGGACATCAAGCGCCACACCACGCGCGAGATCGTCTGTGGCAACACCTCGCCCGGCGCGCCCAAGGCGCGCACGCAGCTGTGTCTCATCATGAGCGGCCCGGTCGTGCACGGGCGGCGCGCCGTGCGCGGCGGCTACAGCCTGCCGCCGCGCCTGCTCTTCGACGTGCGCTCCGCGCGCCACGGCTGCTTCGGCACGGCGGTCGGCGAAGGCCTGTGCGGGAAAAGCTGACCCCCTGGTGGCCGCTGGCCGCGCTGACGCTGCTCGCCGCCGCGCTGCGCTTCCCCACGCTCGGCCTGCAGAGCTTCTGGTACGACGAGGCCTTCACGCCCGTGCACGTCCTGCACGCGTCGCTGTGGGCCACGCTGCGCGGGGTCTCACGCACCGAGAACAGCCCGCCGCTGTGGTATCTGCTGGTCTGGGCGGATTCGCGCGTGTTCGGCAGCGGCGAGGTCGCGCTGCGCTCGCTCTCGGCGCTCGCCGGCGTGCTGACGGTGCCCGTGGCCTGGGCGATCGGCCGCGAGCTGGTCGGTCCGCGCGTGGCCATCGCCACGGCCGCGCTCGTGGCCGTCAACCCGCTGTTCGTCTGGTACTCCCAGGAGGCCCGCGTCTACGCGCTGTTCGTCTTCACGGCCGCGCTCGCGGTGCTGTTCTTCCTGCACGCGCTGCACCGCGCCACGCCGCGCCGCCTTGCCGCCTTCGCCGCGAGCGGCGCACTGGCGCTGCTGACGCACTACTTCGCCGTCTTCCTGCTCATACCGATGTGCGTGTGGCTTCTGCTGCGCCATCGCGCGCAGTGGCGCGCGGTCATTCCCGCCGTCGCCTCCGTTGCGGCCGTCGGCCTGGCGCTCGTTCCGCTGATCGCTGCGCAGGGCGGCCACGGCACGCAGTGGATCGGGCGCTGGGCGCTGCTGGCGCGCGTGGAAGCGATACCGCAGTACTACCTCACGGGCGAGTCCGGCGCGCCCCTCGGCCACGGCGTCGAGCTGCTCGTGGCGCTGCCGATCCTCGCCGGGCTGCTGTTCGGGCTGTGGCGCGGTCTCACCCGCTTTGAGGAGCGCCGCGCTTCGATCGTGCTCGTGCTCGGCGCCTGCGGCGTAGTGATCCCGCTCGCGCTCGTCGCCTTCGGCCTTGACTACCTCGCGCCGCGCAACCTCGTCGCCGCGATGATCCCGCTCACGGCGCTGCTGGCAGTCGTGATCGTCGCCGAGCGCACCGGCCGCGTCGGTCTCGCGCTTGCCGGCCTCGTGGCGCTGGCCTTCCTGGCGATCTCGATCGACGTCGATCTGTCCCCGCGTCTGCAGCGCGGCGACTGGCGCGGGCTTGCGGCTGCGCTGCGCTCCACGCGCAGCGCGACGACCGGCCACGGGGGCCTAGGAGCGGGACGGGTGCTCAGTACGGTCGAGCTGGGCGCGGCGCCGCTTGAGTACTACCTGCCGCCGCTGCACAACCTCGCGCAGGGCGCCTCTGTCGTCGTCAGCGAGATCGACGAGACCGGCTACGCGCCGCTGCGGCCCGGTGCGGAAGAACCGCCCGCGCCGGGCTTTCGCCTGGTGCAGCGGCGCGACATCGACGGCATCGTGCTGTACCGCTTCGTCTCGCCCACGCCGCGCGCCGTCTCCGAGGCCGCGCTGCGCAGCGGGGCGATCACGCAGGAACACCCCGAGGTGCTGGTGCCGTAGCTGGGCGCGCGCCTGCGCGGGTGTCGCGCGCGCGCAAAAAGTTCTAGCTTGTCGGCTATGTCCACGCCTACCGTGGAGACGCACAACGAGACGCGGGTGGCGCTGGAGCGGGCGTGCGAGCTGCTACTCGCGTTGCAGGACGATGCCGGCTGGTGGAAGGGCGAGCTGCAGACCAACGTGACGATGGACGCCGAGGACATGCTGCTGCGGGAGTTCCTTGGCATCCGCTGCGCCGAGGAGACCGAGCGCTCGGCCGTGTGGATCCGCTCGCAACAGCGCGCCGACGGGACGTGGGCCAACTTCCACGGCGGCCCGGGCGAGCTGTCCACGACGATCGAGGCCTACTGGTCGCTGCGCCTGGCGGGCGACCCGGCGGAGGCCGAGCACATGCGTGCCGCCGCGAGCTTCGTCCGCGAGCAGGGCGGTCTTGAGCGCGCGCGCGTCTTCACGCACGTCTGGCTGGCGCTGTTCGGGTTGTGGCCGTGGGAGCGCATCCCGGCGCTGCCGCCGGAGATCGTGCTGCTGCCCGCGTGGGTACCGCTGAACGTCTACGACTTCGCCTGCTGGGCGCGCCAGACGATCGTGGCGCTGTCGCTCGTCATCGCCCACCGTCCCCGGCACGCGCTGCCCTTCGATCTGCGCGAGCTGCACGGACCCGAGCCGTGGACGCGACCCCTGCCGGCGTCGCGGTCCGGCAGGTGGCTTGCGCGCCTGGACCGCCTCGTGCGCGCGTACGAGCGCCGGCCGATCCCGCCGCTGCGGCGTCTGGCGCTGGGCCGCGCCGAGCGCTGGATCGTGCGCCGCCAGGAGGTCGACGGCTCGTGGGGAGGCATCCAGCCGCCCTGGGTCTACTCGCTGATGGCGCTGCGCCTGGCCGGCTATCCGCTCGATCACCCCGTGATGCGCCGCGGCCTGGACGGGATCGACGGCTTCATGATCGAGGAGGGCGATTCGCGGCGCCTGGAGGCCTGCCAGTCGCCCGTGTGGGACACGGCGCTGGCGCTCGTCGCGCTGCGCGACGCCGGTCTGCCGGCCGAGCACCCGGCGCCTGCGCGCGCCGCGCGCTGGCTGCTCGGCGAGGAGGTGCGCGTGCGCGGCGATTGGGCCATGGCGCGCCCGCAGCTGGAGGCCGGCGGGTGGGCGTTCGAGTTCGCCAACGTCAACTACCCCGATGTCGACGACACGGCCGAGGTCGTGCTGGCGCTGCGCGGCGTCGAGGTCGACGCCGGCCTCGAACAGGCCGTCGAGCGCGCGCGGATCTGGGTGGAGGGGATGCAGAGCGCGGACGGCGGCTGGGGGGCGTTCGACGCCGACAACACCAGCGCGCTGGTGCGCGAGCTGCCGTTCCTGGACTTCGGCGAGGTGATCGACGAGCCGAGCGCCGACGTTACGGCGCACGCCCTGGAGATGCTTGCCGTCCTGGGGCGCGCCGACACGCCCGTGGCCCGTCGCGGTCTGCGCTGGCTGCTGGAGCAGCAGGAGCCCGACGGTTCGTGGTTCGGGCGCTGGGGCATCAACTACGTCTACGGCACGGGCGCTGCCGTGCCCGCGCTCGTGGCCGTCGGCGTCGCTCCCTCCGAGCCGTGCGTCCGGCGGGCGGTGGCGTGGCTCGTCGAGCACCAGAACGGGGACGGCGGCTGGGGCGAGGACCCGCGCTCCTACGACGACCCCGCCTGGATCGGACGCGGCCCCTCGACCGCCTCGCAGACCGCCTGGGCGCTGCTGGCGCTGCACGCCGCGGGCGAGGGTGACGGCGCCGCCGGCGAGCGCGCGTCCGCGCTGGCGCGCGGCTTGCGCTGGCTGACCGACACGCAGCGCGCGGACGGCGGCTGGGATGAGCCCCACTACACCGGCACGGGCTTTCCCTCGGACTACTACATCAACTACCACCTCTACCGGCTCACCTTCCCGATCATGGCGCTGGGGCGCTGCCTGCGCGATGGCCTTGCCTGACAGCCCCGGCCGGGGGGTCCTCCTCCTGCCCCGCCGCAAGCGCCGCGCGATCGAAGCCGCGATCGCCTCCTTCGGCCACGCCTCGGCCGCCGGCGCCTCGCTCGAGGGGGCGCGCGCGGACGTCGCTGAGACCCAGTACGAGAGCGTCGAGGACCTTCTGTCCCACTGCCGGCGCACGGGCGGCGCGCTCGGCCGGGAGTGCGTGGCGATCCTGGGCAGCCGCGACCCGCGCGCGGCCGTGCGCTTCGCGGACGATCTGGGCGTGGCGATCATGCTCACAAAGCTCCTGGGCGACCTGCGCGAGAACGCGCAGCGCGGACGCGTCTACATACCGGCGCAGGAGCTCGTGCGCTACCACCTGCACGACGACGGCGCGCTCGACGCGCAGGCGCTGCTGGAGCTCGCCCTGCAGGCCCGCACCGCCGAGCCCGCGGTGATTGCGGGCTTCGAGGGCGGCGACGTCGGCCAGCTGTATGCGCTGATGCGCTTCCAGGCGCTGCTGGCGCGCGACTGGCTGCACCGCGGCGCGCCGCTCGTGCTGCTGCTTGACCGCCGCAGCGCTGCCTGTGTTAACGCCACGATCGCCGGCTGCCGGCGTCTGCTGCGGCACATCGAGCAGCGCCCCGACCGGGCGCTGGGCGCGCCCGTCTCGCTGTCGGCGCGCGAGCGGGCGTGGGTGATGACACAGGCGCTGCTGCGCCCGCGCCGCGTGCTCGTGCAGCATCCGGCGGAACGGATGTGAGCGCCGGTCCCGACCCGGCGTCCAGCGCGGGCCGCCGGGAGATCGATGGCCCGGGCGGGCTGCTGATCGCCGCGCCGCTGCGACTGGAGGCGTGGGCGATCGCATCCGCGCGCCCGCCTGCACGGGTGCTGCGGATCGGGATGGGCGCGCGCCGCGCGCGCGCCGCCGTGCCGTGCCTGCTTGACGATCCGGCGATCGCGCTGCTCGTGCTGGGCTTCGGCGGCGGCCTGGCTGCGGACGGCCGCGTGGGCGAAGCTGTCGTGGCCGACGTCGTTCAGCGGCCGGGCGAGGCGCCGATCGGCTGTCAGGGGGCGCAGGCGCTCGTGGACGCGATCCGTAGCGCTGGTCTCCAGGCGCGGCGCGGGCCGATCGTCTCGGTGCGCCGCCCGGCGATGGGCGCTGCCCGAAAGGCGCTGGCGGAAGGCGGCGCGCTGGCCGTGGACATGGAGTCGGCCTGGCTGGCGCGGGCTGCGCGCGAGCGCCCGTTCGCGGTCGTGAGGGTGCTGAGCGACACGCCCGCGCAGGAGCTTCTGCACCCGCGCGCCCCATTCGCCGTGGCGCGTGCATGCGCTGCGCTGCGCCGCGTGGCCGCGGCGCTTCACGCCTGGACGCCGGGGGAATAAGGTAGGCACAATGCCTGTTCCGATGAGACAGGGCACGCGCATGGGCTGGTATCTGCTGCGCCAGCGTCTGGCCCGCCGCGAGAAGTTCCCGCTGATCGTCGAGTTGGAGCCGCTGTTTCAGTGCAACCTGGCGTGCGCCGGCTGCGGCAAGATCCAGCACCCCGAGCACGTGCTGCGCCGGCGCATGTCCGTGGAGCAGGCCGTCGGGGCGATCGAGGAGAGCGGCACGCCGATGGTCTCGATCGCGGGCGGCGAGCCGCTTGTGCACCCCGAGATCCACGTGATCGCGCGCGAACTGGTCAGGCGCAGGAAGTTCGTCTACCTGTGCACCAACGCGCTGCTGCTGGAGCGCCGGCTCGACGAGTTCACGCCCAGCCCATACTTCGCGTGGGCCGTGCACATCGACGGCCTGCGCGAGCGCCACGACGCCTCCGTCGAACGAGCCGGAGTGTTCGACAAGGCCGTCGCGGGGATCAGAGCGGCCAAGGCGATGGGGTTCAGGGTGACGACCAACACGACCTTCTTCACGCACGATTCCCCCAGGACGGTGCGCGAGGTGCTGGACTTCCTCAACGACGAGTTGGAAGTCGACGAGATGATGATCTCGCCCGCGTACGCGTACGAGAAGGCGCCCGACCAGGAGCACTTCCTTGGCGTGCGCCAGACGCGCGAGCTGTTCAGCGCGGCCTTCGCCGACGGGCGCCGCAAGCGCTGGCGGTTGAACCACAGTCCGCTGTTTTTGGACTTCCTCGAAGGCAGGGAGGAATACGACTGCACCGCGTGGGGTATACCCAGCTACTCTTTGTTCGGCTGGCAGCGTCCCTGCTATCTGATGTCCGACGGCTACGCCAAAACTTATAGGGAGTTGATCGAGACGACCGACTGGAGCGCCTACGGACGCGGCCGCGATCCGCGCTGTGAGAACTGCATGGCCCACTGCGGCTACGAGCCCACGGCCGTGCTGCACACCACCCACTCGCTGCGCCAGTCGCTGCGGGCGCTGGTATCGCGGTGAGCGCGACGGAGGATGGCCGGGTTGGCGCGAGGGAGATCGTGCAGGCCCGCGACATCTGCCGCCGCTACGGCGAGGGCGAGGCCGCCGTCGACGCTCTGGCGGGCGTGAGCGTCGGCTTCCCGAGCGCTCGCTTCGCGGCGATCATGGGCCCGTCGGGGTCGGGCAAGTCGACCCTGATGCACATCCTCGCGGGCCTTGACCGGCCGACCTCGGGCACGGTCGCGCTCGACGGCGTCGAGTTGACCGACCTCGACGACAGGCGCCTGACGCAGCTGCGCCGCGACCGCGTGGGGTTCATCTTCCAGACGTTCAACCTGCTGCCGGTGCTGAGCGCCGAGGAGAACATCCTGCTGCCGCTGTCGATCGCCGGGCGCAAGCCCGACGGGGAGTGGTTCGATCGCCTGATCGACACGATCGGCATCCGCGACCGGCTGCGCCACCGACCGGCGGAGATGTCGGGCGGTCAGCAGCAGCGCGTGGCGGTCGCGCGTGCGCTGATATCGCGCCCGGCGGTGGTGTTCGCCGACGAGCCCACCGGCAACCTCGACTCCAAGGCCTCGGGCGACGTGCTCGAGTTGCTGCGCCACGCCGTCGACGACTTCGGGCAGACGGTCGTGATGGTCACGCACGACGCCCACGCGGCGTCGTTCGCGGACCGCCTGCTGGTGCTGGGCGACGGGCGCGTCGTGCACGACCGCGAGGCGGCCACGGCCGAGCAGGCCCTGGACCTGATGAAGTCCGCCGGCTGATGTCGGCGCTGGTGCTGCGCGGCTTTCTGCAGCGCAAGCTGCGCGTGACGCTGACGGCGATCGCGATCGCGCTGGGCGTGGCGCTGATGGCCGGCACGTACATCCTCACGGACACGATCAACAACTCGTTCGCGGGGATCTTCAAGACCGCCAACGCCAATCGCGACGTGGTCATAACGCCCTCGCAGAAGCTCGGCAGCACGGTGCGCTCGCAGGTCTCGCCGATCACGGACGCGATGCTCGCGCAGGTGCGCGCGGCGCCCGGCGTGGCCGAAGCGTCGGGCGGGATCTTCAACCTGGGCACGTTCCTGGACGTGCACGGCAAGCGCCTGACGACCGCGCACGCGCCGGCCTTCGTCGCCGCCGAGTCGCCCAGGCGCTTTCAGTCCTTCTCACCGATCGCGGGGCGCTTTCCGGTCAACGCCGAAGAGGTGGCGATCGACCAGGCGACGGCCGAACGCGCGAACCTGAAGGTCGGCGGGCAGATGCTGATCGCGGCCACGGCGCCGGCCAAGCGCTATCGGATCGTGGGCATCGTCAAGTTCGCCGGCTCGCAGTCCTTCGGCGGCGCGGGCGCGGCGATCCTGATACCGGCGGAGGCGCAGCGGGGGG
>Ga0209415_10019488_pt1 | contig 10618 bp, 14 predicted proteins | sample PeaSoiSIISIP2007_FD_187696 | JGI IMG/M metagenome (GOLD analysis project Ga0209415, IMG submission 187696) | Peat soil microbial communities from Weissenstadt, Germany - SII-SIP-2007 (SPAdes) (version 2) | ecosystem: Environmental > Terrestrial > Soil > Wetlands > Peat | place: Germany... | reverse complement strand
AGGTGCACCGCATCTTTACGATCGGTCTTGTGGCCCTTCCGATTCTTCACCTCTTCAGGATTGGCCAGCACGACCGGGACATGGTCCTCCAGTAGATTGAAAACTGGAATCCAGTACGACCCCGTGCTCTCCATCACGACATCCGTCACACGCTCCTCGTTAAGCCAGTTCCGCAGTCGCTCCAAACCCGGGACAGTTGTGTCAAAGCGTCGCGTTTCACTGCGGGGCTCCTCATGGGCAGCCGGGTCATGACGCAGCACAGCAAAAAACGCTTGCCGATGTCAATGCCGGCGCAGCGCTCGATGAGCCTACCCATATCGCCTCCTCATCACCGAAGAGCGAGCGCATCAAGCATAAGTTGTTCCACGGGCTTCTCGCTCCAATCAGGGGATACACCAGCGCCAGCCAGGAACAGTTGTATCCGCGGGGTTTATTCCGCCATTCCGGCAACGTCCTTGCCTTCGGTGATAGAACGAGAATCAACCATGGGCTCGAACACTGACAACCGCAGTGGAGTGCCGGGCTCGGCATCCCTATCTTTGCCAGAGTCGAGTCCCTGCAAAACGATGCCTCTTGTTTTCATAACCAGGGGTGAGCGCGAAGCGCGATCATCGAAGTTTTATCCCGGCGCACTGTAAACGCGATGTTACGACAACAATCCCACGCGAGCGCTTTCGGTAACGAAAAAGCCCCGCCCAAAAGGAGCCTGGACGGGGCGCAAAGGAGTTGAAAAAATTATTATAGGTCTGAGCCAGCCTAGAAACTGCTAAAAGTTACAGGGAGCAACGGGAATCCGAAAAAATGCACTCGGTCCGCATCTCTGGGTGCCCGGCATGCATGACAGGGAGTCCGCTGGCAACACTCAGAGCCAGGTCAATGAGTTCTATAAAAAGAGATGTCAAAAAAAAGCTCCGGCTCGACCGGAGGCCGAGAAGATTTTTGTCTCGAGAGTCCAGCCCACTGTCTGTGAGTGCGCACTCTCGATTCGCTCGAGAGGTTTTGCTCGTTTGCCATTCCCGCGGGTTTTATCTTCCGGTGGTGACCACGCCAATCGAGTCTTGAAACTTGGCAAGCGGACCTGGTATTTGAGTGTCAGTCGGGTCGGAGGAGGCGCGCTTATGCCCCCAATGCATAAGAGTTGGCTAGTTGGCTTATCAATCGGCACCAGTCCCATTTGTCTTATGATGGTGAAGCTCCTTCCGAGGTCGATCAAGGACGTCGGGTCGGTGTTGCCCAAGATCACTTCGTCCAGGGGTTCTTTCTTCTGAATCCACTTCTGATCAAATCGCTGGTCATGGATGGTCACCAGAGCTCCGTATTACGCAGCGCTTTCCTCTTAATTTTGAGCAAGACGGGTGAGACAACCAGAAGAGGAGCGACGAGGAGGATGACCGCGATGATCCCATAGGCAATCATCGGCAACTTTTGGGAGGAGAGGGTTGCTCCTTGATAGGCGATGGTGTTTCCTACTTGAGCCGCAATCACGGCTCCTCCGGCAAAGACGATTGGGCTGAATGCATTCTGCCCGTCGGATAGAAAACCAAGGCCGGCAGCCATGTCAGTGTGTGTGGCAACCAGATACAGATTCATTCTTGAGACCCGCCACAGGAAAGAAGTCCAGAGAAACAGCCTCCATAGCCACCTGAACATGAGAAAACGGAAGAAGGGAGTGCTAACGAGGTTGAACCACCAACCCGCCAAGCTCAATTCGCCTGATCCCGCACTCGAAGTGTGCCAATTAGAAACGCCACTCATTAGCAACTCGGTCTTGAAGATGATGGAGGGGAAGATTGCGGCAACGATCATCAAGGCTTCGGGCGGGACACGATTTCTCAAACGCGTGGTTCTTTCGATCACCGCCTCGGAAGAAGGGAGTTTCTTTTTCAGCGACCAACCCAGACCTCAGGAACTGAAGAATTCGACAAAGATTGGCTGGTCCAGTTCGTGGAGCATCGCGTTGCCGACCCCCGCATCCTACGGCTGATCCAGAAATGGCTCAAGCTGGGGTGATGGAGGAAGGCGAATGGTCGGACACGAAGACAGGTAGTCCGCAAGGTTCGGTGATTTCGCCGCTTCTCGCGAACATCTACCTGCATTATGGTGCGCCAGGACAAACCTGGTGCTTCCAGCGGGTGAAATTCCCGCCCCGGCAAGAGGTGCAGCCGCCTCACCGGGAATCGAGTCTTGGGTCTGAGGAGATAACGAATCGGACTAAGCGTAGACAGAGCGACGAGCGAGCCGTAACGAAAGTGAAGCGATTGAGCCTCGTTAAATACTTAACCGCAGGCCGACAGCATCGTAGTGGCTGGAAGGCACTAGTAGGCACACCGCAAATGGCGAGGTGGCCGGAGACTGCGGCGGGGTCAGTGAGCACGGCACGTTCGGATATGGAAGCATCAAGGGACCTGGGAGATCCACTGCGGTCTTGGTCCGCATATAAAGCGGATCGAGTATGCCGGACGATAAGGATCATTCCTGAGAAAGGCAGATGCTGCAGTGCGAAGTCGGATTCGCTGGTAGTACTCGGAGCGTGGGAAAGCCGCGCACAAGGGGAAGCGGCGAAGCAGATGAAGACTGACTTTAGGAAAACATCACCTGCACCCACGGAGGCAGGAATCTGATGTCAACACAACTGAGTCAGATAGCGAATAGGGCGAAGTTGGACCGCAAGGCGCGGTTTACTTCATTGGCGCACCTGCTGACGCCGGAATTTCTCAAGGAGACTTGGGGAAAGATGAACCGGCGAGCGGCGGGCGGAGTCGATGGAAAGAGCGCCGAGCAGTTTGGAAGCGAGCTAGAAACGCAAGTCGAGGCGATCTGCGCGCAGCTGAAGGAAGGCACCTACCACGCACCGCCGGTCCGAAGGGTCGATATACCCAAAGGGCCGGGCAAAGTCGGAACAAGACCGCTGGGAATTCCAACGGCCGCGGACCGGCTGCTGCAGCGGGCGGTAGCACGCATTCTGGAGGCGGTGTTTGAAGCAGATTTCCTGGATTGCAGTTACGGCTTCCGACCTGGCCGAAATCCTCATCACGCGCTGCAAGCCTTACGCGTGCAGATCGTGACGAAGAAGGTAGGGCAGGTGTTCGAAGCCGATATCCGCAGCTATTTCACCCGTATTAATCGTCAGTGGTTACGCAAGATGGTAGCCCATCGCATTGCAGATCCGGTGATCCTGGGCCTGATCGGAAAATGGCTCAATGCTGGAGCGATGCAAGATGGTGTTGTCGTCTACGCAGAGGAAGGGACTCCACAGGGCGGTCCGATCTCACCTGTGCTGAGCAACCTTTACCTCCACTTTGTTCTCGATCTGTGGTTTGAGAAGAAGATCAAACCGCAATGTCGGGGCGAGGCCTATCTGCTGCGTTTCGCTGATGATTTCGTGGTGAGTTTCCAGTTTCGACAGGATGCGGACCACTTCCAACAGAAGGTGCGGGAGCGGTTCGCGGAATTCGGTCTGGAGCTGGCCGAGGAGAAAACTCGGCGTATACTCTTTGGGCGATTTGCAGGCGTAACATGCCTGCGGCACGGACTGGGGAGGCCAGAAACCTTCGAGTTTCTGGGCTTCAAACATGTCTGCGGGGTAGATCGGGCGGGGCGATTTGCTCTGATTCGTATCCCCAGCGTCAAGAGTTGTCGGAAGTTCCTGGCCCGGACACGGGAGTGGATCCTTCATAACAGACACTGGAGACGATGGGAGCAACAGGAACATCTGACGAAGATGTTGCGCGGCTTCTATCAGTACTTCGGCCTGCATCACTGTGAGCGCAAGCTCAACTGGGTACGGCAACAAGTACAGCGCCAGTGGATAAGCGCCCTGAATCGTCGGGGTCAGAGACGTCGGACGAACTGGACGCGCCTGAAAGATCGACCGTGGTTCAAACTGCCGTTTGCTCAAAACCTACACCCGATGGTCTGACCTACGCACCCTTTAGCCAATGTCATCTGGGGAGCCCGGTGCGGGGAATCTGCACGCCGGGTTCTGCTTGGGGAGACGAGGCCAAGTGGCCATGCCTACTCGGTGAGAGGTGCTCGCGAAAGCGCCGCGCTTCGTCAGGCTCCGCACGGGCTACCGTCGTCAAGACTCGTCTCTACCAACCTTTTCGATCTGTGGGTGGACGTCTGGCGCAAGAAATGGGCGCAGGGCGAAGTGGTGGTCGTCCGCTACGCGGACGACATCATCTTAGGATTCCAGCACCAAGCCGAAGCTGATCGTTTTCTGGAGAACTTTCGGGAACGACTGGGAAAGTTTGGACTGGAATTACGCCCAGATAAGACGCGCCGGATTGAGTTCGGGCGGTTTGCCGAACAAAACCGGAAACGAAGAGGGGAAGGCAAGCCTGAGACGTTCGACTTCCTCTAGGCTTCACGCACATCAGCGGGAAGAACAGGTTAGGGCGGTTTGCGGTGAGGCGCAAGACGATTCGCAAACGCATGCGGGCGAAGCTGCGGGAGATAAAGCAGCAACTCCGTGAGCGTATGCACGATCCCGTGCGCCAAACCGGCCACTGGCTCAAGTCGATTGAGCAGGGCCACTTCAACTACTACGCGGTACCGGGGAACCTCGACAGTCTAGGCGCATTCCGGGATCGACTGCTTGTGCATTCTCCAATGAAAGTCATCATGCGGCCTCAGACACCAAGGAATATCGGGGGCTTTTTGCTGGTGGTGGGAACCATCCCCTTTATTCGTCATGATCACCCAGTATTCCCGGACTTTGAAGCGGATGGGCAGGAAAGAAAGTATTCTCAGCAACCCTAATTTCCAGATGGCCGTCGCAGTTCTTTTGCTCGGGACCATTCTCCTCGTCACTCTCATAGGGAATATTCTTCTGCTGTGAAAGAGCGGTAAGCCGCCAATCACCAGCCCCTCCGCTGTTCCCAGTCGATTGGCGGATGTCTGGGGACTGTCATTTACCACTCGGGGGAGGCGAGTGCGCTTGTGATACCGGGTCGACTCGCAGAGGAGGTAAACCATCAAGCTCCGGCTGTGCTGCTGCCAACTGTCGGTTCTTGCTTTTCATCGCTGTGGCGGAGTTCCTCCCGGACCATTCCGAGCAATACCCACAGTACCGAAGCGCAGACCGGCCCAAGAAACAATCCCAGGAAGCCAAAGGCCTGGACGCCTCCGAGGATGGAAAACAATAGTACCAGCCGATGCAACTCGACCTTTCGGCCTACCACCCACGGCCGGATAATGTTGTCGGCCAGACTGACCACTGCGACTCCCCACACAAGAACGAATATGCCCTTCCAAATCGCCCCTGCAAAAATCAAGTAGAGCCCGGCGGGAAGCCACACTAAGGCAGTACCCGCAACCGGCACAATGGAGGCAAACGCAGCACAGAGCCCAAGCAAAAGAGCAGACTGCAATCCTACGATTGCTAGCACGATGCCGGTCAAGATACCTTGCGCGATTCCCACGGAAACAATGCCGTAGACGTTGGCGACAATGGTGTCCGATATATTGTTGAACAACTTTTTTGCCTGGCCCGGCGGCAAGGGAATGGTCTCCTCCGCTTGTTGAATCCAGCCCCGACCATCCCTGAAAAGGAAGAAGGCCACCACGAGTGTTAGGAGCGATCCCGCAATCAGGCTCGCAAAACTGCTAAGGATCGAAGCTTTAGAACGCAAGACCCAGAGGGCAGCCTGCTGCACGTGAGAAGTAACCGCTCCCCGGATGTCATACGTTGAAAAATCGACCCAGCGTCCAAGGAACTTCAGACCGCGCTGCGCCACGGTTGTCAAGAACAAAGCAAATCCACCCTGCTCCGCAGTCTGACGTATCAGGTATTGGGCGGCGGTGCCAGCCTCCTTTGCGACCAGCACGATGATGGTGAAAACTGGCACCCCAAAGAGGAAGAGCAGCGCGAGAATGGATAGCAGTGAGGCCTTCCCGGGCTTTCCTTTTGTCCATCCCAAAATTCTTTGATGGGCAGGGTAAAAGACGACGGTAAGGATAATTGCCGCCGCAAATGGATAAAGAAACGGCCGAGTGATAGCAAACGCGAATCCCAGCACAATGAGCGTCAGGATCCCCAGGAACCAAAGAGTCGTCCGCTTGCTATACATTTCGCGCCTTACGCAGCTTCTGCCGTACTCGAGGGATTTCAGCGGCATTCAAAGAAATACTAAGAAATGACATCGATTGACCATTGTCACAAACAGCGATTTCACACTGGAGTATTACCGGTGAAATCAGCTGTCAGCACCTGTCAGTTCTGACAGTTTCGGGGTGTTCTGCAGGGCAGTAGCTTGACCATGGAGGAAAACACCTGAACTCGTCCATCCAAACCACCTGCGAGTGGGACGCATGAAACCTGGGTGGATGAATCCGATGTTGGCATTCTCAAATGTGCACCGGAGACAACGGGTGTGTCTGCTAAGAAAGTGGAAAGCAACGAATAGCGCTGAGAAACCTCGTCATAGGACGAGCATAGGAGGAGATAAGCAATGGATAGGCGAATGAGAGTTTTGGCTGGTTTACTGGCCGTGTGTGTTCTGGCCTTGGGGTCGGCCCTTGCCGCCGATAAGGTAAAAGGCAAAGGAGTGATCACCCAACGCTCGGGAAACACCCTGACCGTGGAAACTGACGACGATGCCGCTATAAGCGTTATTGTCACGCCGGATACGAAAGTGCAACACCCGGTAGGGCTCGGTGCCCGGAAAAAGCAAGTGGGTCAAGAGGTCCTGATACCGGGGCTCAAGCTAAAGTTCGAGGGAACGGGTGATTGGAGCCAGGTGACGGCGGAAACGATAACCTTCGATCGAGATGATCTCAGCCTAGCCAAAGTGATCCAGGCCGGTTTGAACCCCACCGCTCAACAACAAGCCAAGAACATACAGAATATTGAAGCCACTCAGGAGCGTACCGCGGCCAATGAAGCGGCCATCGCAGCTCATCAACGGGATATTGACGCGACCAAGAAGGAGGTCGCAGCCAACCAACAGGGCATCCAGGAGGTTGCGCAGTCGACCCAACAGCGCTTCAGCGATTTGGCTACCTGGTACGTGAAGGGTAATGCAACTGTGCGCTTCGAAGTCGGTGAGTCAGTTATTTCGGAGGAGTACAAGCAAGAAATCAAAACCCTGGCAGATCAGGCGATCAACTACATTGGGTTTGTAATCGAAGTCAGAGGGTATGCTGACTCGACTGGCAGACTTGAAGACAACCAACAACTCAGCAAGGAGCGCGCTCAAGCCGTGGTCGCCTATTTGCTCCAGGATTGTCATATTCAGGCAAAGAACATTGCTGCGCCGGGTGCGATGGGTGAGGCGAATCCGCCAGCATCGAACGAGACTGCGTACGGACGAGCCGAAAACCGCAGGGTCGATCTGCTGCTCCTTGTCAACAAGGGCGTTGCTGGCGGCAAATAAAAGGTTTCCCTGCAACAGTAATTAAGGAGGCGCGGATTCCGCGCTTCCTTTTTTGCATCATCCAAAGGCAGTATATTGCTCGACAAACAAAAGGCGCACCGACCGGGCGTAAGGCACTCGAGATTATGGTGGAAACCGTAGTTACGAAAATCCAGAAGCTAACTGTCTTCGCACTTGTTGGAATGCTCGCTGTCGTGGTGTTGCTCTCGGGTGGCCGTTCTTCACGTAGATACTCCAGCCGCCGAACATGCCTCCCTGTGCGAGGATGACGCCCTTGGCACCGTCATTGGGAATGACGAGCTCAGCAGTGATCGCCCGGTGGCCATAACAATGCCGGGCCTCGTTGACCATGGCGCCCGCAGCCAGCCCCTGCTGCATGACGGCCTCGGTGGCGACGACGGGATAGAAGAACTTGTAAGCCTCGATGGCTCGGCGCAGGTCTGCTGCGGCGTAAGCGCGCTCAGCAGTCCCGGCCGCCGGAAAGCCTCGCTCAAAGATGTAGGGCGAGTCGACGGCGAGCACGGTCTCTTCACTGTGCGGTTTCCATGGTTTTGTCTTTTCTCGCGTTGGGTTACTGTCAAAAGAGACAGGCCATATTTGCGCCGGGCGCGTTTCCGCGCCCCTCGTAGTGGCTACCGCGGTGCATTTACCACGACGTACGTTGTGCTCGTGCCCACAAACTTAGGCTGGTACCAAGAACTGCCGCAGTGATGGTAGGTAAGCCCATTTACGTACACAACGGTACAAGCGGGTGGAAGCGTGTTCACCATGCTGCCGACCACAATGGCCGTCGCAACGACCGCAGCCGCGACAGGCGCGGGGTTGTAGCAGCAGCCGCCACCGTAATAAGAACTGCTGCTGTGAACGTAGACGTTCTTATTAACGTTCACGTTGACGTTTTGGTTCGTATTGACGTTCACGTTCTTGTTGGTGTTGACGTTCACGTTCTTGTTGGTGTTGACGTTCACGTTCTTGTTTGCATTCACGTTGTAATTCTGGTTCACGTTTGCGTTAACGTTTTTGTTCGCATTGACGTTGGTGTTCTTGTTGACACTGGTTCGCGTTGCGCTGTTATACTGCGCGAACATTGTTGCGCTCGAGAGCACCAATACGAAAGAAACTGAAAGTACACGTAGACTTGATCGGTTCACTTCACGCCTCCCTGTTCTGACTTCTTTTCGTTGTTGGGCGACGCGGGGATTTCCGCAATCGCGATTCTTTCTGCGTCCTTCGGAGGATCGAATGTGAAGGCTTCATCATTAAACGACGGCGCCAGATTCCAGGTCAGAACCTCGCTGAAACGCGGCTGGGCTTTGTCGTCCTTTGTGGTCAGTATTAACTTCCTTGGCAATGGATAGTCTCCCAGCTGGATCCAGATCTGCCAGTCCAGCCCCTCCTGACGGAATGCATACTGCTCGCAGGTCGTGCGTTCGATCGAACCCGGACCGATATCAATCGCGCTCGTGATTGCCTGGGAAGCAGTGGATTGCGGTGAGCCCCACAAAAATAGGTCCACAAGCGGCATATCGATGCCATACTTTTCGTCGATCTTTCCGATCAGTTCGGCGATCGTGGGTGGGGCCGGCACGGTTGCGTAAAGGTTAACCAGATGGCCATACAACGTGAAGTTTTTCCCGTCGTACAGAAAGAACACATCCTTGGTATCGCTCTTCATCTGGGCGCGCAGCCGATTTGGTCTCGCTGCGAGGAGATCAACGACCTGTCCAGACTGGACTGCTTGCCCATTGTCCATCACGTCGTCTGTCGTCTGCACAGCTTCCACTTGGAATGTCGTAAGGGTGCGAAGGTAGGTGCCCATTTTGTCGAGGGCAGCCATCGCTGCTGGATCGATGTTAGCTTTCGTCTGATCAGAATTGACCTGTCCCGAAAGGGACAGGGAAAAGCTCACTATCACTACTAAGCAAAACAATCGTTTACACATGTGCTCGTTACCTCCATTCGATTCTGTGATCTGTGACAGACCTGTCGGCCTTGCATGAACCGTACCGTCTCGACTCTGGCTAGCGCCAATATCCCTAATGAAACACCCAGGTGCTTCCGCTGCGGGCAGACATTGCAATCTCCTTCTTACTAGAGCTGCCCCGGCCAACGGCGGGCGAGGTGAGACGAGATTATGTTCATTGATGGCGTTTGTGAACTGGCAAAACTTACAGTAGGCCGCTGAAGGCAATCGAGCGGGGGAACCAAATTCTCTTGGCTAGTGGTGAATGAAAACCTTCACCAGTGCGCTGGCTCTGACCACCGCCAGTAGCCGAGACGTTAGGATCGCGATGAAGGCAAAACGGGCAATTCCCAATCCGACGTCCTCTTTCCCGCGCGCCTCGGCGGCATCCGCAAGCTCATCACATTCGATCAGCACGTCCGTAGGTATAAGCTTTTGAACCACCTTAGCCCCCAAGAACAAAGGCATTCTCGCAATGCCTGTACGTTCTGACAGTTGTCGCACCTCCCTGCTCGGTCTATAACCACTTCAGTTTTCCAATTCAGTCGGCTTGGGTGCGAAGGAGCAAAGTCCGATGGATCTTTTTCCGCGGAGCGTCGGGGAGGGCCTGGAGGGGCGATTGACTGGACCAGGCAAAGGCCGTTTTGTCGTGCAGCCCCTTATTTCCATTGCTCTTGGCATTCGCGACGGAATCGTGGATGCGAGACTAGGTAAGCCACCCTTCTTCATTCAGGTTTTGTTTAAGAGCGAGGGCAAGCTTGATGTTGTGAAGTCAGGCCTCAAGCAGATTGCTATACCACTGACCGTTGGAGTTGTTCTCGACGCGGTCTTGCAGTGGGTGATCTTTCAGACAATGTTTGTGCTTCCGGCGCTCATGGCGGGAACGGTCTTGGTTGGGTTTCCATATTCCATCGCTCGCGGCTTGAGTAATCGCATTGCCCGCCGATGCTACGACCGCAGGGCGGCGCTGGACGCCGCGAGCCGCACGACCGCCGGAGTTTGACTCTCTGAAGCTCAGGTACCACTTCAGATTCTGACTTGAGGAATTCGTTCGATGAGCACCGTTGATGCAGCACCAGCGGTACCGCAAGGCACGACAACGATCGCCAACAAACTCTCTGAGAAACGGGTAGGATTGGTCCCCTTATGGCGTTCCGGTTTGAATTCGATGCAGAGAATAAGATCCTGCTGATGCGATTCGATGGCCGGCTCACTAAAGAATCCGTTGCAGAGTTTTACGTTGTGATTCGAAAGAATGCTCTTGCTACTGATGCCAGGG
>Ga0209415_10019487_pt1 | contig 10618 bp, 10 predicted proteins | sample PeaSoiSIISIP2007_FD_187696 | JGI IMG/M metagenome (GOLD analysis project Ga0209415, IMG submission 187696) | Peat soil microbial communities from Weissenstadt, Germany - SII-SIP-2007 (SPAdes) (version 2) | ecosystem: Environmental > Terrestrial > Soil > Wetlands > Peat | place: Germany... | reverse complement strand
AACTGCACCGTGTTCACGCACACGGGCACGGTTCGCACCGGCCATTTCTGGTCGGGCCAAAGAAGCGCCATCGGCAGCGTGAAAGCATGGTCCACCGACATCTCCTGGCAGGTCACCATGTCGAAATCATCGGCGATCAGCGAATCGATCAGGTGCCACGAAAGATCCAGGTCGCCGCGGAACGGCGGCACCACGGGAATACCCCAGCCCTCGTCGGCGTTGCGGTACTCGGGAGCGGCACCGATGGCAAAGGTCGGCTGCTTGTCGAGGAAGAAATTGAGGCCATGATCGTTGTAGACGACCACCGCGACGTCCGGTCTGACCCTGGCCAGCCATTCGCGAATCTTCGGAAACCCGTCGAAAAATGGTTTCCAGTACGGATCGGCCTGCACTTTCCGGGCGATCGCGCCGCCGATGGCCGGCACATGGGAGGTCGTGATCGCCCCTAGGATCTGGGCCATGCCTATCTCCCCGCGGCGACGAGCTTCGCCTTGAATTCTTCCTTCGTAAGACCCGTCTGCTGGGCACCAATGTCCTGCATGTCCAGTCCGAAGATGCCGCCGAACTTTGCCAGGAAGTAGGCATTGCCGCCGGCATCGAGAAGTTCGAGGACATTGCGGTGGGCAATTGCCGCCCGTTGCTGCGCGTTCAGGCCGAACCGGGCGCAGTAGGCGTCCTCGTCTCGAAGAAACGCCTCGCGGTTGGCCTGCTCGTTGAAGGAATAGCACATCTTGTTGAGCGCGTACCCCTTGCGCGCCATGTCGCCGTCGAAGACGGTGGTACCCGGAATCTGCCGCTTGGGCTTCGTTGTAGGCATGGACGGGTCTCCTTCGTTACCAGTACAGACGCAGCGGGTTGTCGACCAGCAGTGCCCGCTGCAGCTGCGGCGTCGACGCTATGCGCGGGATGAAATCGACCAGCTTGCCGTCGTCGGGCATGTGCGACTTCATGTTCGGGTGCGGCCAGTCGGTGCCCCAGAGCACGCGATCGGGAAATGTCTCGACCAGACGCCGGGCGAAGGGCACGACGTCGTCGTAGGCCGGCGGCCCGGAAATCGACAGACGCTCCGGGCAGCTGACCTTGGTCCAGATGTTGGCGTGCTCCTCGAGCAGGCGCACGAAGCGACCGAACTGCGGACCGTCGACGGGTTGGCTGACATCCGGGCGCCCCATGTGGTCCACCACAACGATCGTCGGCAGCGAAGTGAAAAATGCCCAAAGGTCGGGCAGATCCGCCGCCTCGAAGTACACCACCACATGCCACCCCATCGGCGCGATGCGCTGGGCGATTTCCGTCAGCACCTCGCGGGGCGTGAAGTCCACCAGCCGCTTGACGAAATTAAAGCGCACGCCCCGCACCCCGGCCTGCTGCAGCTCCGCGAGCTCGGCGTCGGTGACGTGGCGACCGACGGAGGCAACGCCGCGGGCTCTGCCGCCGCAGTTGCGCAGCGCATCGACCAGCGCACGGTTGTCATTGCCGTGGCAGGTAGCCTGGACGATCACGTTGCGCTCGAAGCCCAGGTAATCGCGCAGCGCAAACAGTTGTTCCTTGGACGCATCGCCGGGCGTGTACTTGCGCGTGGGGGCATACGGGAAACGATCCGCCGGTCCGAACACGTGACAGTGGGCGTCCACGGCGCCGGCGGGCGGCGCGAAGCGCGGCTTGGAGGGGCTGGGATGAAACGGCAGGTAGTCGGGGTCCATGCGCGGTTTCCTTGCGCGTCAGCGTCCGAAGACCACCCCGTCGAAGAGCTTGCGGGCCGTCAGCAGGACGGCCGCGCTCCCGACCTCGCCCGTGTCGTCGAGCTCGATCACGATCGTCGATTCGCCGCTCGGGTGCTCGATCGGCATGATCTTGGAGCGGCCCGCGGGAACCCGCGCCATGGCCGCCGCGAGGGTCCCCGGCAGAGCGCAGGCGGTTGCCACGCTGACCGCGCCCAGCACGCCGATGGATGCGTGGCAGCGGTGCGGGAGGAAGGTGCGCGTCGCAATGACGCCGCCAGCACGCGGCGGGCTGACCATGGTCATCTTCGGTATCGACTTCTCGCGCACGTCGCCCAGGTTCATCATCGGTCCGGCCACCAGCCGGATCGCTTCGAGCTTGGCCTTGAGTGCCACGTCGGCGTCGAGTGCCTCGCGACTCTCGGCGCCGGTGATTCCCAGATCCTGCGCGCGCAAGATGACCACCGGCATGCCGTTATCGATGCAGGTGATCTCGACCCCGTTGACCGTGTTGACCCTACGCCCGGTGGGCAGCAAAGCCCCGCAAGTGGAGCCGGCCGTGTCGCGGAAGACGACCGGAATCGGGCTCGCGGTGCCGGGGACGCCATCCAGGTGGGCGTCGCCGGCATAGGCCACGGCGCCGCCGGGCGTACGCACGCGGGCCACGGCTACCTGGTCGGTGTTCTCCATATGGATGGTGACCGCGGTCTCGCCGTCGAGGGCCTTTACCAACCCGCGTTCGATCGCGAAGGGTCCGACACCGGCCAGGATGTTGCCGCAGTTCTGGGCGTCGGTGACAATGGCCTGATCGACAAAGACCTGCAAGAAAAGGTAATCGACGTCGATACCGGAGCGTTGCGATTTGCCCACGACGGCGACCTTGGACGTCAGCGGATCGGCGCCACCCATGCCGTCGATCTGGCGCTTGTCCGGCGAACCCATCACCGCGAGCAGGAATGCATCGCGCTCGGCGGTCGCGCCCGGAAGGTCCGCGGCCAGGAAGTAGCCACCCTTGGACGTGCCTCCGCGCATCCACATGCACGGCGCACTAGACATACCGCAGACCCTTCTCCGCGAGCTTCTTGCGCATGTCGTAGATGTCCAGCCCCAGTTCGCCCGCGGCAAGGCGGGCACGCTTGGCCTCCTCGCCGGCAATTCGCGTGCGCGCCTTCTGCAGCACTTCGGCCGCCTCCTGGCGACGCACCACGCAGACGCCGTCGTCGTCGGCGACGATCACGTCGCCGGGGTTGACCAGCGCTCCGGCGCACACGATGGGGATGTTCACCGAACCGAGCGTTTCCTTCACGGTACCCTGGGCGCACACCGCCCGGGACCAGACGGGCATCTGCATCTGGGTCAGCGTGCGGATATCGCGCACGCCGGCGTCGATGACCATGCCCACGCCGCCCCTGGCGCGAACCGAAGTGGCCAGCAGGTCGCCGAAGTAGCCCGCATCGGAGAAAGAAGTGGGCGCGAGCACGAGGATGTCACCGGCCTTCACCTGCTCCACGGCCACATGGATCATCCAGTTGTCCCCCGGCGGCACGGAAATGGTGACCGCCGAGGCGCCCACGCTGGCGCCGGCGTAGATCGGACGCAGGTAGGAAGCCAGCAGGCCGGTGCGTCCCTGGGCCTCATGGACGGTGGCAACGCCGCACTGCGCCAGACCCTCGACGACCGAGCGATCGGCGCGCTCGATATTGCGTACGACGATTCCCTGGTTCTTCATGCTCATCGGAGCTTCCTTTCAGCGGCCCTTGGCCTTGAGCGAGGCATCGAGCCGCGGATAGACCGCGCGCGCGTTGCCCTCGTAGATCCGGTGCCGGTCCTGCGCAGAGAGCCTGGCCGCCTCGATGTACCGCCTCGTGTCGTCGTAGTAATGGCCGGTCTCCGGGTCGATGCCGCGCACGGCACCGATCATTTCCGAGGCGAAGAGGATGTTTTGAGCGGGAATCACGCGCGTCAGAAGGTCGATGCCTGCCTGGTGATAGACGCAGGTGTCGAAAAAAATGTTGTTGAGCAGGTGATCCTGGAGCAGGGGCTTCTTGAGTTCCTGGGCCAGGCCGCGGAATCGCCCCCAGTGGTACGGGACGGCACCGCCGCCGTGCGGAATCACGAAGCGCAGCGTGGGGAAGTCCTTGAACAGATCAGCGGTCAGGCACTGCATGAAGGCGGTCGTGTCGGCGTTCAGATAGTGCGCGCCGGTGGTGTGAAAACAGCTGTTGCAGCTGGTGCTTACGTGGATCATCGCCGGTATGTTGAACTCCACCATCTTTTCGTAGATGGGGTACCAGTGGCGATCGGGCAGCGGCGGCTCCTTCCAGTGGCCTCCCGAGGGATCGGGATTGAGGTTTATGCCGACGAATCCATATTCGCGGACGCACTTCTCGAGCTCGGGAATGCAGCTTCCCGGAGCGACACCCGGGGATTGGGGCAGCATGGCCGCGCCGATGAAATTGTCCGGGAACATTTGCGCCACGCGGTGGCACAACTCATTGCAGATCGCCGCCCAGGTGGCGCTCACGTGGTAATCACCGATGTGGTGGGCCATGAAGCTCGCGCGGGGCGAGAAGATCGTCAGGTCGCTACCGCGCTCCTTCATCTTCTTGAGCTGGTTGCCCTCGATCGATTCGCGCAGCTCGTCGTCGCTGATTCGCAGCTCCGCGACCCTCGGCGCCAGGGCGGGCTGGGCGATGCCCTCGATCTGGCGCCGGCGCCATTCCTCCAGGGCCTTGGGGGCGGTGGTGTAGTGACCGTGGCAATCGATGATCACTGCAGGTCCTTTCACGGAAAGTCGTCTTGCACGGACGGCCAGTATCTACGTGTGGCGGATTTTTTCCATTCCAATCTTTCGCGATCAGTATAAGATTTTGCTATAGACAAATCCAAGGCGCGGGAAATCGGACCATGGATCAGGTACTTCCCAACCTGCGTCACCTTCGCGCCTTCCGCGAGGTTGCAGCGCAGCGCAGCATCAGCGGGGCAGCACAACGGATATTCCTGACGCAGCCAGCCGTCACGCAGGCCATCGCCAAGCTCGAGCGCCTTCTCGACACCACCTTGTTCGAGCGGCGCAGCGATGGCATGCGCCCGACCGAGGCCGGAGTGCTCTATGCCCAAAGGGTCGATCGGGCCTTGAACCTGATCCGATCCGGTGTCGTGGACGCATTGCGTGCCGCCAGCGACAAACCCGCGCGCCGACCGAGTTCGCCGGAGCAGCTATTGACCATCACGCAGCTGCGCGCACTGCTGGCAGTGGCCAGTGCCGGCAACTTCAGCCTGGCAGCGCGCGCGATCGGCACCTCGCAACCGGCGCTGCACCGGGCTGCGCGGGACCTGGAAGGCCTGCTGGGAACCGCGTTGTACGAGAAGACCACCCAAGGAATAGTCCTGACGCGGCAAGGGCAAATCCTGGTGCAGCAGGCCAAGTTGGCCTTTGCGGAGCTGAGGCAGGGCCTGGCCGAAGTGGCCGCGGTCGATGGCCAGGACAAGGGACGCATTGTCGTGGGCGCCATGCCCCTTTCCCGCCATTTCTTGTTGCCGGCGGCGATTAACGATCTCGCGCGCCAGCGGCCGGAGGTGGAGGTGCGCACCGTCGAGGGCCCGTACGAAGAACTGCTGCACGGGCTGCGTCACGGAGAGATCGATCTGCTGATCGGTGCTCTGCGCGCTCCGGTACCAGTCGACGACGTCCTGCAGGAGCGGCTGTTCGACGACCCGCTGGCCATCGTTGGCCGTGCCGCCCATCCGCTGCACCGCAGGAGCCGGATCGGCATCCGGGAACTGGCCGCGTACCCCTGGGTCGTGCCGCGCGCCGGGACTCCGACGCGCGACCACTTCGAGGCCTTGTTCCACAACAGCGGCCAACGCGTCCCGGCGGGCCTGGTGGAGTCCAGCTCGCTGGTGTTGATACGCGCCCTGCTCCTGGACAGCGATCGTCTCACGCTTATCTCCGCCCACCAGATCCGCGCCGAGACTGCGCAGGGCCATCTAAAGGCGCTCCCGTTCGACCTGCGTCGTACCCGCCGGCCGATCGGCCTGACGATGCGCCGGGACTGGCGGCCAACGGCCACCCAGCGCCTGTTCCTGGATCTGCTGCGAGCGGCGCAGCACAACTATTCAGAAATCGAATAGCGATGGGACGTATTCCATTTCCCAGGACAGCGACCAGATGCTAAATTTTGCTGCCCTGGCGCAACGCGGGCAGCTGGCCCAATTGCCGCCTGCGTCCATCTTGGAGGCATCAGCGTGAGTGCACGGGAAGATCTCGAGCTGGCCTTCGTCGGCTTCGGCGAGGCGGCCGCGGCGTTGGTGCAGGGTTGGGGGCAGCGGGGCCCCAGGAGCATCTGCGCCTTCGACATCAAAGTTGACGATGCGTCGGCAGAGGTGCGCGAGCGCAAGTGGCTAGATTTTCAGCGTGCACAGGTGCGCGGCTGCCATACCTTGACCGAAGCCCTGATCGGCAAACACGTCATTTTTAGCCTAGTCACAGCCGATCAGGCCCTGCTGGCCGCGCGCCAGGCCGCTGGCAGCATCGAGCGCGGGAGTCTGTATCTCGATGGCAATTCCTGCGCGCCGGGGACCAAACGCCAGGCCGCCGCACTCATCGATGGAGCGGGTGGCCGCTATGTCGACGTGGCGATCATGGCGCCCGTGCATCCGGCGCTTCATCGTGTGCCGATGCTGGTTGCCGGCCCGCATGCGCCCTCCGCCCTCGAAGTGCTGGGCGCCCTGGACATGCGCGCCGGAGCTGCCCAGGGACCGGTGGGAGCGGCCTCGTCGATCAAGATGGTGCGCAGCATCATGGTCAAGGGACTCGAAGCGCTGATGGCCGAGTGCGTTCTGGCCGGTCGCCGAGCCGGGGTCGACCAGCAGGTGCTCGATTCCCTGGAAGCGACGTTCCCCGGCTTCCAATGGCAAGAGCGCGCTGCTTACATGTTGGAGCGCGTCATGGTGCACGGCGTGCGCCGGGCTGCCGAGATGCGCGAGGTTGCATTGACGGTCGAGGAACTGGGTCTGCCCGGCGCCATGACCCGCGCCGCGGTGCAGTGGCAGCAGCGCATCGGCGAGCTCGCTCTGACGGCGCCGCAGGGTGATTACCGGGCGCGTGCCGATGCCGTGTTGCACGCCCTCGCGCCGGCCAGCGAAGAAGCACGCGGCGCTGGCCCGGGCGATTACCACGACATCCCCGGCACGTATGTGTTCGACGCCGAGCACTCCCGCCGCGGCTATCACTTGAACATGTTCTGCATGTCCCTAAACCAGGAAGCAAACCGGGCCGCCTTTCGCGCCGACGAGTCGGCCTACCTCGACCGCTTTCCGATGACCGCCGAGCAGAAGGCAGCCGTCGTGCAGCGCCAGTGGAACCAGATGTTGCGACTGGGCGGCAACGTCTATTACACGGCCAAGCTGGCGGCAACCGACGGGTTGACCTTCCAGGACCTTGCCGCAAAGATGACCGGCGTCAGCCGAGAGGAATATCGCAAGATGATGCTCGACGGCGGCCGCCCGATCGCCGGCAACCGGAGTAAATCGGAATGGCGCCATGGCTAGGATCGTGGCCGGGATCGCAACCTCCCACGTTCCGGCGATAGGCGCAGCCATCGACCAGGGCAAGACCGACGAGCCGTACTGGCAGCCATTGTTCCGGGGTTTCGAAAAATCTCGCCAGTGGATTGCCGCCCTGCAACCGGACCTTGCCATCGTGGTCTACAACGACCATGCGACCGCCTTCTCCCTGGAGGTGATCCCGACATTCGCCCTGGGCTGCGCAGCCGAGTTTGCGCCCGCCGATGAGGGATGGGGCAGGCGCAAGGTTCCGATCGTCTACGGCCATCCAGAACTTGCCTGGCACATGGCCCAGTCGCTGATCCTCGACGAGTTCGATCTGACGATTGTGAACCGGATGGAGGTCGACCACGGCCTGACCGTACCGCTGTCGCTGCTCTTCGGCCAGCCGCAGCGCTGGCCGTGCCCCGTCATTCCGGTGTGCGTCAACGTCGTGCAGTACCCTCCTCCCACGGGCAACCGCTGCCTGCAGCTTGGCAGGGCAATCCGCAAGGCCGTCGGTTCCTTCGACCGCGACTTGCGCGTGGTGATCTTCGGCACCGGCGGCATGTCGCATCAGCTCCAGGCCGAACGGGCCGGGCTCATCAATCCGGAGTTCGACAGACGCTTCCTGGACGCCCTAGTCCACGACCCGCGCGGCGCAGCGGCGATACCGCACATCGAATACCTGCGCGAAGCCGGCTCCGAGGGCATTGAACTGGTCATGTGGCTGGTGATGCGCGGCGCCCTCGATGACCGGGTGACCGAAATCCACCGCCATTACCATGTCCCAGCATCGAACACTGCCGTCGGGCATCTGGTCCTGGAGAACGCGGCCTCCCAGCCGCCATCCGTCGGGCATGGGCACCGAAACTAGAGAGTCGCCATCATGAAAGTCTGTGTAGCCGGCGCCGCCGGCGCCTTCGGCATCAAACATCTGGACGCCATCGCCGCCATTGGCGGCATCGAGGTGGCCTCGGTCGTAGGCCATGGCGAGGAATCCATCCGCAACCTTGCCAAGACGCGGGGCATCGCCCACTGGGCGACCGACCTTGCCCAGGCACTGGCCCAGCCCGGCGTCGAGGCCGTGATCCTGTCGACGCCGACCCGGCTGCACGCCGCCCAGGCCATCGAGTGCCTCAAGGCCGGCAAGCACGTGATGGTAGAGATCCCGATGGCCGACAACCTCGCCGACGCCGAACGATTGGTGCAGGTACAGCGGGAAACCGGCCTCGTTGCCATGGCCGGCCACACCCGCCGCTTCAACCCCAGCCACCAGTGGATTCACCAGCGGATAAGGGCCGGCGATCTGAAGATCCAGCAAATGGATGTGCAGACATATTTCTTTCGCCGCGGCAACCTAAATGCCCTTGGACAGCCGCGCAGCTGGACCGATCACCTGCTGTGGCATCACGCCTGCCACACCGTGGACCTGTTCCAGTACCAAACGGGGGAAACCGCCACGCAAGTGCACGGCCTGCAGGGTCCAATGCATCCGGAACTGGGCATCGCGATGGACATGAGTATCGGCATGAAGGTGCCCTCCGGGGCCATTTGTACCTTGTCGCTGTCCTTCAACAACAACGGGCCGCTGGGCACGTTCTTTCGCTACATCTGCGACAACGGCACCTACATTGCCCGCTATGACGATCTGGTCGATGGCTACGACAAGGCCGTGGACCTTGCCGGCGTCGCCGTCTCGAAGAACGGCATCGAGCTGCAGGACCGGGAGTTTTTCTCCGCCATCGGCGAGCGCCGCGAGCCCAACGCAAGCGTTGCCCAATGCCTGCCGGCCATGCGCACCCTCGATCGAATCGAGCGCAAGTTGGCGGGGCGCGACTAGGCGGCCGCCGATCGTGCAGCTGCGTCGCCTGGGTCCTTTCCGCGTCTCGGCCATCGGTCTGGGATGTATGAATCTGTCGCACGCCTATGGCACGCCGCCCGATGCGCAGGCCGCCGCCCAACTGCTCTCGCGAGCCCTGGACCTCGGGTACACCCATTTCGACACGGCCGCACTTTATGGCTTCGGGGCCAACGAATCGCTGCTTGGCCAAAGTCTGGGCTCGCGCCGACGCGAATTTGTCTTGGCAAGCAAGTGCGGCATGTTCCGCAATGCGGCCGGCGTGCGCGAGATCGATGGCCGCCCCGCCACGCTGCGGCAAAGCATCGAGGACAGCCTCAAGCGCCTGGGCACCGACGCGATCGACCTTTGCTACCTGCACCGCTGGGACAAGCGCATTGCCATTGAAGAGAGCGTTGGCGCACTGGCCCAGTTGGTCCAGTCCGGCAAGATCCGCGGCATCGGTCTGTGCGAGGTGTCGGCGCAGACGCTGCGCCGGGCCCACGAGGTGCATCCCATCGCCGCGTTGCAAACCGAATACTCGCTCTGGACTCGCAATCCGGAGATCGCCGTGCTCGCAGAATGCCGCCGTCTTGGCGTGAGCTTTGTCGCGTTCAGTCCGCTGGCCCGCGGCTTTCTCGGCGGGACCCTGCAGGATGTGGGCACGCTCCACGAAAAGGACATCCGTCGCCAGATGCCGCGCTTTGCGCCGGCCAATTACGCGAAAAACCTGCTGCTATACCGATCCTTCGCGGCGATCGCTGCCGATGTCGGCTGCACGCCAGCCCAGCTTGCCCTGGCCTGGCTGCTGTCCCGGGACCCGGACCTGCTGCCCATTCCGGGCACCACCAGGATCGGGCATCTGGAGCAAAACGCCGTAGCGGACCAGATTCATCTGCCGGTCGATATCCTTGCGCGCTTGGACGCGCTAATCAGTCCGTCGACGGTCGTCGGAAAACGCTACAGCGCCGCCACGCAGGCAGAGATCGACACGGAGGAATTTGACCGATGAACTCGCTTAGCATGCTGTGGCTTGACGCACTCAAGGAACTTTCCCGGGAGACATCGCGGTACACCGCTTGAAGAAGTCAGAGAAATACGCGAAACCCTGGAAGCGCGGGACGTCAGCGAACACCTGAACCGATGCGTCGGTGTACACCGGTGGTCAACCGGCAGCGATCAGCAGTCGCTCCTGAAATCTTCCAGGCGCACCCTTTCCGGCAATCAGGCGGCGAAATCCGTTACGCGTCGACTGGCCCATGGGCAGAGCGACTGTGTGCTGATCTAACGAGATACCGTTGGTCTGTGCCACCGACGTGGCGAGATACGCGACCTGACCTAACGGCCGCTGCGGATCTCGTGAGAAGCAGTCCTTCACCTATTTCGCGGACCGGCCAAGAGGAGCCATTCCATGCTCGCATTGGACTTGCCGCAAGATACTATGGAGGACTGTACAAGCGAGACCCGTTGAACGAGAGCGGGCCTTTTCCAAACTTCTCTGCAAAGGAGC
>Ga0209415_10019486_pt1 | contig 10618 bp, 4 predicted proteins | sample PeaSoiSIISIP2007_FD_187696 | JGI IMG/M metagenome (GOLD analysis project Ga0209415, IMG submission 187696) | Peat soil microbial communities from Weissenstadt, Germany - SII-SIP-2007 (SPAdes) (version 2) | ecosystem: Environmental > Terrestrial > Soil > Wetlands > Peat | place: Germany... | reverse complement strand
GATCGTTCGCCCGTAAGACCTCCGAGCACTGCGCGTCCGGAAAACGCTCCTGCAGCAGGCGTACGAGCTCACCGCGCGGGTAGGGTTCTTGGAAGATGACATGCAAGTCATGGCCGTTCCATGGACCCGGTTGCCCCGCCCAGATCGGAAAGAGATCGGAGCTGACCTTGCCGGGCGCGCTGTCGCCGCGCCACCAGATGAAGTCGCTCTCGAAGAACAGATTGGGAACGTCGGTGATGGCGTAGAGATAGGCACTGTGCGGCAAGCTCTTCAGGTATGGAATGATCACCGTGTGACGGTTCTGGAACGCGGCGCGCACGTCCGGGTTGTCCATGAGCTTGTGAAAATACAGGTTGTAGTTGTCGGCGCACGCATAGCCGCCGGCCAGCAGCGCCAGCCCGATCAGCGCGGGCCGTGCGCGCGCGCCGAAACGGTCGGTCACCACGTGCGCCAAGCGATCGAGAAAGAAACCGATCATCACGAAGATCAGCGGGATGATGCCTTGCAAGCGCCGAATGTCGAGGTTCTGAACGAACAGCGTGCCGAGCGACAGCAGGGCGAGAAACGTGAACGCGAAGAACCCCTGGAAGCGGTAGCGCCACCAGATGAGACAGTAGGCCAACCCCACCGTGAACAGGATCCCGGTCAGCGGGTCCAGCATGGGCGCCGTCGGCAGGTTGAACGTCCCGGATTCGTCACCATAGTGGTTGAACATCTCGGCGGTGCGGCGCAGCCGGTCGATGCGCAATCGCAGGCTGGTCTGGAAGTCCGTGCCGTAATACTGGCGGTTGGCCAGCGAGCGGTTGGCGGCCTCGAAGAAGTACACCGGATCGTTGCGCAGCTGCACGACCATCGGGATCACGGTGGGTACGTACGCGATCGCCGCCAATCCCAGGCCGAGCAGTTGCCTCTTCACCATCTTCCGGGCGGCGGCCCGCGCCTCCGCGCCGGCGGCCGCGCGCGCGGCGCGGATGTGTCCTCCAAGACTGAGGACCAAAAACACGAATACGAAAAGCGCCGTGCCGCGATAGCCGGCATAAGAATAGAGCGTGTACGCCGTGAGGAAGCCGATCCAGGGGTACAGCGCGAGCCCGCCGCGCCGATGCGCCCGCACGCAGAGGTAGAAGATGATGACGACGATCAGCGTCGTCGCGAAGATATTGTGACCAAGCCGGGCGTAGATCAGATGCCAGCGACACACGGCGAACAACGCCGTTCCGAGCAGCGCCGCCGGCCGCGACACCAGCTGACGCAGCAACAAGTGGAACGGAATCAACGTGAGCGCGCTCACCACGGTGAACGAGAAACGCAACGCCGTCGGCGTCTCGCCCCAGAGGAGGAACGGTACGACCGGTAACCAGCGATCGAGCACGAACTCCCACGGCCGCTGCCCCTCGTGGATGATGTGATGCGTGACCAGGCCGGCTTGCGGTTCTTCGACGGCGCAGAATCCATTGGGCGGCGGAAACTCACCGTAGCGGTAGAACCGGAGAAAGACCCCGAGGAGGAGGATGGCGACAAACAGCCAGCGCTCCCAGTGCGGCATCGCCACGAACGCCGGGCGCGGGCGCGGCCCCTCGACGACCGCCACCCCCGCGCTCCACAGACCCAGGGCGGCGATCAGCAACGGCGTCGCACGGGTGAAGTGTCGTGCCCAATCCGCTGCGAGCAGATAGGCGGCGAACAGGAAGCCGCCGAGGCCGAGAATGATCAGGGCGGCCCCGATCAGACGCCTGGAACGCGCGCGGGGAAACGGCGGTACGCGCGCGTCATCGTCTGCGGCCAGCGGACGAGGTCTGCCGACGAGCGCGGCCGCGGCCACGGCCCCGGCGATGAGGACGAGACTGGCCTCGGTCCAATATCGGTTGGCGCCGATGACGGCGCGCGCGCCGCCGCACAGCAGGAGCGCGACGACGATCCCGGACAATCGCAGGCCGGAGACGGCGGGTGACGGCTCGGAGGCCGGGGCGTCAGGGTGCATGTGGCAGGTGAACGGCTGCGGGTGGGTGTGGCGCCGCCGGCGGCAATTGCGAAAGCAGGAGCGCGGGAATGCGCTCGTGATCGATCTCGGCGTCGGGTTTGGCGGCGACCAGGGTGTCGTGCTCCACGAGGTAGCTATCGAAGAGCGGCGCGCCGTTGGTGGCGATGTGGTGCTGCAGCTTGCCGTTCGGGTAGGCCTGCTTGAGGGCAGCCAAGCGCTCGGGGACGTCGGCCGCGCTGTCCTCGATGAGGAAGGCTACCCCTTTGTCCGCCGGCACCCGATTCAATGGTAGCGGCAACGGCTGGTCGCGCACTTCGACGCCGTCGACGTCCGGCAGCAGGAAATGTTCGGTGTCGTAGCGCAACGACGTATCGGGGCGGCCGATCAGGTAGACGCGGTAGCGGTCGTTGACCTCCAATACGAAGTGCGACAGCTCCGTGTTGAAGCTGGCCGGTTGCAGCCGATGGATGTGCAGGTCGAAGTAGTCCGCGTAGTTGGCGCGCGCCGCGAGCACCAGGAAAACCGCCACCAGCGCGCCGAACACGTAGGTGCCGACGCGCCCCAGCAGGGCGGTTGTCGCGCGCCAACCGCCATCGACGATCAACGCCGGAAAGATGAACAGCACCGGCACGATCCCGATCACGCGCGGAGAAAACAACGAATCCACCGTCAACACGGAGCCGAGCAGCAAGGTGAGCCAGAACCAGATGGTCACGAAGAAGTAGCGCGCCTGGCGCAGCCGAGGCGTTACCACCGCCACGCCGAGCACGAACAGCGCGCTGGTCCAGAAATCGATGAGCGGCGCCCTATGGCCGTGCTGCAAGCTGGTCTCACCGCGGGAGTTGAACGCCTTCAAGCTGTTCACCGCCTGAATCTCCAGGACGTCCAACATGCTGGGTACTTGGTACGAGTACAACGCGTGCCGCTCATTCTCAGGGCTGAAGACCAAGACGCCCTGGGTGCGCGAGACGAAGACCTCCGGGTTGTGCGCGTAGACCACGCTCATGGGCGCCAGAAAGACGACGGCGCCCAGCACCGCCGTCGCCAGCCCCGACCATTGCCGGCGCAGGAACCCGGGCTCGCTGATTGCTCTGTGCAGCACGTAGCCGGCGGCCAGCACCGGCGCGAGGCGGGCGGCGTAGTACACGACGACGCACAAGCCGGCGCCATACCCGGCCAGGATGAAATCCGCCGGCCGCCGAGTGTCGAAGCCGCGGAGCAGGAAGTGGAAGAGGACCAGCGCGGCGAACAACGCCTGCAGGTAATTGATACCGGAGCGGCTGAAGTGAATGTGCCAGTGGGAGACCGCGAGCAGAAAGGCCGTGAGGAGTGCCACGCGCACGCCGAATAGGCGCTTGGTGATCAGATACATGAGCAACACGGACAAGGTGCCTTGAAAGACCGAGGCCATGCGGAAGCCGTACAGGTTGTCACCGAAGATCCGCATGAAGAGCGCCGAGATCCCAAAGCTCAGGTAGGGGATATGGTACCAGCCGACGTGGAAGACGTTCGTCACCTCGCCGCTCAAGATGCGCCGCGCCTCGAGGCCGCACGCCGCCTCGTCGCCGTGCACCTCCGGAGGAATCTGCGCCAGCTTGGGCACCCGCAACGCGACGGTCAGCAGGATGATGGCGCCGACCACGGCGATCCGGAAGAGGCGCCTGCTGTCGAAGGGGGCCACCGCAGTCCGCACCCGTTGCCGGCCGGTAATGAGCGCCGCGACGAGCAGCGTCGACAACGCGAGGAGCCAGAGCCACACCGTGGCCTGATAGCCGTGGCGGATTTGCAGCAACCACACCACCACGCCGCTGCTCACCACGGCGACTCCCACCAGCGCCGCGGCCAGCACCCACCGGCGCGATCGTCTGTCCCACGGGAGCAATTCCACGTCGGGAGGACTGGGCGCGGGCAGTGGCGCTTGGCGTTCGATGAATGCAAACGCGACGAGCGCCAGCACCATCGCCACGCCATACCAGATCCATCCCGATTCCGGCGGCTCCGCTGGTGCGAGATAATGTTGAGCCCGCAACGCGACAGCTACCGCCGCCGCCCACAGCAGCAGTCCGACGGCAGTCAGCCCCCGTCGCGCGCGCACCCGCTCTCCGCCGCTTTGCGGCCTCATCGAGACGGATGGGCCTTCACGCTGGACAGCTTCCGACACCCAACCTCCGCACACTCATCGACACGGCACTCACAAGGCGTATCCCAATACCATAGCGAACGCAGCGGGCAAACGCGCGCGAGGCCGGTGCTCACGGCTCATTGAGGCGGCACGCGCACGGTACTGGCTTGCGCCTCCAGTGCCGCCACGCATTCGACGTGGTCGGTTTGCGGCAGGAGATCGAACGGCTGGACCTGCAGGGTCCGATAGCCATGCGTTGCAAACCAATCGAGATCGCGCGCCAAGGTTGCCGGGTCGCACGACACGTAGACGATGCGCTTCGGAGCACACGCCACGATGGCGGTGCGAGTGGCCTCGGTGGCCCCCTGACGCGGTGGGTTGAGGGTCACCACGTCCACGCGTCCCAGCCGCGCCGCGATGTCCGGCAACGTCGTGGTCGCATCGCCGCAGTAGAAGCGCACGTTGTGGAATCCGTTGAGCCGGATGTTCTCCTTCGCGTCTCCTACCGCAATCGGCGACTCCTCGATGCCGGCGACGTGCTGCGCTGCGGTGGCCAGGTAGAAGGTCAGCGCCCCAACCCCGCAGTAGAGATCCACGCACACGTCGTGCGCCGTCGGCGCGGCCCAGCGCAGCGCTTGGTCGTACAGCTTGCGTGCCACGGCGATATTGGCCTGGAGGAACGAGCCGGCGTGGGTCTTGAGCTTCAAAAACCCCACCCGCTCGATGAGCGCGGTCTCGCGCGTCAGCGGCCGGAATTCCCGACCCAAGATGACGTTGCCGGGTGCGGCGTTGATGTTCTGGATGATGCTCGCGACCCCGCGCACGCGCTGCAGCGTGCGCACTAGCTCACGGACCCGCGGCAGCACGCGGTCACGGGTGACCAGAATGATCTGCGCGCTCTTCGTCCAATTGCTGACGCGGATCATTACGTAACGCAGCGTCCCGGCGTGCGTGCGGTCGTCGTAGATGGGAATGCCGAAGCGCTCCACTGCTTCCGCGACCGCCTCCAGGGTGCGCCCGATCAACGGGTGGTGCACCGGGCACCGGCGGATGTCCACCACCTGATGAGAGCCGGGTCGATAGACGCCGAGACGCAGGCCGTGGCGGTCGCGCCGCGCGACGAGCTTGGCTTGGTTCCGATACCCGAACGCTTGCGGTGAACCGACGACGGTGCCAACGTCCAGGCCCGCAAGGCTGGGATAGGGGCGGAACGCCTCCAGCACGCGCTGGTGCTTGCGCCGCATCTGTTCCCCGTAGGGATGCCCGATCAGCGGACAGCCAACGCAGTCGGGAAAGTGTGGGCAGGGCGCCGCCCGATCGTTTCGGATGGCAGGCGGATCGGCGCTGCGCCGCATCAGCCCGCCCGGTCTGCGGGCCGGCCGTCCGCGACCCGTTCTGCGAGGACGTGCATGATGTCGAACGTATTCAGCGTGAACCCCAACGTGGCGGGAACGACGCGCGTCAACGCTTCGTACGTCTTGGTGCGCCCCATGCGCAGCACCAGGATCGAGTACAGCACTTGATGCACGCTGCGCGCGACGCCCATCGTGCGGATGTCCAGCACGCGAAACCCATGGTTGGCCAACAAGCGCGTCAGGGTCGCGCGCGAAAAGTAGTGAAGGTGGGTCGGCGGATGGATCAGCCGCCATTTGCGGCCGCGCCAGCGCGCCACCGCGCTGCCGATGTCTCCGGTGGTGATCGACAGCAACGCGTGCGGCCGCGACAGATCGGCTACGTGCGCGATGAAGAGATCGGGGCGTTCCAAGTGCTCGACCACGTCGCGCATCACGGTGACGTCGACCGGCCCGCCGATGCTGGTGACGCTGGCTGCAAGGAAGTCGTCGCTGCGCACGTCGAGCCCCAACGTGTCGCGCCCGTAGCGCACCGCTTCCTGGTTCACTTCGAAGCCGACGACGTCGAAGTGTTCCTGTGCCAGGGCGAGAAAGAAGCCGTACGCGCAGCCCACTTCCAGCAGGCGGCCGTGCGCCCGCCGGCGGAGCAGTTGCTGCAAATGCGCGCGAAAGGTCTTCCGGAAGAACGCTTCATCCGCCTGGTAGTCGAGATATTCGTCGCCACGGAAGTAGTCTCCCGCGTAGAGCGCCTTGATGTCGACTGACGGGTCGGCGCCGGCGGTGACGAACTCACAAGTCGGACACTGCAACAGGATCTCCAGGTGTGGCCGCAGTCCCACGTGACCGCAGACCAGGCACCGGCGTTGCGCGGCCACATGCCGGTCACTCGTGTGGGGTTGCATCGCCAGAAAGCTGATCGCGTGCCGGACCGGCGGCGCGCCGCAGCGCCGATACGATGTAAAGGGGCCGCGCTTTGATCTCATCGAAAATGGTCGCGATGTACTCGCCGATGAGTCCGAGGAACAGCAGCTGACAGCCGCCCAGAAACGTCCCGACGATGATCGTCGAGGCCCAGCCCGGCATCACGGCCTTGTGAAAAAACACATACGCGGTTGCGGCGAAGACGCCGTAGGCCAGGCTGAGGGCGCTGATCGCGGTGCCGAACAGCACGGCGATCTTGAGCGGCATCTTGGAGAAGGAGATGATCCCGGTGCGGGCGAAGTTCGCCATGCGCGCCATGGAGTATTTGCTCTCGTTCGTGAGCCGTGGCCGCGCGTCGAACTCGATATAGCATTTTCGAAAACCGACCCAGGACACCAAGCCACGGATAAATCGGTCCCGTTCCCGCAGATCCTCGCGGAAGACCCGGGCGACGCGCGCCGACAGCAGCCGGAAGTCGGCGGCGTTGGGTTCAATGCGCGTCGCCGAAAGATAGTTGACCACGGTGTAGAAGCCCTTCGCCGTTGCGACTTTCACGAGCCCGGTATCGGCGGCGTCGCGCCGTACCGCTTGCACGATGTCGAAGCCTTGCTGCCAGCGCCGGACCATCTCCGGAATCAGGGTCGGTGGGTGCTGCAGATCGGCATCCATACAGATCACCGCGTCGCCGTCGGCGTAATCCATTCCGGCGGTGAGCGCCGCTTGATGGCCGAAGTTGCGCGAGAGATGCAGGACCGTCAGGCAATCGGCGTGCAACGCCTGCAACTCGTCCAGGCGATCCGCCGTGCCGTCGGTACTGCCATCGTCGACCAGGAGGATCGTGTAATCGTAGGGAAGGGGGTTGAGAACCTCGAAAAGCTCGCGGAGCAAGGCGGCGATGCCGTCGACCTCGTTGTATACGGGCACCACTATCGACAGCCGTTGTCGCTCAGAGCCGTGCATGGGACCTTCCCTCAACGGCTCTGTCCGATTGCGCGTGTCATCGGTCATCGTCAGCGTGCCACGACCCACAACCGTCGCCGGTCTTCGTCGAGCACGTACAACCGGTCGGGGGCAGCGCGGAACTTGCGCACGCTTCCGAAACCCTTGCCGCTCAGGTCGCGCGCCGGGTCCGCCGCCAGCAGACGTTCGCCGGCGGGGTTATACACGAGCTGAATGGGGTTGGGATCAGGAACCAATAGCACGTCCGAACCGTCGAACACCGTGCCCCGCGCGTACACCGGAAAGCTGCTGAAGTTGATGCGGAAGCTGCGTACGAAGACGGGAGCGAACTGGTCCATCGGACTCTGCAGCACGAGGGCGGTGCCGTCGTCTTGAATGACGAACACGGCGCCGTCCGTCCCCACGGCGACGGATCCGGGGGCGCGAAAATGCCCCGGTCCGCCGGTGAAGCGGAGGACCTCTCGTTGGATCTCCCCCGTGCGGGTCACGAGCAGGAGCGAATCGCGAGTCGGCGTCGCGATCAGCATGCGACCGTCTGGCCACAGAGCAACGTCCGAGAACAGCGCCGTTCCGGGGGCCTGGAACTGCGACACCGGATTGCCGGCGGTATCGTACATGAGGACTCGGTCATCGAGTAAGACGATGCACGTTCCATTGGAATCGACCGCCAATGCGAACGGCCGCTTCTGTGGCGGAATCTGTGGCCGCCACATCGCTTCCTCATGTCCGCTCGGATCAAACCGCCGCACGGCCCAGTTGCCCCGGTCGTAGGTCAGGACGCTGACGCGACCATCACCGTCGACGTCGAACTCCATCGGGATGTCCGCCAGCTGCGCAAACACCTGCGCCGCGCCGTACCCGGTATACACGCCCAGCGGCGGAGCGTGTGTGTCCGACACCGCCAACACTGCCGGGCTCACAAAGCGCTCGGGACCCATGGGCGCCGTCCCGGGTACGCGGACGGACTCGGCACGCACCCGCAGGGGCAAACGACAGGCCGCGGAGTCGGCAAGCCCGAGCGTGAACGCATGGACGCCGGCCAGCATTGGTTGGGGAGCCGTGGATGCTGGCGTCCCGTCATCGACCGTCCAGGTCGCGTCGGTGCACGCCGGATCGAGCTCCCAGCGATACCAATCGTCACGTTCGAGCAGCACGCCCCCGCTGACCTCTACTCCTCGGCTCGGTGGTGCCGCGGAGTCGGCAGGCTGAGCGCGCGTGAGCACCACACCATCCAGCACACCGGTCCGCACGGCCGTTCCGTTCTCTTCACCAGGCCCGACAACCAAGGATGGGGAGTGTAATGCTTCGACGTCGGCGATGTCTACCGTCAGCGCAATGAGCCCGTAGTCCTCGAACGGGCTGCGATGCTCCCGAGTGTGCGCCGACGGGTAGAGATGGCGGAGCAGTTCGATATGCGGACGCGTCGAAGGGTTGTCTTCCAGCAGATAGGTGATGCGGTGTGGGCTGAAGGCGCGCTGCACGGTCTCGACGCGCTCCGGCGGGATCACGAGACGATAGGCCAGATCGTTGAACTGGCAGCGCGGGTGCAACGCGATATCGAGCCACTCCTTCGCCCCGACCCGTTGATAGCACGGCACAGACTCCACAAACCGATCGAGGTTGCCCAACACCAATGCCAAGTCGCGCCCATTCGGCAGGTCGTAGAATATGGCGTCGTTGTCGTCGAAGAGCGGTTTGGCGAACCGCATGTCTTCCGCAAACGGGATGGGTCCCATCCGAACCAGGAAGTGCGAGGCTAAGCTGGTGAGCACGATCCCGGCAACCGCCACCACAACCACCGGCGCTAAGCCCCACATCAGCCAGCGTGCGGTGCGCTCCTGAACCAGGTGCAGCGCGGCGCCGAGCATCACCCCGGCGATCGCATAGACCGCGGGGAAGATCAGCACGATGCGTCGGCCGGACGGTTCATTGCTCATGAGCCCGGGAAGTAGTCCGAGCACGACCCACATCAACAGTGCGAACGCGCGCGGATCGTAGCTCTGCGCGACGAGATACCCACATCCGACCAGGAACACGACGGTGATCCCGAGGTTCATCAACGTACGGTGATTGTCGTCGGCGTGCTCCCGCGGGTTCCAGTGCGAAAACATCCGCGGGCCATGATGCGTCACTCCGGCGATCACTTCGGCCAGATTGGTGCCGATCAGGACCGCCTGGAGTTGTGCGACCTGCGGCAAGCTCGTTTGCGGCGTTGCGGGAACGAATGTGCGCCAGGCTGTGTTGCCGTATACCATCGTCGGGTGAACGAAGCGCCATTCCCAGTGGTTCATCGACGAGACCACGAAGGACAAACTGAAAATCCACAGCACCACTCCGGTGGCTAACGCCGGGACGACGATGAGGGCCCTCCGCCACGCACCGCGTACGAAGATCACCGCGTGACCGTACAGCGCCACAGGATACAGAAACATGATCATGCACGGCGTGTAGAAGTAGTGGCACAAGGGCATCCAGAACATCGCTGCGAGGGCGGACGGCACGGAGAAGCGCCGCAGCATGGACAAGCCGAGATGTACGGCGATCAGGCCGGCAACCGCGACCGGTGCGAAAAAGGTGTTTTCCGTGCGCGACCAGAACAGCTGCTCAGGCGCCACCGCGAAGCACACCGTCGCAACGAGCGCCGGTGCAACCCCGGCGAGGCGACGCACCAGAAAATAGAAGAGCGGAATCGCCAGAACGCCCCACAACACCGCTGCCAGTCGAAGGCTGTAGATCGATGTGCCGAACAGCTGATAGAGCCCCGCCTCGGTCAGTACGTGCGCGAAGCCGGGAGCGGTGGTCAGGAACTCGCCCTGAAGAAACGTATGCAGCCCGTACAGCGTGCGGCCGGAGATCATCGAAACGGCGGTTTCGAAATCGAAGGCCTGCGGCAGCTCTGTCAGGGCATATACCCGGATGATCAGTCCGACGACGATCAGCACAAAGACGATCAGGTATTCCCATCCTCGAACCGGGTGCCCGGTGGTATCGCCGACGTCGCCCGGTGGTGCATCGCGATGGGGCGCGCTCGCCAGGGGCAGGCGAGGAAAGCCGCCAAGTCGCGACAATGGGCACCACAGCCCCAGCAAGAAGGCGCAACCGATACCACATCCATAGAGCCAGGCACCCGGCCCAATCCGGTCAAGCAGGAGATAGGCCTGCCCCCATGTCGCCAGTGAGGCGGCGGCGGCCAGCAACACGACCGGAGCCCCGCGCCACCGGCTGAGCGCGAGCGCAATGAGCGCGATCAGACTGGTGGTCACTGTGACCGCCTGGGCGATC
>Ga0209415_10019485_pt1 | contig 10618 bp, 7 predicted proteins | sample PeaSoiSIISIP2007_FD_187696 | JGI IMG/M metagenome (GOLD analysis project Ga0209415, IMG submission 187696) | Peat soil microbial communities from Weissenstadt, Germany - SII-SIP-2007 (SPAdes) (version 2) | ecosystem: Environmental > Terrestrial > Soil > Wetlands > Peat | place: Germany... | reverse complement strand
CCCGCTTGGGGTCGGTAACCAAAACCAGTTTCTGCCCATCGAGGGGGAGGTCGCCGGCGCGAAGCTGCTTGCCGATCATCAACTCACTAATGTCCACTCGAATTTCACCGGGAATATCCGTAGGGAGACATTCAATTTCCACTTCGCGCGTGACCATTTCAAAGATGCCGCCTTGCAGCTTGACGCCTTGCGGTTCGCCGAATGTGTGCACCGGCACGAGCACGCGCATGCGCATATCCATGGCCACGCGCACCAGGTCCACGTGCAGAAGCGAACCCTGCACCGGATCCACCTGCCAATCCTTGAGCATCGCCGACTGGTCACCGGTGGGCAGCTTGACTTTGAAAATGGTGTTGTGTCCGGCCTGCGAACGCAGGATGGCGCCCAGTTGTTTGGCGTTCACAGTAAGCGTGAGCGAAGCGCCGCTGCCGCCGTAGAGCACGGCGGGAACCTGCCCGGACCGGCGGAGGCGCCGGGCGGCGTTTTTTCCGCGATCCTCGCGGGATGCGGCTTCGAGAATCAATTGGTCCATATCTCGTTCACCTGATCTTTCCTCGACGGAGCGCCCCAAGTTCCCCTCCGGCGATAGTTGCTTCGGCACGATGGCTTCTTAGATAAACAGCTCGCTGATCGAGGTCTCCTCATGAATCGAGCGAATCCCGCGGGCCAGCAGCTCCGCAACGCTCAGCACTTTGATTTTCGGAACCTGGCGCGCGGCCTCGTTGAGCGGCACCGAGTCCGTCACCACGACTTCGGCAATGGCCGACCGGCCGATACGCTCCGCGGCGGGACCGGAAAGCACGGCATGCGTGCACGCGGCGTACACGTCGGTGGCTCCTTCCTGAAACAGAGCCTCCGCCGTCTTGACCAGCGTTCCGGCCGTATCGATGATGTCATCGATGACCAGGGCCACCCTGCCGCGCACGTCGCCGATCAGATGCATGACTTCGCTCACGTCCACGTCCACGCGCCGCTTGTCCACGATAGCCAGCGGCGCATCCAGCTTCTTCGCGAAGGCGCGAGCGCGCTCCACGCCGCCCGCATCCGGAGAAACCACGGTGATATTCGAGAGCTTGCGCTGCTTGAAATATTCGATCAGCACCGGCGAAGCGTAGAGATGGTCCACGGGCACGTTGAAGTAACCCTGGATCTGTGGCGCGTGCAAATCCAGCGTAAGCGCGCGATTCGCGCCCGCCGCTTCCAGCAAATCGGCCACCAGCTTGGCGGAAATGGGGACGCGGGGCTTGTCCTTGCGGTCTTGCCGCGCATAGGCGTAGTAGGGCACAACCGCGGTCACGCGCCACGCGGAAGCCCGCTTGAAGGCGTCAATCATAAGCAGCAGCTCGAGAATATGCCGGTCCACGGGATCGCAGCACGGCTGCACCACGAAGACGTCTGCGCCCCGGACATTTTCGAGGATCTGAAAATAAATCTCTCCGTCGCTGAACCGGCCCAAGTTGGCGCAGCCCGGCTTTACTCCCAAGTAGCTGCAGATGCGCTCGGCGAGCTTCGGGAACGCGCTTCCTGTAAATATCTTGAATTTTTCGTCGATCAAGATCGTCAACTCAACCGAGCCCCTGCTTCAAGCGCGCAACCCAGGCCGTCGAGCCCCATAGGGCGCGCGCGTGCGCTTTTCGCGAAAGCGTACTGCAAAGGAAGACCTGATCTTCCGGAAACTGCCGAGCGGATCGGCGCGCCTGCGCTGGGGTTTGGAAGACTCCAAACACCGCCGAACCGCTACCCGCCAGCGTGGCTTCCGCAGCTCCCGCCCGAAGCAGCGCCCGGCGAATACGAGCCAGCCGGGGATGCCGCCGGAAGACAGGCGCCTCGAAATCATTCGAGAGGCCGCCTCCCTGCGAGCTCCAGCAAAGAGCGCAGAAAGTCCATAGTTTAGAGATGGGTGGAACCTTTGTCAATCTGCGGTCCAGCCATCCGTATGCCTCGCGGGTATTGACGGCAATCTGGCGCGGCGACACTACCACGATCGTTCGCGGCCCGATCTCCGGCAGGGGATAGATTTCGTCGCCCCGGCTGGTTCCGAGCGCGCGCCCGCCGAACAGGAAAAAGGGCACGTCAGCGCCCAGGCTCGCGGCGATGGCGAGCAGGCGTTCGGGCGCGATGTGGCGCCGAGTCAGGCGCAATAAGCCGACCAGTGCGGCCGCGGCATCGCTCGAACCGCCCCCCAGGCCTCGGCCCACGGGAATCCGCTTCTCGAGCTCAATACGAACTCCCCCGGAGAGCCGCAGCTCCCGGCGTAGAGCGTTGGCGGCGCGCCAGGCCAGATTTTCTTTCGCGGGACTCTGCGCCAGGCCGGCGTCTCCGCGAATTTCCAGTTGGATTCCCGGCCGGCGGGTTCGCTCGAGCCGCAGCGTGTCGTGCAGGGTGATGGATTGAAAGACGGTGCGGAGCTCGTGGTAACCGTCGGCGCGCCGCCCCAGAACGTCGAGGCGCAGGTTGACCTTGGCGAACGCCGAAACGCGGAGCCATGGCATGCTGCGAGTCAGCGCGACTTTTCCTGCGGAACCGGCTTTTGTTGCGCGATGTGACGTTTGGAACTGGAGATTTTCTGTTCGAGTTCGGCGACTTTGTCTTCCTCGAAGTCCGCGGGCACGGCGCGGCGCCACTCCGCAAGCGATTTCTCCCACTGCGCAATCGCGAGGTCGGTGCGGCCCTGCTTGGCGAGCACGTCCCCGAGATGGCTCAGCATCGCGGGATCGTGGGACTCGTGTTCCGTGGCCCTGCGAATGTAGTCTTCCGCCTCGGGCAATTTATTCTGCTTGTACAAGGCCCATCCGAGGGTATCGAGATAAGCGGCGTTGGAAGGATCGTCTTCGAGGGCCCGCCGCGCGAAATTGGCAGCCTCGTCCAGCCGCACGCCGCGATCGGCGAGCATGTAGCCGTAATAGTTGAGCGTAGCGGCATTCCGCGCATTGATGGCCAGCACGCCCTTAAACGCGAGTTCCGCCTGATCGTATTTCTTCTGCCGCTCGAAAACGCCGCCGAGCAGAAATCCGATCATCTCCTTATCCGCAGGACGGTCCGCCACTTTCTCGGCGGAGTGAAGAGCCTGTTCGGCGTCATTGAAGCGCCGCCCCTGCGCGAAGACCTGCGCCAGGTCCATATATATTTCGAGATCGCCGGAGGAGTTATTGAGCAAAGGCTTAAGGGCTTTCGCGGCCTGATCGGGCTGCTTGTTCTCGCCATAGAGCAGGGCCTGGCTGATCACCAGGCCACGGTCGCTGGGATGTTCCCCCAATGCTTTCTGGGCTTCTTCGAAGGCGTGCGGGAGATCGTGGCCCGCGCGATAGGTATCAATGATGAGCATGCGCGCCCGAAGGTCTTCCTCGGGACCGAGCCGCACCATCTCATCGAACGTATTGACCGCAGCGGAATAGTTTTCTTCGTCGCGGTAGAGCTGGCCGAGCAATTGATAAAGGATGGCCAGGGAGCGGCGGCGCCCGGGCGTAAATTCGACCTGCGCCTTCAGCTCGGCGACGGCATCAGACAACACGCGAACGGCGTCGTCGAAACGGCCTTGGTCCTGATAGATGGCGGCTTGGTTATAAATGACCTCCAGATTGCCCGGGGCGCGCTCCTTGGCCAACGCCACCTGCTGCTCCGCCTTATCAAGCTGGTGCAGGTGGCGGTAGATCTCGGAGAGCCGGACGTAGTTGTTGGCGACGTCCGGTTCGAGCTCAACCAATTTCAGATATTGGTCCAGGGCTTCATGATCTTGTCCCTGGTCGTAAAGAGACTGCGCAAGGTGGTGGCGATGGCTGGCCTGGTCGGGCTCCAGTTCGACAGCCCGCTGATAAGCCTGCTGGGCGCGGCCGGCGTCCTGCGTCTGCGCGTATGCATCGCCCAGGCGATCATAGAGATCGGCATTGGGCGCGCGTTCCAGAAAGTCGCCCAACAGTGCAATGGCCGCAGCGGCGTTGTTCCTGTCAATAAGTAACTGGGCGAGTTGCTCGGCGGCGTCTTTGTTTTCACTATCGACGGCCAGAACGCTCCGGAGCACCTGCTCGGCTCGGTCATCCTGATTGCTGAGCCGGTAAAGGCGCGCGAGCCACGCGCCAGATTCCACGTCCGACGGGTCGAGGCGAAAGATCTCGCTCAACTGCCCGATCGCGAGATTGATGGTGCTCAGCTGTTCGGAAGCATTGGTGAGGTCGCCCAGGGAGCGCAGATAGATGCGCGCGAGCAGGCGCCTCGCAGGTATGTCGTCGGGGTTGCGGCGGATGATGTCCTGGGCCTCATCAATGGCTTCGCGAATTCGGCGCGAGAGGAAATACATCTCCGCGAGACGTTCTCCAATGACGGGACTTGAAGGATCCAGGGCAAAAGCATCTTTATATAGTTGCAGCGCTTGAGTAGCGTCGTCCGCCCCGCCGGACGCTGCGTATTGCTGCTCGTAGAGATGGCCCATGGTGAAATCGTAGTAAATCTCCGAGCGGCGCTGTGCGTCCGAGCCAGCCGTACTCGTTTGGCCGGGCGCAGCAGTTTCCGACGCCTGCTGTTGTTGCGCGGGGGAAGCCCACAGATAGCCCGAAGAGGCAAATAGGAGAGCTGCCGTTGAAAGGAGGCGTATCTTCATAGTGCTCAGGGAAAGGTTGATTATCCCACGACTCCGAAATGCGTCAAAGTCGAACGCCCTGACGGCGTGCCCACTCCGCAAGAGATGGGATTATCGGCGGGTTAATGCCGGAAATGGCGTACGCCCGTGAATACCAGCGCAATTCCCAGCCGGTCCGCGGCCCCAATCACTTCCACATCCCGAACAGACCCGCCGGGTTCAATCACCGCTGTAGCTCCAGCGCGTCCGGCCTCCTCTACACCATCTGGAAACGGAAAGAATGCATCAGAGGCCACGGCGCTGCCGGTAAGCGATTCCTGAGCCTTGCTGATCGCGAGCCTTACGGAATCGACACGGCTCATTTGCCCGGCGCCGATCCCGATGGTGCGCCCGGGGCGCGCGAAAACGATGGCGTTGGACTTGACGTGCTTGGCTACTTTCCAGCCGAACAGCATGGCGTCGAGCTCTTCGCGCGTGGGCTGCCGTTGGCTGACCACCTTCAGATCGGACTCGCGAAGCACTCGCACATCGGGCTCCTGCACCAGCAGGCCGCCGGAAATCCGCTTCAACTGGCAATCTCTTTCCGATGCCTCGGCTTCGCCGCCTATTTCCATGAGGCGGAGATTTTTCTTGCCGGCAAGCGCCTGGCGCGCCTCAGCATCGTATCCAGGAGCAGCCACGCATTCCACAAAGAGCTTTGCCAATTCAATGGCCGTGCCGCCATCGAGAACCCGGTTGAAGGCAATCACGCCGCCGAACGCAGAAACCGGGTCACAGGCCAGCGCCTGACGATAAGCCTCGACCATCGCGGGCTGCTCCGCGGTGCCGCAGGGGTTGTTGTGCTTGACAATGACACACGCAGGCGCCGCAAACTCCCCAGCAAGCCGCCAGGCGGCGTCGAGATCGACGAAATTGTTGTAGGAGAGCTCTTTGCCCTGGAGTTGCCGGGCGCCGGCCAATCCGGATGCTTCGCGTCCGGAAGGGATATACAGTGCCGATTTCTGATGAGGGTTCTCGCCGTAACGCAGCGTCATGTAACGCGAGAAGGCGAGATTCATCCTCTCCGGGAATTCGGGCCGCTCCACGAGCGTGATGGAGCTGCCGGAAACGCACAGCCGTTCGAGTTCGGTCGAAATCAGGGCGTCGTAACGCGAGGTCATGGCAAACGCCTTTCGCGCGAGAGCCAGCCGCGTGGCCAGGCTCCAATTGCCGCGGCTCGCGAATTCCTCCCCGAGCGAGGAGTAATCCTCAGGGTCAGTGATCACGGCGACGCTCTCGAAGTTCTTGGCAGCCGAGCGCACCATCGCCGGTCCGCCAATATCGATGTTCTCGATCAAGTCCTCGACCTTAAGATCGGGCTGCGCCGCGGTGGCTTCGAATGGATACAGGTTCACAACCACCAGGTCCACGGGCGCGATGCCCTGGGCGCGGACCTGCTCGCCGTCTTCGGTGCGATTGCGGCGGAACAGGATCCCCCCGTGCACCTTGGGATGGAGCGTCTTGACTCTCCCGCCGAGCATTTCCGGCCAGCCCGTCAGCTCGGCGACTTCGCGAACCTTTAGGCCGGCGTCCCTGAGGAGCTTGGCTGTACCGCCGGTCGAAACCAATTCCACTCCAGCTCGCGCGAGCACTTGCGCGAAATCCACGATGCCGCTCTTGTCGTAAACGCTGAGCAGAGCCCGCTCGATTGGCACGGACCGCCTCCGTTGGGAAGGTGAAAACGGAGATTGTATCGCGGAGGGGAGAGAAGTTCCCAGAAGCACTTCTCAGGTTTTGCGCCGGGCTTTGAGGCGCGCTTTACCATTTTCCATCAGAACTGCAAATTCAATTTCCGGGCTGTCTGTTCGCGCGCGCAGCTGGTCGGCTTTTTTCAAAAGAAATCGTTCAAAGCTTTCGCGCGAGAGGGCCTCGGAAGCTTCGCCCGAAGCTTCCAGGGCGTGGCGAAACGCGTTGTAAAGCTGCTCGACTTTGTCGGGCTCGCGGGCTGGATCCGCGCACGTGACCGTGAGGCGGAGCGCCGATTGCTCCTTTCGAGCGCGCTCCGCTTCAATGGCCTTGGCGGCGGCGCCAAAATGGCGTTGCACCTTGCCTTCCTCGCGGCTCTGCATCTTCTTGTGAAAAATCTCCCGATATTTCACGTAGGTCTGGCTGAGATTGCTATAGCGGAACCGCTGCGCGTATCCCATCTCGGCGGTGCGGTCTCCATAGCGCTTGAGAAGCTGCTCAATCCGCCATTCGATCTCGGTCGGCGGCCGCTTTCTTCCTCCGCCGAAATATTGCTCATATTCAATTTTGAGCTGGCGAATATCGCGCTCAAGGCGGTCCAGGTCTTCTTCTGTTGCCGTGCGGGCCATCAAGATCCCCATCTCCAGGACGCGGCAACCCGCGGGCTGGTTGCGGGTTGCTCTGCCGCGCGGTGTGTGCTGAAATGCAAAATCATGAGCTCTGCTGCGGATTCCATTCCTGACCGGCGCCCCGGCCTGCTCCGCCAGATTCCTTCAGTCGACGAACTACTCACGCTGCCCAGTATAGTTGAACTGGCCGCGCGGATCGACCGCGCGCTTCTGGTCGAAGCCGCACGCGCCGTGCTTCAGCGGCTGCGCGACGACATTGTGAATCAGCGGGCGACCGCCGTTCTGAATGCCGCCGGGATCGGCGCCGCCGTCGCCGCCGAAGCCGCTCGACAGATGGAGCCGTCGCTGCGGGCGGTGATCAACGCCACCGGCGTCATCCTGCACACGAACCTGGGCCGGGCTCCCCTGGCGCAGCAAGCCATCGAACGCATCCGCAACACCGCCGGTGAATACATAAATCTTGAATATGAGATTGAAGCAGGGGCGAGAGGCAAGCGGGACGCCCACACGGTGGGGCTGCTTACCCGCCTGACCGGCGCCGAAGCCGCGGTCGTGGTCAATAACAATGCCGCCGCGGTTTTCCTGGTCCTTGCGGCGCTGGCACGAGGCGGTGAAGCCATCGTCTCACGAGGCGAACTCATCGAGATCGGGGAATCGTTCCGCATTCCGGACATTATGGCGGAGAGCGGGGTGAATTTGCGGGAAGTGGGCACCACGAACCGCACGGCTATTTCCGATTACGAGCGCGCGCTCGATGAGCGCACGCGTCTTCTTCTACGCGTGCACCGCTCGAATTTCCGGATCATCGGGTTCACCGAGCAGCCCCCTCTCGACCAACTGGTGGCACTCGGGCGGCGCTCGGGGATTCCGGTGTATGAAGACCTCGGGTCCGGCTGCCTGGTGGATCTCTCGCCCTGGGGGATCACCGAACCTGTGGTCCGCGCGAGCATCGATGCGGGCGTCGACGTGGTCTCCTTCAGCGGGGATAAGCTGCTGGGCGGGCCTCAGGCGGGAGTCATCGCGGGTAAGCGCGAATTGATCGCGCGCATCCGCAAGCACCCGCTGTTTCGCGCTTTGCGCGTGGACAAGCTGGTGATCGCTGCGCTTGAATCCACCCTCAGCGCTTACCTGCGGGGCGATCTGGAATCGCTGCCGGTTTTACGTATGATTCGGCTGCCTGCAGCGGACATTGAACGCCGCGCCCGCAAGCTCGTCGCGGAATTGAGGATTTCTCTCGCGCCGCGCGAGGTGCGGATGGAAATTGCGGATGGCGAATCCGTGATCGGTGGAGGCTCGACTCCAGCCGAGCATCTGCCGACCCGGCTGCTGCAAATCGCCAGCGCGCACGATTCGGCGGCGCAGCTTGAGGCACGCCTGCGAATGCGAACCGGCGGCCCGCCCGTGCTCGCCCGTGTGGCTCATGACCGCCTGGTGCTGGACCTCCGAACCGTCTTCCCCGAGCAGGACCCGGCCCTTGCGAGCGCGCTGGCCGCCGAGCTCCGGTGAAGCGGCAGGAAAACTGGACTATTCGCTGTGCGCGATTTTCGCCGAAGCCATGATGGCCTCGATTGCGCCGACGTCTCGCGGCAAGCGCGAGGTCAGCAGTTTGTAGCCGGTCGGCGTAATCAGCACGTCGTCCTCGATGCGAACCCCGAGCTTTTCCTCCGACAGGTACAGGCCGGGCTCTACCGTGATCACCATGCCCGGCTCGAGACGGCGGTTTGGATCGCCGGCATCGTGAACGTCGAGGCCGATATGGTGGCCGAGGCCGTGAATGAAATAGCGGCCGAGCGTCCGCCCCTGGCGATCGGCGCCATGCGAGTTCATGTACTCGTAAGCGATATTGAAGAGGCTGTTGGGCGAGTTGCGGCCCAACGACATCCCCGGCTTGAGTGCGGCCAGCACGGCATTTTGCGCCCCCAAAACGATTTCGTAGATTTCGCGCTGGCGGGGCGTGAAGCGGCCATTGGCGGGCAGCGTCCGCGTGACATCGGCGGCATAACCGGAGTATTGTCCGCCCACGTCGATAAGGACCACATCGCCGTCGCGAATCAGAGAGTTCAGCTCATTGAAATGCAAAATCGTGGAGTGCAGGCCCGTGCCGACAATCGGCGCGTACGCCTCCGCCTCGCAGCCGCCCGCCGCGTGAATTTCCACCATCCGAGCGGCCACCTGATATTCGTAAAGGCCGGGGCGCACCATACGCATGGCGGCAAGCTGGGCATCCACGGAAAGTTCAATGGCCTTGGTGAGCAGCGCCAGTTCGCCGGCCGACTTGGCCTGGCGCATGGCGCCGATCGCGGGCGCGGCGTCGCGCAGATTTGCGCCTGAGGCCGCCTGCATGATCCACTTCGACCACTCTTGCGCGTGGGGATAACCTGTATCGTCCTGGTGCGGCAGCAACGTCCAGAAGTCGCCGTAGGTCTTGGCCAGTTCGGCGAGCATCGGTTTCAACCCGGCGAAAACCTGGACGTCCGCGAAACCCGTTTTCCCCTTGACTCCCTGATCGGTGGGAGCGATGCGCGGCCCGTTCCATTGTTCCTCGGAAGGATTTCGCGGCGGGAGAAACAGAATCTCTTCTGGTCCCCGCCAACCCTTGTCGGCGGCCCCTGGAGGCACCACGATCAGTGCGGCGCCCTCTTCGTTATGGCCGGTCAGGTAATAAAAATTTTCCTCCTGGTTGAAAACGTAGGAGGGCGAAGAATTCTCCCGGCCTGTGTAGCCGAACAGCACCACGGGGCCGCCTAATTTGGCGGCCAGCTGCGCGCGGCGCTCGGCATAGATGCTGTTGGGTTCGCGCTCCCGGGCGCCGAGCGCGAAAGGCGCGGCCAGCAGAAGAACCGCGATCACGCTTGCAGCAGAGATTCCGCGGAACCCCATCCGGGCTTTGCCGGCCGGCCGGTAGGAAAACAGGTTCATGCTCGCGACATTTCCGAGGCCAAACGCTCCAGAGCCTCTCCGGTCAGCCGAAATGTGGTCCACTCATCCATGGGAACAGCGCCGAGATCCTGATAAAATTCCATGGCCTGTTCGTTCCAGTTGAGCACCGACCATTCCAGCCGTCCACAGCCGCGTTCCTGGCCGATCTTGGCAATGTGAACCAGCAGGCGTTTGCCGATTCCGCGCTTCCGGTGCGCTTGCTCGACGTAGAAGTCCTCGATGTAGATGCCGGGACGCCCGAGAAAGCTGGCAAAACTGAACGAGTACAAGGCAAAGCCCGCAGCTTGACTCCCGGCAAAGGCGAGGATGGCTGCGGCAACGGGCCTGGTACCGAACAGCGCCGCGCGCACGTCCTGCTCGGTCGCGAACACCTCATCGGAGATGTCGCCGTATTCCGCCAATTTCCGAATGAACTCGAGGACGATGGGAACATCCGCTTCGCAAGCGGCTCGGATTTGCACCTCAGTGTCGGCTGACATGGGTGAGATTTTCGCAGATGCCCGGCGGCAGCGCCAGCCCGGCCATTACCTCCGTCTCAATGTTAGCAAGCCGACTCGAATGTGGCGGGGGCGGGGGGCGCCTAGAATCCGGGGGCACTGGTAGCCGCAGGGCGGGCTTCCTCGGGCACGCGCACGCCGAACCGCAGGCGTTCGAAAAATCCCTGGCCCAGGGACATCAATCCCGTATAGAGGTAGCCCCACACAAAGAGCAGAAGGAAAGGCGCGGTGGCCCAATTCTGGTTCTGGATGGA